>JADEYI010000208.1_pt1 | contig 105597 bp, 96 predicted proteins | sample 8542331 | NCBI WGS metagenome assembly JADEYI01 (sample SAMN16510988, study PRJNA670497) | mine drainage metagenome | isolation source: biofilm near Copperflume 1 | place: Germany: Marsberg coppermine Kilianstollen | collected 2018-02
TTGTTGTTATTCACACTCAACCTAAAATCACGCAATTAATCAGGCCTTCCTTAAATAATAGTATTTGAAGAGATGATGCAAAGCCATAAGACAATGCAACCTCAAGGAGCAGAACCATGACCAGTCAAAGCATACGCGATCCCATTCAGGATCATTTGCTGACGCCCCAGAACTCGGCGCTGGTCATTATCGACTACCAACCGATCCAAGTGACATCGGTGGCATCCATGGACCGCCGCGCACTGGTTAACAACATCGTGTCGGTCGCCAGGACCGCCAAGCTGTACAAATTGCCGGTAGTGCTATCGACGGTCAATGTGAAGACAGGTGCAAACCAGCCGACGATCCATCAATTGCAGGAACTTTTTCCCGGGATCGAGACATTCGATCGTACGACTATCAATGCCTGGGAAGACGTGGAATTCCTCAAAGCGGTGAAGGCCACCGGCCGGAAAAAACTCATCATGGCGGCATTATGGACGGAGGCGTGTCTTACGTTTCCGGCGCTTGATGCCCTGCAGGATGGCTACGAGGTTTATCCGATAATCGATGCAGTGGGCGGCACCTCAGTCGAAGCGCACCGCGCTGGTCTCGAGCGCATATACCAGGCAGGTGGAAAACCCGTGAGTTGGGTGCAATTGATTTGCGAGCTGCAGCGCGACTGGAACAGGAAAGAAACTGTACCGGGTTTTGCGGAAATCCTGTTCGCAGTGGAAGGCCACTAGTTTAATCTGACATTAACCCGTGGCAGCAGCGTTCAACAGCGTGCGCGCTTGCGTCTGCACTTCAGGCAAGGAAGTCAGTGGGGCCTGCGCCAGCGCCTCCACGAGTTTTGCCTTGGCCTGCATGCGCAGGGCATACAACGCCATGCCCATCTGCTGGGCCACGTGCGCCAGCAGCAGGCGTTCATCCACTGGATAGCGTTCCCCCGGGCGACTGGCGCACACCAGCACGTCCTGCAGCTCCCCGTGCGCGGCCATGGGGAACACATAGCCATCGGTGCCGAGAGCGCTGTGGAATTCCGCCAGATCGATATCAGTTTGATCGGCGCGCGCGGCCACGAAGGCGGTGTCGTCGATCTGCACGTGCCTTGGATAGACCACCTCGCCCTGCTGGCGGACGCAGACGTACTCCTCAGCGCGGCGTTCGTAGATGGCCACGCCGCGCGCACCCAGGTACTGACGGATATCCGCGATGGCGGTCATCATCAATTCATCCGCCCGTTCAAAGCGGCTGCACAGCCGGGCGAAGCGGCGCAGCGCCCTATCAGCCAGATATTTTTTCCTGAAGAACACGCGCTCCACGATGCGATCCATGTAGGTGCGCACACGTGTGAGCACGATACCCAGCGACAGCGGTACTGCTACTTGCAATAGCAAACTGGCGCTGGTACCCAGGGCGACGTGCTGCACCAGGCTATTGATCGCCGCGAGTATGCCGACCACAAGCGCCGTGATTCCGCCGTATACCAGGGTGCGATCCAGCAGCACCGACACATCCACCACCCGGTGCCGCAGCACCGCGTACAGGAAACCCGTGACACCGATCAACTGGCAGACGTCCGTGAATCCCACTGAGAATTGCACAGTAAGTATCGGCGTATTGGAGGCCACCACACCCAGCAGGAATATCCCGCCGCTCCACAGCATCCAGCGCAGGCGCAACCGCTGTGCAACACTCGCATATTGATAAGCACTGAACAGCAGTATCACCGGAACCAGATAACCAGCTGACCATAGAAGACCCGCGCGTGGCAGCAAGCCACCGGCCCAGCCCGTAAATGCATATAGGAAGGGGCCGCCCAGTGAGAACAATACCGAACCGGTAGCCAAGATCAGGACAAATGCAAACAGGTAAAACCGCCGCATATTGGGACTCAATATCGGCTTGGCGATGGCGTCGGCCATCACATAAAAACCGACGCGCGCCAACACATAACCGAAATTCGCTGTTGCCACTATGGCAACACCAGCCAGGCCATCCAGTGGGAAAACCGCCGCGCCGCCGGCCATGTTGCCGATGGTCCACAGCGCCATACCCGCTGCCGCACGGTTATGTCCGCGCCATACGATCAACAGTGCCAAGCCGGCGAAAACCAATGCCTGCAAAGAATAGATCCATTGGACCACCGGAATACCGGATGCCTGACCCAAATTCACCGAAGTCACCGGTACCGTGACTTGAGCATCATCCCGTTGGATCACAAAGTCATAGGTATGTCCCAGGGGAAGACTCGCAGCCAGATAGGCGGACAGTGTGTTGATGCCGATAACATCGCGTGTCGTGGACGGCTGGGCGGCAAGCTGCATGCGGTCGCCCGGTTGGATGCCGGCCGGCAATGGGATCCCCTTGATGGGTTCTATGACGGCTGTTTGCGCGTCCACGATATTAACTTGGACTGGCAGACTGGCGACCTTGAAGATGATAAAGACGCCGTAAGCCGAACCTGCCACGATCAATATGGACAGCAGCATCAGGAATGTGTAGTGCCGTTGCATGGAGTTCTCCGTTATCTTTCGATGCGCGACATAGATAAAGCCAAATTCATCCAATCAGTATGCATGGATTCCTATTGCCAAGTCAGCCACGCCGGAGCGTTGGCCATTGGTACACCGTTGCATATATTGCGAAGATTAGGATTAGCCACTTCTAACTAGCATACTGAACGCATGCCAACCGTCGCCCAGCATCTGGATGAAGCCGCCCTCGGCCGGGTGCACCGGCGTTCCGCCTGGGCCGCGGGCCTGGGGATTTTTCTCGACGGCTATGACATCTCCATCATCGCCATCGCCCTGATCCTGCTCAAACCCCAGTGGCATCTGGGCGCATTGCAAACCGGATTGCTGGGCGGCGCGGCGCTGGCGGGCGCCTTCCTGGGCAGCCTTTTCGGCGGGCCGCTGGCCGACCGCTTCGGCCGTAAGGCGATTTATCTCCTGGACATGGCTACGTTCCTGGTGGCGGCGCTGGCTTCCGGATTTGCCTGGGACATCGCTTCACTGGTAGCGCTGCGCTTCGTGCTGGGCCTGGGGGTGGGCGCGGATTATCCGTTGTCCGCCACCTATCTGATCGAGTTCCTGCCGCGCGCGCGCCGCGGCCGTATTACCGTGTGGGTGTTCGCGTTGTGGATGGGTGGCGCCGCGGTCTCCAGCATGGTGGGCCTGGCGCTGCTGCCCCTGGGCGAACACGCCTGGCGTTTCATGTTGATTTCGGGTGCGCTCCCGGCGCTCGGCATTCTGTGGCTGCGCAAGAATCTGCCGGAATCGCCGCGCTGGTATCTGCGGCGCGGACGCATCCAGCAAGCGGTGGCGGTACTTGCACAACTGGTGCCGTCCCTTGGCGAGAAAGAACGCAGCGCCTTGATTGCAACGGAACAGCAACGCCGGCAGACGCCGCTGGCCTCCTGGGCCGAATTGTTTTCGCACACCTATATAAGGCGTACGTTATTCATCACCCTGCCCTGGTTCCTGTTCGACATCATGGGCTACAGCTTCGGCATTTACGCGCCGCTGCTGCTCCTGGGTCTGGGACTGCACGGCAACGTGCAATCCGTCATCGGCAACACGCTGCTGGATGTCGTGGCCATCGTCGGCACCGCGCTGCTGGCCGTCAGCATCGAACGCGTCGGCCGCCTGCGCGCGCAGATAGTGGGCTTCGTGGGTTCGGTCATTGGATTGCTGCTGGTATGGGTGTTCGCACTACATGGGGCGCCGCCGCTGGCGGTGCTGGTGATCGGACTGTTGCTCTGGCAGGTGGCCATCAGTTACGGGCCGGCCAACACCTGCTGGATCTTTCCGGTGGAACTCTATCCCACGGAACTGCGCGCCTCGGCCCACGGCTTGGCTACCGCGGTGTCGCGGGTGGGCGCGCTGGTGGCGGTGTTCCTGTTGCCGCTGGCGCAGGCGCGCCTGGGCGTGGCCTGGCTGATGCTGGTGTTCGCCGCTACCGGCATCGCCGGGGCGCTGCTGTCCGCCTGGCTTGGGGAGGAGACGGCGCAGAAACCGCTGCCGCAGGAACACCAGTCCGCCTGAACCATGATGGCGTCAAGCAGTGCGTGTTTCATACCAACGACGGCTGCGCGTCACCAACCACACCACCGACAGCATCACCGGGACTTCCACCAGCACGCCCACCACCGTCGCCAGCGCCGCACCGGACTGGAAGCCGAACAGGCTGATGGCGGTGGCCACCGCCAGCTCGAAAAAGTTGCTGGCGCCGATGAGTGCGGATGGAGCCGCGACACAGTGCGCTACTCCGAAATAGCGATTCAGCAGATACGCCATCCCGGCGTTGAAATACACCTGGATGAGTATGGGTACCGCCAACAGCACGATGATCAGTGGCTGCGCCAGGATCTGGCCACCCTGGAAACCGAATAACAGCACCAGCGTGGCGAGCAGTGCCAGCAGCGACACCGGATTCAGCGCCTGGAGCGCACGCGCCAGTGACGGTTCGCCGCCGCGGGCGAGCAACCGGCGGCGCCACAGTTGTGCCAGCGCCACCGGGATGACGATGTAAAGCCCGACCGACAGCAGCAGGGTCATCCACGGCACGCGGATGGACGCGAGCCCCAGTAACAGACCGACGATGGGCGCAAATGCGAAAATCATGATGAGGTCATTCAAGGCCACCTGGCTGACGGTGAAATGCGGTTCACCGTCGGAAAGATGGCTCCACACGAACACCATGGCGGTGCAGGGCGCGGCGGCGAGCAATATCAGTCCGGCGATGTAACTGGTGATCTGTCCGGCCGGCAGCCAGGCGGAAAACAGATGAGCAATGAACAGCCAGGCGAGCAGCGCCATTGAAAGCGGCTTGACTGCCCAGTTGATGAACAGCGTCACGCCGATACCGCGCCAATGTTCACGTACCCGATGCAGCGCACCCAGGTCCACTTTGAGCAGCATGGGGATTATCATCAGCCAGATGAGTCCGGCCACCGGCAGGTTCACCTGGGCGAACTCCAGACCGCCGAGTCTCTGGAACGCGGTCGGCAGAAGCTTGCCGATGAGGATTCCCGCGACAATGCACAGCACCACCCACAGGCTGAGGTAACGGCTGAATCCGCTCAAGCGGGCAGGTGCACGCAACGCGTCGTCGCAGGCATTCACCAGGGTTTCCCCGGGTTATTTTTGCCGATGGCTTCAAGCTCATGTTTGAGCCTGAGCCGGTCCAGGCTCCCGATCCGCAGAGCCAGCAGCAGGCGGATGCGGCTTTCGAGGATGTGCAGGGTATCCGTGAAGGCGCGCCGCTGCCGCTCCGGTGTGCCATCCACAGCGGCCGGATCCGGGATGCCCCAGTGGGCCCTGGCCGGCTGACCGGGCCAGACAGGACAGGGTTCGGCGGCGGCCCGGTCACAGACGGTGAACACGAAATCCATCTGTGGCGCGCCGGGCTGAGCAAACTCCTCCCAACCCTTGCTGCGCAATCCCTCGGTTGGAATATTGATGCTGCGCAGCACTTCCAGCGCCAGAGGGTGCACCCCGCCTTTGGGGCGGCTGCCGGCGCTGTAGGCTTGGAAGCGGTCCCGGCCGAGCGTGTTGGTGAGCGCTTCACCGAGAATGGAGCGCGCGGAATTCCCGGTACACAGAAACAGCACGCTGTATTTCTTTTCAGACATGGAGGGCCTCACTGCGCAGCGGAAGGACCGCAGGCGGTCGGAGAATTGCAACAGGCGGAGGTATTCTCCTGCACCTCGTCAAGGCCGTAAGTGGTGATCTCGCCGCGGCTGTGGAAGCTTTCCCAGCGAATGCCGGAAGGATCCGTGCTCCAGGTCTTGTCGGAACGTGCGTAACAGCATTGCGCATTGTTTTCCTCCCGCAGACCGGTGCCTGCGGCGCGCAGGCGCGAGGTGATATCCGCCAGCGCCGCCGGTTGTTCCACCTGAATGCCCAGATGATCCACGCCCGGAGTGCGGCCCCGCGCCGAAATGGCGAAGTTAACGCGTGGGTCTTCCAGCATCCATTTGGCGTAATCGTCCTTACGGACCGTCGGCCGGCTGCCGAACAGCGTGGTGTAGTAGCGGATGGATGCGTTCAAGTCGCGCACCGCGACGTGCACATGCAAACGGTTCATGGGAATGCTCCGATGATGAAATGGAAAGCGGGCGGCACCGTTCCGCCCAGCGACCGGGCGCGGCGGCAACGGCAGGCGCAAAAAATGGTGTTACGCACGCCGGCTGGTTTTGGGTTTGCGGGGCGCCCGCGCTGCGGGCACCGGTTTGCTACCGGCCGCCGGCAGGCAGGCGGCCCCCTGGCAACAGTTTTCCGTGAGGTAGGCGATCAAAGCGTTGATGGCGGCGTACTCCGCGGCGACATAAAGCGTGCGGCCCGCACGCCGCCGGCTCACCAATCCCGCGTGCCGCAGTTCCTTGAGATGGAAGGAGAGCGTGGCGGGGGCCAGGTGCAGTTGTTCTGCCAGCACCCCCGCCGGTACGCCCTCAAGGCCGGCGGGCACCAGCAGACGGAAGATCGCCAGGCGGGTGTCATGAGCCAGGCCGGCGAGTGCCAGCCGTGCGGTTTTTATTTCCATATTTCCAATATTCTAGAAATATTGTAAGGTTGTCAAGGCCGCCGCCGGCCGCTGGCGAAACTTTGGCCACGGCGCGCAAGCCGGCGCCAAACGTGTAAAACTTATGCCCGTCTCATCGGTCCCAAACTCGCGTCACCCACAAGAATCCGGAGAACTCCATGAGCGTGCGTGCCTGGTTGCTGTTGTCGCTGTTGACCCTGTGCCTGTTCAATGCTCCCGCCCAGGCGGCGCCCCTGAACCCGGCCCTGTATTCGAGCCTGCAGTGGCGCATGCTCGGCCCGTTCCGCTCCGGCCGCGCGCTGGCGGTCAGCGGCGTGCCCGGCGAGCCCAATCATTTTTATTTCGGGGCCGTGGACGGCGGCGTCTGGGAAACCCGTAACGCCGGCCGCACCTGGACCCCGATTTTTGACCAGCAGCCGGTGGGCTCCATCGGCGCCATCGCCGTAGCGTCCTCCGATCCCAAGGTGATTTACGTGGGCTCCGGCGAGGCCGACATGCGTTCCGACATCGGGTACGGCAACGGCATGTATAAATCCACGGACGGCGGTCAACACTGGACCCATATCGGACTGACCGATAGTCAGCAGATCGGCGCCGTGCTGGTGGACCCAAAAAACGCCGATACCGTCTACGTGGCGGCCTTGGGCCATGCCTATGGGGCCAATGCCGAGCGCGGCGTGTTCAAGAGCAGCGACGGCGGCCGCACCTGGAAGAAGGTGCTGTACAAGAACGACAACACCGGCGCCATTGACCTGGCCTTCGGCGGCAACGACCAGACCCTGTTTGCCGCCCTCTGGCAGACGCGCCGGCCGCCGTGGAACGTGTATCCGCCCTCCAAAGGTCCCGGCAGCGGCCTGTATGTCAGCCACAACGCCGGCGACCATTGGACCCAGATCAGCGGCCGCGGATTTCCCGACGAAGGCGTGGGCCGCATCGGTGTGGCGGTAGCGCCCAGCAATCCGCAGATCGTGTACGCGCTGGTGGATGCCGACCAAGGCGGGCTTTATAAATCCAGCGACGGCGGTGTGCACTGGACGCGGGTATCGGATGATCAACGCATCTGGCAGCGCGGCTGGTACTTCAGCGGAGTGACGGTGGACCCCAAGAATCCCGACATCGTGTACGTGTGCGACACGGTCATCTACAAATCCAGCGACGGCGGCAAAACCTTCCTGCCCATGAAAGGTGATCCCACCGGCGACGACTATCACAGCCTGTGGATCGATCCGGACAATTCCGCGCATATGATCGCCGGTTCGGATCAGGGCGTGATCGTCAGCCTCGACGCCGGCAAGACCTGGTCAAGCTGGTACAACCAGCCCATCGCCCAGATTTATCACGTGACCACCGACAACCGTTTCCCTTACTGGGTGTACGGCGCGCAGCAGGACTCAGGCGCCGCGGCCCTGCCGAGCCGCACCGATACCACCGACGGCATCGGCATGATGCAGTTCCGCGAAATCACCGCCGGCGGCGAGAGCGGCTATCTGGCGGTGGATCCCCGCAACTTTAATTATGTGTACGGCAGCGATTACGGCGGCGGCGTCGACCGTTTCGATATCGCCACCGGCCAGACCCAAAGCGTCGGTCCCACGCTCGCCTATCCCGGCCTGTACCGCGGCGTCTGGACCATGCCGCTGGCGTTCTCGCCGGCCGATACCCATGCGCTGTATTTCGGCAATCAAAAGCTGTTCCGCACCACCGACGGCGGCCGGCACTGGAGCATCATCAGTCCGGATCTGTCGCGCCCGAATCCGGGGGTGCCGTCCAACCTGGATGCGGTCACGGCGGTGGATGCCTCGGTCAAAACCCCGCGCCGCGGCGTGATCTACAGCATCGCGCCCTCACCGCTGAAAGCCGATCTCATCTGGGCCGGCACCGACGACGGGTTGGTATGGGTGACCCACGATACCGGCAAGCAGTGGGCTAACGTCACCCCGCCGCCACTCACTCCCTGGTCGAAAGTGGCCATCATCGAAGCCGGGCATTTCAGCGCCGACACCGCCTACCTGGCCGTCGACCGTCACCGGCTCAACGACTACCAGCCGTACATCTATGTCACGCACGACGGCGGGAAATCCTGGAAGCTGAGAGTGAACGGCATTCCCGACGGCAGTTTCGTCAATGTGGTGCGCGAGGATCCGGTGAGACCGGGGTTGCTGTACGCCGGCACCGAGAGGGGCATCTACGTATCTTTCAACGACGGCGCTCGCTGGCAGAGCCTGCAGCAGAATCTGCCGGTGACCTCGGTGCGCGACATCGACGTGCATGACGGCGATCTGGTGATCGCCACCCACGGCCGCGGTTTCTGGATCATGGATGATGTGGCACCGTTGCGGCAGCTCACCGCCAAAGTGGCGCAGGCGCCCGCCTGGTTGTTCAAACCGGCGCCTGCCTACCGGGTGTTGCCGGCGGGTTTCACCGGCACCCCATTGCCGGTCGACGAACCGCATGCGAACAATCCGCCGCTAGGCGCCTATATTGATTACTACCTGAAGGCACCCGCCTACACGCCGGTGACGCTGGACATCTATGACATGCTGGGGAATCCGGTGCAGCATTTCAGCAGCGACACCCCGGCGGAGAAAATCAACCTCTCCAAGATCAATTCCACACCCGACTGGGTCACGCGACCGACGCCGCTGTCGGCCAGTGTCGGCGTGCACCGCTTCGTTTGGGATTTGCGTTACGCGCTGCCCCCGGCGCTCAAAGGCCACGGCCAAGCCGGCGGCCTGTGGGTGGTGCCCGGCAAATACACGCTGCGACTCTCGGTGAACGGCAAATCCTACAGCCAGCCGCTCACGGTGCTGGAAGACCCGCGCGTTAAAATCTTCACCATCAGCCTGCGTCACCAACTCGAGTTCGCGCAGCAGATCGAGTCGGCGCGCGTGCAGGTGGCCGAGGCCAGCCACACCATCGCGTCGCTGCTCACGCAATTGCGGGACCTCAAAGGCAAGGTCAACGGTAAGCTCGCCGCTCAAGTCGCGGCGCTCACCCGGAAACTGGATGCCATCGGCGGGGCCGCGCCCGCCAATCCGGACGATTCCGTGGGCGTGCCGCCCGTCAACCTGGAAAACCTGAACTATTTCGGGGGCGCACTCGCGGATCTCGAACGGGCGGTGGAGAGCGCCGATGCTGCGCCCACTCCGGACGCGCGCACCGGCTTCAAACTCCAGAGCCGGGCGCTGCAGCCGGTCATGCACCAGTGGCGTCAACTACAATTGGTGGACCTGCCACAGTTGAATGCCGCGCTGCAGAATGCCGGCCGCGCGCCGCTTAAACTCTGAGAAGGGGATGTGCCTGACCTGAGCGCGGACATGGCAGGCAAGTGCTACGCGGGGGCCTCTGGCCCCCGCGTACTTTCCGCCATGGCCTTATCATTAAATTAAGCATCGCCGGGGCGGATTCATGTGTCTGTGAGCGTCCTTTCTGTTCTTGACTCCGCTGCCATCCGGCGCCGCGTGTGGTTGTGGCAGTTCATTGTTTTTGGCGGGGCGATTGCAGCCATTGCAATCGTGAATGCGTTGACCGATCTCAGCAACTTTGCTCGGGAGGGCAGGGTGTTGTCGCCCTGGGAACCGTTTATCTGGGAATTCAGCAGTGTGATTCTGATCTGGATGTTGATTCCAGCGATCGCCTGGATGAATGACCGCCTGTTGATCAGCGCGCGTTCCTGGCCCTGGAGTGTGCCGGCGCATATCCTCCTGACGCTTCCCTATTCGATTGTGCATGTCAGCGGCATGGTGGCTTTGCGCAAACTCGCCTACATAGCAGCCGGTGCGCACTACGATTTTGGCCCGCCAGTGGCCGGCTGGTTTTACGAGTACCGGAAGGACTTCGTCAGTTACTGGCTGGTCATCGCAGGTCTGTATGCCTTCAGAACCTATCGTTCGTGGCTTGAAATCCGCGCGACCCTGCCGCTTGCACCTGTGGCGTCCGCCGCCGGGGGCAACCACAGCGGCATCGAGCGACTGGTGGTGAGGAAATTCAACCGCGAATTCATCCTCAATACCGCCGACATAGATCGTATCGAGGCGGACGGCAATTACGTCACCGTCCACACGCAGGGTAACGCTTACCCGCTGCGCGAGTCCCTCGCCTCGCTGGAAAGGAAGCTGGACCCGCGGCGCTTCGTACGGGTGCACCGCGGCCACATCGTGAATATTGACCACATCCGTGAGATCCAGCCCTGGGACAGCGGTGACTACCGCATCCTGCTCAAGGACGGCAGCTTCGTGAACTTCAGCCGCCGTTACCGCAGCCGCCTGCCGCGGCTTTTCCAGTCCTGAGCGACATTCGTCCCGCGGCCGGTGCCGTTCGGCCCGGAACGGCGCCGCTCATCACATTTGCGGTTGCCTGATTCTGTTTTGCCATCTATTTTCCATGGCACCGGACAGGAGGTGGACCATGCACAAGATTTTCCGAGTGAGTTTGGCAGCGGCCTTTGTCGGTCTCGCCGCGAGCGGCTGCGGCGGTGGACACCCGCCAGTCACACCGGCTGCCAACGTGGGCTGGGCCTATTACGGCGGAGATGCCGGCGGCACGCGTTATTCGCGGCTCGCCCAGATTACGCCGGCGAACGTTCACGACCTTAAGGTGGCGTGGATTTTCCGCACCGGCGAGACCGGCGCCGGTTTTCCAGGGGACGAGTGGAAGTCGCACATGACCTTCGAGGCCACGCCCATTCTCTACGACGGCATGCTGTACTTCACCACTAGCGAAACCAATGTGGTGGCGGTTGATGCTGCCACCGGCAAGCAGCGCTGGCGCTACGGCAGTCACGTTAAGAAGCTGTGGTATTCCGATGCCGCTTCCCGCGGTGTGACACTATGGTTGGACGCTCAATCACCGTCCAATGCTCCCTGTCACGCGCGCATTTTTGCGCCCACGCTGGACAGCCGCCTGCTGGCGCTGGATGCCAAGACCGGTAAGCCGTGTGAAGATTTCGGCGCGCACGGCATACTGGACCTGCTGCCGGGAATAGATTCGACCTACAAGCCGGGCAGCAGTTACCGCAACTATCTCGTCACCTCGCCGCCGGTGATTCTGGACGGCAAGCTGATCGTGGGTTCCTCCATCGGCGACAACCGCGGCGTGCAACTGGAGCGCGGCACGGTGCGCGCATTTGACGCGCGCACGGGGAAGCTGGTATGGAGTTGGGATCCGATTCCGCGCGATCCCTCTAATCCGGTGTACAAGGAATGGACGCCCGAGGCCGCGAGACTCACCGGCGCGGCCAACGCCTGGCCGCCGCTGTCGGTGGATGCCGCAAGACATCTGGTGTTTGTCCCCACCACTTCGCCGAGCCCGGATTACTTTGGCAGCGAACGGCCCGGCGATAACCGCTGGGCGGATTCGGTGGTGGCGCTCGACGGCGACACCGGCCAACTGGTGTGGGGCTTCCAGCTCGTGCATCATGATCTGTGGGATTACGACACGGTTGCACAACCCTCGCTGGTGGATTTGATTCACAACGGACAACATGTTCCAGCGGTCATCGAAGCAACCAAGACCGGCATGTTGTTCACGTTCAACCGCGAAACCGGTGCGCCGGTATTTCCCGTCATGGAAAAGCCCGTGCCCCAGGACGGTGCGCCGGGCGAAGTGCTGTCGAAAACCCAGCCGTTTCCGGTCGCGCCGCCGCCGCTGGTGCGCCAGGGGCCGGTGACGCCGGAGGATGCCTGGGGCCTGACCTTCTGGGATGAGGGCCAATGCCGCAAGCTTATCCAGCAATATCGTTCCGAAGGCATCTTCACGCCGCCGGGCCTGAAAACCACCATTCAGCAGCCGGGAAATGCCGGCGGCGTCGAATGGGGTGGTCTGGCCTTTGATCCGGTGCACCAGATCGCCGTAGTCAACACCATGAATCTGCCGTGGGTGGATGCCCTGATTCCGCGCGACAGGCTCAAAGCCGAAGCCGATTCCAGCAAGTATGACAGTTGGGAATTCGGACGCATGACCGGCACGCCTTACGGCATGCGCCGCTCCGTATTTCTGTCGCCGCTGCACATACCCTGCGTGAAACCACCCTGGGGGCAACTGGCGGCGGTGGACATGGTGAACGGCAGGATCGAATGGCAAGTGCCGCTGGGCAACGTGCTGCTCAACCATTGGAATCTCGGCGTGCCCAACATCGGCGGGCCCATTGTCACCGCCGGTGGGCTGGTCTTTATCGCCGCCACCATGGACGCTGATATCCGTGCCTTCGATATCCATAGCGGCAAAATGCTGTGGCAGTATCATCTGCCGGCGGGTGGTCAGGCCACGCCCATGACCTATGCCGTGGGCGGCCGCCAGTATGTGGTGATCGCCGCCGGCGGCCATGGCGATGGTTTTGGCAAGCGCGGCGATTACGTGGTGGCGTTTGCCTTGCCGCAATGAAATCGGAAGACAGGCATCGCGACGGGTACCGGCGCTTCCACAAAATGGACAGCCGCTCCCGCGACCAAGATGCCTGCTTCCAATGGCAGCGATCTGATAACGGGTTTTGGGGTGGGAGCGGCGGTCTCCGCCGTGCTCTGCGACGCCTGCTGGCCTGCTCCGCATGGGGATTATGCCTGTGGTTCAGTCAGGGAGCCTGGGCTGGCGACAACACCGTGCAACTGGGACAGGTGGTGGTGACGGACACGGGCGCACCGGTGCCGGTGCGAGTCTTGCCGGACAACACCGTGCGTGTGGACAGCGCTACGCTGAATCTGCTGGGCGCAACCCAGCCCTCCCAACTACTTACCACGGTTCCGGGCGTGTGGATCACGGCGGGCAGCGGCCAGGAAAGCCTCATGGCCATTCGCTCGCCGCTGTTTACCGGCGCGGGTGCCTGCGGTGCGTTCCTGCTGCTGGAAGATGGCGTACCGATCCAACCGGCGGGTTTTTGCGACGTGAACGCGCTGTTCGATATCAACACCGAGCAGGCGCGCGCGATCGAAGTAGTTCGCGGCCCGGGTTCGGTGCTCTATGGCTCCAACGCCCTCGACGGCATCGTCAATGTGTTGACCCGCCGACCCGGATATGAGCCCCGCAAGAGCGCCAGCCTGGAGCTGGGTTCTAACGACTACCGCCGCGCCGAACTGAGCGTCGGCGGCGTGAACGACGGCAACGGCTGGCGTATCAGCGCCAACGCCACCCACGACGGCGGTTTCCGCGCGAATTCCGGTTACGACCAGCAGAAATTCACCCTGCGCCTCGACCAGAGCGGCCGCGCCTTGAATGGAGAAACCCTGCTGGAGGCTACCAACCTGAATCAGAAAACCGCCGGCTATATCTATGGCCTGGATGCGTATGAGAATCCGGCCTTGCGCTATTCCAATCCCACGCCCGGCGCGTTCCGGGATGCACGCAGCCTGCGGGTGCTGCAGAAATGGCGGTTGCACCTGACGGACGGCCGCGAGCTCGACATCACGCCGTATGCGCGCCGCAACTGGATGAGTTTCACCGAACACTACCTGCCGGGAGAGCCTATCGCCACCACGGCCGCCAACAGCGCCGGCGTGCAGGTGAAGCTGCGCGATACCCTGTCACCCACCACATCGGTGATCTACGGCAGCGATGCGGAATACGCTCACGGTACCGTGATGGAGTTCCAGCCGGGTCCGGTGACCACGCTGCCGCCGCCGCAGGCCGCCATCCGCCCGCAGGGTTTGCATTACGACTATGCCGCCGACAGCCGCACCCTGGCCGCGTATGTGGACCTGACCCATTACTGGAATCCGCAGTGGCTGTTTTCCGGTGGCCTGCGCCTGGAGGGCGTGCGCTACACTTATGTGAATTTCCTTCCCGTGGGCAACACGCAGGACAACGGCATTCCCTGCCCGTTCGGCGGCTGTTTGTTCAACCGACCCGCCGACCGCTCCGATCAGTTCGTGAATGTGCTGCCCAAGCTGGGTATGAGCTATCTGGCTACGCCCACACAAACTTTATACTTCGATATGGGTCGCGGCGCCCGCGCGCCCCAGACCATCGAGCTTTACGAGCTGCAGCGCCAACAGTCCGTGGCCGACTTGCATTCGGAAACGCTGAATGCCTTTGAACTCGGCTGGCGCGGACAGGCGGGCCGGTTCGGCTGGGACACGGATGCCTATTACCAGCTCAAGAACCATTTCATCTTTCGCGATGCCAACGGGTTCAACGTGAGCGATGGCCGCATCCGCTCGCGCGGCGTGGAATTCAGCCTCAGTTACGTGCTGACTTCGTCCCTCGCCGTGCTCCTGGATGGCACCTATGCGGTACACAGCTATGCCTTCAGCCAGAACCTCGGCCAGGGAAACTACATCACCACCGGCAACGACGTAAAATATGCGCCCCGCAGTCTCGGCAGCGTGCGCCTGCGCTGGCGTCCCGCGGACACCACACAGCTCGAATTGGCCTGGATACATGTGGGCGGTTATTGGCTGGATGAATCCAACCAGCATCGTTACGGCGGCCAGGATCTATTGAACGTGTACGCGGAGAAATCTCTGGTGCGCGGCTGGTCATTGGCGCTGCGCGTCACCAATCTCACCAACAAGGCGTATGCGGAACGCGCCGACTACAGTTTCGGCAATTATCGCTATTTCCCCGGCGACGGCCGTGAGACGTTTCTCGAGTTGCAGAAGGCGTTTTGAGGCGGGCGCCGGGGATCTAGCGGGTCAGCCAGGATTTGGCGCGCACCGTGAGCACCGCATAGGGAAAAATCCAGAACAGCGCGAAGGCGGAATAATAGGAATAGAAAATGCCGTACACGAAATCCCATGAGCGTTCGCTGCGCAAATAGTAGAGCATGTTGAAGCAAGCCATGATGCCGATAACGCAAAGGAATCGCACCAGCGTCGCCGGGTGCCAGATGATGATGGCCACCAGCAGCACCAGCGCCGCCCAGCTTACCGGATAGCGCAGATTGGTTACGATGGCGTCGGTAACGGCGATGGCGCGCGCCGCCGGCGGACGTGTCCACACGATGCGTGCGAAGCGGATTTCCTCGCGCACGTAGCTCCGGTCCCAGCGCAGAAACATCTTGCAGAGCCGCGTATAGGTGAGCGGCACCACGGTGTGCACCACGGCCGCGCGCTGGTAGACGGTGTCGTAGCCCTGGGCGAGGATGTAATTGGTCATGGAGCGGTCCTCGCCGTAGGTGCAGGCCACGCCCATGAATTTCTGATTCACCCAGCGATCCAGCACCGCGCGCACCACGCTGGCACGGTAGCCCGCGAGCGCCCCGGGACAGCAATACACCGTGCCATAGGTGGATTGCACCGCGCGCAGATAATCGAAACTGAGGGCGTAGCGTACTTTGAGCATGCGCGGGATCAAGCCGTCACCCCGGTTATAAACCGAAACCCGGCCGGCCACCGCGCCGATTTTCGGGTTGCGGAAAGGTCCGACCATGGCCAACAGGGTGTCGCGCTCAATGACGCTGTCGGAATCGATCGTCACGATGATGTCGCCGCGGGCGTGACGGAAACCGGCTTCCAAGGCCGCGCGTTTGCCGCGGTTCTGGGGAAAGCGCAGGGTGGTGACCAGCCCCGGATGGCGTTGGGCGGCCGCCTCGATGTGTTCCCAGGTGTCGTCGCCGCTGCCATCGTCCACCACGAAAATCTCCAGCCGTCCGTAGGGGTAGTGGGCAACGGCCACGGAATCGATGGACTGGGAGACCATGGGACCTTCGTTATAGGCCGGGATGATCACCGTCAGCGTGGGAGCATCGCTGAAACCGGCGACCGGCGGGGTGCGGTAACGGAACCACAACAGCGTACGGAAAAACAGCATCGAAAAACCCATCAGCATCCACAGGATGCTGGGATGCACGATGAAGCGCGTCCAATGATGTTCCTGGGCGGCGTGCAGCAACGGCTGGAATAAGCGCCCGTGGATACTCAGGAAAACCGCGGCCATGAGGCCCGCGATGATCGCCGCCCGGAACAACGAATCCCAGGGCTTAAGGTGCAGGTGTTGCTGTGCGGCTCGTTCTTGCAGGCCGAGGCGGGGGATGGCGTCAAAAGGCGACATGGGTGATGGCGATCATCCTTGAGGGGGGTGAAGTGTAAAGGAACCGCCGGCGTTTACCAGCCCCCTGTTGGCAAGCGCCGCGCTTGGGCTTATAACTTGAACTTTTGTTGACGGCACCAGATACCGGGGGAGACAAAATGATTAACGTTAACCGCAAAATCACGTTGACTGCCGCCTTGGGGATAACCTTGGGGCTGGCGATTTCCACCGTCCGGGCGGACGTGACAGTGCAAACCATGATCTATTTCGGGGGTATTGCCGGCATAGGCGCCAGCGATATCAGCGACACCAGCTATCTGCATGGACACACGAAACGCACCGACACCCGCATCAAGTTCACCGGCGTGGTGCTCGGCACCCTGCAGAAATGGATGGCGCACGGTCCGCAGGGCGGCGATCACATCACTATCTATCGATGTGGATCAAAACACGCGGATTGAACTTCATCCCGACAAACACACCTACAGTGAACGCCCCATCTATACGCCGCCGTCCGCTGAGAAGCCATCCGGCGGCGCATCCAGCCCGCCGCGCCGGCAGCAAAGCGACGTGCGCGTGGTGAAGAGCGAATTGAAGGTGCGCGATACCGGCAAAACCCAGGCTATCAACGGCTTCAATACCCACAACTATGAGGTAACCTGGGACGTGGAAACCGAGAATCTCAAAACCCACGAACGCAGCCGCAGCCTCATGACCACGGAGTTATGGAATTCCGACGATCCGCGTTTTCAGCAGCTGCGGCGCGAGCAGAACGCCTATTCCCAGGCTTACCTGCGGCTGCTGCACCTTCCGGAGATGTACGCAAGCGTGAACAGCAGGCAATTGGGCCTGGAGCGCATGCCGTTCGCCAGCTAACAGGGTCAGAAGGAATTGTTCGGCAAACTGCAGCAGATCAAGGGTTATCCAGTGGTCACCGACGTCACCTGGGCGGGCGGCTGCATCAGTAGTTGCGGCGCTGACAATCAGCCGCAGACGCAGACCCAGCAAAGTTCCGCGCCCTCGTCGGGTCTGGGCGGGATGTTGAGCGGGCTGTTCGCCAAGACCACCGAAAAGCACGCACACAACCCGCCGCAGCAGAACCCCGGTGGTCTGAGCGTGATCTTTACCTCGTATACCGAGTTGAAAAGCCTGGATACCGGCAACCTCTCCGCTTCGATGTTCGAGGTACCGGCGGGTTATACCAAGCACTGAGCCAGCGCTATCGGAACTAAAAGACCGGGGCCGCAAGCCCCGGCTTTTTCTGCATTAAACCCAAGGTCATTTCTTGAGAGCCGCTTCTTCCTGCTGCACCAGGAATTGCACACACCTGACGATTTCCGGATACGGCATCTGATAGCCGGCGCCGGTCATCCACTTGCCGTCGATGATGAACGTGGGTACGCCCTGCAGTCCGTAGCGTTGTTCGGTCTGCAGTGCCTGATTCACCTTGAGCTGTACTCCGAAGGAATTCCAAGTGGAATCGAATTGCTGCTTGCTGATGCCGTAGTTGGCGAAGAACTTCTGCAGGGCGCTCTGGCTGCTGGTCAGGTCGTACTGGTTTTGCAGATGGATGGCGTTGAACAGCGGCTCATGGATTTTTTCACCGATGCCGAGGGCCTGGGCGGTGTAAAACGCCTTGGCATCAACATCCCAATGCTCACCGCCCGTGAAGGCACCGGGAATACGCTTGAAGACCACATTCGCGGGCTTGTGTTTTAACCAGGCTTCCACATAAGGCTCCACGCCGAAGCAATGTGGACACCCGTACCAGAAAAACTCGATCACTTCGATCTGGCCAGGTCGCACCGTGGTGGGTTGGGCCGGTGACACCGGCACGTAATTCACGCCTTCCTGAAAGCTGGAGGCATTGGCGGCCAGCGCCGCTGCGCTCACCGCCAGCGCGCCGATAGCCAGCAGTCCCATAGTCAGGGCCTTAAGTTTTTTCATCGCGATCCTCCCGCAATTCGCCGAGACGGCGAAGGGTTAAAAAAGCAGTTTTCAAGGTGTCCCCGACGGCAGCAGCGCTTGTTCCCGCTGTACCAGCCAATTGACAGCGCCAATCATCTGTGCACCGCTCAAGTGGAAGCCAATGCCGGTGAGCCATTTGCCATTCACCGTGAAGGCCGGAACTTTGTTGATGCCATAGCGCTGTGCCAGCACCTTGGCCTGGGAAATCTGCGCGTCCACCGCCAGCGAATTCCAGGCAGTTGCGAACTGCTTCGCATCAACGCCAAGCTGGCTGGTGAACAGGTTCTGATAGTCCGCGGCGCTCGCGAGGTCGCGGTGGCTGATATGGATGGCGGCATAGATCACGGCATTTGCCTGGTCACCGAGGTCCAATTGCAGAGCGGTGTAATAGGCGCGCGCCGCCAGATCCCATCGCGGATTGAGGGCGGCCGGTACCCGGATCAGCACCACATTTGCGGCCTTGCTTTTGTCCCAGGATTGCAGGTAGGGCTCCAGCGCGAAACATTGCGGGCTGCCGTACCAGAAAAATTCCAGTACCTCGATCTGGCCCGGATTGACGCTCACGGGCTGGGCCGGCATCACCGGAATGTAGTTGACGCCCTCCTTATAGGGTTCGGGCGCGCTGGCAGCCATGCTGGCGCCGGCCGCAAGAGCGAGCGCCAGCATGGCGGCAAGCCTGAATCTGTTTATACGTTTCTCCGTAACGCGACTCCGCTCAAGGTGACGTGCAGCTATTCAGAGGGTGTGACACGCCAAAAGTTCAGCCGTGTCAGGGCTGAATCGGGGTGCTGTGCAGACCCTGGATATAAGAGGCCACGGCTTGCATCTGCGCCGGCGTGAGCCGTGAAGCGATGGGGTCCATCATGGGTGATTTGCGGGCACCAGCGGCGAATGCCTGCAACTGAGTCACCACGTAATCCGCGTGCTGGCCGGCGAGTGCCGGAATCGGCATCGGCGCGTTACCGGCGCCATCCGGGCCATGACAAGCGAGGCAGGCTGGAATACCGGAAGCCTGGTCGCCGCCGCGGTAAAGCGTTTCGCCGGCTTTCACCAGGCCCGGGTCCGCTTCGCCGGTTTTCACAGTCTGGCTGGAGAACCAGGCCGCCAGGTTCTGCATGTCCTGTGCGCTCAGGCCTGCGGCCATGCCCGCCATGATGGGGTTTTTGCGCGCCCCGGACTTGAAGCGCTCGAGTTCCTGCACGATGTAACCTGCGTTCTGACCGGCGAGCTTGGGGAATTGGGGGCTGACGCTGTTGCCGTCAGTGCCATGACAGGCGGCACACATCGCGGCTTTAGCCTGGCCGGCAGCGGCGTTGCCATCGGCGTTTACCCTGCCAACGAGCGCAAAAACACTGGCCGCAGCTGCCATCATCACAAACTTGTTCATGGGGCACAGCTCCTTACGGGAAAGCACACGGCACGGCGGTCATGGGATATGCTCGTGGGAACGCAGCCCCGGGCGAGTCCGCCGTAAATGAGGGCTGGATTTTACACCAGGCTCTCGAGCCTGCTCCACCGGAAACGCCCCCATGGCCGCTGATTTTCGTCATACCCGCTTTCTGAAAAGCATCGCCAGCCTGGGGGATTTGCCGCCGGATAGCGGCCGTGAAGTGGCTTTCGCCGGGCGTTCCAATTCCGGCAAATCCAGCGCCTTGAATGCCATCACCGGCGTCAAGGGTTTGGCGCGCGTGAGCAAAACGCCCGGCCGCACCCAGTTGCTCAATTTCTTCGCGGTCTCAGAGGCACGTTATCTGGTGGACCTGCCGGGATATGGCTATGCGCGCGTGCCGTCGGCAGTGCAGCGTCAATGGGGGCGGCTACTGGAGGATTATTTCAGCGCTCGCGGTGCGCTCGCGGGCTTGGTGTTGGTGATGGATGCGCGGCATCCACTCACGGAATTCGACAGCCGCTTGCTTGCCTGGACAACCCCCTTGCAGCTGCCGGTGCTGGTGTTGCTCAGCAAGGCCGACAAGCTTTCCCGCAGCGCGGCGTCGGCGGTGCAACGCCAGGTGGCGCAACGGCTGCAAGTTCAGGCGCAGGTGCAGGTATTCTCGGCGGTTTCCAAAAGCGGGGTCGACGATGCCCGCCGGGTGATCACCCATTGGCTGACAAGTCCCTGAGCCGTAAAGAAAAAAGAAACCCCGGCGCTAAAGGGGAAAACGCCGGGGTTAATTACTCCACTCGGCTTGGGGGAGACCGGGTGGCTTTTCCCGCTCAGGGAGGTGAGCGGGATGAGCGCTATTGCGGCGCTCAAAAGGTTTGAGCCTTGGTCCAAGGAAAAGTTCCTCCGGCACGGATATGGTTTTTAACCATTTGTTTTCATCGTCCTTTTTTAGCCACCGACCGGCAATTCCGCGAATCGAAAGCTCATCGGAACTTGGCGGCTTCGCGAATTTGGAAGCCTCAAGAGGGGGGGTGATCAGAGACAGACACTTGTCGAGCCCTCGAGACGCTGCGGAAAAACGCTTCGACATCGTGCCGGCAGAGCACCGGACTCTGATACCACATTTGGTGCCCGTCGTTCGGGAATACCACGCTTTGGCTGCCGGGAATGAGCTGCGCCAATTCCCGGTCAATCGGGCCGAGAAAGGCGTAGGATTTGCCGCCTGACATGATCAGCACCGGCACTTTGATGCCGCGTACCTGGGCGGGACTGATGGGCGGGAACAGTTCTCCCGTGGTCATCATCACATCCCACTCATGGGCATCTTGCAGGGTCGCCGCACGTTCGGCTGGCGACCAATTTTGCCAGGCGTGTGGATCGTTAAAAACGTAATCTATGAACACGCCGACTCCCGCACTGCGGTCGCCCTTTGCGAAGTCCGCCTTCATGGGTGCCACCATGCGCCGCTCGATATCCGCATACATGGCCTTGCCGGCGTTCGCCTCATTGCCGGGCAAGTCATTGAGGAGCGAAACGGCCGGCGGTTCGGCCAGCACCAGCGCGCGAATGAGTTGCGGATGTCTGACGGCCAGGAATAAGCCGGTCAGCGCGCCATAGGAGTGACCGACGACATATACCTTCCCCAGATGCATCGCTTTGATTAAGGCCGCAAGATCGTCGGCGTCGGTCACGGCCGAGTAGCCTGGGCGGGCCGGATTGCTATTTGGGAAACTGTAGCGACGGCTGTAGGCAATTGCCCGATAATGTTTTGCAAAGGCGTCCACTTGGTCCTTCCAATAGCGGAAATCGCCGAGCGAGCCGTGAACGAAAATAACGGGAGTGCCGCGGCCTTCCTCCGCATAGTGCAGCGTGATCCTCTGACCGATGTTGACCGCGCCAAAAACCACATTGTGGCTGCGTGTGGCAGCGGACGCCGCGCCGGACGCGAATGCCAATGCCAGTGTCAGCATCCCGATTTTTCTGATTGAGATTCCAGACATAACGGAATTCCTTACGAGAAATTGCGATTGATTCGCCGGCGAGGCAGCGGTTTTGGCGGGGTGATGGAGCATCAACCAAAAACCCCGAAGGGGTTGCGATGAAGCATAAGCCTCTGGACCGCCGATCGGCCGATAAGTTCCACAGAGCCTTGTGACGAACCTGCCATGGCGGGATGAGTTGCTTCGGTGGTGGAACCTTTTGGCCAGGGCCGACGGATTCAATGAGCTTGGTCCCAGTTGTTGCCCACACCCACATCCACCACCAGCGGAACTTTGAGTTGTGCCGCGCCGGCCATGAGCCTGGTGACTTCGTGTTTTAAGGCATCCAGCGCATTGTCTTCCGCCTCGAACACCAATTCATCATGCACTTGCATAATCATGCGCGCGTGCGTGCCGCTTTCCTTAAGCCAGCGATGTACGGCAATCATGGCACGCTTGATGATATCGGCGGCGGTGCCCTGCATGGGTGCGTTGATGGCGGTACGTTCGGCGTACTGGCGCACTTGCGCGTTGTGCGCGCGGATGTCGGGCAGATACAGGCGCCGGCCGAACACCGTTTCCACGTAACCCTGTTCACGCGCGATTTCGCGGGTGCGGTCCATAAAAGTTTTGACGCCGGGATAGCGTGCAAAGTACAGATCCACGTAGGCCTGGGCCGCGGTGCGTTCGATACCCAGCTGCTTCGCCAGACCGAAGGCCGACATGCCGTAGATCAATCCGAAGTTGATGGCTTTCGCCGAACGTCGTTGTTCGTCGCTGACCTTATCGGGTGTCGTTCCGAATACCTCCGCGGCGGTGGCGCGGTGGATGTCCAGGCCTTTCTCGAAGGCGCCGAGCAGTCCGGTATCGCCGGACAGGTGCGCCATGATGCGCAGTTCGATCTGTGAATAATCCGCCGCCAGGATTTTGTGACCTTTGGGCGCAATAAATGCCTGACGGATACGCCGGCCCTCGGCGGTACGCACCGGGATGTTCTGCAGGTTGGGATCGGTGGACGACAGCCGGCCGGTGGCGGCCACCGCCTGATGATAGGAGGTGTGCACACGCCCGGTTTTGGGATCCACCTGTGCCGGCAGTTTGTCGGTGTAGGTGGATTTGAGCTTGTTCAAACCGCGATATTCCAGAATCACCTTCGGCAATTCGAAATCCGCCGCCAGTTCCTCCAACACGTCCTCGGCCGTGGATGCCTGACCACCGGGAGTCTTGCGCAGCACCGGTAATTGCATTTTTTCGAACAGCACCGCCTGCAGCTGTTTCGGCGAATCCAGGTTGAAGGGGTTGCCGGCCAGTTCGTGGGCGCGCTGTTCCAGCTTGCGCAGGGCTTGGGTGATCTCGCCGCTCTGTATCTTGAGCCTGCCGGTATCGATGAGTACACCGTCATGCTCCATGTCCAGCAGCACCGGTATCAGCGGCATTTCGATTTCCTCGAACACCTTGCGCAGTTTCGGGGTGGCGGCGAGTCGCGGCCACAGAGCCTGGTGCAGGCGCAGGGTTATGTCGGCATCTTCGGCTGAATAACGCGTGGCTTCTTCGATGCGTACCTGCTCGAAGCCGATTTGTTTGGCGCCCTTGCCGGCCACGTCTTCATAGTGAATGGTCTGGTAATCCAGGTATTTTTCCGCCAGCGAATCCATGTCGTGTCGGCTGGCGGTACTGTCCAGTACATAGGATTCGAGCATGGAGTCGTAACGGATTCCACCCAGCATCACCCCGTGGTTGCGCAGCACGTGCGCGTCGTACTTGAGATGCTGACCCAGCTTTGCATGCGCGGCGTTTTCCAGCAGCGGCCGGAAGCGTTTCAACACTGCCGCACGGTCCAGTTGCGCCGGCGCGTCCGCATATTTGTGGGCCACTGGCAGGTAAGCAGCCTCGCCGGCTTTGACCGCGAACGACAGCCCCACGATTTCCGCTTGCATGTAATCCAGGCTGGTGGTTTCGGTGTCGAAGGCGAACAGTTCGGCGGCTTCGAGCCGCGCGATCCATTTATCCAGATTCTTTTCGTCCAATATGGTTTCATAGGGTGCTGCGTACTGCGTGCTGTGTGCAGAAGGAACGGCCACCGAGGCTGCTCTATCGGTATTTTCCTGCGTATCGCCGTCAAGTTGATGCAGCCAGGTTTTGAATTCGAGACGCGTGTATAGCTCCCGCAAGGCTACCAAGTCCGGCGTGCGCATCGCCAAGTCGTGCGGTTTTACCGGCAACGGCACGTCGCAGCGGATGACCGCAAGCTGGCGCGAGAGCATGGCCTGTTCCCGCTGGTCCCGCAGTTTCCCGGGCAATTGTTTGGCGCCGCGGATGGCAAGCTGGGGGATCTCATCGAGCCGCTGGTACAGGATTTCGAGGCTGCCGAAGTGGGCCAGCAACGGCGCCGCGGTCTTGGGGCCGATGCCGGACACGCCCGGGATGTTGTCGGAGCTGTCACCCACCAACGCCAGGTAATCAATCATCTGTTCCGGCCAGACGTCGAACTTTTGTTTCACGCCGTCGCGGTCCAGCAAGATACCGGTCATGGTATTCACCAGGGTCACGTGCTCGTTGACCAGCTGGCCCATGTCTTTGTCGCCGGTGGAGATCAGCACCGCTTGTCCGGCATCCGCCGCCTGTTTCGCGAGCGTGCCGATGACATCGTCGGCTTCCACGCCCGAAATCTGCAGCACCGGAAATCCGAGCGCTTTCACCAGCGCGTGCAGCGGCTCGATTTGCAGGCCCATGTCGTCCGGCATGGGCGGCCGGTTGGCCTTGTATTCCTGGAAAAGCTCATCGCGGAAAGTCTTGCCGCGGGCGTCGAATACCACCGCGATCCGCTCAGGTGCATGCTCCGCCAGCAACTTCTTGAGCATCGCGGCCACGCCACGTACCGCGCCGGTGGGTTCGCCGCGGGAGTTGCTGAGCGGCGGCAGTGCGTAGAACGCCCGGTATAAATACGAGGAGCCGTCCACCAGGATCAGCGGTTTTTGCCGGCCACTTGACATGGAGGTGCCTGTTTTCGTGTTTTCTGGCATGAGTATTGCGTGGTAATTAGGAGGGGGAACTATCCTGCGTTCCCAGAACCCACTGGTGGACGTAGCCCACAACTAAACATGGTATTTGCCATTTGCAGCTTGCTTCATTCTGTGCCTTATTAAAGTGTAAAGGATGGCGGGAAATGTCCGTTCCGATGTTCCGTCAAAACCGCACCCGAGGCGTTATAGCGTCATCATGTAGCCACTGCCCGCCGTGAATCCACGGTGCTTCAAGAAATTCCGGGCCATGCTTCACATTGAGGTCACTCCGGCGTTATCAGGGGCACAGTACGGAAATACGACCGATACCGGCGGGGATCGCGCGTCAGGATGCCGCAACCGAGCACTGCCGCGTGCGCACCGATGCAGAAATCGGCGAGCACGTTGTTTTTGCGCCCGCCGGCGCGGCGGTATTTGGCGAAGGCCTTGCCGGCGAGAAACAGCGCCGGGCGGGGAATTTCCAGCACGCCCAAGGCGAGGTCGCGCACCGCCCGATCCAGCTCTTCCACCGATGCAAACGTCAGCGAAAGTTCCGCGTAAATAACGGGATTGATCGCCAGTTCGTGTACCTGCGCCTGTGCCCGCAGGCGGCCGATGGACCAGTCGGCCCATTCGGGATCATCTGCCAGCGCGTCCACCAGCACATTGGTGTCCACCAGCAGCATCATTCGCCCCGCAGCAGGGCCATGAGCTGGTCGGTGCGCCACTTGATCTGCGCCCGACCGCGCGCCCGCTCGAAGCGGTCCGGTTTGCCGCGCCGCAGTGTGCCCGCCTTGTGCAGTACCACCTGACCGTCGGCATTGACGCTGAATTCCACGCGGCTGCCGGGCGCCAATTGCAGAGCGTCGCGGATCTTCTTGGGGATGGTAACCTGCCCCTTGCTCGTGAGTGCGGTATTCATATCGTCTCCCAAGGTATTACTTACACTTATAATGGTAATACCTGCGGCATGAGGCCGCAACCGTACACGCCAGCGGAAGGCAATCGGGCCGGGATGGCGGGATCCCGCAGCCCAAGCCCCTCATTCAGGCAGCAATTCTTCCTGCGCCATCAAGCCGACGAGTGTTTCGCGGCGCCGGATGAGCGTTACCTGTTCGCCATCCACCAGCACTTCGGCGGCGCGCGGCCGGGAATTGTAATTTGAACTCATGGAGAATCCGTAGGCCCCCGCATCCATGACCGCCAGCAGATCACCTGTTTGTACGGCGAGCCGGCGTCCGCGCCCCAGAAAGTCCGCCGATTCGCACACCGGTCCGGCGATATCGTAGATTTCCGATGGCATACCGGGGCGCAGAGTCACGGCACGGATCTCGTGCCAGGCATCATATAAGGGCGGACGGATGAGCTCGGTCATACCCGCGTCCACGATCACGAAACGGCCTTGATCGGTCATCTTCAGGTATTCCACCCGCGTCAGCAATGCGCCGGCTTCGGCCACCAGGGTGCGTCCGGGTTCCAGGAGCAGTTTCAACCCGGGCTTTTCCACCAGCGCGCGCAGTCGTGAAATGAGACCACTGACATCCAGCCGGGGCTCAGCGTGGTAAGGCACGCCGAAACCGCCACCGAAATCCACCTGCTCCAGCAGGATACCGTTTTCAAGCAGACGGTCCACCAGCGCCATGACGCGCCGGGCGGCATCCAGGAAGGGAGCTGGCTGTGTGATTTGCGAGCCGATGTGGCAGGCAATGCCGATAATCCGAATGCCGGGAAGGCCGGCCGCGCGCCGATACAGCGCTTCGGCAAGCCCGCTATCGATGCCGAATTTGGCGTCGCGGTGGCCGGTGGCGATATGCGGATGAGTGCTGGTTTCCACCTGCGGATTGATGCGCAATGCGATGGCGGCGGTTTTGCCCTGGCTATCGGCGAGCGCCGACAGCCGCAGCAGTTCCGCCTCGGATTCCACGTTGAAGCAGTGGATGCCGACGTCGAGCGCCCGCCGCAATTCATCTTCGCGCTTGCCTACGCCCGAGAACACGATGCCGCCGGGATTACCACCCGCCCGCAGCACCCGTTCCAGTTCGCCGACTGACACGATATCGAAACCGGCGCCGAGTTTCGCCAGCAGTTGCAGGATCGCCAGGCTGCTGTTGGCCTTGACGGCATAACACACGCAATGAGGATGGCCGCCGCACGCCTGGGTGAAACGCTGCCAGGCTGAGAGGATGGCGGCTTTGGAATATACGTACAGCGGCGTGCCGAAACGCTCCGCCAGCAGTTTCAGACTCATGGATTCCACGTGCAATACGCGCTCACGGTAATCAAAATACGGAGAAGGCACCGCGCCAGGTCCGGCGGCGCTCATACACCGGGTTTCGTGGCGGCAGAGTGCGGGCTGTGAGGTTGTGCCTGGAGCGGTGGTCTGGCGGTGGTTGGCGGTTTGGCGGTAGTCACCGCCGGCGGCATGACAGGAATGGTACGCGGCGGTGTCACCGGCAGGTACAGCGGTCCTTTCTGACCGCAACCGGTCAGCAGGGCCGGAAGCACAATAACGGCGAGGCAGGTCACCAGCAGCGTACGCATACTGCAAGTATAAACATTACCGCTGGCTGCGCCTACGCGCAGACCTCCCCGGGGCCCATGCTAGAGTGAGCGTCGGTGTACCAACCGGAGTCGGAAATGGACGGCTCGAAAATCACGCTGTATCTGTGCGGCGCGGTGCTGGTGATCGCGGCCGTCATGGGTCTGATCTTGTTCTTCAGCGGCTTCGCCCGGTTGTTGCAGGGCCGGTTTTTCAACGGCCCGGGCCGCAGTCTTGCGGGCTTGGTATTGCTGGTGGTGGTGGCTGCCATTGGCCTAGTGGCGCTGGATCTGCGCACTTATTTTGTCCTGACTCATGAACAGCTGGTGGCCACCCTGCGCTTCAATGCTCTCGGCCCGCAGTATTTTCATGCCCGGCTCAGGGACGCGGCTGGCCGCGTGATCGAAACAAACCTGCATGGCGACGAGTGGCAGTTGGATGCGCGCGTCATCAAATGGCGCGGGTTTGCCACGTTGCTGGGACTCCAAAGCCGTTATCGCCTGGAGCGTCTCAGCGGCCGTTATCGCGCTGTGGCAGAGGAGCGCAGTGCCGCCCACAGCGCCATCTCCCTGGAGCCGGATACTTGGCCGGATAGCGGGTCGTTGATGCAACGCTATGGCCGATGGCTGCCGTGGGTGGACGCCAGCTACGGCAGCGCCACCTATCTGCCGATGGCGGATGGAGCCGAATATCAGGTGACGCTTAGCACCACCGGGTTGCTGGCGCGGCCGGAGAATGCCGCGGCGCAGCAGGCAGTAGCACGTTGGTAAGACCATCCCCTATGCGATGGCGCAAGGGCTTTCCTGAAACACTTTATGTTAAAATACCGTTCTTTCTAACATCCGACCGTTGAATGAATTTGCGCCTGCTGCCGCCAGGAAACGTGGACGATGGCGTGTGTCATGGAAGCCGTGTGGCGGCTCGGGGGAATGGAGAATAGCGATGGCTCTGTGGAGCAAGAGAAAGCACCGCCCGCGTGGACCGGCGCGCCTGCCGAGTTATGTGCGCAACGTCAATTCAGCACAATGCCTGTTCTGCCCTTACGGCGCAGACCTCAAAGTGGGCGATCGGGTCATCGCCTGGGACGAAAAGACCGTATTCGGACGCGAACAGCGCGAACGCTTGGTGGAGATCACCGCCGTGAAGGTTTTTCGCACCAACGGCCGGGTGGTTACCCTGGACTTTGTGGTGGCTTCCGAAGCCGAAATCGCGCGTATCGCTGCCGACAGCGAGATCGCGCCGCACATGCTGTTGACACATCGCATCGGCAAATCCACTTACGATACGAAAAATACGCCCATGGTGCTGTATTTCCGTGCCTGTGAGCCGAAGGACAGCGTGCTGGGACTGGTTCCAGACCTGGATATCACCGTCGCCGGCGGCCTGGCATCGAAAGCCTACCGGCGTGAAAACCAAAGGGGCGGGTTCCTGGATTGGTTGCGCGGCTGGACCCGAAGAACTCCGGCGGCTTCGAAATCGGATAGATACAAATAGCTCCGTGGTTCAGTATGACTCGCTGAGCGGGTTAGATATCTTCGACGATTGCCGGCAACCGCAGTTGCTCGAAGCGGGATGCCAAGGTATTACCCCTGGAAGCTGGACCTGTCCAGTACTGCCAGCGTAATCCGCGATACGCACACCAGCTTTTCCTCATCGTTGGTGATCTTGATTTCCCACACCTGAGTGGTCTTGCCGATATGCAGCGGCCGCGCGGTGCCGGTGACCTGGCCCGAGCGCATGGCGCGCACGTGATTGGCGTTGATGTCGAGCCCCACGCAGAGTTTCTGTTGGCGGTCCACCATCAGATTGGCGCCGGTACTGCCAAGGGTCTCAGCGAGCGCCACCGAAGCGCCGCCGTGCAGGATTCCGGCCGGCTGTTTGGTGCGGGCATCCACCGGCATGACCGCCTTGAGATAATCCTCGCCGACTTCCGTATAGCGGATGCCAAGGTGCGTCACCAACGTCTGCTGCTGATACTTGTTCAGGTCATCGACTGTGAACGGCTGGAACCAGATGCTCATGCGGGGGCCTCCTGCACGGGGATCAGGTCGCAGAAATGAAAACGCTCATCTCTGGTGACGTGTTCGCCGCGCGTAAAGTGGATTGCATGTTTGAAAACCGGACCGGCGTAGACAAAGGTATGGAATTCACCGTTTTCGCCGCAGGGATCCGTCCGCGGCGGGAATTGCTGCAGAAGCTGTTCATCATATTCCCGCCCCGAGAACCCGCCGTCCAGTGCCTCGCCGTCCACGCAGCACAGCACCGCCTTGAAGTTGAGGGCAATGAACTCGCGCGCCAGCTTGTGCGTGGGTCTCTGCCAAAGCGGGAACAGACATTCCATGTGTACCTGCGCCAGGTTTCTTTCCCGGTAACGACGGATGTCCTCGAGAAACAGATCGCCGAAGGCCACGTGCCGGATACCCTGGGCCTTGAAGGCTTGCAGGATGGCGCGCATTTTGGCTTCGTATTCGTCGTTAGAGGGCTGCTCCGAGAGCATTACCTTATACAGCGGCAGATCCAGTGATTCAGCCTGGGCGTCCAGCAGTGCTTCGCGCACCCCGTGCATACTGATGCGCTGATACCGTGCATTGACGCTGGTGAGCAAGCCCCGCACTTCATACTGTGGGTCCTGCCGCAGTGTGTGCAGGGCGAGCGCGCTGTCTTTGCCGCCGCTCCAGGAAAGCATCACCGGCAGTGCGTTCACAACTTGCGCCGCCGTAGCCGCAGGTTGAGCATTTCCACCCCGAAGGCGAAGGTCATGGCGAAGTAGATGTAACCCTTGGGGATGTGCAGGCCGATGCCGTCGGCGATCAGCGCCACGCCTATCAGGATCAGGAACGCGAGCGCCAGCATCTTGAGGGTGGGGTGGCGCTGCACGAAGCGGCTCACGGCACCGGCGTACAGCAGCATGCAGCCCACGGCGATGACGATGGCCGCGGCCATGACCCACAGGCGGTCCGACATGCCGATGGCGGTGATTACGGAATCGAACGAGAACACCATGTCGAGCAGCGCAATCTGCACGACGGCCGAGGCCAACGAGAGGCGCATGCCGGCCTGCGGCGTGGCGCCCTCATCGAGGTCGGCGTGGATCTCCAGCGTGCTTTTGGCGAGCAGGAACAGGCCGCCGCCGATCAGCACCAGGTCGCGCAGCGAAAAGGGTCGCTCGAACAGGCTGAACAGCGGTGCGCTGAGCCGCGACAGCCAGAAGATTGTGGCGAGCAGCGCCAACCGCGTGAGCACCGCCAGCGTCAGGCCAAAGCGGCGGGCGGCGGCCTGGCGCGCCTGCGGCAGACGCGAGGTGGTGATGGAAATGAAAATGATGTTGTCAATGCCGAGAACGACTTCAAGCGCCGTGAGTGTAACCAGCGCCGCCCAGACGTTCGGGTCCGTGATCCATTCCATTATCTAAGTTCCTGGTTCAACTGCGTAGATACGACGCACCGTTCACGTCGAGAATGCAGCCGGTGGCGTACAGCATGCCGTCGGCGGCAAGCCGTACCACCGCCTCGGCGATTTCTTCCGGAGTGGCGGCGCGCTTGAGGGGGCTCTGGGCGCGGATAGCTTCGCCTTGTGGGCCATCCAGCAGCTCCGCCGCCATGTCGGTGCGCACGAAACCCGGGGCCACCACGCCCACGAAGATATTGTATTGCGCCAGCGCCCAGGCGAGTGACTGGGAAAGCTGGTTGAGTCCCGCCTTGGCGGCTCCGTAGGCGGGAGCGTCGGGCTCGCCGCGGAATGCGCCGCGGGAGGAGATATTGATAATGTGACCGCTTTTCTGTTGCATCATCGCTTTGGCGGCCAGAAAGCACAGATTGGCGGGGCCGACAAGATTCGCGTCCAATGTGTTCTTCCAGGTAGCCTGCCAAGCGGCATAGCTCAGGTCTTTCACCGGCTTCACTTCATAGATGCCGGCGTTGTTCACCAGCACGTCCAGCCGGCCATACCGTCCCACTACCTCGTTGATGAGTTTTTCGCAGGCGGCGGGATCGCTCACGTCCGCCCGGAATGCGGCATGTGCCTGGCCCGGCAGCGCGCGCGTCAGCGTTTGCGCTTCGGCACCGCTTGTGCGGTAGTGCACCGCCACGGTGCCGCCGCGCTGCGCGAAGGCTTGTGCAACGGCGCGACCGATGCCGCGGGCGGCGCCGGTGACGAGAATAGTTTTGTTCGAGAAATCCATGGTTACCCTACCCTCACCTATTGCGTTCAAAAGCGGCCGCGAAAACCGAATGCCGTTCGTATTGAGCGCAGCGAAGCGCAGTCGAAACATCTTCATCAAGATGACTGGCCCTACGACTTCGCTGCTACGCGGCTACGCTCAGGGCGAACGGGACAATAAAATCCAGATGTAGGTTAGCTTAGGCACAGCTGAAGCCCAACGGTCTCTTTCTGAAAACGTTGGGGTTCGCAATGCTCACCCCAACCTACTAAAATCGCACGCCCATTCTAACGGAGAGCATGATGACAGATTTGCCCGAATGCGTGGAACTCGAAACCGGTGCTCAGCCGAGCGCGAGCATTATCTGGCTGCACGGGCTGGGCGCCGACGGCCATGATTTCGAGCCCATCGTCCCCGAACTGAAATTGCCCGCCTCGCTGCCGGTGCGCTTCGTGTTCCCGCATGCGCCGGTGCGACCGGTGACGCTCAACAACGGCTATCCGATGCGCGCCTGGTTCGACATCGTGAAGATCGGCCTTCACCAGCCTCGCGACAAGGCCGGTATGCTGGCGGCACGCGCGGCGCTGGAAGCTCTGATTGCGCGCGAGAACACCCGCGGCATTCCCACCGCGCGCATCGTGCTGGCGGGCTTCTCCCAAGGCGGCGCCGTGGCCCTCTATACCGGGCTGCAATACAAGGAGAAACTCGCGGGCATCATGGCCTTGTCCACCTATCTGCCGCTGGCGGAAGGCTTTGAATTCGAGATCAATTCCGCCAACGCCCGTACCTCAATATTCTACGCACACGGCACCCAGGACCCGGTGGTACCGCTAGCGCTCGCCGAGCATACCCGCAAGGCACTCACGGCACGCGGCTGCTCGGTCCTCTGGCACACCTATCCCATGCCGCATGCGGTGCATCCGCAGGAAATCCAGCACCTGCGTACGTGGCTGCTGAGCATTCTTGTATCCGATTCGGTTAAGTAGACAGGAAATGAAGATCGTAAACATACGCCCGCGGCCCATAGCGATATGAGGGTACGCTCAATGAGTATGGGTAGCTGGATCAGGGCATCCATTATCATGGGTATTGTATTCATAGCCCTTTCTGTCTTGCTCGCACCGGTGTCCGAAGCGCTCGGTTCGTCACGGTTTTCGTTCACCGATGTAATACGTGCGGCCAGAGTTCGTTCTCTGCGCCCATATGCACCCCCAGCGCAGGTGTCACAGTCGCTATTGAATCTTTCGTATGATCAGTATCAGGCGATTCGCTTCAAACCAACGAAGAGCCTTTGGTATGGGAGCCGGCGACTTTTCCACGTTGAGCCAGTTCCGCCCGGGCTGTATTACAGACATTGTATCTCGATGAGCGTCGTCAACCACAGAACGATTTCTAAATTACGATTTCCAAAACGGGATTTTACCTATCCATCCCGGGATGTTTATCGACAAATACACGACGATTCCTGCATCGCGGGATTCAAACTTACTTATCCACTGAGGGGGGCTGGGATACAAAACCAGTTCCTGGTATTCGCTGGTGCGAGCTATTTTCGTGCGGTCGGTCGCTTGAATCGCTTCGGGCTGTCAGCGCGGGGTATTGCGATTAACACAGCCTTTCCGCCTGTGGAAGAGTTCCCTGCCTTTCGCAGGTTCTGGCTGCTTGAGCCGGGGTCTGATGCACAAACCATGACAATCTACGCACTGCTGGACGGACCGAGCATCACCGGGGCCTATCGCTTCCGGGTAACACCAGGTAGCGATACGCGCATGGCCGTGAATGCAGTGCTGTTCTTCAGAAAGGTCCCGCGTGTCATTGGTATCGCACCGCTTACCAGCATGTTCTTTTACGGCCAGGGAACGCCGCGACCCTCTGGCGAGTGGCGCCCCGCGGTGCATGATTCCGACGGCCTGCAGCTCGAAAATGGCGACCATGAATGGCTTTGGCGTCCGCTCATAAATCCTTTAGGTTTTCTGGTTTCCAGTTTCGTGCTGGATAACCCCCTCGGATTCGGACTCATGCAGCGTGACCAAAAATTCCCAGAATATCAGGACCTTGAGGCACGTTACGATTTGCGGCCCAGTGCCTGGGTTTCTCCTGAGGGACGTTGGGGCAGGGGGCACGTTGAACTGGTCGAGATACCTTCAAATTCAGAAACGGAAGATAACATCGTCGCGTATTGGGTTCCCGACACACCGCCACAGCCGGGTCATGAGTATCAATACAACTACCGGGTGTCGTTTGGTCGTGCCGGGCTGGCTCGCCCCCCGGCCGGCTATGTTCTGCACACTTTCGTGGGTTCAGGTCAGAATCCGGGGATGCCCTGCACGTCCGCGCAGGATGTGCTGCGTTTCGTGGTGGATTTTGGCGGCAGCTTTCCGCTGCACACCGTTGCCGTTGATGGAGTTGTGAGCGCCAACGCTTCCGGACAGGTGAGTCAAGTATCGGTTATGAAGAATACAGTGTCCGCAGGATACAGATTGTCGTTCCTGGTCAGAGTAGAACCCCGGCATCCGCTTGAACTGCGGGCGTTTTTGCATCACGGCCGCGATACACTTACTGAAACCTGGAGTTACTTGATGCCGTGGAGCAGTGCCAGACGGCTGTTGGAAGCCCCCGGCTGCTCCGCATCAGAAACGCGCGCCGATCAGCCGCTTCAAGCGCCATAGGTCCAGGTTTCCGTGAGCGGCCTGTCGCGATAAACGATCTTAGCTTTGATGAGCTTACCTGCCGCTCCGTGTACGGTAAATCGCAGACGCCAGCGTCCGCCTGTTGGCAGTTTAACAAGGGTCACGTCGGTGACATTCTGATAACCTGCTGCGCGCACCTCAGGTTGCGGGGCTATCCATGAAGGCAAGTCCGCGAGTTCACCACCTGAAAAATAGACACTGAAAATGCGCACATTGTCACCGGAGGACACCATACGGGTTTCACTAGTCCAGGCAAGTGATGGATAAGTCTGGGATTTTCCCTGCCAGGCAATATCATAGCGCAGTGTCAATGCCTCCCCAGGTTTTGGTTGCACGCGTGGTTCCCAGAAGGCCACGATATTGTCATTCGAGGCACTGTGGCTCGGAATTTCAATCAGGTCGAATTGTCCTGGCCCCCAGTGACCGAGGAATGTCACCCATGCGCTCGGGCGATCTTGATAATGGTTGCCCAGCGATTGGTATTGGTTAAAGTCGCGGTCACGCTGCATGAGTCCGTAACCCATGGGATTATCGAGCTTGAAATCCGTGACTCGCAGCCAGTCAGGGTTAGTAAGCGGATGCCATATCCAGTGGCCATCACTCATTTCTATCGATAACCCATCGGAATCATGAATAGAGGGATGCAGCAAATCCACACGTTTCGGGCTAATGCGCCCCTGCAGGAACATGCTGGTGAGCGGGGCAAGCCCGAGCCTTTGCACGTGATGCCGCAGGAAAATCACAGCGGTTACTCTGACCCGCGTCACATGACCTGGAGTGATAAGAAATCGATATGCTCCGGTCACGCTTGGTCCATCGAGTTGTGCGAGTACTGTCAGGGAATGCGCATTCGCCGGCGGTACAAAAATCCAAACAGAACTGAAGGACGGAAACTCTTCCTTTAGGTTTGCTACCGCAGTATTCACCGCCAGCCCGCGTGCGGAAAGACCCCACCATTGACTGCGACCGACCGCACGGAAGTAACTTGCGCCCAGAAGCGACAGGAACTCATCTGCCGGATGGCCCTCATTGAATGCGTAGGCAAGGTTGATACCCGCTATTGGTAAAATGTGTGGAAGATGGTGTGCGGCGGCGGATTGAATGCCGAAGCTGGTCGGTGCAAAGGCAAGCTTTTCCACGTGTTTACCTCGCACAACATACGTCGAGACACTATGTTTGTACAGATATCCAACCGGCTGGAATGCCAATGCGAAGCGCGAGGCTAGGTGCCAATCGGGCACAACTCCATTCCATATGAGTTTGCTGTACGCCTGTTTACCGAAATGCAACAGCACTGACGGTGCAACGACCGGTTGTATATAGGCATGGTGCGCCTGCGCGCGGGCTTTAGTGACAAGCTTAAGATACAGGTGGTTTACAAGGGCAGCGCCGTTATCGTCTGTCGGCTCGTTCGATTCACTCACGAGCGTCTTAGACCATACCTGCTCGGCACGATGCACTTCTTCGATTGCAGTACGGGATTCCAACTGTGCGGCAGCGGTAGCAGAAGTAAGATCAAGCTCCTGGGAGTGTATAGCGGCTAACTTGGAAGTAACATCCGCCTGCATTGATGCAAGTTGTTTTTCAAGCATGGTAACTCTCGCGGCTTCGCTTACCTCTCCGCGAGTGGCAACTGCAGCTTCTTTCTGGACGCGCTGCACGGACGAAATTGTTGCACATCCGCTAAGAACAAACACCAATGCATATTGCACGGTACGCATAAATCCCGTGAGCATTTTCATATCAACATTACCCTTTGGTCGTACGAGTCAAAACATCCGGCAACCATAGTAGCGCCTTTTCCAGCGGCAGCGCCCAGACGCACTCATGAAGTTCACGGAGCAAGTCGCGATCCCTCAACACGGAAAATTTTTCCCGGTGGTCAAGCGCTGTAGGGCCGTATGCCAGGAGCCTAACCCGGCGAAGTGCACGCGTGAGATATATTTCTTCGTTGACCCGGCGCGATACTGGAGACAGGCGCGCCGTCACCACTGCATTCACGTAAGGGTCTACAATCGCAGCTTGGAAACCTGAATACGCCCGCCCGGCTGCCTGCTCGATTTCGATTGCAACCTGCTTGAGTTCGGTAACCTCTGCCGGTGGTGACAGTTCCTCCGGAGTGATGAATAACCTGTAACGCTCGGCTTTGTTACCCTCGTATGCACGGCTTGTATACACCGAAAAGGGGACCGCCAGAATCAGGGAACCGAGTACCGGAAGCAGCCACCAGAGAAAAACTGGGTCCAAAGCGTAAACGAGAGCGGCCCAGGTGAACGATAGCAGCACACCGATGGCGTTATAACGCAGTGCATCCCGCCAATGCGTCTCGCTTACTCCGCGCTGTTGCGGCCCCCAGCGCACCGATTGCCCGCACAAGGATGCCAACACGAAGCGACTGTGAAATAGCATGCGCACTGGTGCGAGCAGGGCCGAATATAGGAACTCAAGTATCACACCCGCCAGCAGGCGTAGCGTGCCGCCGAACTGCGCGGTCCGTTGCTGTCGTATTGCCAGTAAGACCGCAAGAAATTTCGGGAGCAACAATACCGTTATGGTAAGCCACAGCAGAATAACTGCGAGCCCACGATGCCAGATCGGCCAAACGGGAAAGAGTCCATGACCTGCCGGGAAGTAATTAGGCGGGACTAGCGCATGCCAAGCGATGATTGCTGTACCGAGCAGCAGATATAAGAACCAGAGCAGCGACGCGATATATGACATAGCGCCGTTGATGAACATCAATCTATGGGTGGCCAGCATACCTTTGGCCAGCAGCAGACGAAGGTGCTGCAGATTTCCATGACACCAACGACGATCGCGTTTGAGTTCTGCCAGCAGTGTGGGAGGTGTTTCTTCCCAGCTCCCCCTAATGTCGGATACTAGCCATGTTGACCATCCTGCTCGTCGCAGCAATGCGGCTTCCACAAAGTCGTGGCTCAGAATGTCTCCGGACAGAGGTGCGCGGCCGTGCAAGCGCGGTAAGCTGCAATGCTGCATAAACGGGGCCACACGGATGATTGCATTGTGCCCCCAATAATAACTGTCACCCAGCTGCCAGAATGACAGGCCTGCGGCATACATCTGGCCGTAAAGACGATTGGCGAACTGTTGAATCCGGCCGAACAAGGTCTTCTGCCGTATGATGCCAGGCGCAGTTTGAATTATTCCGACAGTCGGGTTTGACTCCATGAGCCCTACGAGCTCGTTTATGGCTTGCGCTGACATGAGGCTGTCTGCGTCAAGGACAATCATGTAATCATGTTTTTGGCCCCAGCGTCTCAGGAAATCGGCAATATTGCCGGTTTTACGTTTTATGTTCACGCGCCGATGCCGGTAATGGATGCGGTTGAATGCTCCGAGCCTGCGGCACAGTTCCGCCCAAGCCCACTGTTCCCTTACACATATATCAGGATCGTCGCTATCAGAGAGTATGTAGAATTCAAAGTGTGTAATTGTGGATTGCATCTCGATCTGACGATACATGACCTCGATTGTCGCCACTACCCGTTCGGCGGCCTCCTTGTAGATTGGTATTATGATTGCCGTTGTCGTATTTGGCGTTGTAAAATTGGCAGGTCTTTGCAAAGGTGTTGATGGTCGGCGCGATAACAATACAAAGAATCCGAAAATGGCTGTCCAAAAACCGACTGTGACCCAAGCCGTCAATACACTGAAGACCAGAACAAGCGCATCATCCAGCAGCCATTGTCCAGGTTCTGGAAGCGCGCCTGCCATAAATTCTCCACCAAGCAACGCAGGTACAGTCACCAGACTGATTAGGGCTCCGCGTCGCAACAGAGCTTTGATTCTCCAGTGCCGTAATTCCATCCGTAACCTACTTGGTTGAATTGCTTGTTTTCAGGGTATGGACTGCCGGTGCGAGAGGGCGCCGTTCTAGTGGAGGTTGACGGAAATCACTTTCGATCGCTGAAAACCGGCTTACGAGCCGAAAGGCAAGGAAATCGCCATCGGTGCCTGCACTGAGGCGCTTGCGAAACGATTCGAAGATGTCTTCAAGCGACCCACTGGTATTTAAAAGACATTGCAGAAGCGCATTATCGCATCCGCTGCCGAGGGCTTTAGCATATGCCCGCAGCCTATTAATTTTCGGAGCATTTATTTGTAGTTCATGCATGATGGCGGACCCAACGTGTAGCGCTTTGTATGGCAGTCAAGTGTTGACCTATATGTACATGGCTACAGCCAGCTACACCCTATACTGCAGCGAGTAACAGCCGATGCCCGTGCCAAAACGTGAGATGATAATTGACTGTTGAGTGCTGTGCATTACCATTTGTTAATGTTTTGTAGACGAGGGCACTACTTCTGCCAACTTCGACATCGTGAGGATCGGCTTGCATCAGCCGCGGGATAAGGCCGGCATGCTGGCGGCGCGTGCCACGCTGGAAGCGCTGATTGCGCGGGAGAATGCCCGCGGAATCCTGGCCGCGCGCATCGTGCTGGCGGGATTTTCCCAGGGCGGGCACGGTGGCGTTCTACACCGGGTTGCAATACCCGCAAGGCACTCATGGCACGCGGCTTTCCATCCAGTGTGTTTCCGGCTTTTATGCACAAGCAGTCGGCGTAAATCCAAAGATACGTGCATAGAAGGCAAGCTCGGCCTCCAGGGCGCGCTGAATGTTCTCGCTGCGACGGAAACCGTGGCCCTCTTCGGCGAAAGTCACATAGTCCACCGGCAGTTTTTTGGCGCGCAGCGCTTGCAGCATGCGTTGTGTTTGATCGGGGGGCACCACCCGGTCCTTGAGACCCTGGAAGAAGATTACCGGACAATTGATGTTATCAGCCGCATATAACGGCGAACGTGCGCGGTAAAGATCGCGGGCCGCGGGCCATGGACCCAGCAGGCTGTTGCCGTAATGTGCTTCGAATTTGTGGGTGTCGGTCATGGCGCTGGCCAACTCACTGATGCCGTAATAGACCGCGCCGGCCTTGAATAAATCATGGAAGGCCAGTGCGCACAACACCGTGAAACCGCCGGCGCTGCTGCCGCTGATGATGAGACGCTCGCCATCCACCCGTCCCGTGTTCACCAGCTGGCGCGCCGCATGCATGCAATCCTCCACATCCTTGATGCCCCATTGGCCGTGGAGGCTGCGGCGGTAGGCGCGGCCATAGCCGCTGCTGCCGCGATAGTTCACGTCCGCCACCGCAAAGCCGCGGCTGGTCCAGAACTGGATGCGCGGGTCCAGGCCGTTGCCGTCCATGGCGGTGGGGCCACCGTGGCATTTCACCAGCAGCGGCGGCTTTTCGGCGGCCGCGACGCAGAAATCCGGATTGCGGGGCGGGTAGAACCAAGCATGGGCGGTTTCGCCATCGGTGGTGGGGTAAACGATGGCTTCGGGCGTGCTCAGGAACTCCGCAGGAACCAAATCTTCAGTTTCATTGAGTACCGTTGATTGTCCCCCTTCGACCAGCATTACTGCCAACCGATGTGTGGGATCGCCGGCCAGCAACACCAGCTTGTTCCCGTGTAGGTGCAGGTGTTCAATCTGGGTAAAATTACCGGCAAGCACCTGTGTTTTTCCGTCGGCACCGATACGTAGCAGTTCGGAGCAGCCCTGGCGCAGACGTGTCGCACACAGCCCGCCATTCGCCATGAAGCCGTAACTGGACATGCCGAACAGCCATTGCGCGAAACCATGATCCATGGGTTCGCGGGTGACGCTGTGGGTTTTGCCATCCGTATACTTATAGATATTCCAGAAGCCATCCCGGTCTGAAATGAAATACAGGCCGCCATCCGGGGCGAACTGCGGCTGAAATACGGATTCATCCGCACCGCCGGCAATGCAGCGCGGGTTTTGCACGGCGCCCGCAGCATCGAGTTCCGCGAGCCACAGCTCGCAAGCGTCCCAGGGCATGTGAGGATGATTCCAGCCGAGCCAGGCAAGTTGTCGGCCACCGGGATGCATGGCCGGCGAACTGTAAAAATCGTAACCGCGCACGAGGGTGGTGAGCGCGCCGCCCCGCAGAGCGACCGATACCAGGGAATTGACCGGCTGCGCGGATTCCTCGGTGTGGTTTTCACACACGCATACCAGCCGCCGGCGCCGTTCATCCGGCAACAAGTCCGCAAACCGGCAATTGCGCGCGGTTGTCAATTGATGTGGCGCGCCGCCCGCGGTCGGCAGGCGGTAAATTTGTTGGTCGCTGTCGTTGACGAAGAATACCCTGTCGCTGCTGATGGCGTAGGCTCCGCCGCCGTATTCATGTGCCCGGCTTCTGACACTGAACGGCGGCGGCGTGAGATCCCGGCGGCTCTCGCCCGTGCGCTTGCACACCAAGACGCCGCGGCCGTTTTCCGCCGGCCGGTTTTCCACCCAGTACACGCAATCACCCGCAATGCGCGGTTGCATCAGGCGCAGGTTGCCGGCGGCGACGCGCGCCGCACCGAGAGCTGATAGCCAGCCGCCGCAAGCGGCGGGATGCCTCATGAGGTTCTCCCGGTGATGTGGAAATGGCGGGTTTCCAGTGACTGCCCCACCGGATCAAAACGCCGTTCGGCAAAGCGCAAACCGTCGTCGGCATCCAGGAAAATCACGCTGGAACAGCGCGTGCCGTATATTTGATGAGTCACGAACACCGGCGACAACTGGCGTTCGCGCTCCACCCCGATGCCGGTATCCGGCAGTTCAGCGTCGGCTACCGGCGTACGATCAGCCAGCAGCATGAATAGCGCTTCGGCGGTCAATGCCGGGCGTTCCAATAACAAATCCAAACGCGCCACGCTGCGTGTGACTTTCGGCCAGGGCGTATCCAATTGATGATTGCTGAGTCCATGTATGCCGGGCGGCACTTTCCTTGGTTCAGGTTCACCCCGATTGGAGAAATACCAGAGCGCTGTGGGCTCGCCCAGGATGAGGCTGAATGCACCGTAATCCCCGGCGCGCTTTACGACTTCATTAATATAGGTATCCGCCGGGGTATCAGAGCGCAGGAAATCGGCGGCAAGCGCGCCGCGGGATCGCGGTGCTTTTTGAGGAGTGGGTGCTTCGCGGTAATTGGTGACCACGGCAAAATGCCCGCTGCTGGTGACGCCGAGCCAGGTACCGCCGGCTTGCAGATCGCGCCCGCCCAATACCTGTGGTGCATCATGCCAAAAGCCCGCCGCGGCGGAAGACCGCGAGTGCAGTTCGTCGCGGTTGCCGGCGAACACCAGCGGATAGTCGGGGTGGGTTTTCCAGGCGAATACCAGCAGGCACATGCGGGCATTATAGCCGCCGGTTTCAGGCGCTCCGGTTTATGCGCGCCCAGGCGTAGCGGTCCTCCGGAAAAAGGCAGCTGCAGACAGCATCGCCAGTGCGATGATGATAAGGGCCATGCCCACAGCTTCTGAATACCCCGGCCGTTCACCGAGTTGCAGCCACGCAGCCAGGACGCCCACTACCGGTACTGCGAGGGAGCAAAGTCCGCTGATGCTGGCGGACAGACGCTGCAATACGTACAGCCACAGCAGCCATGCCAACGCGTTGGCGGGTATCACGTTGTAGAACAGCGACCAGATGAAGGCCCCGCTCCACTGGATCGGATGGGATGGCAGCCACCAAGCGATGAGCACGATGGGGATACCGCCAAGCAGCATCTGCCAGCCGCTGAGAGACACCAATTCCCACATGGAATTCACCGGGATTTTCTTGGCGACAATCACGCTTGCGCCCCAGGCGGCGCCCGCCAGCACCGCGATGCTGCTGCTCACCAGATCCGGATTCCGGTGCCAGGGTTCAAAGATACATAGCATGCCGGCGAGCGCCACCAGCACCGCTAACCATTGCAGCCCGCGCATGCGTTCACCGAGGAATGGTACGGCCAGCAGGATGACCCAGAACGGCATGGTGTAACACAACACCGCGGCCTTGCCGGCACCGCCATGCACCAGCGACCAGAAGGCCAGAGTGGTGAACAAAGTAGTCTGGAAGAAGCCCAGCCAGAGCACCGCGCGCAGGTTGCGGGGTCTCAACGGCCGCCGTAGCAGCAGCAGTACCAGCAGCAGACACAGGCCACCCAGGATGGTGCGCAGTGCCACGAAATCGAATGGCGCGGCATACCGCAGGCCGACTTTCATCGCCACCCAGTTGTAGCCCCAAAGAAATGCCAACGCCATCAGCGCGATCAGCGCCGGAATATTCTCACGCTTCACCATCGGGCCGGTGTTATTCATGAACGGGCGTCATGAGTGTCAACAGGATTGAAATTCCCCAGTGTGAACTCACCGGTTTCCTCAAACCATTCACGGAGCAGCCAATAGGAAATGGACTGAGGTGTGGACAAAGTCAGGCGGTTGTTGCGCAGACCCTGGATGATGTCGGCGCGCGAGAACCAACGCGCCTCGGCCAGTTCACCGTCGTTGCAGTGGGTGTCGGTGTTTTCCGCCAGCGCATGAAACCCGAGCATGAGCGAGGCCGGATAAGGCCAGGGTTGTGATGCGCGGTACTGCATGCAGGCGACCCGGATATTGGTTTCCTCCTGTACCTCGCGGCGCACGGTCGCTTCCAGACTTTCTCCCGGCTCCACGAATCCGGCGAGGGTGGAATAACGGTTGCCGGACAACTGCCGGCCCAACAGGCAGCGGCCCTCACGGGTGACCAGTACAATGATGGCGGGATTGACGCGCGGATACAGGATGTTGCCGCAGCGGCTGCAATGCAATTCATGGCCGGCATGGCGGCTGTGTGTCGGCGCACCACATTTTCCGCAATAGCGGTTTTGCAGATGCCAATGCACCATGGCGCGGGCGTAGCCCAGCAGTGTCAGCGTGCCATGATCGAGTTTGCCGAATTGCGGCCGCAGATTGGTGAGCGTCAGCGTGTCCCCGGACAGCGCGATGCCGTTGGACAGGCCCAGGGCCAGGTAGGTTTGGCCTTGAAAATTCCCGAGCAGTACCACGCAATGAGCTTCGGCAATCAGTGATTGCGCGCTTATCACGTCCAATATCAAAGGTGTAATGCCATCCCCACGCAGCACGTTCTGGTCGCCGCACACCGGCACGAAGCGGGTGGTGGAATCCGCGAGTTGCGCCGCGTATTGGACATCGTCATGACGATGGATCGCTAACCGGTCGAGATCCGGTGCGGAGAATATGAAAGGCAGTTCGCCGAAATTGAGCATGCACAAATCAGGATCAGGGAAATGCGGAAGGCATTATCCCACAGCCGGGCGCACGCTTAGATTGGCCGGAGCGTGGCATGCATGGCATGTGTGAGTAGGTTTTTCAGTTTGTGTAGTTCGGCGCCGTAATAGGGTTTCGGCGGCAGCTTGCCCCATACCGGCGCAGGCCAGGCAAGATCGTGAGTATAGCGCACGATGTGATGGACATGCAGTTGCGGCACCTGGTTACCAAGGGCCGCGATGTTGAGTTTGTCGGGCTTGAAGAGTTCGGCCAGTGTTCGTGACAGCTGCGCCGATTCATCCCACAACAGCCGTCGGTCAGAGTCCTGGAGTTCGTGGATCTCGCGGATATTCTGCCGCTCGGGTACCAGGATGAACCAGGGATAGCGGCTGTCGTTCATGAGCAGCAGCCGACAGAGGCTGAAACTTCCGAGTGGAGTTGTATCTTTGGCAAGCTGCGGGTGCAGTTCAAACATCGGCTTTTCAGCGCACCGCCAGGTAGCCGCCGGGCACGCCCTTGGGCGAGAATACGATCTGCCACAGTTGGTTCTTGCGGGCTCGGAAAGAGGCGGCACTGATGCTCAGGTAGTAATACCACATGCGGTGGAATGTTTCATTGTATTGTTGCTTCAGTTCAGCCCAGCCATTTTCGAAGTTACGCCGCCAAACCTGCAAGGTTCTGTCGTAATGCACACTGAAGTTGTGCCAGTCCTCCATGATGAAGAAATCTTCCGTAGCGGCGGCGATTTGTTTGATGGACGGCAGCATGCCGTTGGGGAAAATGTACTTGGCGATCCAGGGGTCGGTATCGTGCACCGACTTGTTGCCGCCGATGCTGTGCAGGAGAAACAGTCCGTCGTCCTTGAGGCAGCGACGCACCACCCGCATGTAAGCGGGATAATTTTTCACGCCCACATGCTCGAACATGCCGATGGAGAAAATGCGGTCGAATTTCTCGTTGAGCAGCCGGTAATCCTGTAACCGGACTTCGATGGGCAGACCTTTGCTGATGGCGCGCGCATAGTCGGCTTGTTGTTCGGACACGGTGATGCCCACGCCTGTGATGCCATAGCGTTCCACGGCGAGTTTCAGGGCCTCGCCCCAGCCGCAGCCGATATCCAGCACGCGCATGCCGGCTTTGAGCCCGAGCTTGCGGAATACCAGCTCTAGTTTGGCTTCCTGGGCGGCATCGAGATTGTCGGCGTTTTCCCAATAGCCGCAACTGTACACCAGGCGCTTACCCAGCATGTGTTTGTACAAATCATTACCCATATCGTAATGACGGCGGCCGACATCGAAGGCACGTGCGGGTTTTTGCAGGTTGAAGAAACGTGCATGCAAAAACCCCAGCAGCGTGTCCAGGGTCAGAACCCTTTCTTCCAGGTTCGCCATGAGCAGGCGATAGATTGAACCGTCCAGATCTTCCGCGTCCCACCAGCCTTGCATGTAAGACTCTCCCAGCCCCAGGGAGCCGTGGGCGATGACGCGACGGTAAAAATGTTCGTCGTGCACCTGGATATCCCAGGGATGAGGGCCGTCAATCTGGATGCCGCTGCCTTCCAGCAGGCGAATAACCCGGTGCTTGAATGTGGACAGTGCCATGGGAACGATTGCGCCCGAAACTTCAGTCGAGGTAAGCCCGGCCGATGCGCCAACCTATGTAGACCCCGATGAGTGAGCCGACGCTGGAAAAAAACCAGGCCGTGCCAACGCCGAAGCGCGTTCCCAGGCCCCAGCCGACGCCGCCCAGAATAGTGACCGCAAGCAGGATAATGATTTTTTTCATATGGGCACCGCTCTTGCGGATATCCGGTTCATGATCGGCAGCTTAATCCAATGGCAGCAGTGCGCCAACCGCGCCCAGTGTAATCCGCCTTCCGGGGCGGGGGATAGTAACAGCGCCGGCGTTGCCATCAACAGGCCTGCAGGCAAAATCCCGCTCATCCATCCGGAGTTACTCCTGCATGCAGGCCCAGTGCCAGGGTTCGTAAGCGATGCCATGGCGATTGTCGCGCGGGTAGGACATGCGGAAGCCGAAACCCGCGGCCTGCTGGCTCAACCAGGTAAAGGCCCGGGTGGTTTCAAAACCGGTCTCCAGCGAATTATGACCGGTGGTGGTGAGATCCAGCGCACAGCCGCTATGGTGTTCGCTGTAACCCGGCGCTGCATTGACCCGAAGGATTTCTTCTATCGGTTTACCTGCCGCAAGTTTGCGGGCAATCACAGCGCGTTGAGAATCCACGCTGCGGAATGCCGAAATCACCAACAACGCCACGTTATCCCGTTGCGCCTGCAGCTGCATGGCTTGCCAGCGTTGCGCCGCATGCGGCCCCAATTGCTGCGGCCTGCCGTACACATCCGCACCGATGGACGTCAGCACGTCAGCCTCGATGCGCAGCGGCAACTGGAAGCGGCGCGCATAATCTGCGGGGATCCCGAGTTCCCGATGCATCTCCCGAATTCGGGCGCGATAATCCAGCGGCTGGCTTTCAACGCTGCTATTCAAACGGCTGTCCTTAATTATCTGCCTGGATGTTGGTAAGTGCCGATGAGCTGTGCCTCGGCGAGAATGTGGCCGCGCATGGCGGCTTGCAGCTGCGCCTTGGTCGGTGCATGTAAATCCGGCAGCATCACGTCGAGGGCGTAGAGTTTATGGAAGTAGCGGTGCCGGCCGATGGGCGGGCAGGGCCCGCCGTAGCCGGTGCGTTTCCAGTCATTCACGCCTTCACGAGTGCCGGCGGGCAGGTGTTTTGAGCCGCCTTCCGGCAGCGATGGCACGCTGGCTGGAATGTCATACAGCACCCAATGCACCCAGGTCATCTGTGGCGCCGCGGGATCGGGTGCGTCCGGGTCATCCAGGACAAATGCAAAGCTTTTGGCGCCTGCGGGCGCGCCGGACCAGGCGAGCGGCGGCGAAAGGTCCTTACCGTCGCAAGTGAAACGCGCCGGCATACTGCCGTTGTCCTGGTAGGCGGATGAGTTGAGTATGAAGTGTGGTGTCATGGGGACGCCCTCCGAAATTACGGGGATCACGGCCAGCAGCAGAGCCGCTATCAGGCCACCGGGGAGCGAGCGTGGCGCTATCAATTTCACGACCAGGGGGCCGCAGACTGTAGGCGGTTGCACAGTTCTGTCTCACTCAAGGCCGCGATCTCGTTTTCCGCGTCCAGACGATTACTGGCATCCAGCCCGCTTTTGAATACCTCGAAGCTGCCCAGACGCGAGAAGATGATGAGCAGGGTGCCGTGGGATTCATGACCGAGAGCCGCCTGCCAGATCTGTCCGTGGCTGTCGCTGAAGCTGCGCATGGCAAGCAGTATAAACCCGGGCCAGCGCGGTTATGGGCAGTGGCTGCTTTTCAAGGTTTTCCGGACTGATTTTGTTCGAGGCCGGCGTCAGTAAGGCACGCCCATGAACTTATCGGACAACAGCCTGTGCCGAAATTCATGAGGATGCGGTGCCTGGACCAACGCCCATGCACCGCATGCTTGAGCAGCATCTGAGCCGGGCGCCCGACAGGTTGGTCGCCGCTTATTTTGATCGGCCGTAGCGACCGGTGAGCCGGGCCTTGGCTAGGGTGTTGAAGTGCAGGTAATACCCGACCATGGCACCGGAGGCGCTGGCATCCAGCGGCAGCTTTGCGACTTTCAGCGCATATACCGTGACTTGATAGTGATGCGGGTTATCGCCAACTGGCGGGCAGGGGCCGCCGTAATGCGAGACACCGAAATCTGAACGCCCCTCGACAACGCCCGGCGGCAGCGCCTGCGAAGCTGCCGCACCGGCATTGGCCGGGAGGTGGGTAACCGCCGCCGGAATGTTGAACACGATCCAGTGCCACCAGCCGCTGCCGGTGGGCGCGTTCGGATCGTAAATGGTCACCGCGAAACTCTTGGTCCCGGCCGGGACCCCGGACCAGTGCAGAGCCGGAGATTGATTTCCGCCGCTGCAGCCAAAGCCGTTGAAGACCTGCGCCATCGGGATGGTGCCGCCGTTTGTGAAATCCGCGCTGGTCACCGTAAAGCGACCGCCACCGGCGGCCGTGGCGACCAGGGGCAGGGCCAGAAGAAGCGTCATTGACAGAGTGCTTACCAGCGAGCGCATGCTTTGTCTCCTTAGCATCATTCAGAAAAATGTCCAGTAGTTACCTTAAATGAGTATAAAGGAAGAATCAGTAGTGTCCCAACGTTGTTGAAACCCGAGGTATTTCATGCGTAACTTGTTGATTATGCAATGACCAGAATAGATTGTGGCGTTGAAATCGAGACCACTCAAAATTGAGTAGAAAGCTGCATCAATCAAATGATTAAAACAATTTAAACTGTCGACGTTGGGACACTACTGAGGAAGAATGATGAAAATATCGTTTCAGACCGTCCGCGGCCCGCGCAGCAAGCGCGCCGGCAGAAACAGGATGGCCTTCAAGAGTGCAAACACGGCGTCCACGGTGACACCCAGCAGACGGAACGGCAGCAGCACCAGCCACACAAACGGATAGAGAATCAATGCGAGCAACGCCAGCGGCCAGCACAGAATCAGCAGGATCAGCCACAGGATAAAGCCGGGGAATATGCGCATGTTGGTTGCCTGCGTGGGAGCCTCGCAGAAGACTATCACTATCCAGGCCCGGAGTAGCGTGTCGGGTGACTCGGAATGTCCGGATCTTTTTGCCCCGCTGTCTTTGTATTCCGCACTAACCGGTTTATTATCCGCACAGCTCGAAGTGGGAGGCGAACCCCTTGAACAGCAAGCAGGTGGCCTGTGAACGGCTCAACCAGGCGCGTGCGTCGCTGCTGGCCTTGAGCCATCGCATCCACGCCCATCCGGAACTGGGCTTCGAGGAAGCGCAGGCCTGCAGCTGGCTGGCCACGATGCTGGACGAGGCTGGGTTTGCAGTGCAGGCCGGCATTTGCGAATTGCCCACCGCCTTCATTGCCCGGGCCGGCAGCGGTCCCCTCAATATCGGCATCATGGCGGAATACGACAGCCTGCCGGGCGTCGGCCATGCCTGCGGCCACAATCTGATCGCAGCCATGGCGGCCGGCGCGGCCATGGCACTCGCTAAAGTGGCGGACGAAGTGGGACTCACCGTCTCTGTCATCGGCACACCCGCCGAGGAAGTGGGCAACGCTTCCGGCAAGATCCTGTTGCTGGAACGCGGTGCCTATGCGGGTATCCACGCGGCCATGATGGTGCATCCCGCCCCTATGGATTTCGTGCAGCCCAGGATTATCGCAGCCTCGATGTTCGACGTGCACTACACCGGCAAGGAGGCGCATGCCTCGGCGTTTCCGGAGCTCGGCATCAATGCCGCGGATGCGATCACCGTCGCGCAGACCGCCATCGGTCTGCTGCGCCAGCATATCCGGTCAGGCGACCGCGTTCACGGCATCTGCACCCACGGCGGCGATGCCGCCAATATCGTTCCCGCGCATACTTCGGCACGCTACATGGTTCGCAGTGATACGCTGGACGAGCTGGAAGAATTGCGGGTCAAGGTGCGCCGCTGCTTTGAAGCCGGCGCCCTGGCTACCGGTTCGAAACTGGAAATCCGCGGCGGCGACAAGCCGTACACCGAAATGCTGCACGACGCGGACATGGCGGCGTTGTACCGCCGCAATGCCGACGTCCTGGGGCGCAAATTCCCGGATGCGAACTCCACGGTAGGGCGTTTCAGTGCTTCCACCGACATGGGCAATGTCTCCAAGGCCATACCGTCCATCCACCCCATGATCGGTATTGACTGCCTGCCGGCGGTGAATCATCAGCCCGAGTTCACCGCGCATTGTGTCAGTGCGGCGGCGGATCAGGCTGTTTGGGACGGTGCTCTGGGTATGGCTTGGACGGCCATCGATATGGCGGCCGACAAGACCTTGAGTGCACGGCTGCTGGCACGGAATTAAGCCCAATCCCGGTGTTGAACCTACTTGGCTCGCGGTTGTCCACCGGTTGTCTCTTTATTTAACAGCAATGCAGCCATCTCGGATTTTTTATCCAGGCGCCATGCAGCGTCGAGGTGTCAGGTTTATCCAGACGGAGGTGATAGCGTGAAAAAATATCTCGTTCCCATGTTGATTCTATTGCTGTCGGCTTATGGGTCATCGGCACTGGCGGCTGATAAACCCGCGGCCAAAGGCCAGACCCCAAGCGCGTCCGCCGCGCCCAAGGAACAGAAATCCGTGACCCAAGGCAGCGTGACGGTGGCAGGCCGGCGCATCGATTACGATGCCACGGCCGGCACCATCATTCTCAAGAACGACAAAGGTCAGCCCACCGGCAGCATGTTCTATGTCGCCTACACCCGGCGCGGCGTGAAGCACGAGAGCCGGCGGCCGGTCACCTTCTTCTATAACGGCGGTCCGGGTTCTTCCACGGTGTGGCTGCACATGGGCGCCTTCGGCCCCCAGCGGGTGGTGACCGCCGACCACACCCACACGCCGGCCGCGCCCTATCAACTGGTGAACAACGATTACAGCCTGCTGGATGTCACCGATGAAGTTTTCATCGATGCCATGGGCACCGGCTATAGCCGCATCATCGGCAAGAATCAGGGTGGTGCCGGTGAACCCAAGGATTTTTACGGCGTGGATGCCGATGTCAAGTCCTTTGCCCAGTTCGTCAGCAGTTATCTGAGTGAGAACGGCCGCTGGAATTCGCCCAAATACCTGTTCGGCGAGAGTTACGGCACACCCCGCTCCGCGGCGCTGGTGAATTACCTGCAACGGCGTGACGACATGGATTTGAACGGCGTCATCCTGCTGTCATCCATCCTGGATTTCAGGACCGCAAGTTTCAATGCCGGCAATGACCTGCCTTTCGAATTGTTCCTGCCGTCCTATGCGGCGGTGGCCTGGTATCACCATGTGTTGCCGAATCCACCCGCCCAATTGCAGCCGTTCCTGCAGCAGGTGCAGCAGTTCGCCATGAACGAGTATGCCCAGGCTCTGAGTCAGGGCAATGCTTTGAGCCAGACCGAATTCGATAAAGTGGCGAACACGCTGCATGAATACACCGGCCTGAGCACCGCCTACATCGAGAAGGCCAATCTGCGCGTCACGGCCAGTGAGTTCGAGCATCAGCTTCTGGGCAGTCAGGATCTGACCACCGGACGGCTGGATGCGCGCTTCACCGGACCTAGCATGGATCCCCTGAGCGAGGTGGCCTTCTACGATCCGCAGGCGGCGGCCATCAGTTCCGCCTACGTGTCCGCGTTCAACGAGTACGCCCACAGTACCCTCAAGTTCGGCCGTGACCGGCGCTACATTCCGGAGACCTATCACAAATGGGACTGGACACATAAGAACCCCACCACCGGACAGACCTGGCCGGGGAATCTGAACGTGGCCGTGGACCTGTCACAAGCCATGAAATACAACCCGGACCTGAAAGTGCTGGTGAACAGCGGCTATTTCGACCTAGCCACGCCGTACTACGCCACCGTGTACACCATGGATCACTTGCAGATTCCCAAGAACCTGCAGGACCATGTGCAAATGAAGTATTACCATTCCGGCCACATGGTGTATGTGCACGTGCCGGCGCTCAAGCAATTGCACGACAACGCCGCACAGTTCATCAGGAGCACCGACAACCAGTAAAATCGGGACGCAGAGGATTGAATTCAGCAGGGCTCTTCGGAGCCCTGTTTTTTTTGCGGGATATCTGGAAGCCAGTCTTGAAAACATCAAGGCTGCCGCTATCTTCGACAGTCCCGGGTTTCCGGGGGGGTCAACTGCGCCAATGTCCCCAGATGATGGTAACGAAACCCAAACCTGCCACGGCTAGTGATACCCACACCGGCGCGCCATGCAGGCCCAGCAGCAATGCACCGCTGACGATGAGCGCGCCGCCCGTCACTGCGTGATACATGTGGCGCACGCGTTGACGCAACGCTTCGCGCAGGCGTTTCAGTTCCTCACTTTCCAAGCCCACCTGCAGTTTGCCCTCCGACAGCTGTTGCAGGATGGCATTCAGCCGCGCCGGCGTTTCCAGCAGCAACTCGCGCAGTGCCGGCAGTCCGGCGCGTAAGCGTTTCAAGGTAGCCTTGAGACTCATCTGCTCGCGTACCCAGTCTTGCAGGAACGGTTTGGCGGTTTTCCACAGATCCAGATCCGGATACAGATCGCGCCCCAGACCCTCGATGTTGAGCAGGGTTTTCTGCAGCAGCACCAGTTGCGGCTGCACTTCCATGTTGAAACGCCGCGCGGTCTGGAACAGGCGCACCAGCAGCTGGCCGAAGGAGATGTCCTTGAGGGGGCGGTTGAAAATCGGCTCGCACACCGTGCGGATAGCGCTTTCGAATTCATTCACGCGCGTGCCCGCCGGCACCCAGCCGGATTCCACGTGCAGCTCGGCCACGCGCCGGTAGTCGCGGTTGAAGAACGCCAGGAAATTCTCCGCCAGATATTGCCGGTCGCGCGGGTTGAGGGTGCCGACGATGCCGAAATCCACCGCCACATAACGCGGCCTTGCGGGGTCGGTCACATCCACAAAGATATTGCCCGGATGCATGTCGGCGTGGAAGAAGTTGTGTTTGAACACCTGGGTGAAGAAGATTTCCACGCCGTTCTCGGCGAGTTTCTGCATGTCCGTACCGTGTGCCTTCAGGGTTTCCACGTCGCTGACGGGCACTCCGTGGATGCGTTCCATCACCATGACGTTGCGGCGGGTAAGCGGCCAATGGATCTCCGGCACGTACAGCAAACGCGAATCCGCAAAATTGCGGCGCAGTTGCGCGGCGTTGGCAGCCTCGCGCATCAGGTCCAGTTCGTCGAGAATCACATGCTCGTATTCAACCACCACTTCCCGCGGCCGCAGACGGCGGGCATCGCGCCAGTAACGTTCCGCCAGCCCCGCGATCAGATACAGCAAGTCCAGATCGCCGCGGATGACGCGCTCGACGCCGGGACGCAGGACCTTGACCACCACTTCGCGGCCGTCGTTGAGACGCGCCGCATGTACCTGGGCGATGGAGGCGGAGGCCAGCGGTGTTTCGCTGAATTCCCGGAACAGTTCCGTCACCGGCTTGCCGAGGGTCTTTTCGACAATCTCGCGGGCTGCGCGACCCGGGAACGGCGGCACCTGATCCTGGAGCTTCGCTAACTCGTCGGCGATATCGTGGGGCAGCAAATCGCGCCGTGTGGACAGCATCTGGCCGAATTTCACGAAAATCGGACCCAGGTCTTGCAGCGCGCGCCGGATGCGCTCGCCGCGGGGCGCATCGCGCCGGCGCAGCCAGTAAAACGGCGAGACATAAATCAGAAAACGGATGGGGCGAAAGATGTGCGCCGTCAGGATGATCTCATCCAAGCCGTGGCGTGCTAGCACGAAGTTGATGCGCATGAGGCGCAGTGTCTGGCGCGGCGTGATCATGAGTGTTTTGGTTTTTTGCCCAGACGCTGCAAACGTGTCGACAACCTGTCCACATCGCTCTTCAGGTGATCCACATCGTCCAGAAAGTCCTCGACTTCATGGCGTGGCGGCAAGTCGGCGCTTTCGTAAACCAGATATTCCGCCAGGTCCTGGGCAAGCCGGCCGGCCGCATCCTTGCCCCAGCGCATGAAGCCGCGCGCCAGCTGGCCGATCTGGTGTGCGGCCACGTCACCGAGGTAATGCGACAGCAGTTCTTCCCAATCCAGGTCCGCCTGTTTGAGCAGCCGCGAAAAAACCTGTGCGGTTTCCGCATCACCGTTGAGTTCGATGCCACGCGGCGGCGCCTCGCCAGGTTTCAGCGCCGCCTCCAGCAGCGCAAAACTTGGGGCGCGCATGCTCATATCCGGCTTGCCGCGATGCTTGCCATGCACCCTCAGCTTGCCGTCCCGGGGCAGGAAATAGAGTTTGAGGGGCAGTTCCTTGAGTTCCAGCGCAATGACCTTGCCATCGAGCAGTTTGAGATCGCGTTGCGCAGCGCTGGAACCGGAAAGCGCGCTGTTGAGCGCCAGTTCCACCACCGGTGCAAACAGTGTCCCGATGGAGGGAGGTTTCAAAATCGATAACCCCGGTGGAGCGCGACGATGCCGCCGCTCAGGTTGAAGTAGCTGCAGCGTTCGAAACCCGCCGCTGCCATCATGGTTTTGAGGGCTTCCTGGTCGGGATGCACGCGGATGGATTCGGCCAGATAGCGGTAGCTGGCTTCGTCCCTGGCCACCCGTTTGCCTATCTGCGGCAGCACCTTGAAGGAATAAAAATCGTAAACCGGTTTCAATCCGGGTAGCGTGGGTTTGGAAAATTCCAGGATCAGCAATTTTCCACCCGGCTTGAGCACCCGGTACATGCTGGCGAGCGCCGCTTCCTTGCGGGTTACATTGCGCAATCCGAAGGCGATGGTGATGCAGTTGAAATACCTGTCGGGAAACGGCAGATTTTCCGCGTCCGCCTGCACGTAGCCCACATTACCGGCGATACCGGCATCCACCAGCCGGCGCCGGCCGTTCTCCAACATCGCCGCATTGATATCCGCCAGCAGCACGCGGCCGGTTTCCCCCACTTGTTTCGCCAGTCCGAGGGTAAGATCGCCGGTGCCGCCGGCCACATCCAGCGCGGACTGGCCGGGTTTCAAGCCGGTCTGGGACAGGGCGAAACGCTTCCACAAACGATGGATACCGAACGACATCAGGTCGTTCATCAGATCGTAGCGATTCGCGACCGAACTGAATACCTGGCCCACCCGGCGCACCTTCTCAGCGATGGGAATTTCCTGGAAGCCGAAGTGGGTAGTTGGTTCGCGGTGGCCGGTCATGGCAGAGACTCGTCGGGCGGAAGTGGCATTCTAGCAGCCGCCTCGTCCGGGAGGGATGCCTTCAGGAAGTCTGGCGCTGGTAACCGGCGTCTTGGAGGCGCTTGAGATAGCGTGACCAGTTTTCCTGCTGATTCCTGCCCAGATCGTGCAACACCGACCAGGAATACAGGCCGGTATCGTGGCCGTCATCGAACTTGAGACACACGGCGTAGTTGCCCACCGGCTCGACAGCGGTGATCTTTACATTCTCCTTGCCGGTTTGCAGGATCTCGGTGCCGTGGCCGCGCACTTCCGCCGAGGGTGAGAACACCCGCAGGTATTCGAACGGCAGCTCGAAGTTCTCGCCGCTATCGAAGGCGACACTCAGTATACCTGCGGATTTACGCAGACGCAGTTCAGTAGGACGCGGCTGGCTGACGGTCATAGAATGTATCTGCTGAGATCCTCATCCTTCACCAGCTTGCCTACCTGCTGGTCAACGTAAGCCGTATCAATCATGACTTTTTTGCCGCTCTTGTCAGCGGCTTCGAAAGAGATGCTCTCGAACAGCCGCTCCATGACGGTGTGCAGACGCCGCGCGCCGATGTTCTCGGTGCGCTCGTTCACCTCGAAGGCCACTTCCGCGATGCGGCGCACACCCTCCGGTGTAAATACCACCTGCATACCCTCGGTCTGCATGAGAGCCGTGTACTGAACGGTGAGCGCGGCATCCGGTTCCGTGAGGATGCGCACGAAGTCCTCGGTGGTGAGGGCGGCGAGTTCGACGCGGATCGGCAGCCGGCCCTGCAGTTCCGGAATCAGGTCGGAAGGCTTCGACATCTGGAAGGCGCCGGAAGCGATGAACAGCACGTGGTCGGTCTTCACGGTGCCGTATTTGGTGGTGACCGTGGTGCCTTCCACCAGCGGCAACAGGTCGCGCTGCACGCCCTCACGGGAGACATCCGCGCCATGCACTTCCCCGCGGCGTGTTACCTTATCCAGTTCGTCAATGAAGACGATGCCGTTCTGCTCCACGTTGGTAAGCGCCGCCAGTTTGATATCGTCCTCGTTGACCATTTTGGCGGCTTCTTCATCTTCCAGTAATTTTCGGGCTTCCTTGATCTTGAGTTTGCGCGCACGGCTGCGCTGGTTGCCCATGTTCTGGAACAGCCCCTGCAACTGCTGGGTCATCTCCTCCATGCCGGGAGGCGCCATGATTTCCACACCGATGTTGGCCATGACCAGTTCCACTTCGATCTCCCGGTCCTCGAGCTCGCCTTCCCGCAGCATCTTGCGGAATTTCTGGCGTGTGTCCGAGCTCTCCGGCGGCTGCGGTTCGTTGGCGAAGCCAACACTGCGCTTGCGTGGCAGCAGCGCATCCAGGATACGTTCTTCGGCGGCTTCCTCGGCGCGGGTTCGCACCCGGTGCTTGGCATGGTCGCGCTCCATCTTCACAGCCGCGTCCATGAGGTCGCGGATGATGGCGTCCACGTCCTTGCCCACGTAGCCCACCTCGGTGAACTTGGTGGCTTCCACCTTGATGAAGGGCGCGTTGGCGAGGCGCGCCAGGCGGCGTGCGATCTCGGTCTTGCCGACGCCCGTGGGCCCGATCATGAGGATGTTCTTGGGGGTGATCTCATTGCGCAACTTCTCCGGCACCTGCATGCGGCGCCAGCGGTTGCGCAAGGCAATGGCCACGGCGCGTTTTGCATCCGTCTGGCCGACGATGTGCTTGTCGAGTTCTTGGACTATTTCTCTGGGCGTCATCTTGGACATGATGTTGTTTTCACTTTTAAAACAAGATTTGTTGCGCGGCTTTGCCGCGAGTCAATTAAGAGAGCGGGTTCCGCCCCGCGGTCAGGTTACTTTTCTTTGGCGCAAAGAAAAGTAACCAAAAGAAACATTCAGGAGCGTCTCCGGGCGTTCTTTGCTGGGTTCAATGCTCCATGCTGCATTGGTTATCTCATGATATCGGTTTCTTCAGCTCTGCCATTCAAATAATTTTACTGAAGCGCAGGCCATGCTGCTCCGCATTATGCGGCTGTTCAGGAACGCAGACACTTAGATGTTGCCATTATTCATTCTTCTCTTGTGGCCCCTTTGGACGCTGCCGAGCACTGCACCGAGCAAGGCTAAGCCCGAAGGGGCGCGGACAGGAAATCCGCGCTCCGACCGTGAGGCGAGGGACCGCCTCTTGGCCGGACTCCGCTGCGAGGGAAGCGCGCAGGGGACCGTGAAGCGGCAACGTCCCGAGGGCGCGTTTCTTTCGTCCCTTTCTTTGCGCGTACAAAGAAAGGGACCTGCCGTGCGGGCGCGGAAGCCCGCTATGAATTATTTCAGTTCCTCAATCGTAAGATTGCGATTCGTATAAATGCAGATATCCGCCGCGATAGTCAGCGCGCGCTCGGTGATGGTGCGCGCCTCCAGTTCGGTATTGTCCAGCAGCGCGCGCGCCGCGGCTTGCGCAAACATGCCGCCGGAGCCGATGGCCATGAGACCCTGTTCCGGTTCGATCACATCACCGTTGCCGGAGACGATCAGCGAGGTGCTCTTGTCGGCCACGCACAGCAGCGCTTCCAGGCGCCGCAGCATGCGGTCGCTGCGCCAGTCCTTGGCCAGTTCCACCGCCGCGCGCGTCAGATTACCGCTGTGCTTGGTGAGCTTTTCCTCGAAACGCTCGGACAGGGTGAAAGCGTCGGCGGTGCCGCCGGCGAATCCCGCCAGCACCTGATCGTTATACAAACGGCGTACCTTGCGGGCATTGGGCTTCATCACGGTATTGCCGATGGTGACCTGGCCGTCGCCACCCATGGCGACGGTATTGCCGCGCCGCACCGAAAGGATGGTAGTGCCGTGGAATTGTTCCATGTCTGCAAAACCTTCAGTTACACCAGTGACGTGAGAGTCTCATTCTAAACCAACAACAACGTAGTGCCAGGTACCGCGTACTGCACATAGAACTATTGGAAAGCGTGTTTCTTACCGCAGCACGGGGTACACGGCACTATTTCTTCTTATGGGCACGCGGATGCGCCTGATCGTATATGCGGGCCAGGTGCTGGAAATCAAGGTGGGTGTAGATCTGGGTAGTGCTGATATTGGCGTGGCCCAGGAGTTCCTGCACGGCGCGCAGGTCGCCGCTGGATTCCAGCAGATGGCTTGCGAAGGAGTGCCGGAACAGGTGCGGATGGACGCCCTGTTGCACGCCCCGGGCGATGCCCCAGCGTTTGAGCCGCGTTTGCAAAGTGCGCGGACTGAGGCGCCCGCCGCGCGCTCCCGTGAACAGCGCCGTATCTTCCGGCTTGGCGAGTTGTACGCGTACTTTGAGCCAATCGGCCAGGGCCGCAAGCGCTTTCCGGCCCACCGGCACGATGCGGGTTTTCGAGCCCTTGCCGGTGACCCGCACGGTGGCATCGCGCAGGTCCACGTCGTGCAGCCCCAATGAAATCAATTCCGCGAGCCGCAGGCCGGATGAATACAGCAGCTCCATGATGGCGCGATCGCGGACCGCCTGCGGCGCATCACCGCGGATCTCCAGCAGGTGCGCCATCTGATCCGCATCCAGCGTTGCGGGCAGATGCCGCGGTACTTTGGGGGCGCGCAGCCCGTTGGCGGGATTATTACGGCTCGCGCCTTCGCGCAGCAGGTAATTGTAAAAACTGCGGATCGCGGCCAGCAGACGTTGCAGGCTGCGGGGCGACAACCCGGCACGGTGCCGTGCGCTTACGAAGGCGCGCACGTGATGCAGGTCCACGGCGTTCCAGTCAGTGATGTGCTGCTGTTCGCAAAACTGCCGGAAGCTCTCGAGATCGTGTTGGTAGCCGCTCGCCGTATGCGGCGAGAGCCGGCGTTCGTGGGCAAGATGTCCGAGGAAGTTTTTGATCCAGCCGGCGAATACCGTGGTCATCCCGGCAACAGCGGCTGAATGGCCGCCGCCACCAGTTCGCCGATGCGTGCCAGGAAGGCCGTGCCCAGCGTCGGGCCGAAGCGGTCGGCTTCATGGCTGCCCACGGCCAGGATGCCGAGTTTGCCGTGGTCGCCCAGCGGCACCAGTGCGATGGAGGCGGTGCGCTCCCCCTGCTCACCGAACAGGAATTCCAGCTGCGGGGCGCGTAACCGCCCGACGTGGGCTTTGCCGGCTTTCAGGAATTCGCGGAACTGTTCCAGACCCGGATCATCGCGCTTCAGCCAGCGCGCCGGTCCGGCATCCAGATTCGCGGCGTGATCGTGGATCAGAAACAGGCTGACCTCGTCGGCGCCGAAGCGGTTGCGCAACTCTTCCTGCGCCGAATACAGGCGCTCCGCCAGCGTGTCGCCGTCCAGCAGCGCCACCGCCAGACGATGGATGCGTTCGATCAGTGCGTCGTTGGCGCGCGCCACCTCGATCAGATCCACCAGCTTGCGTTCCATCTGACGATGTTGCTGACGCAGCACCTCCACCTGGCGTTCGATGAGCGACACCGCCTGGCCGCTGGGATGCGGCACCTTGAGCTTGGTGAGTACCTCGGTGTGGTTGTCGAAAAAATCCGGATGGGTGATGAGGTAATCCGTGACCGTCAGCTCGATGTCACCCAGGTCCCGCAAGCCGGTTTTATGCTCGATGCTCATAGGTTGATAGTTCCGTCATACACCCGGTTGGCCGGGCCGCTCATCCACATGCATTCACCCTCTCCCTGCCAGCTTATCATGAGATGGCCGCCGCGCTGGGCCACTTCCACGCTCTCGTCCAGCCAGCCCGCAAGCCGGCCCCACACCATGGTGGCGCAGGCGCCGGTACCGCAGGCCAGCGTTTCACCGGTGCCGCGTTCGAAGACGCGCAGGCGTACGTGGGTGCGATCCAGCCACTGGGCGAAATTCACATTGGTGCGCTTGGGGAAGCGCGGATGGTGTTCGATTTTGGGGCCGAGTTCAGCCACCGGCGCGATGTCCACATCCGGCATATCCAGGATGGCGTGTGGATTGCCGACGGACACGGCGCCGATCTCATAAGTGCGACCGTCCACTTCCAGCGCGTAGGTGAGGGCGCGCTCGCGGGCCTCGAAAGGGATGCGCGCCGGCTCGAAGGTGGGCACGCCCATGTTGACGCGCACCCTGGCGATGTCGCGCACGTCCGCCTGCAGATCGCCGCCCAGGGTTTCGAGCGTGAAGCTGCGGCCCGTCACCCGCCCGGTCTCCACCAGGAAGCGGCTCACGCAGCGCGCGCCGTTGCCGCACTGCTCCACCTCGCCGCCGTCGGCGTTGTAGATGCGGAAACCCGCGGCATGCGCCGGATTTTTGGGTTTGCCGATGACCAGCAACTGGTCGAAGCCGATGCCGGTTCGGCGGTCGGCAAGCTTCTGGACAGTGGCGGTATCGAGCGGCAGCGGCCGCTGCATGGCGTCAATCACCATGAAGTCGTTGCCGAGACCCTCCATTTTGCTGAATGCAACTTTCATGCATTGCTCACGGCCGCGTCGCCAGCAGGCCGTTCTTGAGTTCCACGATTTTGGCCCAGTAGATGATCCACAGGATCAACGCCGCCACCCACATGAAAAACCAGAGGATGGGAATGATAGCGCACACTGACACGATGCACATGGCGATGCCCAGTCCATAACCGCAATCGCCCACGTTCTGCGCCTGGCGCTCCGTGTATTCGCGTTTGAGCGAAGCGGACACATTCACGATAATGAAGAACTGCCATATCAGATTGAACAGCGGGATCAGATACAGCCACACCAGGCCCGGAGTCAAGCTGCGGTTTTTGGGCGAGACCGCCTCAAGTGCGCCTTGCATACTGATGAGATAGAAAATGGCGGGGATCAGCCAGATCCCCAAGAACAGGATCAGCAGGTAAAAGAAAACGACCCCCGCGGCCATCCCCAAGAACAAGTCGTGCGTCATCATCACTGTTGTCTCCAGGCGTGCTCACAACATGAGCGCGCGGTAGTCCTTATATATACACCGGTCCATAACCACAAAAATGCCCGCTTGGCGCGCGCGCTCCGCAGCCGCCGGGTTGACCACGCCCTCTTGCAGCCACAGGGCCGGCGCCTGTATGGCGATGCAGTCATCCACGATTCCATCCACGTATTCCGATGCACGGAACACGTCCACCAAATCCACCGCCGCCGGCAGATGCCGGAGATCGGGATAGGCTTTCTCACCCAGCACTTCATCCACACCGGGGCGCACGGGGATGATCTGGTAGCCGAATCCCCGCAGGGCACGGGCCACGCCGTGGCTCGGCCGGACCGGGTTGGGCGACAGGCCCACCACCGCGATGCTATGTACTTTCTTTAGCAGTGCACGGATGGCGGCGGGCTGGGGATTGGAGAAGGCCATGGTTTATTCGGCGTTGGGGCTAGTCATTATTATATAGAGGTCAGCTTACAACGGCTGAAAAAGCGCGGGCGGTTCTCCCGCCCGCGCCTTCCCGGAAACCATCGTCAAACACGCTCAGGTTTTCGACAATTGCCCCTTGTAGCCGGCGATCTGTACCCAATAGATAATCCAGCACACCAGCGCCGCGGGCGCCGCCAACAGATTTATCACGGGCAGGAGGGCGACGATGTACAGGATGCACATGGCAAGCCCCACGCCATATGCGAAACCTTGTCCCGACAGATTGCGTGCGGAAAACTCCGCCTGCAGCGAATCCCGGATCTTTGTCACCACCAGAAAGTTCCAGACCAGGTTGAACAAGGGTATGAGCAGCAGAAACACCAGCCCCGGCGTCATCCGGCGATTCGCCGGCGATACGGCATTGAGGGTGTTCATCAAGGTTATCAGGTAAAGGATAAAGACGACGAGAGCGATGACCCAGACTCCCAGGAACCAGCCGGAAAAGAACATCGCGGGTGAGTGCAGGTAATTCATGGTGGTATCCCCCGAGTTAATTGTTTATGAAACTTGTCTTCGTGAGTGTCGCCCGGGCGGCACGCAACCCTAAGTATTGACCGAAGATCAGCTGTTTGCCAGGGGTCTTTGCGGCGCAGGCCATGGCATGTCATATATAGTGTCCACCCCGAACCCCGGCTAGCTCCATGAAATATCACGATCTGCGCGATTTCCTTTCGCAGCTGGAAAAACAGGGCGAGCTGAAGCGCATCCGTGCGAGCGTGGATCCGTATCTCGAGATCACCGAGATTTGCGACCGCACCTTGAAGAAAGGCGGGCCGGCGCTGCTGTTCGAGAAACCCAAAGGCCATACGATGCCGGTGCTCGGCAATCTCTTCGGCACACCGCGGCGCGTGGCCTTAGGGATGGGCCGGGAATCCGTCGCCGCCTTGCGCGAGGTCGGGCAATTGCTGGCCATGCTGCGGGAACCGGAGCCGCCCAAAAACCTGAAGGATGCCTGGGAGAAGCTCGGGGTTTTCAAGCAGGTATTCCGCATGCCGCCCAAGGAGGTGCGCAAGGCAGCCTGTCAGGAAAACCGTTTTGCCGGCGGCGACGTGGATCTGAATCAATTTCCGATCCAGACCTGCTGGCCCGGTGATGCGGGCCCGCTCCTCACCTGGGGACTCACGGTCACCAAAGGTCCGCACCAGGAGCGCCAAAATCTCGGCATCTATCGCCAGCAGCTGATCGGCAGAAACAAACTCATCATGCGCTGGCTGGCGCACCGCGGCGGCGCCCTGGATTTCCGCGACTGGCAGCAAAGCCGTCCGGGCGAGCCGTTTCCGGTGGCGGTGGCGTTGGGCGCCGATCCCGCCACGATTCTCGGCGCGGTGACGCCGGTGCCGGATAACTTGTCGGAATATGCATTCGCCGGCTTGCTGCGCGGCGCACGCACCGAAGTGGTGAAGTGCGTGACCTGCGATTTGATGGTGCCGGCCAGCGCCGAGATCGTGCTGGAGGGTTTCATAAAGCCCGGCGAAACCGCGGATGAAGGCCCGTTCGGCGATCACACCGGCTATTACAACGAAGTGGAAAAATTTCCGGTGTTCACCGTCACCCACATCAGCCATCGCGACGATCCGATTTACCACAGCACCTACACCGGCCGCCCGCCGGACGAACCGGCGGTGCTGGGGGTGGCGCTCAACGAAGTGTTCGTGCCGATCCTGCAGAAGCAGTTCCCGGAGATCACGGATTTCTACCTGCCGCCGGAAGGCTGTTCCTACCGCGTCGCCTGCGTGAGCATGAAGAAGCAGTATCCGGGCCACGCCAAGCGCGTGATGTTCGGCATCTGGAGTTTCCTGCGGCAATTCATGTACACCAAGTTCATCATTGTCACCGACGATGACGTGAACGTGCGTGACTGGAAAGACGTGATCTGGGCCGTGAGCACGCGCCTGGACCCGGCGCGGGATTGCACCATCGTTGAGAACACACCCATAGACTATCTGGATTTCGCCTCGCCGGTATCGGGCCTGGGTTCCAAGATTGGCTTTGATGCCACCCACAAGTGGCCCGGCGAAACCAGCCGCTCATGGGGCCGGCCCATTGTCATGAGCGGGGAAGTGAAGCAGCGCGTGGATGCGTTGTGGAAGGAACTGGGCATTGAATAATATTCGTCGGCAAGGGATTGCCGACCTACCCTTGCGGAATGACCAATGAAATGTTCAGGTAGGGCGGCAATCCTTTGCCGCCGTATCGTATTTCTTAATGACAAAGGACTGTCATGCCAAATTACCGCCGTTACTATCTTTCTGGGTATGCCGTCTTTATTACCGTGGTGACTTTCAATCGAGACTCATGGTTGCGGATGGCGACCTCTATTGAACTCTTGCTGGCTTCCATGCGCAAGGTAAAGGGAATCTATTCCTATAGACACCTCGCTCACGTGATACTGCCGGATCATTTTCATTGGATGTTCACGCCCTTGAACACGGAAAATTTCAGCCGCATCGTTGCCGTGGTAAAGCGGGAGGTAAGCTGGCGGGTGAAAAGACGGGATTGCGGAATGCAAAGTTATGGCAGCCAAGGTTTTACGACCATCTGATCAGGAATAAGATGGATTTTGCCCGTCATTTGGACTACATACACTTTAACCCCGTCAAGCACGGTTATGTCACGCAACCAGCGGCATACGCTTATTCATCGTTTTCGGAGTGGGTTAATAAGGGTGTTTACACGCCGGATTGGGGAGCCTCTGGAATACCGCTGAATATCCAGGATTTGAATTTTGAATAAAGAGTCGGCAAGGGATTGCCGACCTACGTTTGGAATTTTCACGCTGAGCGAAAACCCATATCCGCCGTCCATGACGATGGTCAGCCGGCATCGAGTTACCGACCGGGGGGTAATTGTCACTGTGGGCGGCAATCCTTTGCCGCCGTCCCTGCTCGGCTGGTAGGGCAATCCCGGGATGCCAGGACATAGCGCCTGCGTGGCGATCGGTGCGTGAGCCCTTCGCATCATGGTCCCGATGGCATCCGCCCGTATGCGCCATAACGCTCGGCGCCGTCTATACTGGAACGTGGGCCAAAAGGGCAAAAAAACCACCAACAGGAATACCCGGTCTTTAAGGAGGCTGTATGCGCACCATCATGGTAATCAACGCCAAGGGCGGCGTCGGCAAGAGCACGCTGGCCACCAACATCGCCGCCTATTTCGCCAGCAATTGGGACGCGGTGGTAAGCCTCGCGGACTACGATCCCCAGGGCTCCAGCATGGATTGGCTCGCCAAACGCCCGCCGGATCGCGACAAAATCCACGGCGTGGATGCCCACAAGCAGGGGTTGACGCATCTGGACCGCAACACGGATTTCCTCATTGTGGACGCGCCGGCGCGTGCCCACGGCAGCGAACTCACCCAGTTCGTGCGCCACGCCGAATCCCTGGTGGTGCCGGTGCTGCCTTCGCCCATTGATATCAGCGCCGCGGCCAAATTCATCCGCGAACTGCTGGACGTGGGCAAGGTGGAGCGCAAGGAAGTGAAGGTGGCGGTGGTGGCCAACCGCGTGCGCGAAAACCTGCTGATCTACGATGAGCTGGAGAAATTCCTCGACACCCTCAAGGTGCCGGTGATCGCGCGGCTGCGCGACACCCAGAATTACATCCGCGCCTATTCCCGCGGCCTCGGCATCCACGAACTGCCGGAATATCTTTCGTGGCCGGATCAGGAGCAGTGGGAGCCGCTGGTGAAGTGGCTGGAATCTAAACGCAGTCAACCTTAGCTAGAACATATTGAGTGTAATGATGGATGTGACTGATGGATTTCCTAGCAAAGGTGATGATGGTTTACAGTCTCTTACTCATAGTCAAGGCTAAGGCAGCTTCTTCTCGTATCCCTGCGCCATCGGAAACCAGTGCAGATTGTCCAGGGGAAATTCTTCCCGGTAACTAATGGTATCCACTGCCGTGAAGATATTGATGACACGGAAATAGGTGGTCTTGCCGTTTTCTTGGGCTTCCCAGGGGAAGGTCCAGACATTGCCGTGGATGAGCCTGCCGCCGGCGGGACAGCATATCCCATATCCCGGAACGAGCCAGTGATGGAAGAACGCGAGGATCAGAGCTAGAATCCCTACGGTAGTCGTTGGAGAGTGAACCATGGGCGCTTTGAAAGAGGAAGTCGAAACCGTACTCAAGCACCTGCCGGAAGGCAGCACGCTGGAGGACATGCAGTACGGTCTGTACGTGCTGGAGAAGATCAAGCGTGGTCTGGCAGATGCGGATGCCGGTCGCACGCTCACCCAGGAGGAGGTTGAACAGCGACTCGCCAAATGGCTCACCGCGTAATCTGGTCACAGGCAGCGGCCGACGATCTTCAGGCTATTGCCGAATACATTGAACGTGACTCGCTACATTATGCGGCGAGCGTTGTGGACAAGATCACGATTCTGACACGCAGCCTGCCTGATCATCCATACCTGGGACGTGTGGTACCTGAATTTGAACGTGACGATATTCGCGAACGGTTCGTTTTTAGTTACCGTGTCGTTTATCAAGTGCGTGAGGATGTCATTCTCATTGTTAACATTATCCATGGGCGTCGGCAATACGGCCCGGAGTCAACCAAGTTGCTCTGAAATCCCGCCCGGTTGTCAGGGTGCATACAACACACGCGCCCACCTTAGTTCTCAGTGAATTTTCTTCTCGTATCCCTGCGCCATCGGAAACCAGTGCAGATTGTCTGTGGAAAATTCTTCCCGGTAACTGATGGTATCCACTGCCGTGAAGATATTGATGACACGGAAATAGGTGGTCTTACCTTTTTCCTGGGCTTCCCAGGGGAAGGTCCAGATATTGCCGTGGATGCGCAGCTTGCCGGGCTGGACAGCGCTGCCGCCGGCAATGATGGGATAAACAGTGTAGCTATCGCTTTTCGCTTCGTAGGTAAACACGAGTAACGCCTTGGAATCACCGTTGACGTATTGGTGGCAGGCATAGTAATCGCCGCTGCGCCAGCAATCGTTCTTGATGGTGGCCAAATCCTTGCCGGCTTTGCTGTAGGGCGTATCGAAGTGCCCGGTCTGGGTTTTCCAGGTGCCCGCATAGGCGGCAATCTTGCCGAGTCCTGTTGGCAGCGGCGCGGCGTGGATCAACGCAGTGACGGCGGCAAGCGATAGCGCCGCAATGAACCTGCCGGTTTTATTCATGGACTGTTCCCATTGGTGTTTTCGAGGTGTGCCGGCAGGGTTGCGCCTTCGGGTTTTGAAGTCAAGGAGGTGCCAAGAAATTCTTCCGCCAGCGACCAATAGACCGGCTTGCGGCACACGAGTTTCGAGGCGCCCAGGGCGATGAAGGCCGTCGCCATGATGGGAAATACCATGGCCTGGTCGTTCACCATTTCCATGACGATCACCGTGGCGGTGAGCGGCGTCTGCACCACGCCGGTGAAATAACCCACCATGCCCAGCAGCACCACGGTGGCCACCGGTGCATAGGGGATGAACCGCGCCAGATCCGCGCCCAGTCCGGCGCCAGCGGACAGCGAGGGAGAAAAGATACCGCCGGGGATGCCGCTGTAATACGACACCAAATTTGCGAGCATTTTGTAGAACGGAAACCCCACGCCCATGTCGGCGTCGCCGGTCAGCACATGGCGCGCCTGATCGTAGCCGGTGCCGTAGGAGCTGCCGTGGGAGATCAAGCCTAACACCGCGATCAGCAGTCCGCAGATGATGGCGATCGCCCACCAGTATTTTCCAAACAGCGGCCGCAAGCGGCGCATGCCGCTTACCAGAAAGCGGCTGTAGAGTCCGCCCAACAGGCCGCCGATGATTCCGCACACCGGCACCGTGATCCAGCCGTCGAGGTGCGTAATATGGGTGCTGGTCACGCCGAAGTAGCTGTAGTTGCCCAGCACCCCCAGGGCCACGATGCCGGCGATGATCACCGCCAGCAGCAGCATGCCGGTGGCTTTCTCCTCATAGAAGCGCGCCATCTCCTCGATGGCGAAGATGATTCCGGCGATGGGGGTGTTGAAGGCGGCGGCAATGCCGGCGGCGCCCCCCGCCATGATCAGCCCATGACGCAGATAATTTGGCGGAAAGCGCGTGAAACGCCCCAGCGAATACATAATGGAGGCGCCGATGTGCACCGTCGGCCCTTCGCGGCCGATGGAGGCGCCGCCCAGAAATCCCAGCAGCGTCAGGAATATCTTGCCGACCGCGATGCGCAAGGACAGCAGCTTGTGGCGCAGACCCTGATCGGCGGTGCGCAGCGCCGCGATGGCCTGGGGAATGCCGCTGCCCTGGGTGCCGGGGAACACGTAATGGGTGAGAAAGCTCACCACCACCATCACCACCGGCGCCAGCAACAGTGTCCACCAACGCGAGTGATCCATGATCTTGTCGTGCACCGACATCACCCAGTTGCTGGCCAGAGTGAAAATGGCGGCCACGGCACCCACGGCGAGGGCGCCGCACCAGAAAATCAGCCGGGTTTTCCAGTCGCGGACCGAGAGATAGCCAAACAGGCGGCGCGGCATATCAGTCGCTGGTCTCTATATATGATGGGTTGGGAGACGACTATCGTACCACCAGCGGATAATCTGTTGTTATGCGGAGTCTTCTTCTGGTATTTATTATGGTATTTTTGTGAGCGTTTTGTGTTTCTGTTGCCAGCGAGTTCCGTGGAATGAACAGGCGTTTGTCATTGCTTTCCCATATCTGTGGACCGGCATTGGTGTGCGCCGGGTTGCTGGTGATCCTGGGCGTGGCCGGCTGCGGCCGTACTGCCTCACAACCCTGGCATTTGCTGAATATCACCGGCCACATGCCGGCGCTGCAATTCACCCTGACCCGCGATGACAGGCAGAGCGTCACTCAGAAGGCCTATCTCGGCAAGCTGGTATTGCTTTACTTCGGCTACACCCATTGCCGCGACGTTTGTCCGACCACCTTGGCGGATCTGGCGACGGCACTCAGACAGCTGGGCCTCGATGCGAATCAAGTCCGGGTGTTGTTCGTTTCCGTGGATCCCGCCCGCGATACGCCGGCGGTGCTGAAAAGTTACGTCAATGTCTTCGGCCCATGGTTCGTCGGCTTGACGGGTACTCAGGCGCAACTGGCAGCGCTCACGCAACGCTTGCGGGTAAGCTACCAACTTGGAGAGCCGGATGCCCACGGCGATTATGAGGTATATCACAGCAGCACCGTATTCATTTTCGATCGTCAGGGCAATGCCAGGCTGTTGACCAGCGAGAGCGATAAACCTGAGGTAATTGCCGCTGACCTGAAACGGCTGTTGGCGGAGTAAATGGCCGTATTCAGCTGGAATTGAATTCCGCAAACGCGCGCAATTTTCGCGGTAGAGGTATTGGTGAGCTATCAGCAGGAAATAAAGGAATGGCAAAACCGGCGGCTCAGGCAACTGACCGCCGCAGACGGCTGGACCACCCTCGTGGGTCTGTTCTGGCTGGACGCGGGCGAGAACAGTTTCGGCCGTGCGGCGTCCAACCGCATCGTCATGGATTACCCCGGCTTGCCGGAGCAGGTGGGGACCTTCAGGGTTGTGGGTATGCGGGTGAGTTTTAGCGCCGCGCCGAACGCGGCAGTGATGCACGCCGGCCGGCTGGTGAGCAGCCTCGGTCCGCTGATTGACGATGCCGGCGGCGCACCGACGTTACTCAACACCGGCACTGTGAGTTTCCATCTGCTGAAACGCAGCGGCCGGCTTGGCATCCGCGTCCGGGACAGCGCTGCCGCGGCGCGCGTGCATTTCCAGGGATTGGAGTATTTTCCCATTGATGAGAAATGGCGGCTGGCGGCGCGCTTCGAGCCTTATCAGTCGGTGAAAACAGTCTCCATCGCCACCGTGCTGGACATGCAGGAAGAAATGCAATCGCCCGGGACGCTGGTGTTTGAAGTTGATGGCCAACAGCATCGTCTGGAAGCGGTACTGGAATCAGGCGCGACCGATTACTTCGTGATGTTCACCGACCTGACCAATGGCAAGCAGACGTACGCGGCTGGCCGCTGTCTGTATGTGTCGCCGCCGGTGGGTGGCGCCGCTGTGATTGATTTCAACAAGGCCTACAATCCGCCCTGCTGCTTCACACCCTTTGCCACTTGCGCGCTGCCGCAACCCACTAACCGCCTGTCAATCGCCATAAACGCGGGCGAATTGAAGTACTCAGGCCGCGATCATTAGTTAGATCGCGGTGCATACTCTCATAGTTGGAAGCTGGCATTGAGTTCGATGAAACGCGCCGGCAGGATATAGGATTGGCTGTTGCCCAACTCGCTGTTTGAAATCGGGGGCCGCTGGTTGTTGAGATTGCGTCCGTCGAGCCTCAGGGTCCACGTGTTGAAGCGGTAGCCGATGCCCGCATCGTAGGTGGTAAAAGCCGGCGTCAGCACGGTGTTCTCCGGATCGAAGTAGCGGCTGCCGACATAACGAATCACCAGCGAACCGATCCAGCCCCGTTCCGGCAGGTAAAAAATGCCGGTGGAGAACAGATCCAGGGGCGACATCTCCAGGCGATGACCGGCGTCCTGCACCAGGCCCGCCGGAGTCTGGTTGATGAAACTGCGGTAGGTGGCATCGTGATGGCTGTAAGCCACCTGCCAGCGCCATGCGCGCGTCAAACGCCAATCCGCGGACAGCTCGATACCCTTGAAGCGGTTCTGACCGCCGTTGGCGGTACCGGGAAGCCCGTTCACGTCCGTGGAGATCACCGTATTATCCATGTTGGTCAGGAACGCGCTGGTTTCCCAGTCGAAGCGGTTGTGCAGCAATGTGCCCTTGAGTCCCACCTCGTAGGCCTGGGCGGTCTCGGGCTGCAGGATAGTGGGCGTGTATTCCGGCCCGAAATCGTTGGCTGCGGGTTTGAAGGTATTGCGGTAATTGCCGTAAATCACAAAGTCGTCTGCGCCCTGCTGCCAGGCGGTATAGCTCAAGGCCGTCATCCCGGAAAAGCGCGTGTCACTACGTTGATCGCCGCCGGCCTGGGGCGTCAAGCTGGGGTCGGTGGGGAGCAGCGTGGCACTCAGGGATTCCACGTCGTGATTGAATTGCAGGCCGAAGTTGAAGTCCCATCGCGGCGCAAAAGTCCAGTCGGTCTGCACATACAGACCCAAGAAGCGGCGCGTGTCCTGCATGCCGGTGTACTCATCCACCGGCACCGAAGTGCTGGGTGGCGGATTGGCCCCATCCGGCGCGATGAAATACTGGAAGTTGGCACTTTGTTCCTGACCCGAACCGTAGAGATAGCTGAAACCGGTGACCACTTCGAGGTTATCCCGCGGTGAAAAGGTCAGATGGCTGTCGAAATAGATGTCCGTGTGGTCCTGGCTCTGATTGAAGCCGTCCGCATTCGGTGTGCCGTTGTCAGTCAATTGATCGGAGCGTATGAAACCACGGATATTGCGGTTATGAGTGTAGGTATTGGCAAGGGTTGTGCTCCACTCGGCCCATTTCAGGTTGCTGTCATAAGCGGTCACCAAACTGACGCGATTCTCATTCAGCTTGGCGTCGCTGGGATTGTTGTTGGTGTCCGTGGGGACCAGCGTTGAAATTGCATTCGCGCCGTCCGGCAGCGGGCGCGGGCTGGCGGGTTTTTGATTGAGCAGCAAGCCGTCCAGGTCCAGCCGAAACTCGCCGCCGTCCGTATTCACGGCGCTGCGGTACAAAATGTGGGAACGCGAATAGCCGGTGCGCGGATCGCTGAAATTTTGCTGGGTCACATCCGCCGCCACCGATTGGCGAACAGGTCCATGACTGGTGATCGGCGTGGCTATGCTCGCGCTGCTGCTGCCGTAGGAGCCATGGGATGCCGAAGCGGTGGCGCCGGGAGCGCCGGCCTTGCGATGGATGATGTTGATGACGCCCACGAAGGAAGTGGCGCCGTATTTGACCGGCGCCGAGCCGCGGATCACCTCGATCCGGTCCACGTCGTTGAGATCGATGCTCGCCAGGTCTGGATTGAAGGCGCCGCCGACGGGGACACCGTCCACCAACAGCAGGAAGGCGTCAAACTCACGCAAGCCCTGAAATTCCGGTATGGCACTCGCCGGGCCGCCGTCACCCCCGGGCGCGATATCCACGCCGGCAGCCAGTACCAACGCGCTGCGCAGGTCCTTCGCCCCCAGGGCGATCAGCTGAGCATGCGTGATGACGTCAATACTCTGGGGCACATTGCCCAGATGCTCCGGAAGCGGCGTGGCGGTGACTTCCACCGATCCCAGGGCAATCGCGTCGTCCTGGGTTTGGGTGCCGGTCTGTGCGCTCGCGCAGGTGAATGGAATAACGATCAAGCATGCCAAAATCAGGCCGTAGGCCGCGACTTTCATGGTTTGATGCCCTTGGATAAGAGTGACTTCGCCGATATTCTTGGATGTTGGTAATCGGCGCAGGAACCGATGAATTGCATAGGTACGACGGGCAATCTCCGCTAAAGTTCCGACGGCGATGCAATCAATGTTTCAATAATACCGGACATCCTGGTTTTTCCACTGCAATTATTCCGGTATTGTTGATAGGGCTGACAAGCGAGTTTGTAACTGAATTTGCATGACTGCGATCACCCCCATATCCGCTTGGCATGCCGCCCTGGCTGGTTTGCTGTTGGGCCTGAGTTTGGCAGCACCACCCGGCCCGGTCATGACTATCATGGCCAACGCTTCGATGCGCGGGCGCCTCAAGGAATCCCTGATGATGGCGTTTGGCAGCATCGTCGGCGACCTCACGTGGCTGACGCTCGCCATTCTCGGCGCGGTAACGTTTCTGAAAAGCTATCCGTGGGCAGTAGGTTTAATGGGTCTGGTGGGTGCGGCGTTGCTGGCGTGGATGGCCTGGAGCACGTGGCGAAGCACGCATACCGGCCTGCATACCAGCACCACGCATGGCTCGTTGAAGCTCGGCTACTTCACGGTGCTTACCAGCCCGGTGTCGTTTGCCTGGTGGCTTGCCAACGGCACGCTGCTTTACACTTCCTGGGGTTGGCCGGGGATCGCCGGAATGTTCACCGCGCTCATTGTGTACAGCATCGCCTTTACCTATGTGTTCAGTTGGGTGGGGATGAAAGCGACATCCGCCCTCCTGTGGGTGGCGTATGTGAGCGTTGCGGTGCTGGCGGGTTTCAGTGTGTATGTCGGCTGGACCAGCTTGCGCTTGTTGCATGTCTGATAGCTTAGGGCTTGTACGGACTTTGGTTCGGAATTAGGCTTTAGTTATGGATAACGCATCTTTGATCTTGGCCTCCGTGTTGACCTGTCCACAGTGCGGTCAGGCCAGCGAGGAGCGTATGCTCACCGATGCCTGCCAGTTTTTCTATGAATGTCCTCATTGTCATGCACTCTTGAAACCCAAATCTGGGGACTGCTGCGTGTTCTGTTCTTACGGTTCGGTGCCCTGTCCGCCGAAACAGCAAGCCGGCAGCGGCGATCACTGTTGCTGAGCCGCGTATCAGAAACGGAACACCAGGAAGTACATCAGCAGCGTATTGACGGCGAGCAGAATCAGCCCGGTGGGGATCTGCACCTTGACCACGCCGTTCTTGTCCGGCAGTTCCAGCAGCGCCGCCGGCACGATATTGAAGTTCGCGGCCATGGGCGTCATGAGTGTGCCGCAGTAGCCGGAGAGCATGCCAATCGCCGCCATGATGGCGGGATCGCCGCCGAGTTTGTGCACGATGAGCGGCAGGCCGATGCCTGCGACCATCACCGGAAATGCGGCAAACGCATTGCCCATGATCATGGTGAACAGCGCCATACCTACGGTGAAGGCCACGATCACCAGGAAGATGGCGCCCGCGGGGATGAAGCGCGTGACGCCCTCCGAAACCACTTGGCCCACGCCGGCGGCGGCAAACAGCGCCCCCAGGGCTGCCAGTAATTGCGGCAGCACCGCCACCGTACCCACCGCCGTCAAAAGCCGGCGGCCTTCATGCAACGAGGTGACGAAGCGCTGGCGGAACAACCACAGCGCCGCCGCCAGCGCCACAATCACCGACAGACCCAGCGAGACCAGGGTGGCGTCTTTGGCCGCCGCCAGTGCCTGGCCGTTTATGGTGATCTTCGGCAGCAGCAGGGTGCCGAGGAAAGTCACCAAGGGAATACACAGCGCCGGGATGAAAAGTTTATCCCGCAGGCGCGCGGCGCTCCGGTGCCGCTCCGCTTCCGTCGTGGTTTTCACTTTGCTGGCACCCAGATCTTTCCAGCCGGTCACCAACACCATGAAGATCACCAGACAGCCGGTTGCAAAAGGTGGCAGCACCGATCCGAACAGGAAGGTGATGCCATAGATGCCCCAGAAGATAGTCTTACGGAAGCGTTTCGGATTGGCGCGGTCGAGAAACTCGAGCACGGCTACCGTTAAAAACAGCAGGCCGCCGAGCGCGTAGATGAATTCCAGCCGGATCATGTTTTGCGATCCTTGAATTGCTTGCTCAAACGGCGATCCAATAGCAACAGGCGCGCACCGTGGATGATGAATACCGCGATGGCGGTGGGAATCGCCCACAGTGCGATGTGCAGCGGCGTCAGGTGGATGCCGTTCCCATCCAGGAAACCCTTGATGAGCAGCACCGAGCCCATGGCGAGGAAAATGTCCTCGCCGAAGAACACGCCCACGTTGTCCACGCCGGCGGCATGCGCACGGATCAGATAGCGGGTTTTATCCGGCAGTTCACCAAAGCGCGCTTCCGCCGCGGCTTCGGCCATGGGCGCGATCAGCGGCCGCACCATCTGCGCCTGGCCGCCGAGGGACGTCAGTCCGATACTGGCCGTGAGCTGGCGGATGGCGAGATACAGCAGCAGCACGCGACCGGTGGTGGCGGATTGGATGTGACTAATGAGTTCCTGGGCGCGTTCCTTGAGGCCGCTGCGCTCCAGCAGACCGATCACCGGCAGCGTCAGCCACACCAGCCCCACGTAACGGTTCTCGGTGAATGCGCGGCCGAAGTCGCTAATGATCGCGACGGGGCTCAAGCCGCCGGCCACCCCGGTGGCGATGCCCGCCACCGTCACCACCAGCAATGGATTTACCCGCAATGCGAAGCCGATGATGACGATGAGGACGCCGATCAGTGTGAGCATGCAATCCCTCGTGAAGTGTTGTGAAGCCTGTTTTTGTCGGACAATGGGGCATTCTAACGGTGCGGGAATGCAAATGCCTCATCAAGCCAGTTTGCGCCCCGGGGGCCGAACCTTCGAGGTGCGGGATCACGAAACCGTGCTGGCCGCCGCCTTGCGCCAAGGCGTGCACCTGCCGGACGGCTGCCGCAACGGCAGTTGCGGGGTGTGCCGCGCGCATCTGGCATCGGGCCGGGTTCGTTATCCTCACGGCCCGCCCCTGGGGCTGACTGCGTTTGAGCGCAATGCGGGTGATGTGCTTTTGTGTCGTGCAGTGCCGGCAACCGATTTGGTATTGGATGCGCAGGAAGTAGCGGCGACCGCCGATCTTGTGATCAAGACCCTGCCGTGTCGCGTGGTGCGCATGCAACCGCTCACGCATGAGGTGATGGCGTTGCATCTGCGGCTGCCGCCGGTTGAAACGCTGCAATTCCTGCCCGGTCAATATATTGATGTGTTGCTGCCGGGCGGCCAGCGCCGCAGTTTTTCGCTGGCCAATCCGCCTCATGACAGTGCGCACCTGGAGATCCACGTGGGACTGGTGCCGAGCGGACGCTTTTCAGACGAGGTGTTCAGTCGCATGCAGCCGGGCGCGCTGCTGGAAATCCAGGGACCGCTGGGCAGTTTTTTCCTGCAGGAAAATTCGGCACGCCCCCTGTTGATGGTCGCCGGCGGCACCGGCTATGCACCCTACAAGGCCATGCTGCGCCATCTTTTTGAAAATCAGATTAAGTGTCCCATCACCCTGTACTGGGGCGCACGCAGCAAGGCCGATTTGTACGAACAGTCGCAAGCGGAACAGTGGGCCAGGGAACAGGCGGATTTCCGCTTTGTGCCGGTGCTTTCCGAACCGCAGCCCGGGGATCAATGGACCGGCCGCCGCGGGCGTGTGCATGAGGCAGTACTCGGGGACTACGGGGAACTTTCGCGTCACGATATTTACCTGGCCGGGCCGCCGCCCATGGTGCGCGGCGCGCGCCAGTCCCTGCTGCTGAAAGGCGCCGATCCCGCGCGCATTTTTTCCGATGCCTTCGACTATGCGCCGGAAGTGCGCGCCGCGCTGGAAAAGGCGGCGGCTGCACCCTAAAGCAGTCGCTGCCTTCGGGTATCATAAGCGTCCCTGAGCGCGGATCCGGCCGCAAATCTCGCAGAACATAGCGTCCATTGCCCGCGTGCGTGTCGGTGCGCGCGGCGCGGAGAATCCCGTGAAGTCCCTGAATCCCCTTGATCTGTACGACATCCACAGTTTGCTGTCCGAGGAAGAGCAGCTGGCGCAAGCCAGCACCGCGCGCTTCGTGGACGAGAAGGTACTGCCCCTCATCGGCGAAGCTTTCGATAAAGCGCGCTTCCCGAAAGAGCTGATTCCGGAGATTGCATCCCTGGGCTTGTTGGGCAGTTCTATCCAGGGTTACGACTGCGCCGGATTGAACGGCGTTGCCTACGGGCTCATCTGCCAGGAACTGGAGCGCGGCGATTCCGGTTTGCGCAGCTTCGTATCGGTGCAGTCAAGCCTGGTGATGTATCCGATTTTCATTTTTGGCTCCGAGGAACAGAAACAGCGCTGGCTGCCGGCTATGGCCAAGGGCGAGGCCATCGGCTGCTTCGGTCTTACCGAACCCCACGGCGGCTCCGATCCGTCCAACATGAAAACCGTGGCCAAGAAGAAGGGCAGTGATTGGGTAGTGAACGGCGCCAAGATGTGGATCACCAACGGCAGCATCGCCGACGTGGCGCTGGTGTGGGCCCAGGCCGACGACGGTATCCGCGGTTTTCTCGTGGAAAAGGGCATGCCGGGTTTCGACGCGCAGGAAGTACATCACAAGATGTCGTTGCGGGCATCGGTGACCTCGGCGCTGTATTTCAACAACCTGCACGTGCCGGAAGCCAACGTGTTGCCCAAGGTCAAAGGAATGAAGGGACCACTGTCCTGCCTGACGCAGGCACGCTACGGCATCAGCTGGGGCGTCATCGGTGCCGCGCAGGCGTGCCTGAAGGAAGTGCTGGACTACACCCAGACACGCGAACTCTTTAACCGGCCGCTGAACCACAACCAGGCGGTGCAGCTGCGTCTCGCGGAAATGGCGCGCCAGATTACGCTGGCGCAACTGCTGTCATTACAACTCGGCCGCTTGAAAGACAAAGGCGAGATGCAGCCCGGCCAAGTGTCGCTGGCCAAGTGGAACAACGTGCGCATGGCCATCAACATCGCCCGCGATGCTCGTGACCTGCTGGGCGGCGCCGGTATCACCACCGAGTTTTGCCCCATCCGCCACGCGCTCAATCTGGAATCGGTCATCACCTACGAGGGCACCGAGACGGTGCATCAGTTGGTGATCGGCAAGGAGCTGACGGGTGTAAATGCGTTCTGAACGAGGGCATCCATCCTTATCCCCTCGCCCCTTGCAGGAGAGGCCAGGGTGAGGTGTCAGGTGTGAGGAGTTAGAAATAATCATGATTTTATTTCTGCTGCCCCTCACCCCTTACTCCTAACGCCTCACTCGCATAGTCACAAAGAAACAAAGCCACAGTACAGTTCCGAGTTTATGAGCGAGAAGCAATCCACCACCGGTTTCGTCCGCGCCGCCACCCGCAGCATCAACCGCGTGGAGATCGTGGACAACAATTTCATCCAGTTGGCACAGCGCTGGAGCGCCACGCCGGCGCACCGGTTGTCCGATCGCGATATCGTGCGCAGCGGCTCGACGCTTACCGTCAGAGACTTCAAGGAATTATTTGAATCCCAGATGCTGTCGCGGCATCAGGATATCGAAGCCCGGGCCATGCGCGCCCGCAACGAGGGCTTCTACACCATCGGCAGTTCCGGTCACGAGGGCAATGCTGCCGTGGGCCGGGTCACGCGGCATACCGATATCGCCTTCCTGCATTACCGCAGCGGCGCCTTCATGCAGGAGCGCGCCCGCCAGCTCAGTATCGACATGGTATACGACACCGCTCTGTCGCTGGCGGCTTCGAGCGAAGACCCGATTTCCGGCGGCCGCCACAAGGTGTGGGGGTCAGTGCCCCTATGGGTGCCGCCCCAGACCAGCACCATCGCCAGTCACTTGCCGAAGGCCGTGGGCACGGCGGTTGCGATTGCGCAGGCGCAGCGCATCGACACGCAGCTGCCGATCCCCTCGGACAGCATCGTGGTGTGCAGTTTCGGCGACGCCAGCGCCAATCATGCCACCGCCCTGGGGGCCATCAATGCCGCTGCCTGGACGGCCTTTCAGAAGCTGCCGTGTCCGATACTGTTCGTGTGCGAGGACAACGACATCGGCATTTCGGTGAAGTCACCGGCGGGCTGGATCGCCGCTAACTACAATGCCCGTGCGGGCCTGGAGTACATCGCTGCCGACGGCACCGATGTGCTGGATACCTGGGCGAAAGCACAGGCAGCGGTGGATTACTGCCGCCGCCGGCGCCGCCCGGTGTTCCTGCATCTGAAACTCGTGCGTCTCCTGGGCCATGCCGGCACGGATGCCGAAACCGAATACCGTTCGAGCGACGAGCTGGAAACTGCAGAGGCGCGTGATCCGCTGCTGGTGTCCGCACGTATCGCCATGGAAAGCGGCATTTACACACCCGCGGAATTATTGGGCACTTACGAAGCCGCGCGCCGGCGCGTGCAGACAGCCTCGAAAAAGGCCGCACTGCGGCCCAAGCTGACTACGGCGGAGCAAGTGATGGCGCCGCTGGCCCCGTACCATCCGGACAGGGTGAATGCGGAAGCCTTGCGCAGCCCATCCAGGCAGGTCCGCATCGCCGCATTCGGCAGCGAAGCGGCACTGCCCGAAAAACAACCGCCGCGGCACCTCTCCATCCAAATCAACCGTGCACTGTTCGATCTCATGGCGAAATATCCCGAGATGACCGTATTCGGGGAAGACGTGGCCCAGAAAGGCGGCGTCTATACCGTGACCTCGGGTCTCTACAAAACCTTCAAGGGTCAGCGGGTGTTCAACACGCTGCTGGATGAGCAGACCATTCTCGGCATGGCCCAGGGCGCAGCCTGTATGGGCCTATTGCCGTTCCCGGAAATCCAGTACCTGGCCTATTTCCACAATGCCTGCGACCAGATTCGCGGCGAGGCCGCGTCATTGCAGTTCTTCTCCAATGCGCAATACGCCAATGGGATGGTGGTGCGCATCGCCGCCCTGGGTTATCAGAAAGGCTTCGGCGGCCATTTTCACAACGACAACAGTTTCACCGCGCTGCGCGACATCCCCGGCATCGTCGTGGCCTGTCCTTCCCGCGGTGATGACGCCGCCATGATGCTGCGCACCTGTGCGGCGCTTGCGAAAGTGGACGGGCGGGTAGTGGTGTATCTGGAACCCATCGCCCTCTATATGACCAAGGATTTGCACGAGCCCAAGGACAACCAGTGGCTGTTCGACTATCCGGCGCCGGAGCGTGCTGTTCCCTTGGGCGAAGGCCGTATCTATAACCCGAATGCCAGGGATTTGCTCATCGTCACCTTCGGCAACGGTGTGCCCATGTCCCTGCGGGCGGCAAAAAAACTTGAAACGGAGACCGGCAAAAAAATCCGCGTGCTGGATTTGCGCTGGCTCAAACCGTTGAATGCGGCACTCATCGCCAGACACGCGAAAGAATGCGGCAAGGTGCTGGTGGTGGACGAGGGCCGGCAGACCGGCGGCATTTCAGAAGAGATATTCACGGCCATTGACGAGCACGCCGGGTCTGGCATTGGCAAAAAGCGAGTAACAGGCAAGGATTCTTATATTCCACTGGCGGTAGCCGCCAATTTGGTGCTGGTCAGCGAGGACGAAATCCGGTCCGCAGCGAAAGTCATGCTCTGAAAATTTTTTGCGTCTGCAACACAGTGTTTCCGCCGAACCGTGGCGCAATTCCGGGCACCGTCACAGGCGCAAAATATTGCTTGCTCAGCAGATAACCATTCTAAGATGGTGGAATTTTTTCAGCGGCAGTAAATGATTCGATCAGCGCATTGCCCGGCGGGCCTTTACTTGCTTTGGGATGTGCTGGCCGACCTCTGGCAGCTTGTTGAAAAGGATTCCCGGCCTTTTCAACCCGCTTGCCGGTTAATCGCGGCCGGGACGACCGCTCCCACCCATGAAGAATGAACAGTCCATTTCCCGGTGGGAGCGGCGGTCTCCGCCGTGATGCGTAATCTTCGTTCCATGAGATGTTTTCAGCAACAATCCGGGATCCCCATTCGATTGTGGTATAAGGCTGATTGTCGTTTCAGTAATCCGCAGAGCCATCTTGTTCCTGATACGGGAATTTCAGGTGACCGAAGCGGATCACGAATACCGTAACTGCCAGGATCAAAATAGCGCCGGTAATGAACAGCGCGTGAATGTTGTGAGCGTCCGAGGTATCGAGAATCAGGTAGCGCGCCAGCGCCACCATGGCGATATACAGGGGGATTCTTACCGGCAACTTACCCAGACGCCAGTAGCTTTCCACCATGGTGATAACTTCCAGGAAGATGAACAGCAGCAGCAGGTCAATCAGCTCCACCCGATGTATTGCCACCATGCGCCAGACCTCCTGGCCGATGGCGATGATGGTGCCGATGAGGATCAGGAACAAGCCGGCGTCTTCAACGGCGGCAATGAGCTTCATCCCAACTTTGCGGACGCTTTTACGGTGCAACATGGCTGATTCCCCTCGGGTGGACGCTGAGATTAAGCATAGCTGTTTTCCATGACAGTTTGGCGGCGATGCGTCAGCGTCTGGCGTTCAAAGCAGGCATCGAACCGAGTTGTTTCCATGCGAAACGACATTCAAATCCAGCGCCGCACGCGGCTTTTGTACTGCCGGTACTCGTCGCCGAACTTCGCTTCCAGATAGCGTTCCTCTTTGCGGATTACGACACGGTCCACGATGACCAGCACCACCGGTACCGACAGCAACGGCCACAGCACATTGAGCAGCAGGCTGAGCCCCGCGCATACCAGCGCGAAAGCTATATAGATCGGGTTGCGTGTGAACTGGTACGGACCCTGGGCGGTCAGTGCTTCGGTGGGTACGTGCGGATTGGGGCTGGCGCCAACACGGCGCAGGCTGATGATCGCCCAGGCAAACAGCATCACGGCCAGCAGCATCATCAGGATGCCGGGAGCGCCCACTATCCTCCGGTGCTGCGGTACGACCAGGTACACCGGCAGGCGCCAATGGATAAGGAAACCGATCAGCAGACCGATCAAATAATAGAACGGTGGAGGGAAACGCACGCCTGAGACATCCTGCTGAACGGTATCCCCGGACATACACGCCTCCTTCCAAAGAATAAGCCGTATTTTGCAGTGTTGACCGCTTGCAGCGCAGCCAGTAAGCCCAATCTACACCAGACAGTGCAATTAGCCCGCACACAGCGTGCGCAGCCATATCCGTTTTGCTGGCGGTTACCTCAATACAGCACCCGGAAGCGCAGGGTATGCGGTATCCGCCGGATTTCCTCCAACAGCGCTTCGGAATAGTTGCGATTGATGTCGGTGATCACGTAACCGAGGTGTTCGTGGGTCTTGAGATATTGGCCGAGAATGTTGGCGCCATGAGTGGCCAGCGCCTGATTGATGTGCGCCAGGATACCCGGAACATTCTCGTGTACATGGATCAGGCGGTGAGCGTCCGCCTGGGGCGGCAGGCGCAGCGCCGGAAAGTTGACGCTGTTCTCGGTGCTGCCGGTATTGATGAAGTCAATAAGGCGGCTGCTGACAAAGCGGCCGATGTCCTGCTGGGCTTCGAGAGTGCTGCCGCCGATGTGCGGCGTGAGCAGTGCATTGGGCAAGGACCGCAGTGGATGATCGAAAGACTCGCCGTTGGTGCGCGGTTCTTCCGGGAATACGTCCACGGCGGCGCCCCGCAGCCGGCCGGAATCCAGTTGCTGGTATAAGGCTTCCAGGTCCACGACATGTCCGCGGCTCAGGTTCAGGAACACGGCGCCCGGCCGCATGCGCGCGAATTCGGGCGAGCCGATAAGATTGGTGTTTTCCGCGCGGCCGTCCACGTGAACCGTGACCGCATCGGAGGTTTCCAGTAGTTCAGCCAAGGTGGCGCATTTACGCGCCCTCCCCAACGCGAGTTTTTCCGCAATATCGTAGAAGCAGACCTCCATGCCCAGCGATTCCGCCAGCACCGAGAGCTGCATGCCGATGTTGCCATAGCCGATGATACCCAGCCGTTTGCCGCGCACCTCACTGGCGGCATTGGCTGATTTGTCCCACACCCCCCGGTCCATGAGACGCAGCTTCTCGGGTATGCCGCGCATCAGCAGGATGATTTCCGCCAGCGTCAATTCCACCACCGAGCGGGTATTGCTGAAGGGCGCATTGAATACCGCCACGCCCTTATGCTCGCAGGCCGCCAGATCAATCTGGTTGGTGCCGATGCAGAAGGCGCCCACCGCCAGCAGGCGTTTTGCGGAAACCAGTGCCCGTTGCGTGAGCCGGGTTTTGGAACGGATACCGAGGATGGCCACATCCGCAAGCCGTTCCGAAAGCAGCGTTTCGTCCAGACTTCCGTTAACGGATTCCACCGCGTAACCCTCCCGTTCGAAGCAGGCGATGGCATCCGCATGAATATTTTCCAACAGCAGTACCTTGAGGCGGTTCTTGGGATAAGACACGGCGCCACGAAAACCGCAGTCATACAGCACTTCGTCGAAGCGCGGCGCTATCCGTTTGGCGACTTTAATGACCTCTTCTCGCAGCGCATTCTCGGTGAAGGCGTAGAAACGCTGGGCGGCACCGGCCTGGAAGATTTCGTAATCGCTCCAGCCATCGCCGACCACAACAATTTCACCGGGCAAATTGAGTGCGGCCACCACTTTAGCTTTTCCACCGTTGGCGGAAAGCGGGTTGCTCCAGTCCAATCCGTTCACGTAACCGGCGCTGTCGAAAGTCAGGGTGTTGGCATGCACATGGTCCGCTCTCAATCCGAGCGTTTCGATCACCGGTATTACCACTTCGCGGAAAGCGCTGGTGACGACATGGATGTGGTCGGCGTTGGCGGCGAGAAAAGCGCGGTTATGGGAAAAGGAGGACGTGATCTCGGCTTTCAGCCCTTCTACGAGTTTCGGCAACAGGTCCCGATGCACATGCAACATCCTCAGGCGCTCCGCCAGTGCGCTGCGGAAATCCATGCGACCGGCCATGGCATCTTTGGTTAACCTTTTTATGCGTTCGCGCTTGCCGGCGCCGCCTGGCAGCAGTTCTGCGGCGAGCTCCAGGGTTTCCACCCGTACCAGAGTGCTGTCGAAATCGAGAATGAAGTGAGTGACTGCGGGCATGAATTATCCCTCATCTGTCTCCGCAGGCACATGGTACACTGGCTGCGCCGTGCAGCACCATGTCTGATTACGCGGATTTTTTCATGCACACCGCATCCTGTCTTGTTAATTTGGAATGCGCCGCTTGCAATCTGCCGCATGCGGCCGATCAGTTGCAGAAACTCTGCAGCGCTTGCGGCATGCCGTTGCTCGCGCGCTATGATCTCGAGAAGGCGGCCCGGACGCTGTCGCGCGCGGCCTTGAGAACCCGGCGCGCGGATCTGTGGCGTTACGAGGAAGTGCTGCCTCTGCAGGACGACCGCTTCCGACTGGCGCTGGGCGAGGGCTGGACGCCGCTGCTGAAGGCCCGCTTCGGGGCACGTATCGGTTGCCCGGCCACCTATCTCAAGGACGAATCCTCCAACCCCACCGGCAGTTTCAAGGCACGTGGTCTGTGTCTGGCGGTGAGCCGCGCCTGGGAACTGGGCGCATCGAGCATCGCCATTCCCAGCGCCGGCAATGCGGGCAGCGCGCTGGCGGCATATTGCGCTGCCGCCGGTATCCAGGCGCATGTGTTTATCCCACAGGATGCGCCGCCGGCGTTCGCAGCCGAAGCGCGTGCCTATGGCGCGCGGGTGGAATTGATCGAGGGTCTCATCACCGATTGCGCACGCAAGGTGCGTGAAGGGGTGGAACGTTACGGCTGGTTCGATGTGAGCACGCTCAAGGAGCCGTACCGTATCGAAGGCAAGAAAACCATGGGCTACGAACTGGGCGAACAACTCGATTGGCAATTGCCGGATGTCATCATCTATCCGACCGGCGGCGGCACCGGGCTCATCGGCATGTGGAAGGCCTTCGCGGAGATGCAGCAGCTGGGGTTGATCGGCGGTAAGCGCCCACGCATGGTGAGTGCGCAGGCGGAAAATTGCGCGCCTATCGTGAAGGCTTTCCACGCGGGCGTGAAACGGGCGGAACCCTGGCAGCATGCCAAGACCGTGGCCGATGGCCTGCGGGTGCCCTCCGCCATCGGCGATTTCTTGATGCTGCAAATCTTGCGCGAGAGTCGCGGCACCGGGGTCGCAGTGAGTGACGGCGAGATGATCGAATACGCTCGCGTCATGGCCGCAGGCAGCGGCGTGTTCCCCGGGCCGGAAGGCGCCGCCGCATTCGCGGCCCAGATTAAGTTGTTGGATTCCGGCTGGCTCAAGAGAGATGAGACGGTTGTGCTGTTCAATACCGGCACGCCGCTAAAACAGATCCATCTGTGGGCATAGCCGGAGCATCGATCACGGCTGTGCTTTTATTATTCATTTATAAATTATTGTTGATACCCAGTGCTAATTAAAAGCTTAGGCTATAAAGAAGCTCAGGGGCGGGATCGTTGGACAGACTTGCGGGAAACGATTGCGGTTCCAAACTCATTAACACAGTCACGGGAGGCATGATGTTCTTGCCCTTTTGTTCTCGCAGGTGGGGTACTGGGAAATAAGTCTATGGATATCACCCCGGACATGCCGCATGGGAGGTTCGTTTTTGGTGAGTTTGTGTTCGATCCGCGCAGCGGCGAACTGCGCGACGGCCAAAAGACGGTGTTGCTGCGCCCACAGGTGGCAAAACTGCTGACCCTGTTGTTGAGTCATGCCGACAGCATCGTTTCCAGGGAAGAAATCAGGAATTGCCTGTGGGGCAGCCACACCGTGGTGGAGTTTGAGGAAGGTATCAGCGCCTGCATGCGGCAATTGCGAATTGCGCTTAACGACGGCACCACCGGTACGCGTTATATCCAGACTATCTCGCGGCGCGGCTACAAGTTTGTTTTCCCGGTGACGGTGACGAATGGTGAAGGTCTGACCGCCGCTCATGCGGCCTCCACTGCTCCTCCCCGGCTTTTTCGACCGGGGCCAACCGGCGGCACTCGGGAAAAGCGCTGGCTGGTTCTGTTCACCGTCGTTGTTTTATTGGCGATCACCCTGGGCTTAGCGATTGTCGCCCATTTCAAATACCACGTTCAGTTTTTCACCCAGGCTAAACCCGCGCCTCAAGCGCCGGTGATTGCGGTGTTGCCATTCGCGAACCTCTCCACCAATTCCACCAACACCATTCTGGGGGCGTCCATCGCCAGTGAATTGATTGATCTGCTGGGGCCGGTCACCCCCGCCCGGCTGGGGGTGATCGCGGATACCTCGAGCATGCATTTTGCGGGCAGCGACAAGACCATAAAAACGATCGGCCAGGCGCTTGGAGCGACTTATGTATTGGAGGGCAGCATCACTCAAAACCCGCAATTTGTGCATATATCAGCGCGGCTGATACGTGTGGCCGATCAGAGTTATGTCTGGGGTAATGAATATGCTCTCGGTATCAAGTATCAGAATAGTGATTTCCAACAAACCGTGGTGCAGATCGCAACCCATGTGGCGTCTTTGCTGGCGCCCGATGCCAACATAAAACCCCTGGAATTCACCAGCAACCGGCAGGCGGCCATGGACTACCAGTTGGGACGTTATCTGCTGGTGCAGGGCAACACCGACAAGGCCGGCGACTATTGCCGCCGCGCCATGACGCTCGATCCACATTTCGCGGCCGCATTTGAGTGTAGTGCCCAGTCGCTGATGGCATTGCCAAGCCTGTCTGGCCAGCAAGTCGCATCTGCCAAGGATCTGATCAGGAAGGCACTGCAACTGAACAGTGATTCTTCCGAAGCACATCTGCTGAGTGGTTTGCTGGGTATGTTTTATGATTGGAACCTGACAGCCGCCGGTTCCGAAATCAGGGAGGCTTTGCGCCATAATCCGGGCAATGCCCGGGCTTGGCAGGCCCAGGCGGCTTATTTTTCAGCGCTGGGAGAAAACCAGGAGATGCGCCAGGCCATGACCATGGCTCAGAGTCTGGATCCAGTGTCCATGAGAATTTCTGCCAATTCCGCCGTGCTGTTTTACATTGATCGCCAATACGACGAAGCCGAGCAATATGCCAAAACCGGCGTGAACCTCATGCCGGGCGACGAACTTGCCCGCCACGTTCTTATTTTGGCATTGCTGGGAGAGAGCCGATATGCGGAGGCCAGTCAGCAAGCCGTGCTGGAGATGCAGTATGCGCATGCCACTCCCGCCGAGGTCGCGCTGGTAAAGGCTGGCAGCCAGAAGGCACTGGTGAATTACTTCCGATGGTATGCCAGCATTTGGGCGACGCGGCCGCCTGATAAACTCACCGCCGTGTTTCTCGCCGATGCCTACATGCACCTGGGACGGCCCCAGCAGGCGCTTAAGGTGCTTAACGATACCGTCGAGCAACACACCGTGAGTACGTTGATACCTTTTATCAGTGTGTGGCCGAGCCTGCACCCGCTGTGCGGTAACACCACGTTTGTGACGTTGACCCGTCAGCTCGGCCAGTCAGGGTGCTCCCTGAAGAAATAATCAGCCCAAGCTTATTGGCGCATCTCTGGTAATGGATCGGACGCTAAGCTGTGGCTTAATTTTTCCGCGTCCTGGATCTGTGCCGGGGTCATACCCTGGGCAATGGTGGCCAGGGCGCTGCTGGCATCCAATCCGCCTTTCTGCGCCAAGAGCATCCAGGCATAAGCCTTTACACTATCCTGCTTTACTTCATCGCCGTTGTTATAGATCACCGCCAGATTGTATTGAGCGGCCGGCAGGCCCTGACGGGCGGCCTTTTGATACCAGCTCATTTCCTGCACCGGGTCCTTCTCTACGCCTTGGCCGGTGTAATAGGTCATACCCAACTGGAACTCGGCATATTTGTTGCCGCGGTTGGCCGCCAGTTGAAACCACTGGCGTGCTTTAGCGTAATCCTGTGGAAATCCCTGGCCGTTGAAATACAAGGTGCCCAGGTTATAGGCCGCCGTCGCGACGCCCGCTTGTGCGGCCTGCTTGTACCAGTACGCGGCTTCCTGGTATTCCTTGCGACTGGCGTACATGATGCCAAGATTTGCTTGCGCTTCAGCATCGCCAAGTTTGGCCAACTCCGTAGCATCCGCGATGTCCTGTTGGCTGTAAGGTCCAGATCCCGGAGGCCGGTCCAGATAGGCGGGCGTATGCACGTGTATCACTTGGATACCGGGGGGCAGGTGGTCACCCCACGCTATGCTGGTATGAACTATCAGTGCCGCACCGATTATCCATAACAAGGTCCGGCTGATGCTTTGAATCCGTTGTGTCAGATAACGCGTCATAATGCTACTCCTTCATGGTCATGGGTCAGTCAATACCAGTCATTATTTGCCCGTACACAACGCCTGTTATAGACCATATCCAAACAACTTACGCCTGCAAAACAGTGAAATAACTCCAATTCATTTCTTATTTTTACAGCTTGAGAACTTGTACTCGGCAATCACAAACCTGCGCGTGGGCGGTAGATATCCTGCCACTCGCCGCCAGCACTTCGGAACGCCGCACCGTTCCTGGTCTACTCGGGTAATTAATCCAGAACGGTTCTTGGGCGGCGCCGATGATTGCCGGCAGACCCCCGGTTTTTGGCGGAATCGGTGGCGTTGTCGAATTTGGATGGGATACGGGTGTTGCCTAGGCTTGGCGAACCTCTTTCCGCATAGGCAAAGTCCGCTTAGTGATCCGAGTCCATGTCATGTAGGCAGTCATGAGCATCCGTGTTTTCAATTACCGCATACGGCCTGAAAGCGACAATGCCCGCTGCGAGACTGTCCTGAATATATTGCAAATCTTGCACATCCTTGCAGAGTGGCAAAGCTTTTTGTTTGAAGGTATGGGCGCGGGTTTGCGCTTGATTGTCTATTTTGTCTTGGTCTTCGCCCGCGAAAAGACCGGAAAATACGTCAGCGATTATGCCGGCGGCGAATCCAGCCGCGTCTTTGCCAACTGCGCGCCCTTGATTTCAATGTCCTTGACGGTGGCCACGTACTCTGTCAGTTGTGTTTTTTGTGATTCAGTCACGGGGATGGGCTTGCCGTTAATAGACAGCCTGCCATCCGCAGTGATGCGGGCCTTGCCACCCGCATCACCGTGAATGATGATGTCGCCATCATCACGATCTTCCCGTATCCATTGTTCATCGGGACATTGAAACCGGCGCTGTGAGCCAAGACAAAGGGGCAGCTTAGAAACAAGGCTATAGCTCCCGCGATTAATGTAGGAATGAACTTATTCATAAAATATATCCCACGAGTTCGAGGATTACAGCAATCAGGCGCATTTCAGTAGAATCCCCAGGTTAGCTTCACCACCACGGTATTGCCGGTGATGGTTTGCTGGCCCTGAAGCAAATTGGGGTTCAACGTCAGGCCGTGGTTCCATACCACATACAGAATTCGGTCCGGTTGGATATTCCATTGCAGGATCGCATTCTCCGAAGTGTTATGGCTGATGTTGTTGTACTGGGTGAGCGTCGAAAGCGTGAGCTCAGGAGTAAATGAGTACCCAAGGTTCAGTTCGGATACACGCACGATACCGTTGCCCTGCGGGGTGTAAATCCAAAGCACTCCTGATAGCAGGCTGGTTGTGAAATGCCCGCCGGGCGCGGCCCAGGACAGATTCGGGAAGAAATCGTGGTAGTGACCATTGTAGATATTCCCGGCTTCACCGCTGAAGCCGAGAACCAGGGGATTTGCGCTCGGCGAACTCATGTTGACATGACTGGTGACGAAGTTGTAGCTGCCGGTCGGAATGGTTACCCCGGGCACGATCTCGTAGGGCGAGGCGAGCACTTCGTGATTCGTGCTGATTTGTGCGTTCCAGTGCCAGCCGTTCTGGGTGGTGAACTGAATCGGGTTGAACGACCAGTCGTTACTCTGGACGCGGTTGTCGAGGCCGGTGACGTAGTACCAGTTGGCGTTGAAGAAGAACTGCCGCACCCAGGCAAAGGTGCTGCTGGCCGGCGGCCGCGGCTGGTAAGTGACGTCCATGGATGTCTGCTTGGTTCCAGGCCGCTGGATGAAGCCAAGTGCGGGATCCAGTGCATCGCCGTAAAAGTTGTAGTTGAAATCCGCGTACCAGAGATCATTGGGGTATTCCAGGTCAAGGCCGTAGCCGTTGGGCGTGCCGCTGGGCAAGTCGCTGCCCGAGGAACGCGCACCCCAACCGGAAATATTCAGATTCTTGTCGCCGCCGAACGTGGAGGTGCTCCAAGTGCTGTCGAAACTCGCCAGCGTGTTGCTGGACTGGCCAAGCGGATCGCCGTGGGTAATGAGCGTGCCCACGCGCCACTGGTTGTTGATGTTGTAGACCGCGCGGCCGGCGAACAGGTTGGTGGAATTGGAAATATTGTTGCCGGCCATCTGGGTGTCCAAGAGGCCCAGCGTCCAGCCATCGGTGTGGCCCAACAGTTTCACACCTTCATCCAAAGGCACGGTTTCACCGTTTACCAGACCGATGCTGCGGGAATAGAACGGAATGAAGTTCTGACCCAGGTTGTGGCTGAAGGTGAAGATATTGGCCCCGTCCAGAAAGAACTGCCGCGTTTCGGAAATCGACTGCGGATAAGGCGAGGCATTTATTTGCAGTGAATTTGCCTGGGCCTCGGAAAAGTCCGTGTGATAGGTGAAAAGCCCGGCCAGCTCAGGCGTGATGTTGTACTTGAGGTCGAAACCGGTCCAACTCGCGGTATCGTGCTTGCTATCGTTGTATTCAGTGACCAGATAGGGATCAAATTCGAAACCGCTGCCCTGGTTCAGGTTGCGGATGCCGGTGAGCTCGCCCTCCCACTGCAGATTGGTGGGCGTGGCATTCAGATTGATGCCGGACCAGGCGAGGGTCAGCAGGTCGCGCGGCACGTAACGACTGAGGTTCAATCCCCAGATTGCGTTCTTGTTATTGAATTGCAGGCTTTGCGTATCAATGGCGATTTCAGCCGTCCAGCCGCTGCGGGTACGCCTTACCGTCGCCCGCCAATAGCCGTTCCAACTGTAATCCACGCTCGGGGTGTTGCTGTTTTGGTTGTTGTAGCCCGGCGATATCAGGCCGTCGGCCATGGCACCACCGGCGTTCACCTGAAACACGTAGGCGAGCTTATGCTGCTCAAAGGTATCGAGCACAATCATGACATTGTCATCGCTGGATTGATCACCGTCGCGTTGCAGGGTATGCACCTCGATTTTCTTAGGGTGCGGATCGTCACAGGCGATGCCGAAATACAGGTGATGCCTGCCCCGCAGAATCCGTACCGTGGTCGCAAAAGGCGTGGCCCCGCCGGGATGCGGGTTCTGCTGGGTCAGCGTGATCACCGGCGCCGTGCGCCAGGCAGGCTCATTGAGCTCGCCATCCAGCACAATCTGGCCAATCTTCACTCCGGCAGCGGTCACCGGTGTTTGTGTCTGCACCGCTGCGGCATGCAATGCACCTGGCATCAGCAGCACGCCAAAAATCATTGGCAAAGTGTGTCTGTCGAGACTGAACATGGTGTTCCTCGGTATGGAAAATCAGATTACGGAAACAGGCCGCAGGTTTAAACCGGCAGTGGTATGCGCGTGCTTAAGGCGGCGAGGTGCAGTGCAGGATGTTCAGAAGCATGAAGGTCTCCGCGTAAATCCTAGTTTACCGGGCAGCCCGGTAATTGCATCCCGGCAGGCGCAGGACCGGAAAATTTAACGGCGCTGGCGCCTTCAATCCCATGGATAGTGGCGCTGTCACTGACATAGAGTTTGCCGGCGCGCTCGAAGATGATGCTGCCGTCCACGCTCGTATGTGGAGCGACAATCAGTACGGGTTCATGTATTTTCGGGTTTCCCTGAAAATCATTGGCCGGCTTTTTCGCGGTTACATTTCCGTGAACCACGCTGCCATCGGCAATCAGAACACTGCCATTGTAGAAGTTCAGGTTGCCATCCAGTTGCGTTCCGCACAGGATCATGTCGCCATTGACGTTTTCCCCATTGCCGGTGATATGCGCGCCATTTGCCGCATGAATATCACCGTTCACTGTCATCAGGGTGGCGGTGAGTGTATTTTTGCCCAGTGTAAAACCGCCATTGACGGTTTTCAGATTGCCGGCGTGTGCGCCCTCGGCGAGAGTGATGGCGCCGTTGATGCTGGTGAGATTGCCGGTCTGAGCGCCCGTGGCCAGATAAATACGGCCGTTAATAGTGCGCAGGCTGCCGTCCACCACGGCGCCGCTGCCGACGTTGATTTCACCATTGACCGTGCTGCTGCCGCTTGACCAGTGGGCATTGGCCGGCACGTTGATGTTCCTGTTGACATTACAACCGGTCAGCAGAATTGCCAGGACCGGAAGAAACAGGGCTGGGTAGCGGATATTCATAAGGGTTTCTCTGTATTTACTGTTTTGACACGTTGATGTCACCGCTGCCGGTGGAAATCGTGCCTTGGCCTTCGGCCTTGCCGAAATCCGCGATAAGCTCGCGACGGCGCGTCACCACATTATGCATGTCCGGCAGGTTGATGCTGATATCCCCGCTGTCGGAGGAGGCATCCAGGTGCAGCGACAGGCCGGTCGTAGTCTCGAGGATGGCGCCACCGGAGCCGGTATCGATATAGAGCTTGCGCACAGCGGACAGATCGCCTGCCAAAGATACGTCACCCGAGCCGGTATCGGCCCACACGCTTTCGCCGCCGGTGTAATTCTTGGCGATCACGTCGCCGGAGCCGGTATTGGCGTGCAGTGAGCCGTTGGCGCCATCCATCCGCACGTCACCTGAGCCGGTGTCCAGTTTCATGTCACCCTTGACGTTGGAAAACATGACGTCACCTGAACCGGTATCGGCATACAAAATCTGACTGCGGGACGCGGATACATGCACATCACCCGAACCGGTATCGGCATGTACATTGCCGGCCACATGCTCGGCGAACACATCGCCGCTGCCGGTATCGGCGGTAAAATCGCCGCTCAGATCCGCCACATGCACGTCACCAGAACCGGTATCCACCGCGAATTGACCTTGCACATCGCTGATACGGACATCGCCACTGGAAGTTTTTACCCGCAGATCGTTGTGGATGCCGTTTATTTCAGTAAGGCCGGCATAGTTGACGAGCGCCAGTGCCATGCCTGCGGGTACCTGGACCACCAGGTCCACATGCAATGGAGTACCGCGGTTGCCATTGCGGTAAACATTTACTTCCGTACCCTGATAAGTCAGGTTGTTGCCGCCGTCGTTAACGCAGAACACCCCCAGGAAACAGAAATTGCCGCCGTGATTGCCGGTAGAGTTGTTGTCGTTGTCGGGGTAGTTATAGCGGGTGTAATGATCAACCGGATAATGGACGTGCACGGTGAAGCCGTTGCCGGACTGCTGGGTGTCGAAGTGCACGCTCTGGGCCAGTGCCTGGGCGGCGGCTGGGTCCTTGCCGCCGGCTACCACGGTGGCGGTTACCTGAAAGCGGCTGCCTTGGGAGACGCTGAGGTGGCCCGCCAGATTCTCCAGTTTGAGGCTGAGAATGCCCGCCGGCAGTGGTCCGGCGTAGTTCAGGGTGGTCTGGGTAGTCGCAGTGGCTGCCTGGGCTTGGCCGGCCAGGGATAGGCCAAGAAAGGCCAGGGTGGTCGTAACGAGCAGGCTCAAAACAAGAAAAATCCGGCGAGTTCGCATGGGGCACCTGTGCGTTAAATAGTGATTTACTTAACTATAACACCTAATACGGGTTTGTCAAGCCGCGGCCGCATGCTTAAGCTGCGCCCACTCATGATGCTGAGCATGCCTACGTTCGGCGACGTCCGAGGGAATTACCAGCGGCCCCGGTACTCTAAAATGCCGGCCTTGGTTACGCATTCAAACCTACCTTTCCTCAGAACCGGAGAAATGCCATGAAATCTGCCTGCTGGCTGCTGCTGGTCCTGTTCACACCCGCTCTGGCGCTGGCAGATCCAAGCGTCGTTCCGCCTCAGGAACACCCCGTGCTGCGGGACATTGTGAATACAGTGAGCGCCACAGAGCTCAAGGCCATCGATACCACACTGGCGGGCTTCGGGACGCGCCATACCCTGTCGGAAACCAAATCCAATACCCGCGGCATCGGCGCCGCACGCCGCTGGGTGAAATCCCAGTTCCAGGACATTTCGCGCCGCTGCGGGGGCTGCATCCAGGTCATTACGCCCTCGCAGGTGATGACTGGAGCGGATTTGCCCAAGCAAGGCGTCGAGATAATGGACGTGGTAGCCATTCAGAAGGGCAACACCGACCCCGACCGCTATATTGTGATGACTGCACATCTGGACTCGCGCGTGGCCAACATCATGAATTACACCTCCAATGCGCCGGGCGCGGATGACGACGGCTCCGGTGTTTCCGCACTCATTGAGACCGCGCGGGTGCTGTCGAGGTATAAATTCAACGCCACCATCGTATATTCAGCCGATTCCGGCGAGGAGGAGGGACTCTACGGCGGCAAGATCATCGCAGAATATGCCAAATCCCATCACTGGAACGTGGAAACCGACGTCAACAATGACATGATCGGCAATAGCCAGGGGTCCAACGGCGTGGTGGACAACATTCACATGCGGATATTCTCGGAAGGCATCACGCCCAACGTTACGCCGACGGAAATCAAATATATGTATTATCACGGCGGCGAAGTGGATTCACCTGCCCGCCAGGTGGCGCGCTATATGACGGTGTTATCCCGCAAGTACATACCGAACCTGAAAGTCATGCTCATGTACAGGGACGATCGTTTTGGCCGCGGCGGCGATCAGATGGCGTTCGATGCACTCGGATTCCCTGCGGTACGTGTCACGGAAGCCCAGGAGAATTTCACGCGTCAACATAATGATGTGAAAGTGATCAATGGTGTGCAACACGGTGATCTGATCTCCGGCGTGGATTTCGAATACGCCAGAAAGATCACGGCGCTGGATGCCATCACCCTGGCTTCCCTGGCCTGGGCGCCGGCCCCACCCCCGGCGGTCGCAATCAGCGGCGCGGTGACACCCGATACACACGTGCAGTGGAAAGCAGCGCAAAATGCCGGCGGCTATCGCATCTATTGGCGCGCAACCAGCGCGCCGCTGTGGGCACATTCCGAGTATGTCGGCGACGTAACCCAGCACACGCTCAAGAATATCAGCATAGACAATTATTTCTTTGGCGTGGCCAGCGTGAGCCGTGACGGCTTCGAAAGTCCGGTTGCGTTTCCAGGACCCGGCGGCGCATTCTAGAAATCGTCGCCGTTATATCAATGAAGGTTATTCGGATTACTGCCGGTAGGCTTGCAGCCGTAATTACGACAATCTAGCCCGGGAAACATTTTCCAAGAACTTGCATGGCAGGGATGCCCGTTAAAAATGGGAGAATTTGACGATGAATATCCATTCCCTGTCTGCCGTATTCCGTACCAGCCTTGGTCTGGCGCTGAGCTTGTACCTGACGGTGCTGCTCATTTCACCCGTCATCGCCGCAACGAAATCGTCCTCGACGGATATCACCAGCGGCTTCAAGTTCCGTGATATCGGTCCGGCTGCGGCCGGCGGGCGGGTATCGGCGGTCGTGGGCATCCCCGGCAATCCGAACGTGTATTATGTCGGCGCCGCCTCCGGTGGCGTCTGGAAAAGCAGCGACGGGGGCGATACCTGGAAAGCAGTATTCGCGCACGGCGACACCGCCTCCGTCGGCGCCATCGCCGTGGCGCCCTCCAATCCCAATCTCGTGTGGCTGGGGACCGGTGAAGCCAATGTCCGCAATGACACCGTGACCGGCGGCGGCGTGTATTACTCCCCGGACGCCGGTAAGACCTGGGAATTCAAAGGCCTCAAGCAAGCCGGCCAGATTGCCGCTATTGTTATTGACCCGCAGAAACCCAGCACCGTGTTCGTAGCCGCGTTGGGGGATCCCTGGGGCGCCAATTCCGAGCGTGGCATATTCCGTACTACCGACGGTGGCAAGACCTGGGGGAAAGTTCTGTATGTGGATGATACTACCGGCGCCTCCAGCATCGTCATGGAGCCCGGCAACCCGCAAGTGCTGTTCGCCGGTATGTGGACGGTACGCCGTTACCCCTGGACCCTGATCAACGGCAGCACCACCGGCGGGGTGTGGCGCTCCACCGACGGCGGCAGCACCTGGCAGAAACACGACAAAGACCTGCCCACCGGCGATACCGGCCGCATCACGCTCGCCGTGGCACCGTCCAATCCGGAGCATATTTATGCCTTGATTCCCACCCAACACGGCACCTTATGGTCGTCCACTGATCTCGGCAATCACTGGGCGATGGTCAGCGATAATCATGCGCTGGCGGTGCGTCAATGGTACTTTGCGGGCATGCAAGTGGCTCCGGATAATGACAACAAGCTTTACTTCACTTCCCTGGAGTTAATGGAATCGGATGATGGCGGCAAGACCGCGCATCCCATTGATAAGGGCGTGCATGTGGATCATCACGCCGTGTGGATTGATCCGCAAAATCCGCAGCGTATTCTTCAAGGCAACGACGGCGGCGTATTTCTCAGTCTCAACGGCGGCAAACACTGGCGCTTCCTCGATACCCTGCCTATCGAACAGGCTTATACGGTATCGGTGGACAATCAATCGCCATTCAATGCCTGCCTCGGACTGCAGGACAATAGCGCCTGGTGCGGGCCCAGCAGTGCCCTCGACCAAAGGGGTGTGACCGGCAAGAACTGGTTCACGACCGTCGGCGGTGACGGCGAATATGCGGTAATCGCCCCCAGCAATCCGCACATCATTTACGCCGATCTGGAGGACGGTTACACCGTACGCTATGACACGCGCACGCATCTCTCGATGATGATCCGGCCCACCACATCCTATGGATTGCAGAACACCTCGAAAACACTGGCGGAATCCCAATACCGCTTCAATTGGACCTCGCCGATTGCGGTCTCGCCTACGGATGCCAATACCGTATACCTCGGCGCCAATGTGTTATTCAAATCCACCGACGGCGGCAGCCATTGGCAGGTCATCAGCCCCGACCTGACGCGCAACGACAAGAGCAAACAACAGATTCCGGGTGGCCCGGTTTATCATGATGTGAGCAGCGCTGAGAATTACGACACGCTCCTGTCCATCACGCTTGCACCCGACAAGACCATATGGGTAGGCACCGATGACGGCCTGGTGCAGCTCAGCCGCGACGGCGGGGCCCACTGGGACAACGTGACACCCCACGGCGCGCCCCAGTGGGCGCGGGTGTATCAGATAGGGGTTTCGCCTTTTGATGCCGGTAGCGCCTATGTGAGTTTCGATGCGCACATGCTTGACGATGATCAGGCGTATGTTTACCGGACCACCAATTTCGGACGCAGTTGGACCCGGATTACGGACGGTTTGCCGCCGCACACGCCGGTGCTGGTGGTGCGGGAAGATCCCGATCACAAAGGTTTGCTCATCGCCGGCACCATGACCGGTCTTTACTATTCCCTGAATGATGGCGACCAGTGGCATCCGCTCAAAGGCGATTTCCCCACCGTGCCCGTATTTGACCTGCAGTTCGCGCCCGCCGCCCATTCACTGGCGGTGGCCACCCACGGCCGCGGGCTGTTTGTATTGGACAACCTGCGGCCACTGGAGGAATGGACCGCTGGCGTCAGCAACCGTGAATTCCACTTGTTCAGCGCCCAGCCGGGCACGCTGTATAACCACTGGGCAACCGACGAAGGCCAACAATGGACCTACACCGCACCCAATGCACCACAGGGCGTGGAATTCAGCTATTACCTTAAGACCGGGTTCAAGGCCAAAGACAAGCACAGTCACCAAGGCCCGGTGAAGATCGTGATCACGGATGCTCAAGGGCGCACCGTGAATACCCTCCACGCCCCCGGGAAAGCCGGCCTGAATCAATTCGTATGGGGTATGGATTACGCCGGGCCCACGGCCATCGATTTCCTCAAGGGAGTCGGCGCCGAACAGGACCGGGGCGGTCCGCGAGTGCTGCTGGGCAGCTACACCGCCACCTTTGCCGTGGGCGGCCACACGCTGACACAGAAAATAGCGGTAGGACTCGATCCCAACGTGAATGTCAGCCTCACGGACTACCGCGGTCAGTTGCTGATGGCCTTGACTTTGCGTAACCAGATGAGCGCCGTCAACGGGATGCTCAACCGCCTCGACGCCTGGCAAAGCCAGCTCAATGACTTGAGTGCTACGCTCAAGCAAGCCGGCCAGTCAAAAGCCGATGCCGCGGTGCTGGCCGATGGCGGCAAGCTGAATGACAAGATCACTGGGCTGAAAAACGCCATGTGGGATCCGGACATCCAGCACAACGTGGATGAGGATTTCCTCAAGACCCTGCCGCATTTCCACGGCGAGCTGCAATGGAACGCGTTTTTCCTCGGCGGCTATGCCCAGGCGCCCACTGCGCCCTTCAAGAGCAAGGTGGCGGAGTTGCAGGGCGACCTACAGGGTTACCTGAGCCGCTTCAATCAATTGCTGCAGCAGGACATACCCGCTTTTAATCGGGCGGCCTATGCGGCAGGCGCGCCCACCCTGCTGGTGGGAAAACCCGTGGTGTATGAATCGCCACAGTTACCCCAAGGGTAATGGGATGGTGGTGTAGGGATTGAATCCGAAGCCGCGGCCATCGGAAGAGAGCCGATGAAATCAGGGTTGTGAGCCAGGCGACGCGCACTGTTTAGGATTTTTGTGCGCGCCGTTGATAGAACATCCAGATGAAATACAGCGGCAGTCCCATGAGTGTGACGCCGAGACTCACGCCGGTGGATACAGGGTTTTTGTAGAGCGAATAGCCCACGACCAGCAATGTACCGAGCACAAACAACGCTGGAATTACTGGATAACCCAGCACTTTGTAGGGCCGCACTAGGTCAGGATGGCGGCGACGCAGGATGAAAAGCCCGATCACCGCGAGTGCCAGGAACGGCCAGATGCCGAGCACGTAGGCCTCAGCGAGATCCAGGAAGTCCCGGAACACCAGGAAGATCATCGCCAGGGCCCAACTGAGGACGATGGCCACGTGGGGTGTCTGGAAGCGGGGATGCACCTTGCCCACGGATTTGAAGAATAGTCCATCTTTCGACATGGCGTAGAACACCCGTGGGTCCGAGAGGATGCTGCCGTTCATGGAGCCGAATGTGGAGAGCATCACCAACCCCACGATCACCACCGCCGCGCCCTGGCCCAGCACCGCAATCACCGCGTCGCTGGCCACCGCCTTGGACGATGCCAGTGCATTGAAGGGCAACGCTACCGCGAAGGCCATGTTCATTACCAGGTATACGGCAAGTGTCACCAAGGTGCCGCCGATGAGCGCTCTTGGGAGAGTGCGCTGCGGATCCTTCATTTCGCCCGAAAGTGGCGTGATGTTGACCCAACCATCGTAGGCCCAGAGCGCCGCCACCAGTGCCACGGCCACGCCCGACCAGACGATGTGGCCCGAGGCCACGCCCGCGAGGTTCGCAGCTGGATGCGGCGCGAAGCTGAACAGAGCAATGGCGAGACCAGTGAGTGCCAATAGCTTCGCGCCAGTGGACAGGTTCTGCACCCAGGCGCCCAGATTCACGGAGCAATAGCTCACTGCCGAAAGCAGAGTGATGAGCGCTGCCGCCAAGAGTTTTTTCTCGAGATGCGTGAACGCGACCGTGCTGCCGAAATAGTCCGCGAATGTGATGGCTTGGGCGGCCCAGGAATTGGGCGTAGTCAGGAGCCACATCCAGCCAAACATGAAGGCGAGGACCGGACCGAAGGCCTGGCGCAGGTAGATGTAGGGGCCGCCTGCGTCCGGGAACATGGCGGCGAGTTCCGCCACGGACAGGGCGCCGAACAGCGAAATCAACCCACCCAGGATCCATACCAGGGCCACGCCTGTGAGGCTGCCAGTGTCGGCGGCGATGGGCGAGGGAACTTTGTAGATGCCACTGCCGATGATGACGCCGACGACTACTGCGGCACCGGTCCAGGCCCCAAGCTTGCGCGGCAATTGCCGCGGTGTGTTATTCGAGTTTTCAGCCATGGTGCGCAGCCTGCCACAGCCCGCGGCTGGCGTCACCTCTCCAACCAGCTGCGGTGAGCCATGCGACCCGATATATTGAATCAATCACCGGTCGGTGCGGTATCCTGTGGTTTCTTCTTGCTTCTTAGGAGTATCCCATGGGCATGTGGGTTATCGGGATCGTGGTCGCCGCCGCAGTCATGTTTATTATCGGTGGTATCTGGTATTCACCCGGGCTGTTCGCACATGCCTGGTCGCGGGAAACCGGCATCACCGAACACAAGCCCACTCCCAAGAGCATGCTGCGTTTCTCCGCCATGTTGCTGGTGCTTTTGCTGTTGAGCGCGGCGATCCTGGCCTGCATTCTGACGAACTGGCTTCCAGGCCACAATTGGCGCCACGGTTTGGCGGTAGGGTTTCTGGGCGGCGTGCTGGCTACCGCAGTCGTGGGCATGAATACGCTGTTCGAGCGCAAGAGCCTTAAGCTGTTTCTTATCAACACAGGTTATTACCTTATCGGCTTCTGTCTTATGGGCATCATCGTGGCATTGCTGTGAATCATCAGATACCGATATGACTACCTTAACGGGACATTGTCATTGCGGTAATCTTCAGTTAAGGTTTGAAACCGGGTTCGCGCCAGCGGACCTGCCTTTACGTACCTGCCAATGTTCATTCTGTCGTGCCCACGGAGCTGTGGCCGCCGCTGATCCAAATGGTCGTTTGATCACAAGCGTGACTGAGCCCGCTGTACTACAGCGTTATCGCTTCGGGCTCGGTATCACCGACTTTCTGGTATGCGCCCGCTGCGGTGTCTACATGGCTGCGGTCATGGAGGTTGATGGTGGTTTGTTCGCCAGCATCAATACCAATGTTTTGGTGGCGCGCGCGCAGTTACACATGTCACCCCAGCCAGTGGATTACGAGGGCGAAACCGTGGCCAAACGTCGCGCGCGCCGTAGAAAACATTGGACACCCGCGGTCTTCGCCGGGATGCGGGTTTGAATGGCGCGGCCACTGATCCGGATCGCCGTCGGTTTTTTTGTGTTCGTGTTGTTAACGTGGCGGCCGGTGCATGCCGGTGTTTGTCCGCTGCCGGCGAACAGCGGCTTACGGCAATGGCGTGGAGAAGCCATGTGGGATGCGCTTGCCACCCAAGGTTACCGCATCGGCGCAGTACATATCATCGTGGACAACGTTTTCGATCTCAATAATCCCGCCCAAAACCGTTGGTATGCACGCCTCGCCGACAAGCTGCATATCAAAACCCATCCCCAGGCGATTCGCGAGCAATTGCTGTTCAAATCCGGTGATCCCGTGGATCCGCGTGTCATTTATGAGAGCGTACGCCGCTTGCATGCGCTCCGGTATTTGCGCGCATCCAGCATACGGCCGGAAAACTGCAACGCACGACGTGTGGATGTGGGTGTCCACGTCAAGGATGCCTGGACGCTGAAGCTGGATTTAGAGTTCGCCCATGTGGGCGGACAGAACACCGTGCAGTTCGAGGTCACGGAGGCAAATCTCCTCGGCACTGGCAAGGCCCTGGCCGTGGGCCATACCCGCGATCCGCAGCGCAGCGCCAATCTGATCAGCTACCAGGATGCATCGCTGTTTGGCAGCTATTGGCAGCTGGCCAGCACTTACGAGGATCTGTCCGACGGCCACATCAGGTATCTGAGCCTGAGCCAGCCTTTTTATGAGGATCAAACACCCTGGGCGATGCAGGCAAGTTTTTATGATCAAAAGGAAAATATCAACTTCTACAACCAAGGCACACTTGCCTGGACCGCGCCCAGCACCCTGCAGCAGCACACTCTGTCGTGGGCGCATCTGCTCAACTGGTCTGGCGTTGATGGTGGTATGCGCGCAGGCATACTTTACGCGCAGAGTGATTACGGTTATGGAATCTTGGAGCCGCAAACCCCCGGAGTGTTGCCCGAACCGGTGTTGATCCCACGGCGGCTCGCCGGCGTGGGGCTCACCTGGGAATTTTTCCAGGACCGTTATGCGAGCTTCACCAACATGGAATACATAGATCGCGCCGAGGATTACAACCTGGGTTGGACGGTGGACCTGCAGGCGGGGCATTACGGAGAGAATCTCGGCGGCGATGTGTCGGCGCCGTTCTATGGGCTGTCTGCTTCCTGGGGAGCAGAGTTGCGCGGCAACACCCTGCTGCTGGCATCCGCGTCCGTGAACGGCCGTCAGCAGGAGAGTGTAAGCCGTAATCTGCTGGGTAATTTGACATTTACGTCCTACAATCAGTATTTTCCCCGGCAGACGCTGGTTGCTCACCTGCAATGGGATTCGGTGCTGCGGCCGGATCCGGAAAATTACCTATACATAGGCGGATTGCAAGGGCTGCGCGGTTACCCCAATTATTTCGCCATCGGTGACCGCCGCTGGCAGGCCACTTTGGAAGACCGGATAGTCACGCCGCTGCAGATTCTGAGTCTTTTCCAACTGGGATTCGTGGGTTATCTGGATGTCGCGCAAATCCATCAATTATCGCCGTCCGCCTGGAGTCCAACCTATAGCGATATCGGCTTGGGCTTGCGCATCGGCGATATCCGCAGCGCTTTCAACAATACCTTTTATTTAACCATTGCCTGGCCCCTCAAGAGTGCGTCCGGCGTCCAAGGTCACGAGATCGTGATCGGCAACGTCATCAATTTCTGACTTCCAGGACTTCCTCCTTGAGCACCAACTGTGCCAGCGCGTCCATGTTTTCGGCCCGGCCGATGATGCTCGCGGGCACGGATGGCAGTGCCGATAGCAAGGACACCAGCAGCGCAGCGCAGTAGGGAATGGACTGAACCAGCAGCACTATTACCCAGACCGTGAGGTCGCGCATGCCGGTGCCTACCTGGGTAAATACCGCGAACGCGCTCAGCCACAGGGCCAGCATGATGAAGCTTTCTTCGCGGCTGGCGGCCAAGGCCTGCAGCAGCGCGTGACTGCGGACTTGCTTGGGAGTGCGGAAAAAGGCTTGGTTGCGGGTCAGGAAACCGCTGAGCGTCGCCAAGCCGATGGTATGCGTGAGCGCCAGGCCGGCAAGCGCCGCCGCCAGTGTCTGGCGGGTGTTGGCGCCTACGCGGGTACGGTACAGGTACACCAGCTTGGTGATCTTGAACGTGAACAACGCCAGCGGCAACGCCGACACCACCAGCATGGGTGGATCAATCTTGTGGGGGAAATTGATCATGGCCAGCGACCACAGCAATGCGCTCAGATTGAACAACAGGTTGAGCCCGTCCGCCAGCCATGGCAGCCAGCCCGCCAGGAAGTGGTAACGCTGGCCTGGAGTGAGGGGACTGCCGCGCCCCAGCAGTATGCCCGCGTGACGGCGCAATATCTGGATGGCGCCGTAGGCCCAGCGGAAGCGTTGTTTCTTATAGTCCATAAAAGTATCCGGCATGAGACCGCAGCCGTAACTGCGCGGAATATAAGCCGCTTCCCACCCGGCCTCGAACACTCTCAAGCCCAGCTCCGCATCCTCGGTGATGCACCATTCAGCCCAGCCATGCAGTTTCTCCAGCACCGCCCTGCGGATCATGGTCATGGTGCCGTGCTGGATGATGGCATTGCGCTCGTTGCGCGTGATCATGCCGATATAGAAGAATCCCCGGTACTCGGCGTAACACATGGCCTTGAAAGCATTCATATCGGCGTCACGATAATCCTGTGGGGCCTGCACCACGGCGATCTTGTGATCGGCGAACAACGGCGCCAGTTCCCTGAGCCAGCGGGGGTCCACCTGATAGTCGCTGTCAATGACGGCAATTACCCCGGCGGCAGCGGCCGTGTGTTGCAATGCATAATTGAGTGCGCCGGCCTTGAAACCCGTGAGCGGCGCCACGTGATAGAACCGGAAGCGCCCGCCGAGTTTCGCGCAGTGTGCTTCCACCGGCCGCCATACGGCTTCGTCCGGGGTGTTGTTGTCGATCACCAGCACCTCGTAACGGGGATAATCCAGCGCCGCCAGCGCATCCAGGGTTTTTTTGAGCATCCCCGGCGGCTCGTTGTAGGCCGGCACATGGATGGATACCAGCGGCAGCGCGTCATCGGCAACACCTATGGGTTCGAACAAACGCCGGCGCATGGTGATCCAGTGGGCTTCAGCCCACTCATGGGCTTCGGCCAGCAGTACCAGGATGACGCCGATCATGCCCACGAACAGCAACAGCCCCACTGCCACGCTGGTGATCGTCAGGTACTGCCGCGTGTAGTCGTAGATCACCCAGACGATGGCAGTGGTCACTGTATATACGATGATCGCCAGAAAACTCCGGCCGCGCTTCTTGAGCGCGCGGCTGTCCCAGTACAACAGCGTCAATAACAGAGCCGCAATAATCACGGAAATAGCCGCCAGCAACTGCCAGTGAGGGATGCTGACGATGGGTTTGGTGAAGGCGAATTTTGGCTGACGGTAGACGTTATACACGCCCCAATAGGCGCCTACTGCGCCCTCGGTTTGTTCTTTCCAGGGCTGATCGAAGGCTTCCATGAGGTAGTAGGTCCAATGCTGGGTCGCGGCGTACGCCAGGAAACGCCGCAGGAACGTGGCTTCATTGGCGGCCGAGGCTACGGCCGCATGGCGCGAACGCCCATCGCTGGGCCAGCCCACTTCCGCAATGACGATGGGTTTGCCCGGGAAGGCTTTTTCCAGATCATGCATGCGCGCCGCGATGTAGGGCACGGCTTCATCCACGCCCACGCCTTCCCAATACGGCAGCATGTGCACCGCGATGTAGTCCACATGCGCCACCAGTTCCGGATGCTGGATCCAGGTATACCAGGGTTCGGCAGTGCTCACCGGCTGTTGGATTTCCTTGCGCGCTTCATCCAGGTAGGGAATCAGCTCCTCGCTGGAGACATCACCGCGCAGCACCGCTTCGTTGCCGATGATGACGCGCACCACGTTGGGATTAGCCTTGGCGATGGCGATGGCGCGCGCGACATAGGCAGCGTCCTGCTTCTGGTCCTTGTCAATCCACACGCCCAGAGCCACGTTGATGTGGTACTTGCGCGCCAATGCCGGGATGTCGGCCAGCGTGCCCTCCACCGTGTAGGTACGCACTGCATAAGTCTTGCGGGCAAGCAGTTTCAGATCGGCGGCTATTTCCGCATCGGTGGGCAGTTTATGCGTGACCGCATCCTGGTCGGCACGAAACGGCGAAAATGCGAAGCCCTGAATGATCGCCGGCCAGGGCGGTTCGTGCTCAGGTTGATTGAACCAGGCCCAGACGCTCACGGTCAGCGCGGCGGCGGCGATCGCGATGATGAAACTGGATTTACCCACGTATGGCGCTAACGCGGGCGAATCGCGAGCAAAGTCGCCGTCGGCGGACGCACCCCGCGCCATACATAGAAGGATTCCGCCGCCTGTTCCACCAGCATGCCCCAGCCGTCCAGTACCACGGCCGCGCCTTCCTGCATGGCCCAATGCATGAACACCGTGGGGCGTTCGCTGTAAGCCAAGTCATAACACACGGCCCCGGGATTCAGACAGTCGTGCGGCAGCGGAGGCAGTTCGCCCGCGAGGCTCGCGGCAGTGGCATTGATGACCACATCAAAGGTCTGGCGGCGCAGGCTTTCGAAGCCGCTGCCGGTAACGCGGCCAGCGGCGTGGTGTGCCGCCAATTTATGCGCGCGCTCCGGTGTGCGGTTGGCGACATGCACCAGCGCCGGCTTCTCCGCCAGCAGCGCCGGCAACACACCGCGCGCCGCGCCACCCGCACCCAGCAACAGGATGCGCGCGCTCTGGAGAACCAACTGATGGTTGTGTTTGAGGTCATTCACCAGACCGGCGCCATCGGTGTTATCACCTGTGAGCGTACCGTCGGCATGCACGGACAAGGTGTTTATCGCGCGAGTTTTCCTGGCTCTGGGCGTATGCGCGTGACACACGCCGAAGGCCTCCTCCTTGAAGGGCAGCGTGACGTTGACGCCCTGGCCGCCGGAATCCAGAAATTCCCTGAGCGCCGCGGTGAAGCCGTGAGGGGGTGCATCAATGCGTGTGTACAGGATCGACTGACCGGTGAGACGCGCAAATGCCGCGTGAATCTCCGGCGAACGGCTGTGGGCTACCGGATGACCGATGACGGCATAACGTGCGGCGGCCTGTGGCATCGAAGTTCCCCGGGCAATCTAAGCGGCAGGCTCGGCGAGCTGCCGGGATATTCAATTGACTTCAGCAGTTGGCACCGTTGGCTATTCTTTGAGCCACTGGGCCGCGCGTTTGGCGAAATAGGTAAGGATGGCGTCGGCACCGGCGCGTTTGATGGCCAGCAGGGTTTCCAGTACGCCGTTTTTTTCATCCAGCCAGCCATTGTGAACAGCCGCCATCAGCATGGCGTACTCGCCGCTCACCTGGTACACGCAGGTGGGTGCGCCGAATTTGTCTTTCACGCGCCGCACGATGTCGAGATACGGCAGTCCCGGTTTCACCATCACCATGTCGGCGCCTTCCGCAAGGTCCAGCGCCACTTCCCGCAGGGCCTCGTCGCTATTGGCCGGATCCATTTGATAGGTGTGCTTGCTGCCTTTGCCAAGGCTTGCTGCGGAACCCAGCGCGTCGCGGAAGGGAGCGTAGAAACTGGAAGCGTATTTGGCGGAGTAGGCCAGGATGCGGGTGTTTTTGAAAGCGTGTTTTTCCAGCGCTCCGCGAATGGCACCCACGCGGCCGTCCATCATGTCGGAGGGCGCCACCATGTCGGCGCCCGCGTGGGCGTGGGACAGGGCTTGGCGCACCAGTACCTCCAGGCTTTCATCGTTCAATACGTAGCCGCTGTTATCGATGATGCCATCCTGGCCATGGGTGGTGAACGGGTCCAGGGCCACGTCCGTGATGACGCCCAACTCGGGAAATTCCTTTTTGAGGGCACGCACCGCCCGTTGCACCAGACCCTCCGGGTTGTAGGCTTCGGCGGCATCCAGGGATTTCTTGTCCGCCGGTGTCACCGGGAACAGCGCCAGTGCCGGAATGCCGAGCTGCATCAGTTCCGCGGCCTCTTTCAATGCTTCATCAATGCTGACGCGCTCAATTCCGGGCATGGAGGCCACCGCCTCCCGTTGGTGCTTACCCTCGCGCACGAACAGCGGATAAATGAAGTCGTCGGCGCTGAGGCGCGTTTCCCGCAGGAGGCGGCGGGAAAAGTCGTCGCGGCGCATGCGGCGCAGACGGGTGGCGGGAAAATTACCCGGAAAATAAGGCTGTCGGCTCACTGGAGAACCCTCGGAAGCATACTCAGAACCTCTGATCTGTAACGCCCACACCCATCCCTGGCCCGGCCGGCCAGGGCGCCGGCTTGGCAGACAGAGGGTGATTATACTGGTAGCCTCCCTCGGCGCTCGCAGCACCGGCGAGCGGTAATAAATTTCTCCATACCCGGGTCTGTGTTACATGCCGGTACGTCAGCACCGCTTCGAGATCCTGGCCCGCGCCCTGGTGCCGAGCCTGTACCGCTATGCTTACTGGCTGGCGCGCGAAAAGACCCTGGCCGAGGATCTGGTGCAGGAAACCCTGCTGCGCGCCTGGCGCTCACTGGACCAGTTGCGCGATGAGGCGGCCGCGCGGCAGTGGCTTATCACCATCCTGCGGCGCGAATTCGCCCGTGAACTCTCCAGGCGCAAGGATACGGTGGATATCGACGGGCTGGCGTTGGCCGACAGCCGCGCCAGCCTGGGCGGTGACGATACCGACCTGCACGACGTGCGCCGCGCCATGCAAAAACTGGCGCCCGAATACCGCGAGCCGCTGGTGTTGCAGGTGCTCATGGGGTGCAGCACCGAGGAAATCGCCGAACAGCTTGAACTTACCCAGGCGACAGTGTTGACACGCCTGTTCCGTGCCCGCAATCAGTTGCGCGAGATGCTGGGCGGAAGCGCCGCACGCTTGGGAGAAGCGATCGCATGAATACCAGCAGCAACTGCCTTGAAGTGCGCCGCATCCTGGGTGCCGAACCCCAGCGT
>JADEYI010000209.1_pt1 | contig 104695 bp, 133 predicted proteins | sample 8542331 | NCBI WGS metagenome assembly JADEYI01 (sample SAMN16510988, study PRJNA670497) | mine drainage metagenome | isolation source: biofilm near Copperflume 1 | place: Germany: Marsberg coppermine Kilianstollen | collected 2018-02
CTGCGCCCGTACGCACGTGGCAGGGGTCCCCCCCGGGGTCTCCTGTTATGCGTTCCTTTCTTCTTCTTCTTCTTCTTCTTCTTGGTTGAACAGTGTAAGCTTAACTGCAGTTCATGATGGTTCTGTAGCAAAGTCTTGTTTCCTGACTCTTACAGCAAAGCGAAGTTCTCCCTGGTCGGCTTCCTTTGGACGTAATTCGCTGATCTAGGTGTCGGATGGCCAGCATTTTACGATTTCTGGGGCATCACCACGCAACTCATGTATTGGAATACCAATGAAAAGCTTCAGGACGTGCGTTATTACAGCGCTACAGGGCTAGATTCGCACAAACGATGGCATTGCTTTGTAGCTCATAGTACAAGTAGGGCTCATCGTTCATTCCCTATTGTCTCGCTCATCGTTCACTCCCAGTCTCGCTATTGTCACATTCTGTTGATGTGCTCTTGAAATCTTCCAACCCACCTCACAAGTATGCTGGAAGATTAGCGAAAGTTGGCAATGGATTGGCTTCGAGGTGATGGAGTTTGTGCATGAAAATGTGGAGCGGGATTTTCGACTTGATACCGCCAAGTCTATGGTCAAGAGCGACGTTTTTGGAAGTCTATTCCACTGCGCGCTTTCCTGTGTGGGCGTTGCTGTGACGTTCCCTGCACTGGGTTCATGGCTGTTCTTTGCTGCACAAGCATGTGGAGCTTTCAAGGTCAGTCATACCACCTGTTATGCAAACCTTCAACAATGTCTATCAAGCTATTTATTGCAATATAATTTCATATCGACAACCCCTTGGACCTGTGAGAAAAGCACCAAACCTTATGTGTGTGCTTTCAGCTGCTGGTGCTGGCAATGATATGGAGGTACCCACAGCTGTATGTGAGGAAAAGAGACGCAGCACTGGTGGTCATGAGACTGTTTGACACTGTCTCGTCCTTGATACAAACGTCAGCCCTACACGAGTACAGGTTTCCACCTGAATTGCTACCCACGCAATTCTACTTCCGGGCCTATTGCATATGGTTTGGAGCGTTCTTTGGGTGCGTAGGCTCACATCCAACTGTGAAAAGCAAAAGCTGGCCTTACAATGTTCCTGGTTCTGGGCTTGATTGCCAATATAGTGCTTTGTGCCCTGTAGAAGCACTTCCAGTGTTCCTGTTGAGAATCGCCTGAGAATTGATCTGCTGCTTTTTGAACAGGGTGGTCTCCAAGCAGCCGCCCGTAAACCTCAACATCATTCTCTCGCTGCTCCACCTGGTGGGCCGCATAGCAATGTACAACACATACTTCCGGGTGATCCTCTCGCTTCTTTTGCCCTATCCACTCCAATGATCGCACACGTCCTCAACAAGGTCGAGAGCAGCCATGCATTGACCACCTAGGCTCCTGCATCACTCAGCTCTGCTCCTCAGTGCTCAGTACAGCACTGGACACTTTCAGAGAAGAATTTTTCTTGACAGCATATCTGGCACCATCACAAGTCAGCTGTTGGTGGGGTGAACGCCTGGGTGTGAGTCAAATATGCGACTTATGTGATGCCGGTCGCTTTATTTAGCCCTGAGCACACTTGTCACGCTGCCGCAGGCTCTGGTCCCGCACAACGGCAAAATGGCGCCGGCGGTGAGGTGGCTCGAAACCAGGGGCCTAGGGATATGGACCGAGGAGGGTCTGCTGCAGGGGTCAACCCTAGCATTGGACGCGCTCTTAGGCATGGTCCTCCCCTGCTGGATCATGTACCGGCGGGAGCTGCGTCAGCGGCTGAGGTGGCGGCTCAAAGTGGGCCTTGAGGGGTCGCCGCTTGGAGTCAATGGCGCCACCTGGCCGCACTACATTGGCGCATGCATCGTGCTCCCGGCTGCCGCCCTTGTGCTGTCATTCGACCCTGCCCTTCTGCCGTACCTGTTCTAGATTTCCCTGCAGCAGCGCACAGATCACTGTTCTCTCCAATCAATGGCGATTGGATCAGGCGGGCGGATCAGTGCGCTCTAAGCAGGCTTTATTCTTGCTTCTGCGCCAAACATAAGGTGCTAGGCGGATGACAGACTTTTGGCATTGCCCTTCCCCGTGAGAAGTTGCCGGTTTGGCCATGCCTGTTCTGAGATTTTTGGCGACGCCGCCCGGATCATTTTGTCATCCTCAGGGCTCAGGTGACAAGATGACCTCTCTGTGGGACCCCTGTCGCGAAATGCACTTCCCTGGATGGATGAATAAAGGCAGGTCTGGCTCGGATGAGAGGGCCATACAGTCATTTTGGTGTCGGGTCGCTCAAGGGTGCTAGGCAGTTGACAAACCTCAGTGATTGTCCTGACTGGCTACAGAACATCGTGTCACACTCTAAGTTTTGCGGCATCACTGCCAGATCATAATGCTGTCAAGTCAAAGAAAAGGTGCTTGGCAATTGCCAAAATCCTGGGATTGCCCTGGGACACCGAAGAATGCGGTGTGGGCCAAACTGAATCTTCTGCATGAGTCATCTGCCATGGGGATCCAGTCTGGGGTGTTGGGGAGTGGCAATTTCCTGTTTAGGGGATTGATTTGAAAAAAAAACTGAGCACTGTTGACTTGTGCGTCTCGTGGTGCACAACGACTGTTGACGGGGCTGTGCTGGTGAGTGTGTCCTGACGCTCGGATGATCCTTTGCGCACACCCCTGGACAACTAAATCTCTGCTTTGACCTGTGTGTCTGTCTTGGTGGTATATGGCATCTATACTCCCTGAAGTATTGACTACTACTTTATGGTTGTGTGTGCTGTGGGGAGATTGATGCTACAATTTTGTGAGGGTTTTATTTTTGCTTTTGTCCAGTGCGCTCTGTTCCTGCGAGCAGTCACATCCGCACTGTACTGCAGCTGCTTCTCCTTTCAAAGAGGCTCTTTGTCCTCCTTTCCAGGGCGTGAATTGATGTGTTCTTGATCTGCAGTGCCCAATAGAGGGGGTTTTATGATTTTATGTGATGCTGAGAATGGCTGCGTGCTCAATTGAGTAGTGCTGCACCATTAATACTGCTCAGGTGCTGCCAGTGAGGTGGACCTGAGCCAGTTATGAGCACGTATTTGTATTTTGAGTTGTAAGGGGAAATGTGGGACTTCCTGTAGACATCGCCCCCCATGCCTGTCTCTGGACTGTGGCCACATGGGTGCTGTTATTATACGAGGACTCGCGCACGGATCTGCTGACCCTCAAGCTTGGCCACAGGCGGGCAGCGAGGTAGTGAAGTGCAGCTGCATGGCGGCTATGTGGCTAGGGACCTCTCAAGGAGAGCAACATCTTGAGTTTCTTTGGAGCCCATGGGCCAGATCAGGCTGTGGCTTCCAATTTGCTTGTGCTGGGCGGCCCTGCAGTTGTTGTGCACACCAGGTTTCTTCCCAAGCTCTGCCTTGCTGGAAGACCAATTCATTCACACAGATATCTTGTGTTGCATATTCGCATAGAGGAAAAACATATGGACAATGCATTGCACCTTCTGGCAGCCAAATGCATTGCAGTACAGGGAGTTGAGCCACTATCGACCCCCCCGGCGACCAGACCCCCGGCCTTGGACACTTTGGGATCCTGAGATTCTGGTTAGTGAGCGTACAGACTTGTCATGAGCAGCTGATGGGTGAGATCGCAGGGTGTCAGTGCGGGTGAGGCTTTATTACAGGGGTGCTGCAAGGGAGATCGCTCCCATCGTGCGAACCGTACTTGCATCTTGCCAGATCTGCTGCATTATGGAGCTGTCAGCAAGCTGCGGCCACAATCGGCAGACCTGAGAGATACTTTGAGATATCTACGGACGTGTGTAGCGCATCAAGCGTGTCAGAGTGAAAGTCAACGTTGCTGACTGGCAGTCAAGCGGCACGTCTTGGGGGCTGCCATCTGCAGAAGAATCGTGATATTGGCGCCGAGTCCCAGAAGCACCTCACTGATTGGAGCTATCTACAGCTAGCGCTATGGGGTGTGGATGCAGCAAGTCAGCAGAGCACCCGGACTTGGGGAAGGCAAAAGCCGCCGAGCTCACAAAGCCCAATCAGCAAGAAGCGGTGCGGAGCGTGCGCAGGGATGGTACTCAGAAGCGCCCGGGGCTGGCTGCTGTCGCCCCTGGCAGCGATGGTACCGCTAGCGAGACGAGGTGACTTATACATTATACCTCGTTGCTTTTGGCAGGTCTATGCGGGCATCCTTGGACTCAAGCAAGCCACCTCTTGACCTATTTGCTGCTAGCTTCGTGTGGACAATCATTTTGTACTTTCGACAGGCAATTTTAATTTTCAGCACGGCCAATCAGAGCATTGTAAGGAGCACTTTGGGATATACTGAGTTGGGAAGGGTTCTGGAAATCTTGCTTGCCATCTGCTTCTCCTTACAGCCTCGATGAGACTGCTGCGATGCTCAGAGGGAACACATCCTCATATGGTGTCCATGTGATTACTGCATTCTACAGAAGCTAGGGTTGATCAGTGCTGAAATTTGGTCTCACCCCATAGTGGGCAGGAGCCCTACTGGTGCTGGAGATGGTCAGAATGCTGGACTCATCAGGGCTGAATTTTGAAGTACTCATTAGAGCTCTTGAACAAGGTTCATGCATGCTGAGTGCAGGACTGTCAGTGGGAGGTCGTCCACAACCAGCTCGCGGCAGAGCCAGGAGAACGAGGTGCTGTCAGCCAACACTCGCTCCAACTCCACCAAGAGCGCTTCTGAGAAGGGCAGCCGCACCACCAGCTCCTCCCACAGCCGGCACAAGAGCCACAGATCCCGTGGTGAGGTCCCCCCATTCCATCTATGGGACATACCGCTGCAGACCCCCCAGCAACAATGGCAGGGCTTGGCAGAGGAGCTGCATCTGCCGTGTGCAATGCATGCTGCCAAATTGCAGATAGTTGAGCTCTGCATCTCGCTGTGCAGTTCATAGGCTGATGCGGCTCGATCTGAGTATATTACTAGTGCAGCAGCTGCATGCTGATTTCCTCATTGTGTGCGCGAGCAGCCAGCGAAACCCAGGAGGGCGGATCGACCTTCTCGCCGTCGCATGGGACGGCCGAGGATGACAATTCGGACTGGGACCGCTTCTCGGACGATGCAGAGACCGTGTCAGACACAACGGTGTCGGACAGCAGCGGCCACACCGCAATGCACCCCGTCACTGACGGCCTGCGCCGGCCCCGGGAGCACTCCCTGTTCGGCGTGGCCGAGAAACGTGCACCTGCTCCCTTCAGGTGGGTAAACATAGCCATGTACTTCTGACTTCGGACCATGTGTACACAAGGCAACTACTGGATCTCTATGTTCCAAGGACATGGCTTGCTTTTGCACTTATCAAAGGTATGTTCCTTTTAGAGACGGGGTGCAGGATCCAGCTTGTAACTGTTGACTTGTGAATATTACCTATTTGGCGCTCGCACTGCCTGTATGTGTCTTCAATTTCTGTTTTTGTTTGGATGCTGGATCGGCGGCGGCCCATGCGAAGCAAGATGAGCGAGTGTGTGGCTTGTGTTGCGAAGCAATGCGGCAGCAGCACATGAGGGAGCGATGATGTGCTCCATAGCATAATATAGCCTGTTCACATGTTACCAATGCTTTGTCACATGTCTGCACATGCGCTGAGTTCAGAGTGCTGTCATGCATGCAGGGAGACCACCAGCCTGAAGCTCGCAAAACTGCGGGGGGTGACATTTGTGAACCAATACGTTGTCATCAAGTACCTGGGGAAGGGAGCCAATGGGCGGGTGTTCCTGTGCCTGGACATGTGTGACAACCGCCTCTATGCCGTGAAGGTGCGGCTTTTATCCCTTCGTCATATGAATCATCCTACAAGCAAATGCAATCCCGCTTGGTAATAAGTAGCAGACACGTACGGGTAGACCTTGATCCAGCGTGCAGCGCTGCTGCATGCCACAATGTCAGCTGATCCTGCAGGCAAGGCCCTATCAGCAGGGCGGAGTCAAGTTGCTGTCGTCAGCAGCTGCAATCCTTCGACTATAACATGGATTTCGCCTTGAGAGTTGGGCAGCGCTGACGCAATTTTTTACGGCTGCAGATTGTGAAAAAGACGGATGTGGAGACGGCAAGGGGCAGGAAGAGGCGCAATCCTCTCAACGACCTCAAGAGGGAGGTCGCCATCATGCGGACTCTGCGCCACAAGAACATCGTGGCCCTGCAGGCATGCCCCTCACTGGTCCCATTTTCTAGAAATGCCTACTTTACATCAGCAGTGCCCACTGCTTAGGATTGCTAACCTGGGGCTTCCATTTGGGTCTTACCTTGCGCAGCGTTGCATGGCATGTCCAGCAAAACGTCCCCTGGATTTAAAGGCTTCCCCAGCCAATAGGAAGGCATGCATGCCTGCATGAAAGGCTGAAGCGGCCATGCTAACCATATCAGCATGTGCAAGTGGGTGATGCTGGCAGAGAATGAACAAGCGGATGGCATGTGCAGGAAGTGGTGGATGACCCGGCGGGCAACAAGATGCTGCTGGTGATGGACTACATGGAGGGCGGCCCAGTGCTGACCAGGGAGGGCCTGGAGCGCGGCCGCAGGATCCCAGAGCCCCTCTCCCTGCAGTACTTCAGGGACATGTGCAAGGTGCTGCCCCCATCCTCCTGTATACCACTGGAGCCCTTCCTTCTCCATTTTAGCTTGGCATAGTCGGGGCCTGTGTCTATGAAGGAGATTTTGTTGTCTAGCTCTGCACCTCTCAATGCATCAATCTTAGTCTTTTTCCTTTTGGCCCCACACGCACATTGTGACACACCGGCCAGTCCATACTCTAGGCCGTCCTGCTTGGCCCCCTCTGCACACCAGGAGGCTACGGAATGACCACTGAAGACTTAAAATTACAGGACGTGCAAATCAGAGATAAGAAGTCCTGAGAGAAATGCACTTGCTGAATGGCTATATGCTTGCTGTTGTGCAGGCGCTCGACTACCTGCACTTCAACAAGGTGGTGCACGGCGACCTGAAGCCGGAGAATGTGCTGATGAGCGCGCGGGGGCAGGTCACGCTGTCCGACTTTGGCTGCTCCAAGGTGCTGGGCTCCGGCAACGAGTACCTGGAGAAGTGCCAGGGCACCCCGGCCTTCCTCGCCCCCGAAATGATGCGCCCGCACTCCCGCTACAGGTGCCATTCTATGCCTCATCGCAGGTCTCTTCTCTTTAAAGGAGTCATACAGCGTGTGAACCCACATCATGCTGCGCGTTGACTGCACTAATGTCATGTGCTTGTGGTGTGATAATATTTTTCTGCAGTGTCTTGATGGGAAGCTTTAAGTTAGTGTTGCTTATCATTGCAGATCCCCTGATGTCATGTCATTTTGATCTACAACTGCATCTCTCTGTTCACATGCAATGAGCATCGAAAGCTCAGCATGAAGGTTGTAATTTTTGGCATTTCAAGGTTCCATGTGTCTCTGCAGGGGTCGTCCGACGGACATCTATGCGCTGGGGGTGTGCCTGTTCACGTTTGTGTACGGTCGCATCCCCTTCTCAGCGCCCACCGTCTACCAGCTGTTCCAGGTGGTGCAGACCGAGCCGCTGCGCTTCCCAGACGAGCCCCAGGTCTCCGAAGACCTCAAGGACCTGCTGAGCAGGATGCTGCACAAGGTGCGCTTTCTTGATCCCTGCATCAGCCTTCCTCAATGGTTACCCCTGGTTGATGCATCAGGGCTCCAATGCATGCTGCATGACTGGTCGGCGCATCCTTTGCAGTTAGTTAAGGGAGATGCCGAGGTGCCAGCAAGAGAAGCTTCCTAAATAAGCAAGGACATTCCCGTAGTTGGGGCTTTGCATGGCCCATAGACCATTGTTTTGACGGCAGATCTGGCAGGATGTTGCGGCACATGCTCTCCCATCTTTCTGGGAAGATGATGATCAGTAAATGAGCCTCTTTTGCGGCAATTACAGTCATGTGCTGCCCTCATGCAATACCTTCACAGAGGTAGAGAGCGGTAATTGTAACACTGAGAAAACACATGGCCAGAGCTATAAAAAATCTGGGATCAATCGTGCTTTTGACGGTTTGAACGCAAGCGATTTCTTGAAACAATAGAGATTTGAAAGCGAGTGGCGTCTTCTGCGCAGAATCCACGGGAGCGCATAACGCTGCCGGTGGTGATGCGTCACCCGTGGGTGACCAAGCGCGGCGCGTGGCCGCTGCAGACGGTGCGCGAGATGGGCGGCTGCCCCGAGGAGGAGGATGAGATCAACCCCCAGCTCGTCTCCCTCCCCGATATGATGTCCACCCTCAACGTCCTCGACATCCCCCGCCAGGTCAGCGCATGTTGGATTTTTGCACATATACAGGGATTTGTGCTGATCATCACCCCGCCAGGTCAGCAGCATTGTACCAGGCTAATCAGCACACCCTTCTCACTCTGCACACCTATATTTGAGGATATTGTTCTCCGGGCATGCGGAGAGACTGCCGGAAAGGAATATTTATGCTTCAAAATATGCCGTAAGTAGATAGCCTAATATCAGTTACAGCCATGACTATTATTGTCATGTAAAATCACAGTGGCAATTTTGCAGCTTTAGGTACTGACGAGAGAGCTTCACACCGTAAAATATGCAAGAATGAAGGTCACTGTCGCCAATAAAGAAACGTTTTCTTGATGTGAATGTGTTGTGCTTTGCATGCAGGATCACTTGCTGGAGGTTCTGAGGCCGGGTCTGGCGGAGCGCGTGTTCAGTGACGGGGAATACCTGATCCGGCAGGGCGACCAGGGCACACACCTGCTCTACATCCTGGAGGGCACCGTGGAAGTCCTGCTCAAACTGTCCAACCCCAGGAACGACCGCAGGTCAGCGCACATCACTGCCTGCCCACCCAACGAACGAATCAATGTAAAAATTCGTGATACCATCGCTTAAGATGTCGTCTTCATGCAAGGGGACAGTTCCCCTAAGATGAGCTCTGTCCCAAATTTCCTCAATGCAGGCGGCCCCATGAATGGCATGCCGTAGAGCACTGATGACATGTCCGCGAGACAGATTGTGCCGACGTGAGGACTTGCATGCAGGAGCAACCAGGGAAGCTATGGGGTGCGCGGCTCGCACGACTCGGACGGCATGCACTCCGCGCAACAAGTGCCCGAGGTCATCGGAGAGGAGCTGCCGCCCACCCTCCTGGAGGTGAGGGCCAATTGTCTCATGCTCAACATAATTGCAGCAGACGTCTGAGACATTTCCAGAAAACGAAATCATCAATGTTTCACTCCTGCCCATCCACTACATGTGGTCATGCTGAGGATGTCAGCCCAGATTCAATGCTACGTAGATCCTAAAACAACGCAGCCATGCGAGCCGCTAAGAATCAGGGTTGAACACCATTATGTCAAGCGCCATTACACTAGCGATACCCTGGAGCGAGTGAACACTTTACGTGCAACCCGAAAAACTCTGATGCGATGTCAAGAAGGGTTGCTATGCGCAGGGAGCTTCACGGTCGCGCGAGGTGATGTCGTCACTCTCTCGGGGCCACCGCGAGTATCTGGTGGCAATCCGGCGCGAAGGCCAGTTTGTGGGCGAGATGGCTGCCTTCGCCAGCGCCGCGCTGCGCTGCGCGAGCGTTCGTGCGCGGGGCTCCGTGCGCGCCAAGATCATCCCCGGCGAGCTCCTGCGCAGCTGCGTTGAGCGCGTCCCCGAGGCAAGCCCCTTGATTCTTATCCCTGAAGTTATTTCTGGCCCTGCAGTTGTCAGTGCTGAGCGTACCCCTAGACTTTTACCCTTGAAAAACTGCTGGACCTGGCAAGCGGGGGCCGGTGTGATAGCTGAGCACCATCTCAGCTCATCGCATGTGCGCTCGATTCTGTTAAGCCAAGCAGGGTGCCGGAGTTTTTGAGGCGGTGTTTCCTCAGCTTGCCTCTTGGCAGGAGATTTGCTCTTTGCTTATATACCATTTATGATGCGGTGACACGCACCAGCTCACCCCTTTATTTTGTCTCGCGCGCTCCGCTGCATGCAGGGTGACGCAATCATTCAAGTTAAGTACTGTGCTTGTCCCCAGAATTACAGAGTGCCTTGCACTGTGACTCCCAGAAGATCGACGAGGTGCTAAGGGGCGGTGTTTGTGGTTCCTCGCAGGCGCGGCAGCAGCTGAAGGAGATGGTGTGGATCAAGTCCAGCGAGAACATGGTGCTGGAGGCAATGTACCGCCTCTCCGGCCTGCACGAGGCTCTGGAGGACCTCCTGCGAGTGCAGGCACCCCCTGCCAGCAGCGCGCACGCCAAGGACAAGGCCCCAGTGATGTACCCAACCTCGCCCACCCACCTGCATGGGTCGGCTTCCGGTAGCGGCCAGGGCGGCAGCAGCGGCAGCAGCAGGAGCCTGTTGCAGGCGGCCGAGCCTAGCTACAGCGAAGCAGGGCCCAGCAACCCAGACGCTGCAGGCGTGTACACATGACTCAATGCCCCAGATGCTCCGGGTACCATTTGTGCATTTGCGCCTTGGCAGCCTGTCCCTCTGCAATTTACTGCGTGGCTGTGGTGCAAGCTTGATGCAGCAGATTTCTAACCATCACCCAGCAGCCTCAGAAGCTCTGGTCAGTTTTATGCATGTGCACACCTCCACAATGGGTATTTATGAGTATCTGCTACGTTCTTGATGATTCTGTGGCAGCATCGCCAATGACAATGTACTGAGTGGCTCGTATTTAGGAGTTCTTATGCAATGTGTTCGGCTGGCCAGGTCCGAGCGGATCCAGCGCAGCATACCATGTGCACACACCCGTGCTGCACGAGGCTCGTGCCCTGCCCAGCCAGCCGTCTCTGAGGGAACGCGAAGGCCCTGAAGAATCCACCAGTGTACCCCACATCGAGCACAGGGTAAGCTGACCTATCCACATCGTGTGCGCTGGCATTAGACTTCATCCACTTTTTGTTTTATAGTTCTTTCGACCCTTCATCGACCCTTAAACCAAAATCCACCTTTGCATTCCCCGTGAAAAATTATTACTGTAATGTCCCCTTCCTTAAATTCTAAACCCTACACCCTAAATCCATATTCCCTAAACCCTGAGTTAAAGTGGATGAAGAATAAGGTCGGGGCATTGCGTGCCCTCTTTTGCACCAGTGGCATGTGACCCCTCAGCAAGGCCCAGGTAACGTGCGTTTGCAAGTCCCTGCATACATTGAACGTTTCTCTCTTGTAGGATGTCCTTCCTGCATGGATTTCAATACATTAGAATGCACCAGGAATGTTCGTTGACACAAAACTAAATTTGCCTCATATTTGATGCAGGTGACTCCTCAGGCACTGGAGCAGCCTGACAGCAGTGCAGTCCCCTCAGCAAAGCAGCAGGTATCTACAGCTCACGAAGCCAGCACATCTGCAGCAGCGTCAGAGGTCACACCTCAGCAGTCCCCGAAGCATGGCCTGACGGCAACAGACCCCTCGCACGTGACAACTCCCCCGCAGACCATCGACCGGCATGCCAGCGTGGACGCCAGCTCACCTGTCAGCGTCGCTTCCGCTGACCTGGAATCCTCCGACGACACTGTCACAGGTCAGCATATTCACCGTTCTGCATATGTCCCATGTCTTGCATATGTCCAATGTCTCCAGCTTGCTGCTTGTTCTTGTAATTCAATGTGTGTCGGGCATAAATCCAGCTAAATTCTGTTGGTGCAGTTTGATGGTTTTGCCGATGTGTATTCCATTGGCCCTTACGGTGCCAGCTTGACCTGCTGCATATGAAGGCACCTGATAGGAAGGTCAGGCACGTAAGCACATGCCTCGCTTGGGCAAAGATGTCGCTGCCCCTTACACCACTTGCTCTTTCCAGGGCCGCACCTATTTGACCCACAGACTGATACTGTATGATACTTGTTCTGCCCCTGATCTATAACATGTCCGCCGTGCAGAGCTGCCGGAGCGGCAGTCCAGAGGCGCCCAGCGCACAAACAGCGGCTTCGAGGATGAGGTGGGCATCATGGCAACGCCGCGCATCGACACGGAGGCAGCCAAGGCAGCCCAGAGCCCATCGCTCATGGGCCCGCTGTCCACGCGCACCACAGGAGATTTCACCAGGCATGTTTCTATCACATCCCAACAGGAATGGTCGTCCCAGCCGCCATCCCAGCACTTGCATCCCCCTCAAGCGCCCAGATCATCGCTGCCTCTGCTTGCACGTGCAGAATAAAGTATGTACTTTAGAGAGCACATAGACACACCTAGTCCTCCTGGATTGGACCGCGCACGTGACATTTCTGGCCCCAATGTGTGCATGGGATCAAGGGAATGAACGCACAATGCTGTGTAATTCACTGGAGACCACACCTCGCTTGAACAACATTCCATGGTGTGCGCAGGGGCAACGTGCGGCGCGCCAGCCAGGAGTGGCAGCGGAGGCGGCAGCCGTCCAACATCAGCATGTTCAACACAGCGCACTCCGCCGCCCTCAACTCGAGTCTGCGCTGGCAGCCGGCCACGCCGCAGCCGTCCCTGCGCCCCGGGGTCTCGGCTTTCAACCCGGCAAAGACCTCTGCGCAGCTCTCGCCCCCTTCTCTGTCCCCTACTACTTCCATCCTGGCAGAGAAGCCCCTGCCGCAGCAACCGCAGCAGCAGCTGGCGCCGGCGGCTGCCGCCGCGGCCGACACGGCGGATGGGGCCGGCCATAATATCGAGATCGTGTCGGCTGTGCCGCTGCCGCATGTGGTGCGCACGAAGAGTGGCTCCGCTTCGTTCGGCATCCCGACGCGCAGCTTTTCGAGCGGATGATGTCAGAATTACTGTGGTCAGCTGTGTGAGGAAAGGGCAGTCGAGGAGGTGTGATATGGCAAGGCTGGGAGGCTTTGCTTATTTTTTGGCTGGAAAGAGATGCCAGTGGAGTCTATATTTGTGCGAGTAGCCTGCTGCGTATATCAAGGTATTCTTCCCTGGTGCAAGCGCATGTGTACAAATGGTTGTACTGATATGACAACCCTGCAATCTGATTTCTGTGAACCACCACACGGATGGGACACTACAAGCGGGCCACAGGTGTACAATCGTCCAGGAGTTTGTGCAAAAAATTTCTGGTTCCTTGGCTCCAAATTAGCTCATTTCCTCCATTTTGCCTTCTGGGCATTTGCTGGCTGTCTCTATATTTGCTGAGGATCTGGGCTGGTGCCTGTGGCTTCACCCATGAGCTTCAGGCTTGGTTGAATTCTCAGTGGATGTCTCTTGGCAGGCCTTAATCCAGCATGCATGGACACCCGAGTACAGATATCCGGCTGATCATGGTAGCTGCTACATGCTGCATCCTTGGCTTCAGGAAGAGTTCTGCTTGCCTAAGGATGTGCTAATGACTGCTTTGGGCAATGTTGGGTTAGATGTTGCCTGGTTAGTCAGATTTCTTCTTCACAAAAACAGCAGTTGCAGTGCATGGGTGCATGCTGTTCAGCACTCACGACTCCAAGAACACCTTTGTACAGTTTGAAACGTTCAGTCAGAGCCATGGAGAGCATGTACATGACATGTCCTGGCGGGCAAGTGTTCTTGAGCAGGGTAGGGCAGAAACAGTAATGTATTGTGTGTGAAACCAGGATATCTCTGCCACTGGGACAACCATGTTGTCAGGAAGATCAAGAGGACAGGCAGCTGCATTTGCGTGTAAGTGCATGTTGTTATGACAAAGTCTCATAAAAATATTTGTAGGAAACTATCAGTTCGCGAGTGTTATTTTACCTTTGCATATTTCATATGCGTCTGTAATATTGGGTACCAATTTGTATATGTGCATTAAGACTCAAAAGTTGCTGTTACAATACATGTAGTACCTCTACACTATACTATGTCAAGAGATGAGCTGCAGCAAATGAAAGCCCCAAGCAGCAGCAGCTGTGACGCAGGTTCAAGTATCCTCAAGACAGTCTATGCAGACTTCACAGAAGCACATGTAGTTGTCAATCATTCTACAGTCTGGAGGGCTTTGAATCACAGTCCTTCGAGACACTACTTGTGTGCTCCAGGGACGGACACTCGTTGTCCAAGCCGAAATTAGATGCAACATAGATGGCCCTTCCAAATGGGCATATCTGAAGCTTGCTATTGGAACATTTTTTGCAAACCATCCAAGATCATTGAAGGAGAGACCCAACTCCCCAGAAGTCTCAAGATTCACTTCCTCCCAAGCTACTCTGGCTGGCACCCTCAGGTACAACTTTGTGCCACCAAGATAGAGCCTTGGCACATGGCAGAGAGGCTCAAGATCAAGGTAAGCTTGGGGAGTACCCAATTGATCAAACGCAGCTACCACAGTCTGAATATTCAGCAGCACGCCCAAGAAATTGGGGAGGCAGTCAGCAATCTTGAGCTCATGGTCTTCAAAATTAAAGGTGCACACTTGGTCAACTACAGTGTCCCATTGTGCATGGGAGAAATCAGCCTCCTCAAGGCCCTGGAGGTGCAACCGGCACCTGCTCGGAAGGTGTATGGCAGCTGGACGGATGGCATCCAGCCCAACAGCATACAGGCAGGGCATAGATTCTAGGTCCAACTTTGGCGTTTCCACCACTGAGCCATACATAGAATGCACGCACAAGGTCTCTAATTTTGCCGCATGTTGGATGCCTGCAAACAGCTTGCCAAAGTCTCCTGTCACCTCTTACGCAAGATGCTTCAGGTGCAACAGCGGCGGGAACCAGGGGACTTTCTCAAGGCAGGCATACAGCAATTTAAGGTTCGGCGCATTAGCTAGCAGCCACTGGACTGACATTATGTGCGCCATTGCCGCCTCGTCTGTGCCCTGATAGAAGCCTTCAATCTTGACTGTCTGGAGGTTGGTCAGCTTATTCAAGCCTTGCCCCAATGCGTTCACAAGGCGTTGCCAGTACTGGACTGGCAATTCCAAGGCTCGTGCACCGCCCAGCCTCTTGCCGACCCAGGTGACCCCTACAGGCCACCCAAACATCAATTAAATGGCAATGAGAAACGTGCTGTGGCTTTTACTCCCAAATCAGGATGGCCATGATCAGGAAAAGGCAATGAGAACTATGCTGCTGCATGTACTCTTAATCTAGGATATCCATCAATACATGAGGTTGTTGGCATTGCTAGGTTGTCCAGAGAAAAGCGATGCGGGGAGCGCTCACCCGGTTCTGAAAGCTTGTATGGAATCTTCACACAGGGCAGCTGCAGCCTGAAAGTTGTGCGGCAGCACCCTGATGCCTTGGCCCACTCTTTGAGTGATATCTTGCTGGCAATTTGTATCCACACTGCCTCAGGAAGCTCTGTAGCGCTGGCAGAGTGCGTGGTAGTAGCCGCTTTCTGGTGTCTGGGTGGCATCCTTCACAGGCACAGGGAAGGCCCTTCATTCTTCAAAAGATCCCTTTCAGGCACTCTAATAAGCTTGGCTGTTGCGAGGATGGTTATCAAGCAATAGCTGCTGCAAACACTTAGATTGGGACCAATATTATCTAATATTCATGAGTCTAGAAATGCTGCCACAACCACTGTGGCACTCACCCTCCTTAAAAGTTGAGCTTGTGGGGACACTTTGTAAATCAGACAGACCTCAGCAAAACTGCAAGACTTTTTATTTCAACGTATTTTCCTGAAGTTCGACTGAGCAGCTATGTGATCTAAACCCTCTTGATCTTCGGCCTTTTATGCAGCTGACAAGCAGTCGAAATCCGCATTCGCACCTATCTGCACAGCCAATGACGGAGCCGCAGGATCCCCCTAAATCGCGGTCCGGCATGTGAGGGAGGAACTCATAGCCGACCAGTTCCGGAACTCAGATCAGTGCATGTATCTCAGCAGATCCTCAAATCTAAGACACACCTCACCAACAATGCATGGGCATTGCTAATGTAACCAATGAACAAAAAGCGCCAAGACAATTTCAAACAAAGCGGTAACGTAACTTGCCCCAGAACTAATCCCAGAATTGACATAATCCACCCAGAAATCCTCCTATTCTCGAAGAAGGACAAACAAGTCAATCACCGAAGACCCCTTGAAGTTTCATTGAATCGTGAAGAATTGTAGGGTGCTCAGAAAGGTGTCGTGTGTTTCTGTGCTCCCATCGATTGCACACCCTTGCTTGCGCACATTCCCCTGACCATTTCTCCACAGATCTGTCAGCCTGTTGCGGGGTCCCTAGGCAGTGATGTGGTGAGATGGACGGGTCATTAAGATATAGGGGCGAACGGGCTGTCACTCCTCCAGCCCCGAGTTCCGAAGATGGCTATGACACTAGTACTGCTCAAGAAAGCAGCAAGGTGGCGCAATCGTTATACCTCATGCCCTTCAGAAATACAGCTAATATCTCGCAAATGAAGAGCCCTAACTTTGGCCGAATCTATGTGTATCCCCCGTGTCGATGCTGAGCATTGGCAACAGATGGACCACTGCCTTTGATCACAAGGCCTTGATTAACATCTGCCTGCATGCTTATAAGTAACATTAAATTTCACATTTAAGGAAGTAGTATCTGATGTGTTGAATGTGACAATGACTTTGTGCATTCAGGGGGATGCTTCTAGTAAGATGCTTCGATACTCGGCAAGTCCCTGCCTCATATGGAAATCGTGTATCCTGAGTTGTCAGAATTTATTTCTTCTACGCCTGTCGTGTCTTTTCGATCCCTCTACCTGAGGTCTATCTTATGCTGCAGAAAAAGAAATACCAGTCGCTGAAAGTGAGGGCAGTGTCCACGGTCATCATCATTGCCAGCTTCTGCGTGATCATCTACCTGGGCCACGTGCCTCTGATGCTGATGATCCTAGCCATCCAGGTACGCCGACAACCAGCAAAGCCTCGCCTCCTCAACAAGATGCTTTGTTAACAGCATTTAGGCTACTAGCCCGAGATAGAAATGTCCTGGTCAAATACAGTTACAAATTCCAACCAGCAGGACATCAGGACGCAGGAAAGGGGAAGATTCTGCTTGTGGCCAATAGAAGCTGACCATACCTTTGCTAGTAGCTTAAAAACAGAGTGCAGCACTCATGCACGGTGATATGCAGGGGGCGATGGTGAGAGAGCTGTTCAAACTGGCAGAGAAGTCACAGAGGGAGCAGACCAAGCCGGCCGGACATGGGCGGCTGCAGCAGTGGTACTTCTTCATGGTGGCCGCATTCTGGATGTACTTTAGGTGGGATATTTCTCCTTGGCAAGACATAAAAGTGCCTGCTTGAATTGCAGAAGCTCAAACAGGAGAGATTCGGCATACGGCATCGCGAGTGGTTTTTTATTTCTTTAAACTGTCATGCACATCTGTGCCACCGAGATATCATCCAATTATTTGGGATAGTGTCATTCATCCTTCTACATAGGAGTATATTTGCTGAGTATGAGCCCGGTGCTGCGCATGTCGCAGGTTCATTCGGAACCAGCTGGTGGTGGAGATCACATCGAATGCGCAGCTGGCACGCCTGTTTGGCTGGGCCTTGAAGAAGCACACGATCCTCACCTTTGCCCTCTACACCGCTGGTAAGTTTTCTAGCGTTCCGCCAGTTGAAGAGTTCAAATAGAGGGCTTACCCAGTCCTTGGGGACATGTCATTACAGTTGCCTTCGAAAAAGGACGTGCCGCATATGCTCCCTCCTGTGTCTCAATCGCTGTCCTGAAATGGGCAAGGCAATATAGAGACACACAGCAACGAGAGGTTCTCCAGTTGGCCCTGCTTATGATGTTGGGTTGTGCATGCAGGCTTCGTGTCCTTTGTGCTCAAGCTGGAGAAGGGCTGCTACCTGTACCAGTTTGGCAACTATGCCTGGACGCACCTCATCCTCCTCTTTGTCTTCATCCCCTCGTCCTTCTTCGTGTCCAACATCTTTGACGGCATCATCTGGTTCCTGCTGCCCTGCTCCCTCGTCATCGCCAATGACATCTTTGCGTACCTCTCAGGTGCACATCCCTTCATTCCCCAAATTTTATGCCGAAATGACGCTTGCAATTGCATGCATGCACATGTATTAATGGGGCTCGGCGCAAGTCATTTACCCGTTTGCCATCCTTACCAAGGAAGGCCCTTTTGGTCATCTCATTCACCTGCTATCCCATGCAGATGTCAATGTTGCAATGCACCGCACACTGACCTCCAAGGGAACATCAGAGAAGTCATGAGATGAATTCTGACACATGCTGATGCAGGTTTCTTCTTTGGGCGCACGCCGCTGATAAAGCTGTCGCCGAAGAAGACATGGGAGGGCTTCTTTGGGGGCCTGGTGCTGACGGTCATCTCCTCCTGGTTCCTGGCAGAGTTCATGTCCCGCTTCAATTGGATGATCTGCCCACGCACAGTACGCTCCTCAAACTCAACTTTCCCATCGAGCATCAACATCGCATGGGCAGGCGATGCATGATTGCCCCCAAGATTGCCCTAGGATCTTTGACATGCTGTCTGTCTCCCTTCAAGAAAGGAAGCGATGCCAGCTCTGCATTTCCATAGTAACCAAAAATCTGGCATGCTGAGGTGCTCATATTATTGTGAAGAGCAGCTGATATATTCAGCGATTGTTTGTGGGGATTGCAGGATCTATCCATGGGCTGGCTGAAGTGCAACCCGGACGAGATCTACGTCCCCAACAAGTTTGTGCTTTATGACCTGCCCGAGTACCTGCCTGGCCCCCTGGCCGATGTCACAAGGGCGCTGTCACGCTACGTTCCCTCTGCCATCGCTGATTCTTTCGGTGGCCTCAGCGTTGTAGCACGCCCCATGCAGGTATTTGGGTCCATCCGCATGCAGCTAATGTCCCTCTGTTCAGCATTGTTAAGTTTCCCCAATTGCTCTGCCACTTCATCTACTGACCATTGAGTGGAGATGCACAAGATTAAGTTTGAGCCAGTGTTCCCAAAGATGCAGACAGGCAATAATTGGTGTTAGTGCTCTGAGATAGGGGAATGCATGTGTCTGGACAGCATTAGTGTGACATAAGGGAATGCGTACTTCTCTTGAACGGTCCAGAGTGACACAAGGGAATGCATGTATTTCTGAATATTCCAGTGTGACATGAGGGGATGCATGTGTGTTTGTGCAGCTGCATGCAGTGGTCCTGGCGATGTTTGCGTCGATAATAGCGCCCTTTGGCGGCTTCTTTGCGTCAGGCTTCAAGCGCGGGTTCAAGATCAAGGACTTTGGCGACTCCATCCCCGGTCACGGCGGCATGACTGACCGCATGGACTGCCAGGTGTGCTGATCTTGGTGGAAGAATTCTATGAATGACGATTAGTCAGCTAGCCGCGTTTGCCAAACTTGGGGATGGACGATCAGACATGAACGTGTTGAATGCATTCCTTCTGTTCCATGAATGCCAATAATCCTCTTCGAGGCCATGGCATGGATGGATGCATGACGCAATGTGGACCACATGTGGTGATCTACAGCGAGCCCGAGGCTCACCCCCCAAAATTTGATTCCAGTGGGGTATCGTTTTAAAGTCAGTTGGTTCTGACTGGAAGAATATGCGTGCAGGTGGTGATGGCAATGTTCAGCTACCTGTACTTCAACAGCTATGTGGCCAGGGAGATTGGGGTGACTGTCGGCAGCGTCCTCTCGTCTGCCATGCAGGTATGCATGCATGCACAGGAAGTCCCACTGCCATGTGCAGTGTGCTGATTCCGAAAAAACCATCTCCATCTGTCGTCTACTGATGCAATTGTGCTTTGCTGTACTTTTCTGCGACATGCACATGTGGCACAAAGGACACCCCTGACAGCTGCAGCGGCAGTGCGCATGCTTCATTGTCCCACTGCACGGCAGGCGGAACCCGCAGCATGCATTTCTCGCATCTGGACCGACCTCTTGGTTGTTTTCGCGGCCCTGATCTTGACCTCCAGGTCGCATGCTTCCTGGTCTGCTTGCAATGTGGCCAGGCTCCAAAGCATGCACTTTTCTTTCGTACGGGTTACAGCAATGGTTGACCTTAGGGGTGTGTGTCTCACTCTCAGCTGGACCCGGATGAGCAGCTGGAGCTGTGGGGCCTGCTGGCCAACATGCTGGCAGTGGATGAGCTGGTGCCAGGTCAGCTGCTGGGCCACGTCGAACGCGCTGTGCTGGCCGGTCAACAGCGACTGGCGCGCTACCACCGGCCCCGATGACAGCGCAGAAGCCCTCATCCCACCTTTCCCCTGTTCATTATGTGTATTAGTAGCGCGTGCCTGGTGAGTCATTGTCCGTGCGAAGTCCTTGTCGCTGAAGAAGACCAATCCTGTACATATTGAGTGCAGCGCAGCACAGACTGAGCTGTGAGACTTTCTCTTGCTGCAATGACTGCCGCGTATTTGCTGCCTCCTCATTTGGATTCTTGTGATGGATTTGCTACAACACAACATGTTAGGGTCTCTGAAGGCGCGGCGAGCAGTGAAAGTGAGAGAAGTGTGAAGTACAAAGCACTTTAGGTGTTCAAATCAAGTATTGAGCTTGGCTGAGTCTACCGAAAGGCAAGGCTACCAAGACTGTATGCATGCCGATTGGCGATTGTCTTTGTGCTAAACATTGTCTGCACTGGCATTCCTAGCAAGAACCATTTTAAGCCACATGCCCCAACCACCGAAGGCGTCTGCGTCTGAATACACTTGTCGAATGCTTATATATGTTCATTGAAAAAAGGTGAGAACAGGCTTTGCACCTCGGATGCCAATTATTGTAAAAGAGTGCAAAACAAAGGCAGGTCAGGTTCCCTTACCTAAGATTTGATCTCGGCTCGGCCAAGCCTGAACGAACGATACACTCGTCACATGGCCAGAGCTTTGGCGGTCAATTGCTCGCCTTGCGGCACACATGAAAGCTGGTCCCGGCTTATAGCTATGCTACAAGACTGCCGCAATTAAGTCGATTCACCTTCAATATACCGTGATGTTCCGAGCAGCCGTCGGGTGCTAAATTGTTGGGAGGTTTGCCAGGATTTCAGTTTGTGTGAGCTTTTAGGAGAGACACCTCTCCTTGCTGGGGAAAACGGCCTGGCAAATGTGATTGGGAACAAATCGGGGAGCTTCAGACGCAAGGCTTATATACACGTAGAAGCAGCAGCTGAGCAAGGCACGGCTCTCCTGGTGGCGTCAGGCGCCAATCCCTGGACGGGTTAGTTGGCAGAGGGTTCGAGCCCCTCCCCTAACTCGGAATGCCCGGGTTCGAGTCCTAATGGGTGCCACAATCTACATATTTTTTTCCTGTTTTTTGTTTTTCTGCTAGCAGCGCCATAGACTTGTTGGACGCCTTGGGTGACGTTGAGCAGGGGGCTCTGTATCTAACTATTCGACTTAGAGCCCCCTGCGTTGAGGGTCTTGCAGGAGAAACCAGAGTTGGGCAGATATGTCACAGGAAGGTCAACAGTCAATCACATGTATGGCAAACAAATGCATCACCTCGGGGTCAAGCAACAGACCTCAACAAAGTGGTCATGTGAGGCAAAAGTCTGCAAGATAACCGTCAATCAGACGGTGGACAGCGGGCCTATGACCAGAAGCAGCAGCCAGAAATTTTAATTATAACTATCACTAAACGCTGCTGCCTAGAGGCAAGGTGCATCCTGCAGACAGACTGCATTTAAAGGCTGCCACAAACCTAGCCCCGTGTTGGACTCGCCAGATCCAAGCAAGACCCAAACAAACGTGGCCAAAAAATAGTCTTTTAAGAAACAGATGGCACGCTCCACAGGCGCATTAACGAGCTGCTCCTGCAAGGACCCTCAACGAGACCAAAGCTCTGCATACAGGCAGAGGGTACTATAGACTAATAGTAGTCTTTAGTAACCCCTGGAAAAGGACATGTGAGGGCTGAGATGCAGATCTCTGGCTGCTCAGGTGTATGGTCTAAGCATTGGAGTCGCCGCCATGTAGGCAGAGACCTTAAAGGGACTGCTGCAGGTGGGCGTCTTTCTTATAGTATTCCCCTATTAGGATCAAGGTTGGCAGCTGCGTATTATCGAGGTGAATGACTTCTAAAGCTGAGGGTGAGGAACCTTCTGTGGCTGTCTCTCCACTTCGATGTGATGCAGCTCTGACAATGCTTGATGCACCCAGCACTCGCCAAGGTTGCTATGCTATTGCTCAAAGAAGATGTGCAAAGTCAGCAGGAGTATCCACGATCCGCACTCTTGATGGAAAATAGCAAGGCTGCTGTAAGTCTTTGTGGAAAATTGATTGCGTATGCGCTTTCAGACTCTTACTCCACGCATGATATACACAGGCACGTGCAACAGCTAGCTGTCAGACACCATGCATGAGACGTTCACAGCGCTGCGCATGCAAATTGCTATACTATACATCTCCAGAACCTGAAATCTGAACTCCAGACTGCATCTGGCTAGAATCTGTACAAGGAGTATATTGCAGCCAATGACTATACAATTAATTCGATCCAGAGGTTCTTTAACTCCTAAGTGGACCTAATTGTGCCTCTGCCGCATGAGGTGCCATCATACTTTCGCTTGGAAGTCCAAGTTGTGATCTGCCAGGAATTTTTGGATGTCCTGTAGCAAGGGTTCAAAAGAGTCGAACAAAGTTTGGAGATCCTGCATCATTTGCTCTCCAGGAGTGCCCAGCGCCGAAAAGAATGTCTCCCTTGAGGGCACAAACTGCACACAAACGCATATTCACTTTCGTAAGTCGTTGAGGAATGAACAATCTATTCCCTGAAACCAAGCCTTCAATTCACAGTCCATACCTTCGCGTGCGCTCATGAAAGGTGTCTCACCTTCAAAACGACGGTGAAAGCTGCTGACGTGTACCATGTGTGATACTTGTTGAGCGTCTGATAGTACACCTCACTCGCGGCAGCTGAGAGCGTCACTTCTCTGTCATCGTGTAATCGCTTCAGCAGCAGCAAGATAAATTCGGTGGCCCTGCATTTAAGCAAAGAGAAATGAGGTCACACGGCGATCCTTTGCTCAGTTGATGGGCTGCGCCATCAAGTTGTCCAGATCCCAGAGCCATGGTCTTTGCATCAGCTGGATCTACTTCTTTGATCTAGGCATGAGGTGCACAAAGAATGCAATGTTACCTTTTGAGCCAGAGCAGAGCATTTGTGTCTGACTGCCCTCCCTCCTGCTCGCCCCGCTTCACCTCGTCCGTAATGATTGCAAAGAGGGTTGTGTATCTGGCATCCTTTGTCCGAGCTGCTGCTAGACGGTCAATATTGCCCCCTATGTCTCCCCGCACTATCGAGAAGCCAGTACCAAATTTGTCTGTGAGAGCACACCCAAAGAAGTCAAATGCAGCGGTAGAGATTCTAAGCTGGACGGCAGGATGAAGAATTGAGATTGCAATGATGCCTGTTGATAAGCAGGCAAAGCCTTTGAAACTAGTTGAGTGCAGACCGTGCATGATTACCACCAAAAATCGCCAGTGTGACTTTCTATATCATATGATCAGACAAGTGAGATGCCACTGTCACGCCAGAGCAGCCAAGGCCTGCTCCCTGTGTGCTGTGCTTGTGGAGATCACCTATGATGGGGAGGAGCCCTCTGCACGTTTCCAGGAAGTCTGTTGTGAGGATCTCCCCTTGAATATTTCGCGATCTTCGCGCTGTTTCCGCCATTTGTATTAAAAGATTAGACATCTTCCTCGTCAGACTGAGAAAGTATATGAGATATGAAGGTGTGATGACCGCCTGATCACAAGCCTTGAACAGACCACCAGCAGGAGGAGTCCACAAACAGATGCCACTTTCAATCAGAGATCAACAATACATTCTGAGAGTGTTTGCTCCTGCAAGACTCTCCCATTGGAAGTTTAAGCCCAAAATTACTTGCAATTCGCACGTGCTGAAAGTTCTGACTAGGAAATTTCTAAGTCATGACTGATCAGCCTTAAAGGCTGACGACAGCGGGTAAGGACTTTGTGGTCGAACAGAACCATAACATTCCATTCCGACCTTTCCGGCCACAACACTTGAAGAAACACCGATTATGTTTCTGTTAGGACATCGCCGCGTGATTTTCGGCTAGTAGTACCAAGGCTAGGTCAGGGCTGAAGTGAAAGCACCGGTTCCGACACGTCTCAAAGGAAACAATCTCTGCACAACAGTGCACAAAACATCAGAATAGATCACAGCTCTTAGATGTGAGGAACTAGAAGGGGAAAAGGTCTCACAAAGCTGTAGGTAGCTTTACGCCGATGTCTCTGACGTGCACCGAAACATCTGTAATAGAAATAGATGCTCCACCGAAGCCTGCATCGCCTCTGAGCGCGGCGTTATTAATTTATGTTGCCTTCTATGACTTGATACGCCGTCTCATCAATTACCTGGGCGGTCACATGCTCAGTTCCGCAAGACTATTTGCAGAGAGGCTCGTTCAGCGCGACGGCAAAGGCAGTGCGCAGAATCTTCTTGAGCGTAGCTTGAAGGTGGCAGCAAGACAAGAGGCTTGTAGAAGGCGATGCCAGCCCTACCACAAATTTTCAGGGACACACCTGCCGACTCAGCTAGCTCCACGCGACAGGATGACGGTGAGGAAAGCTCCACCTCAACAAATGCGCAGATCTCCTGCCTTATTCTGCTGGTTAATGGCGTATAATGGCGAATTTATCAACAACATCTGTAGAGTCTACCATCACTTTCCGTGGTCCGTGCTCAGGTTGTTTTGGACCTGGACGAGACGCTGGTGTGCGCCTACAGCCGCAACAACGTGCCTGCAGACCTGCTTTACAGCAGTGCCAAGTCCTTCGAAGTGTCCTACGTCCTGGGAAACGGCAGGATGGGCGACGTGGTCGTGTTCCCTCGACCTGGAGTGCAGGCCTTTCTGGAGTGTCTTGCAGAGTTTGCAGAGCTCATTCTCTTCACAGCGGGCCACCCAGGTCCGGCAAAACAGCTGCACACCCAAATAGCTCTTTACTCAGGGCGGTGGTGTCTGATTGCAGCCTTGAATAGTTTGGCCTGATCACTAATTCTGCATGTCCTGCAGGGTATGCGCAGCCGGTGATTGAGATGCTGGACCCAGACAACCGCCTCTTTGCTGCCAAGCTCTACCGGTGATCAGGCCTGCTCAAGCACTGTTACTTGTGTCTAGATTTGCATTGCCTCGTGTTTCATGGTGTCTTCATCCCGTCCTTCCTATTAGAAACCGTGCAACTGCTAGCTGGGATTTTTGCACGCTTCTGGGAAATCGCACCGGCATGGCAGTGGCACCCGATCCCCTTGTACGAAGGCGGCATGTGACGGCGTGTCACGCGCACCAAGACTCGCCAAGTGTCATTGGGCACAGCCCCACAATTTATAATCGTCATTGGCAAATGCTGGAATCTTTGTCGAGGCGGGATCCGACAGCCTGCAGCACGCAGCTAGATGCATTGACTTATTTTGTGGGGCGTGGCCCCACAAAGGTACTCTTCTTCGGCAAGCGATCTAGACCTTGAGGCCTTCTTTGTCATGGCGGCATGTGACGACGTTCTGCGCGCAGGCCGGAGACGGTGCGCACGCACATGCAGGACTATGTGAAGGATCTGCGCCGCGTCGGCCGCTGCCTCAGCCGCACCGTGCTGGTCGACAACGATCCCTTCTCTGGCCTGCTCCAGCCCTGCAACGTCGTGCCGGCGCGCCCCTTCTACGGAGACCCCCACGACAGGTGCAGCACGCTACAATATATGTGATAGGCCCATTGTGCCCGCTTCCTGTCTTGCTTCCATAATCGATCCATGACAGGTGCAGTATGGCTTGTCTGGACAACATCTCCACACACACAGCACGAAGGATCAACTTCTCAGTCCCTTCTGACCGAGCTGTGGAGCTCAGTTTTGAGCTTGCAGAGATGAGGCATTTAGAGACAATTATGGGGCCTGTCCAACTTTCAATACTATTTCTCTTCAGAGTGCAGGGCAGGACTAAGGGCACGATGCCAGGACGCGGTGCAAGGGGATGCAGTATCGTGTGCAATGCACATCACGCATTCCGACAGAGAATGTCTTGCAGCATTCTTGACCTGTATTGGTCTTTGCTGGCGCAGGCAGCTGATGCGTGATCTGCTGCCCTTCCTGAGGGGCCTGTCCACGCTGCCAGATGTGCGGCCGACACTGGCAGAGAGCTTCAACGTTCCCGAGTATTTTTCTAGGCACGGCTACTGCTTGTACGAGGATGCATCTGGATACCTGACAGCCGCAGCAACCATCATTTCCTGAGGGTGGTTGCCCTGTACACAGGAGCACCTAGCGAGAGCTAGAGTAGAGAGCGAGTTATGTATCATTCTGAGGATAGCGAGAGAGCGTCGATATGTATTGAGTGCATCGAGCGCAAAATTTTGAGAGTTTAGAGGGCTGCCTCCACTCAAGACCAGATCGTAGGAGGAGCAGCAGTTCAGTGCCCAGTATGTAGGCAACTCATTGATGGGCAATGCATGCTTCTACGAGGCCCCTGCAAAAGTTCAAGACCCGTTGAGCGGCATTAGAAGCATGTTGTTTGGTCTGGAGCAGTTGTCACGATGATTAACATTGTTGTGACGGCTGCTGCCGGCTTCTAGCAGAGCTCGAGTGTATTCTTCATGCGCCCATGCTGCAATGCATGGGTGCTGTATTCTTTTGGCAGGCAGTCCTGCCCAATTTTGTTGGCGGAAGACAAGCGCTGTGAGAGAGCGGTGTCAATTTTGGTGCTTCTTGACATCCCAGAAATTTTGGCTACTTGCAAATGATGTGTGAGCTTTGCTGGTGAGATAGAGACACTGCCTGCAGACTCTGATACAGATACTGAAGACAACTGGAACGATGAGAACACGTGAAAGCTTAGTACCACTGTGCGCGTGTGTGTGAGCGTTATTAGAGCAGGTTGACCTCTGCATTTGTGAGAGCTGCTGTGAGAGGGAGAGAGAAAGAGAATCACTGAAGTAGATATCATAGCCGAGTCTGCACTGCTGATACCAGTAAGGTGCGCTGTGATTGCACCTGGAATGTCATCACCGATGCCATTGCAACTTTGCTAAGGAACTGCAAAGTGCGCATGCAAATCTTATAAGCACTGCCAGTGCTCTTTCACATGCACATGTAAGAAACTCTTCCTTCCCCGATCGATTGCGAGGAGAGCAAAAATTCTCATGCATGGTCAAGCGATGGACTCTGTCTTGATTATTGATGTATTGACAGGACTGCCAGTAGGTCTAGGCAGACTTGTATGAGTGTGCCTTCACTGCAAAGCAAGAACTGGCTGCAGTTGCTGATCAGCTCATGAGCTTACTGATAAGTTTCCTTATCGAGTGTAAGTTGCATGGAACGCTTTGCGGGAACGCTGGGTGCCTGCGTTTGGGTGTGCAGATCAGGCAGGATAAATTGTCTACTCAATCTACCGCTGGGTGTGGATGATCAACATCATGAGATTGTCAGCACAAGATCTGGTGTCCAGTACATTGCATGTGCATGTGCATGTAGGTAGGATTATGGCAGCCTTCAACTGCAGCTTGTCTGCAGGATGCACCTTGCCTCTTGGCAGGAAAAGCGTGTAATAATAATACAAGTGGGAGCGCCCGTGGGCGGGCACGAGGTCATACGCGAACTCCCCTCCAAACACCATTCACATTACGCAATGGGCATTCTACACATTCTCACGATCCACTACAGTTCCGATATGTACTCATATGTCAGTTCTCAGCACTCCCTGATGTTCACAGAAGTCGCAAGCCCGTAAAGCCAATCGCCAGGGAGATATTTAGAGATAATCTAGGGCCAAAAACGGGGCAATCACCCGGAAAGGCCTCTAAACTGCGCCTCGCGTTCCGTTTATGTGCCGTGGCCGCCTCACGAGCAGCCACATGGCATAGGATAGGGGCAGATGATAGAGATAATCCGTACCAGGTTGACCGATCGTAAAGGAAATTCGCCTTATGGCGAATGACCAAAAATGTAATGTGCATGTGGAATTTGGGTTCTCTTTTAGTTATATATCCGGCAGAAATTGTGCGTCTGTCGTGAAGCGTCCCCGGAAAACAGCCCGGGTAGCTCAGTCGGTAGAGCGCAAGGCTCTTAACCTTGTGGTCGAGGGTTCGAGCCCCTCCTCGGGCGCTTCACATTTTTTTGCTCATTTCCAAGTTTTTGCCAAAATTAATGGTCATATTCGTGACTCTCGTGCGACTTTAAAGAGCAGAAGGGACTTAATCAAGGCGTTCCAGTTGTATTATTGCTGTCTTCGGATTCTCTACAGGGATTGTTGCGGGTTGCAGAGAGACCTGATCTACCCACGATATATGTCGACTCTTTGAAAAGAAAGGTGCGTGCATCAACGTCATCGATGTTTTCATAAACAATGCAGTGATTTTGATGGATAAAATTTGAGGACGTTGATTTATCTATATCAGTTTTTTGTGATCATCTGGCAAGGCTTTGGCAAGAACTTGATGGAGCATAGTCGTCGAGATCATGGCTTGAGCGTTACTGACCCTTGTTGTAAACGTGAATGTCCACACATCCGAGTCACTTATCGATATATGGTCTATAAATCCTGCCTCTGGCTTGTACATACAGGTACAACAGAGAGATTTAATCAGCACGTTGAAGAGAAGGATCTCAGGTGGTCACGCTTTCTCCTTGGATCGGTGCATCCATCGACTTGGAGGTGTTGCAGCTTCCGAACATGCTCTGTGATGGAAACTGTGCAGATCTGTACTGAGGCTGGATCCTATTTTGCTGATCCCTTTTTGCAAGCACATGAATGGTGACTTCAATCAGATGGAACCTCTGATCCCCTACTCTGTCTGTACAGGATGCCCCCCAGACGTCAGAAGAAGCCTGCTGCTCAGCAGTCCAGCACCTCGATGGAGCTGCCTGAGTCAGTGTGGTCACAAGTGGCCAGGTATATGACACTTGCAGAATGGGGCAAAGCATCGGGGACCTGCCGCACCACATTCAGAACAAAGCTGTGCATGGTGAAAATTCCTCCTGTGCTCTCACAGTCAGGTGGGTGCAGCCAAATCCTCTCTCTGAAGAAGTGGTGCAGGGCTCCCTACCATCCATTCAGCCCGCATACCATTCCTTTTGGCTGCTGGTGTTTCCCAGCCTGCGAGTTATCAAGGAGAGCAATACAAAAGGAACTTAACTCTGAATCTACTCCGCTTTGGCCTGTGCATTTCAGGTGCACAGTGGGTCAGCAAGAGGCTGAGCTCTGCATCTGCCTTGCACCTGCGCGCAATTGAGCTGCAACGGCTCACAGATGCAATGGGGCAAGAATTTAACAACTTGAACAGCCTCCAGCAATTGGTGATCGTGGGTGTGCCCCCTGGGGCAGGGGAGGGGGCAACGGCACACATAATGCCCTTTCTCTGGCTGCTCGCCAGTGCTGTAAACTTGAGTCTGCTGAATGCCAACTTGGAGAAGGTTCCCTGGTTCCCACCGTTGCGGCAGCTGAAGCATCTCATCTTGCATTTCAACAGCGACACTGGCAACGTGTTTGCATACATCCAGAATGCCAAGAAGTTGGAAACTCTCTCGCTGACATCCTCTGCGGGTAAGCTTGCAGCACCAGATTTATATCTGGAGAGCCTGCCCTGCTTACGAGCCGTCGCTCTGCATTGCATTCGTCCAGCTAGTATGACTTTGCCCGATGCTTGTTGTCTGCACCTTTGTGGCCTTGATGCAGAAGATTTCTCAAATGTGGAGTGGGAAGATGTTCTTGCTAAAGTGCCCTCGTTCGATCTTGTACTCCGCCCCGTATGCGCTGATGTGCTGCCCACTAGTTTTACCAGATTGAAGAATTTGACGGATGTGCGACTGGGTTTTTCTCAGCTGGGAAAACCAGGAGCTCATCTTTCTTTGGAGAGTCTCTCACAAGTGCAAAGGCTGCGCCTCAGCTGTGATAACATGTACTTGAAAGTGCCTGCTAGAGTGTCGTGGCGTGTAGCTTTCATTTACGCCAAGGATAAGCTGGGCATTTATTTTGCAGATACCATGCAGTTCGCAGCAGATGTGCATAATTCTTACTTTGAGTGTGCGTGTCTGGTGGGGCCATCTTTGTTCCACCTCAATGCAGCATGGACGGCTCGCCAGCTCCAGTGGAGGGCGTTTACTCACCGGGAAACAAGGACGGTAGTGAGGTGCCCTCCTGCTCGCAGTACGGGCTTGAATTGGACATGTTGTTGTGGAGTGTGTATGCCTTGCCTAAAGAGGTCAGGTATTGCACAGATGGACTAGTCACCTAGGTGCCGGCATGGCAGTGCATGAAAGCACAGTGAGAGTCCGACCTGAGGGTGGTTGGAAGAACTTTGAATATTGCAGACTGCTCTTTGCAGTGGGACACTATGTTAGGGAGCTACGGAAGGAGCTCTAGGTGTACTTGACCTATTGAGGGTGGTTGAACTGTGATGTCATGGATTGATCAGGGTGCTTCTGTTGTGCCCAGTGTGGGAAATGCTCCCAGTATGGCTCCAGCCATGTTATTGTCACGAAGGCAAATTGGCCATTATTGGTCAGTGATGTGCACGGAGGACCGGAAGCGCTGCAGGCGCGGCCAGACAACCTCATGCTGCATTGCATGGCATGTTTCTGGGGTGCAGAAACAACCTGTGGCTTAAATGATGTCGCCACGCAGCATAACATTAGATTTATCTGGCCCCCGGGGGGCCGCATGTCATATGGCAGCATGTTTCAGCATTCCACGTGTGGGATGTGTCTGTGAAACAGGCCTTTATATGAGCGAATAGGTGAAATGACATCTAATTTTTTGGTTAAAAAATGTGAGGAACGCGCAGACCCGAGGCCCAACTGCAGCCGTCGCAGCCGTGGAGTCTACTAGGCTATATCTGGCACATAATGAGGTCTCCGCTAAGAAACACACCATTACTGAAAGCTTGCACATCCCAACTGTTGGGGTGAGATGCATGCCTCCCAGTCGTCATCATCTGGGCAACAGGAACCTGTCCCGCTCGACGGTCCTGATCAGGCCCACACAGCAGGCCTCGCACCCCAATCTCTATTGTGGGTGCTAGCGTTTGCCGCCATTAGCGATCAGCGATCGGATTAATTTGCAGCATTGCAACATTCAAGTTGTTATTCAGCAGAATTGCGATTGTGAAACAGGTTTTACATCGGCTAGGAGGGTATAGTCAGATCGTCTCCATCTGGAGTAGCTTATTGTGATCCCTGCACGAACGTGACGAATAAAAAGAGAAGTCTTTGAGCCTCCACCTGTGAAGGATGCCACCTAGACGTCAGAGAGCTTCTGAGGCCCAACAGGCTCCCTCCTCAATAGCGCTGCCAGAATCAGTGTGGGCGCAAATTGCCAGCCATTTCTCACTCAAAGACTGGGCCAAGGCGACAGGAATCTGCCGCACAACTTTCAACCTGCACCTGCGCAACATTGCAATTCCAAGTTCGTTATCACAAGCAGGTGAATTCTGCCTGTCTGCGGAGTGTGGTGCTTTCAAAGGCACAGCTGCTAATTGACAAATTCCATGTCCTAGTGTTTTAAAATATTTGAGGTGTGATTTAATGGCGGCCATTTGCAGGTCTGACATGGGTCAGCAAGAGGCTGAGCTGTGCCCATGCGCTGCAACTGGATACAGAGGACTGGCAAAAGCTTGCAGACACTTTGAGGCAGGACTTAATCAAGCTGACCGGCCTCCAGCAGCTTGAGATCACGGGCGACCCCCCTGTGGAAGGAGATGAGGCTCTGGCACACATGATGCCATTGTCATGGCTGCTGGCCTGCTCTCCAAAGCTGACAGTGCTGTCAACCTGCCTTGGCGAGCTGCCTTGGTTCCCGCCATTGTTACACATCAAGCATCTTGAACTCATATTTGCAGAGGTCGTTGAGGTGGACAAGGTGTTTGCAGCCATCCCAAGTGCAGCAAATCTGGTGTCTCTCTCACTGAAAGCCGAGGACGGTATATTGGAGGCGCCAGAATTGCAGCTACAGAGCATGCCGTCCTTAGAAAGAGTAGGGCTTGTTGGCTTTCTTCCAGCTGCCATTCACATGCCTGAAGGTTGCATCCTGCACCTTGGCGGCCTTGGCCACGATGACTTATCAGGCAAAGAATGGGATGCTGCGCTTCCTTACGTGACCACATTCTTCTTTAAGGACTTTACTGTTCATATAGAGGACAATCTTCCTGCATATTTTGCAAAAATGCACATTCTCACGATCGTAAAGATCCAGGTAGATGAGCTGGGGAGCGCAAGGTGTCATGTCTGCCTCGAAGGGCTCGCCCGAGTCAAAAGGCTTTGCCTGATCGGTACTGCGCTGTATGTGAAGGTCCCTGCCAGAGTCTCTTGGCGAGGACTTACCGTTAAGAGCCAGACGCTAGGGATTTCTTTCGCTGATGCTGCATGGTTTGCGATGAACGTCTCGATCGCTGCCTTTAGGTACCGTTTCATGTCGGGGTCATCGCTTTTAGAAGTCAGCCGAGAGTGGTCAGCATGCTGCCGATCCTGGTCTTCCAAAGAGTACCCTTGGAGAGGACATGAGTCGACCTTTGTCACATGCCCGCCGGACACTGCCATGACTTTCAGCCAATGCTTTTGTGGAGTGTGCATGTCTTGCCTCAGAGACTCAGGTGTCGCGCATGCGCACGTCTTGCAGGACATCTGACACAATTATAGCCAGTTGCTTGCGATGCTTGCGAGATATCACATCACAAAAGCAGTTCCTGTGCATCAGCAACAATCCTGCGCCATACACTCGTGCACACAAGGAGTGATGGGCAATGGTGAAAGTAAGCATGGGCAATACATGGACATTGGCATTCTTTAACGAGCAGAGATGTTGCCTGGTGGCAAAAGAGGAGTTACCCGTTGCTGACCGGCACCGAATTGCTGTAGTGCTGGCAGCTAACACGCAACTTGTATACATGCATGCTTGCATATAGAAACTCCTTTGTACGTACAACTGGAGTGCATGCCGGCGCCGGAGTATTGTATCAATGCAAATTTTTATTGGCAGCGCGTCTTAGGGCCAGCAGCTCTTGGTGAACGTCTATGCCATTAGTGGATGCTATGCATGCACAGGGTGTCTTGAAGTTGCGAGTGTAATGCCGGTATCAAACCGATAAATGGTGAATCACCGGCGGTGCTGGCCCGCAGGCGCACTGGCCCGAATGCACTGCCAGTAGCACCAAAGCCTTTGGCAGCCAGCCCTGATCAGGCCGCGCAGCATGCATCAGCTCCGACTTCAATGCTCGACTAGGTCTTGATCTCAACACTCGATAGTCAGTATAATCGCAGGCATGTCAACTTGCATGCATGCGCACGTCCAACCTTCTAGTAAAGTCTGAGAGCTGCTTCTAAGAAAGATACTAAAACCAGCCAAAGCCGCTCAATTACAATTGGCTCTCACATATCAGTCTTCCCTGGGCGGCTTGGCGCGCATCTCCTCTGCATAGTGCATCATGCCCTGCAGCGCCAGCTGCGCATTGGCGTCCACATTCGCCATTAACCCCTGCAATACAACACACCCCTTCATCAAGAATTCTGACTCCCTCGTCAGTCACAGCAGACAGCTCCAGTTGGCGGGCACCACAAGAGATGAGATTCAGAATCTCATGCGGTGGTCTCCACACCATTGGGCAAATATTAGCTGGACACAGCTTTTGTCTTCTCCCGAGGGAAAGTGGAATGGAGGTGCATCATTCATTGTTGTCAGCAAATGCTAGGCTTTCAATTTTCCTCTCCCAAGTGTTGCTGCTAGTGATCCTGTCATGCATTCCTGCCAGTACGAATTTAGGCCAAGTACTGTGAGGCCATTGGCGAGTTGAAGACCGTTGTAACAGTTATGGGTGATTATGTGTGAAGGCTACAACTCAAAAAAAAGGGCAGGGCCCCACCTGGAATCGGGCTGGCATCTGGGACTGCACAGAGCGCAGCGAGTCAGCAAAGAACACAAAAGGGTCCACGTCATCCAGCGGAGCAGAGTCCTCCTCATTGTCCGTCCACTCATCGTCCGAATCGCTCTCCTCATGCCTCCTCCCCTGCACCAGTGAGAAGCACTTGTCAGCATTTCCTGGTCCACTACAGCAACTTTGCATTCCCATCCTGTGCACTCTGTTAGCTGCCTTCGCCGAGTCTCTCTATCATGGCCGACCTTTCCTCACTCCTGCTCGTGCAGTTCGTCAGAACTTATAATGCCGGCAGGAAGCCTTGCAAATTTGCAAGGGGCACAGCAGACATCACATGTGCAGGCATGTCTTTTCCAGCCAAACATCATCAAAGCCACAGCTGCTGCCTCGCTCTTAGTATGGAATGAAGCTTCATACGCACTGCTCGGCAGGTAATTCCAGCACAGATCGCGGGCAGACAATTTGCAGAAATTCCCTCAGCAGACCAAGCCAGGCACTCTTACTTACCCAGCTGCTGCCGAACATTGATATAAAGAGAAAGAAAAATAGGGAAGAAGGGGGGACATGATAAATTAATCCGTGACTGCGGATCGCACCCTCATGCGCGCGCTCTCGCGAGCCAGCCGCTTGATGTACTCATCGTCATCTCCCTCATCCACGTCATCATCTTCGTCCAGGTGGCCATTCTCGTCGTCTTCGTCACCCTCTTCATCGCTTTCGCTCCCCCCGCTGCTGTCGCCATCCTCGTCCAGCTCATCCTCCTCGTCATCGGCATCCAACGCCATGTCCTGGCAGAGAATAATCACATGACCACAATTAGTCATCACTCGTATTGCGGGGTGGGTTCTGTTGCTAATTACACTGGAGTGTACTTGATGGACACCGCTGCCTCATTGTTTCTACAAAAAAGGCACAGTGCCTGCCGCTTGATGCTCTGGCGTGAGCACAGACTTGCCATACGAATGACTGTCTCGGCCACCTCTTCAGATCCAGTCAGCGCAGGCTTACGTTGTGAGCCACAAAAGTAATGCTCGGCAAGCAGGCAAGGGATGCTCGGTGGGGATCTAGGGCAGGGATGAGGTCTGCACGGCAGGAGCATGCCTGCTGCTGTTTGAGGCTGGTGAGGAGTTTGACGAGGCCGCCCATGAGCTGGGGAAGGCCGGCCGCCACGTCAGCGGGCAGTGAGTCATCGGGCACGCTCAGCACGGACGCCATGCCCAGCGCGTTCACCTTCTTGTCGTACAGCCGCCTGAAGTGCTTTGCGCCGTCGTTCCTCCGCGTCGCGAATATCATCTGCGTGTAGCCAAAACTTTTGCCATTCTATAAAAGAAGTGGCTTGCATGAGAGCTGCTCGTTAGGGCAGATCAATGCCGATGACAACATGCCTTTTGTTCCCATTTCAATAACAAAGCAGCCACAAAGCCTGCCAAGTGGGCTGGCAGGGAGGTCATTGAAGAGGAAGCCAACATGCACGTTGCCAGCTGTGCATACTGCATGATCAATCCAAAACCACCATGCACGCCACACTTCGCACAGAGGCGACAGGCCCATTCAGGCCCCTTTGCTTGCTCACTGCCTCAACAAAGGGCATCACTTCACCAACAATACAGCACAGCCCCTCCGCAAGGGTAAATTCTCTCACCTGGAACCAGGTGGAGAAGAAGGCCTGGGTGCGGCCCTGCGCCTGCAGCTGCTGCAGAGCCAGCGATGGGTTGTAGTACAGCGCAGTCGCCACCACATTCACCAACTGATCCTTCAGCAGGCTCCGCCCAGCCGTCGGCAACCTGCACAAGCTGACATTTAAAGCCTGCCACAAGAGCCGTGCTGCCTGGTTTCCTTTTCATCTTCTGCTTGTCCACGCGCGAAAGGACGCTTGAAACTTCAATGCGTATATGTGCTGCGTAGTGTCAATTTCGTGTTGTGCATGTCTGGGCTGGAAAGGTATCAAACATCTGCGCAATGGCAATCCCGCTCGTCCTGGCTCGAATTGCAAGAACCCACACATTGTGCGGATGTCTGAAATCTTCAGGCATCAGTTCAGGCAGATTTACTGCTCATTGTGGGCTGTAAGCCACACCATGCCTGTCTGAAACCAAGCTGCCGAAAGCGCGCTCGATCCAGGCTTTGACCGATAGAGAGAACCAAAATAGGGTCGCACACATTTAGGGCACAAGCAATTCTGTGGCTGACATGGAGCCAGAACGGGGTTGCGCTTGTTAAATCCAAGGATAATGAAGTGGCAGATGAAGAGCCAGGACATGCAGCGCACTTATTGAGCGCAAGGGCGATGTAGTGGCCGATGCAGCCGTCCACCCGGCCGCGGCAGTTCTGCATGATTATCTCCAGCAGCCGCGGGGCGCTCCCAATGTCACTCTCGTTCAGATCCGCATTCGTCAGGGCCGTCTCCACCAAGTGGTTCACCTGCAGTGCAACGATTGGCTTAATTAATGATGTAATGCCTCCCCATTGCTGTTATCTTCATGGGGCCAAAATGTTCCAGGCAGCAATGAGGCAATTTTGCAACCCCATTCTTGGCTCTACATCCTGTCGCCAAACATACATGCAACCAGATATATTGGTGTGCTGTCGGGATCCAAACAATATTTTACCAGAGTTTCTGTACTGAGCCCTCTTTCAATTACAAAGCAGCTTTGCCGTGATTGAATACTGATACAATGCTCATAGCACAAACATGCTCATTTATTCCATGCAAAGAACAACAACAACAACGACCTGTTTCCTGTCAGGTCGAGGTTCTTGAGAACGCAGCTTGACCCAATAGAACCAATGAACACATGCCATTATGCACACACACTGCTGTGCATGGCTGTGGGCAGAGCAGGAGCCATGCCTGCTGGAGGTAGTTGGGATTTTGGCCAGACAAGAAGGTGTCGGTGCCGCGGCTGATGAAGTTGTCAAGGGGCACCAGCAGGTTCTCAAAGTAGTCGATGGCCCACTCATGGAAACACTGCACCAGCTGCGGCCATAGCGTCCACATGCGCTCCGATATCTGCACACATGCAACGCAAATAACTTTCCATCCTCGGGCCCTCATTGCCTGCCATTGTGGGTATGTCTCATCGTCTTCACAGGCAGCGCTGCACCGTAACATTGGAGCCTTCCATCTGTACGTTCAAATAGCGACTTGAATTTAGATTTTGAATTAGAACGGGCGCGCACCGAGGGCGAGAAGTAGGTGAAGTAGGACACGATCTCCATAACCTCCTCAAAAACGTCCTGGCCCTCCGTTGAGCTAAGGCGCTGCATGACAGGGAAGAGTATGTCCTCCAGCTGGGGAAAGAGCGCCGGCATCGAGCTGACGCTGTCTAGGACTGTTGACAGCGCGCGCATGCAGCCATAGGACGCCATCAGTCCCTCCCCCTCATCGTCTTCCTCGTCTGCAGCCTCCTGCACATTGAAGGAGCAAAGGAAGCTCATCCTCGTGAAACATGCTCATTGTAGTTCCTTCCTGACTGAAGGAATAGCCCCAAAATTAAGTGAACCGTTCCCTCACAGTCCACCCAGTCCCTTCACGACCTGGGACAAATCAGGTTTCTGGACTTGGTGTTCCACACCAGGACTCAGGACAGCATTAAACGGGTGTGAAAAATTGCAGCCTTCTGTGCATGAGGATAAAGAAGCCACTCTGAGATGATCGTTCTCCGAGTTTGCATTGTGCTCCTCAGAGATGCATCGGATTTGAGCCAGCGATGAAGATCATCCACAGAAAGCCGAGAACATTCAAATCTGTTTTGGGGGACCAGAGGGCAAAATTGTGTCCCTGTAGGCCCAGGAAGCAAAGCTGCAGTGGGCAAGCAAGCATGCATAGGCATTGTCACACAAACAAGCTCGGGGTGCGGTCAAGTCAGGCATGCTGAGAAATTTCCAAGGACTGCCGTTGGGGCGCACCTGCAGCCTCCAGAAGGCTTGGGAGAGGTGCTGGCAGAGGCCGACTGCGAAGGGCGCCATCTCCTCACCAAACTTCTCCACTATTGTCTCCAGCGTAAACACCACATCCTCACTCTCCACCTGCTCAACACTTAAATCATGTAATTCCTGAAAAACCCATTCAGCCTTATGACTTTTCAATTACTGGACCATGTGCCGCCAGCACTTATATTCAGACTTATGACTTGTCAATTACTGGACCATATGCCGCCAGCACTTGGATTGCTACACAACAAGGCACCTAGAAGGAAAAAGGGGGGCATGCAAAACATGGTCAGCACAGCAGCAACATGATAAAAAGCAGCAGATGACACTGGTGCACGCTCATCATGCAGCACACAGGTGGCTTTGCACAGGTGGACTTCATCCTGGGACCCAAGGAGGTTCATTACTTGTGTCTGTGGATGCAGCATAGCATGCATGAAGGTGGGTGTGTATTGGAGAGAGGTGCACACACCTCGGCCATGAGCGCGAAGAGCTGGTTGAGAAGGCTGGGGATGAGGGGCTTGATGCTGGGCAGGTCATCCTCGTGGAAGGCGTCCACCAGGCTCCTCAGCGCAGCCACCGCATCCACTCGCACCTTCGCATGCATGGTCACCACATCATCCTTCATGTACACAAGACAAGAAGACACGGTCCACTATTGATATCTTGCCACGGAATCCAGGTCTATGGGGCAGCAGGAGCCAACAGGTAATCATTTTGGCTTGTGCTTTCCTAGTGAACAATTTAGTGAATATAAACCTGACCCTGTGGATTCCCCGGGCAGATACATGAAAGGATGCATGGCATTGCAGGTCTTGCACCTTGAGGGGAGTTTGCAAGATATATTATAAGGAAATAGGGAGCTTCACAAAGTGCAGGTAGTGAAGAGCATCGGCAGCTCGGGGTCTGCAAGAAGGCGGAATGTGCAAGTTGTCCAACAATGCACCCGTGCACAAGGCAGAGGGTCAAGGGAGCTGCAAGTGCAGGGGACAAATCGCACCGGCAGCTCGGGGTCTGCGAGCAGGCCGAGCGTGGACTGGAAGAGCTGCAGGAAAGTGGCGCCCCGGCCGCGCCCGCCCACAAAGCGCATGTCGGCGTACTGCTGAGTCACCCAGCAGGCCTTCGCGCGTAGGTGCCCCACCGGCGCTCCAAAGGCCGGCACCACATACCGCAGCAGCATCGGCTCCAGCTGGGCCTTGTACGGCGCCTGAATAAGCGCAAGCAATGCCAACATCAGTATTATTATACCCTATAACCCAAATTACAACCCCTTCACCCTATTTTATTTTATTTCACGCTCTTCCTGCCAGATGGAAGGTGCGCGTGCAGATGAGCTGCACGTGAAGGCTGTCAAAGTCCAACTTCTTGTTGGACTTGCCAGGTTTAAGCAAGACCCAATCAAATGTGGGCACGGTGCTCGGTATGTATAGCCAGCCGAGATTATCACTATGGCATAATAGCCTGACTACCAAAAATTCCTGTTTGCCAGACTTAGCAGGCTTCATCAAGAATACTAATTCTACTGGTTGCCAATCTCTCACCATTCTGCAGTGTGCCTGACATGCAACACCAAGCAAGTAATCTGTCACCCTCAGGAAAGAAGTACCTCTTTCTTCAGCACATCACTCAAGGCACCTACTGCCAGGAAGGCCCCGTCCATCCTTCTACACTGCTCCTTTGTCGGACTCTGTCCCGCCGCCTGCACAACGATATAAAATATTCCAAGGCGCCCCCATAATGCAATGGACACAGAATGACAATACCACACCCATAAAATACTTCATGGGGGGAGGAAGGGAGCTCTGATTCCCTGCTCCCCTGACTGACACAAACTTGGCACTTGACCTCATGGTCGCTGTAAACATTGAAACAGAGGCCAGTGAATGGTCTTATCATGTGGCAGAATATGCACACCTGGTACTCGTTCATGACATTGACACAGAGGCCCATGAAGGTTTCCAGGTTGCCCTTGGTCCGGGTCTTGCACAGCTCGTGCACAAAGTTCATGGCCGCGGTCTTCTCGTTATACATCTCCTCCATCACATCATATCCCTGCATGCATGCATGCCTGCTTTTGACAGGGTAGTAACCACTTTCACCTTCATGAAAACCTCCTCTCCCGCCTCCTCTCTCTGGCAATCTCAGCAAGGGAATGCTTCTGTGTTCCCAAAGAGGACAAGATGCGCACACGACAGGCAGCACAAGCTGTTTTGGTGTACACAGGCCGTGGCATGGCTGGCAATGGGCCAGCCGAAGACACCAGGCAAATGCACTCAATAGCAGCTGCACTCAGCACGGCGGCAATGACATGCACCTTGCTTTCCACTGTTCTCAGTTCTTGCACGAAGGCAATCAACATTCCCCAGGTACTGCTATTCGTGGCTTTCAAATGCTGGAAGAGGAGCATCCAACGCAGTTGGCACCTTATCCATGGCAGCCGCGATAAATGCAGGTCCACTTACTGCAGCAGCAATGAAACACACCTTGCGGATGTACTCCTGGGGGTCATCCTGCCAGAGCTCCTCGTCCTCGTCGTTGAAGCTGCAGAGGGGGAACACGACTGAGCCCAGCAGGCTGCCCATGTGCGCCTTGAGCGGCTTCCACGTCGAGCTCAGGCCCACCGCCGTGGTGAGGTACTGCAGCGCCAAATTTATCACCCTCGGCGTTATGTACTGCCCCTGCGCGCGCACACAATGATCCCGCTCTCTCTCTGCTTCTGAATAATCGAACAGGATTGGACGCTTGGACATGATGGTGTATGTGTCCTCTCCTAGTGTGGCAAAGATGTTCCCACTGCTTCTGCTTTCGTGACGGCTAGGAAGGTTGTGAGGCCTGGAAACAACAGTCCCTTTATCCTTCAAAAGGTAGGGGAACATCACTGTAGAAGGGGAGGAAATGGTGAGGTAACTCTAGGAGATCATATATCAATTTGAAAGAGCTGCCCCAGCTTCCTTCTCTTCTCCTTGATGGCCTCCAACAACTACTAAATGGAGTATCAGCACAATCTGTCACCCCTGATTGCAAATAATGCGCATGCTGGGGTCCCCAGAGAAGCCTTATCTCCACACTAGCAGCCCGGGACGCAATCAAAATTTTGCCTCATCTTTGCAATATTCCAACATGAACAGGGTCCTGCCATTTGAGTCGAGGTCACACAATGCTGCAGCTGCCCCTCGAGCGCACCTGTCTAGCTCTGCAAGCCAGCACCAGCAAAACCAAGCGCTGTCTTCTTCTAGACGCAGTTGCCTTCCATGCGTAATGGGTAGCAGCTCGAAAGATTTTTTTGGGACAAGAGGCTGCCCTTTTGCCTTGTAAGGTGCAGTAACACGTATAAAGAAACTGCCCCTTGAGCGCACCTGCGGGAAGGTGGCCAGGAGAGCGAGGTGGGCGTCAAGAAACTGGGCGGAGCAGTGCTGCTTCCAGAGCTGCGCAAAGGCGCGCTCGGGGGAGGCCTCCTTGGCGTGCTTGGGGTCACCGTAGCGCGCGAAGAGGCGCTGCGCAATGTGCAACGCCCACTTCTTCGCCTTCCACCATGGCCACGCCTTGCGCGCCGCACTGTCCGCCGGCTGGCCCTCCTGCAGCCGCGCCAAACACCCCTTTATGAATACCAGGTACAGCTGGGTGTAATTGCAGGATCCTTGATAATGACCCAAATTTTGAAAGGTAATTTTGTGCCATCGAGAGCGAGGAGAAGGCTGAGTACATGTGAGGACCCCACAACACAAATGCTGGAGGCACCTTTCTGGAATAAGCAGCTGCTACTCCTCATACTTTAAAATATTCATGCTTTTGCTGATGTCAGCCCTCACACTTGCATCCCTCACACTTGGACAACTATGACCCAGTTGGACAGAATTAACTCAACATGCAGGTGGAACAGCAACCAAGTTGCACCTTGAGGCATGCTTCCATTACCATGCATGGCCAGTGGAGCTTACAACGGTCGCTGTTTCGGACAATTGCGCAGCTAAGAAAGCACACCTGGGGCACTGGGCGCTGCACGGCCTGGAGCAGGCAGGTCATCCAGCCGGTGAACTGGGCTTCCTGGAGCAGGAGGGGAGGGATGCCCATGTAGGTGGTGCTCCAGAACACCTTGCACACCAGCTTCAGCAACTCTGCAACCTCCAGCGATGCCGACTCGCTCGCCAGCAGCCCCTGCCAAATTCGCCATAGTGATCTCAGTGATTTCAGTTGTTCTACTTGATATCAACCAGTTTTTCTGAATTGCAGTAAGTTTGCCCCGATGGTACGTCTGCCTCTGTGATGAATAGTCCTTCAACTGCCACCTCAGCGCCCCTGCCATCATTAGGCTCAGAGTACAGAAAAAGAGCACATGTCTCCTTCCATGACATGGTGAACTTGGGCCAGAGCAGCAAAAGCTCCCTGCTGTGAACCTTGCGTTCCCGCTCAGTTGCAGCGCGTAGACATGTTGGGACTATTTGTTTTCTTGGTACTGCACTCAGCAGATAAGACCCTTGACAGAGCAGTGCTCTTGATGTGTGGGCTGCACAAATAGCCCATGCCAGGGGACTGCAAGAGGTGACCTCAAGAGGAAATTTAGAAATTGGGACCAAAAAAGATAAATAATTCAGGCGCACCTGGAATATTCTGAGGAGGATGGGGAAGGTTGCATCCACGAGGGTGCCCAAGGGTACACGGTCCTCCTCGTCCTTGAATTCATACTTTCGCGTCAGAATGCGGAGCGCAAACAGCGCCCCATACAGCCTCTGCTGCTCCTGCACCCAATGACACACACTTTAGCAATGCCTACGAAAAATTGTGCTTGTTTGACAAGGTGATCTGCCAGCATTATTGCAGTCGAGAGCCTGCATCTGTTGCTCCTGCGGCCCAGTGTCATAGCCTTTTAACAATGTCTCCATAGGATCATAATTTTCAGAGCATGCACCCTGGCCCAGAATTACTACAGTGAAGAGCCAGCCTACCCTGTGTCCCTGTGAAAGTTTCTGCAGCATTCTGTGCCTCCTCCACTTGTAACTTTTATTACAGAGCAGCTCAAACCAGGTGAGACACAAAGCCCAGCTTTCTAGAATAAGGCATTTTAGGGCATGCTTTAAATATCTCAAGAGCAAATTACCTGGGAGCCAAGGTTCTGCAGCACGATGGGGAGCAGGCCGGGCCAGCTCTCAGGGAAGTCGACGTGCACGATGGCCTTGAGGCACTCACCCAGCTGCGTTCGCACCACCTGCGGCGCCCGCACTATGCCCTCCAGCAAATTGTCCCGCACCGCCGCCTTGTCCTCCTCCGGTATCGGGCTCGGGCTCCCTGCGCGTGGCACCCGCCAGTGGCAACCCAGAAGTGACATGAAAGGGGGCGAAGCCACACATGATGTTGCCTTTGTTGCTAGTGCGCCAAATTTCAGGCTGCCATCCGCCGCCAACCTTGACACTGTGCCCTGCTTTGATCCGGTACTTGCACATAAACCGTCCTGTCCTGAGTTTTTCCAGTAACACTGGCAATATGTTTGCAGCAATCCCACTTCCAAAATCGCTCACACGACATATGTCAGTGATACATTCAACATTTGCCGCACAGCGGAGTCAATAGAGAGCCCAGTTCAAGTAGAGAGCGATTGCAATGGACGACGGGCATGCATGGCAGACAGCATGGGATAAACCTGCCTAAACCAGTTGCCCTGAAGCTCTGCAAAAAATGCAGCCTTTGCTGGAACCCTGGGTCCTGTTCATTCCTAAACAGTGCGCATGCAGGGACAGTTGGCTTGTGGGTAGAAATGAAGACGGCAGGAGGGTGTGTGCCAGGCCAAATGAGGGGAGAGGACTCAAGTATGTTGCATGCTGACCTGGCGGGTCCCAATCCTTGCGGACGAGATTCTTGAAGGAGATGGCAGCGACCTGGCGCAGCCCCACATCCAAGCTGTCCTCCACAGCCACCCTCAGCAGATTCACCAGCTGCCCCTTCACATGCTGGAACTGCACAATGCGAAAGCATTCTTCAGACAGCAGCTCTCTTTCATGAGCCTCGTCGTCTACACTACCCCTGCAGAACACATCTGCAGTGCAGCTCAAGTAGAGACTTGTGGAATGCCAAGTTTGATGTGATGATTATATCATCACTGTGTTTGATTACATCGAGAAGTGATAATCGCACTGCTACACCACATGCCTGCCTGCTCCGTGGGCCTTGCGGGGTGCACTCAGAGATGATACAACCGGGCAAGCAGTATTGCAATTAATGTAGAGAAGTAGGAGCGTTTTCAGAATCCCCCCTGTGAGAACAGATTATCTATACCTGCGCAAGCGTCGCTTCAGCCGCCTTGCGCTGTTGAGGCTCCTGGCTAATGCAGGCTGCCAGGATAGAACAGAGCTGCCCAATATCCATCGGCCAAATCAGCGCTGTCTTGTCAGCTGGAAAAGGCTACAATAAACATTATTGAGCAAATATGGAGTATAGACACCTCTCATATCTCTAGGATTCAGAATCAATGTTCATTTCGAAGTTTGACACCCGAAGGCTGCAAACCCTACTGGCCTCCTCAAAACCCTGAGGAACTTGGAGGAAGCTGCCCGAGCTCGAGATGTCTTCTAGAGATCAGTTCACTTTGAGATCTCCTTTCCGGATCTACTTAAACGATCATAAGAGCACATGTGCAAGTAAATTCAAGGATTCCAACTTTAGGACATTTCGAGCAAACGATCATAAGAGCACATGTGCAAGTAAATTCAAGGATTCCAACTTTAGGACATTTCGAGCACAACTTGCATTTTCTGTTCTCTGAAAGACAGTTCTTGAAGGATGGGAGCCGAAGAAGATGTGGTATTTGACGCTTCCATGTTCACAAATGAGTCGTGAGTCTCACATACACCATACCTGCCGCTCCAAGCCTTCTGTGATCTGAATTTCGCACCAGGAATTGCACCTGAGTGACTTTCTTAACCTGCCCCGCAACTTGCAGGTATGGAGAGAGGACCTTCACGGTTGGAGAGCACAGTATGCGTCTCTTGTGCTCACCCTCTGCATCGAGTGAGTGACCTCCTGCTGCTTGACCTTCATTTGACATTTTTAGTCCTCAGATCCTGCTGCTTACGCTCTGAAATTTCCTATGCATCAGTGCTGACTTCTCTACAGCCGATTATGACCTTACAGGTCAGATCATGTGGCCAGCTGCTCAGCTGCTAGCGGAACATTTGGCGGCGCATCCTTCTGTCATGACAGGATGCAGCTGTGCACTGGAGCTGGGATCAGGCCTGGGCTTGCCAGGAATACTGTGTGCCAAGGTGATGCCACCTTATCACTTTTGAAAGGTACTTCTTGATCGCTTCGGGCCAATCTGTTTGCGATCATTCTGATGTTGCCAATGCTAAAGTCACTCATGTGCTGGTCTGCAGTTTTGCCCTGTCATTCTCACAGACCACAATGAAGTGGTCCTGAGGGTCCTGAAGAAGAATGCAGACCTCAACAGCGGGCATCATCCCATCAGGTCTGCATATTGAGCGTTGAACTGATATTTTCCTACATGTTGTTTGGAGGCTGCAAGCAAGCCTGATGGGGCAGGTAATGTTCTGATGTCTACCGATGTTTGTGTCGGCAGATGTCGACAGCTGGATTGGAGCGCAGATGCAAGCGCTTTCAGCAGCATCCTGGCAGAGTCTCCTAACAGACAGGTGGCTTTGTTGGACAAGAAAGTCTCACTTTCAAAGATTAGAATACGACACATCGGGCAAGCATTGCTCATGAGTTGAGATACCACAAGCTGATGCCTGATGTTGTAGTGCAGTGTGTTCTTGTCGGCCACGGAGACCAATATGCAGGACAATGAGCATGATTTGCTTCTGATGTGCGCAGGGATTTGACCTGCTGCTGGGCTCAGATGTGGCGTACAGCCTGAAGGCACTCCCGTCGCTATTCAAGGCAGCCAGCCTGCTCCTGTCAAAACACCCACAATCAGTCTTCCTTCTGGGCTACGTGTCCAGGTCAGCTCCTTTGCCTGCCGCTATTACTAAACTCTCTGGCAAGCATGCTTGTTTGAGTATTTGTGCTCGTGTCACCATAGCTTTTGTTAGAAGAAACGCCCAATAATAAAGATGTGCTCTAGTTTGGAGCCTGCCCAATTTCTTCTGATATGACTTCTAAGATGACACACGGTGTTCTTGTCTACAGTCTCTAATCGATATCTTGGGGTGTGCATGCAGGGCTGCGTCCATAGACAGGGGGATCTTTCTGGAGGCGGCAGCAGTGGGGCTGCGCACTCGGGAGGTCCCAGGCACGCGAAAGTCTGTGCCCGGGGGACTGGAGGGGGCAGTGTATGAGGTCAGGTGGGCGCACCTGGCGCAGGCGTTTGAGGTGGATGCTTCAGGGCCGGCAAGGCGCCGGCGCAGGGCAGAGGGGCCTTCCCAGAAATTGGTGATTGCTGCGGCAACCCTTGGACCTCTTCTGGCCGGTCTGGCGCTCACGGCGTTCATGTACAAGCAGTAGCAAAGTGCAGCGCCAGAGATGCGTTGTTGTAAGAATCTTGCATGAACGCAACTGGTAGCACAATGGCCGTGCCGGAGAGAAACCGGCACGGTTTGCGACCATTGTGAGTGATTTGATAGACAGGTAATCGTCCCAGAGGTACATTTGTACATCTGAGCTTGTTTCGTTGCAGACAAGATGTGTGTGTTTCCGTTGGATTTAGCTGGCCTTTGCCTGATCACAATTGTGGGTGCACCGGCAACTTCAAGTCAGTTGGGAACTGCGGCTGCCCAAAGCAGATGGACCAGTGCGGCCCGCTGCAATCTGGTGCACGCATCTTAATCTGCTTGCGCATCTTCGGTGCTGTTGGCTCGTTATATCTGTGGCTGCGTCTTAGAGAGACAAAAGTGCTCACTCCAGCCATGTGTTTGCATGCAATTGCAAGCCAGTTTTGGACCATGCGAAGAATTGTCATGTGATAAGTATTCTGCCACAAATTCAGAAGAGACAGATACAACGACCCTCTGCAACTTGCGCTTTGACGCAAGCGTCAATTGTCCTCGTTGATCTGGGTCTAAAAGGAGTCATCTTGCCTCCAACTGCAAAGCAGATTGTATCTCTGTGGTAAAGACGCACTTTCTGTTGATGCAATTTTGTCAAAATTGAGAATAAAAAAATCTTCAAATCTTTATTTCGAGGGTAGTCACGGTAATTCTCCGGTTTTGGCGGTACTGATCGATCAAGCCCGATCCGGATTGTGCAGCTGGATCCTCTTTGTGGCTTGAAGATTCCTGTGAGATAGCATTCGCTGGGCATCTTTGAAGTCTTCATCACATTATTGCGCGTCAACAATGGCAGATGCGGCGCAATGTGTCCAGAGGCAGTCAAAGCATGAGGGTCCCGCAAAGACAGCGCCAAAAGCCAAAAGGAGGCGAAGTGCTACTAACCACGTCACCCCTCCAGATCAGCCCAGGGAACCAGCAGATGCAATGCCAGCCATTCCAGCGCCTGCAAGCGACCAACAGATTCACCACCCTGCTGCTGCAGCTGCTGCTGCCCAGCCAGCTGCACAGGCAGTAGCAGCTGCCCCTCAACAGGCAATCGGGCAACTAACGCCGGCAGGCCAACCAGCTCCAAGCATTCCTCCACAGCAAGAGGATCCCTTTATCACAGCGGTCCGCATCCTCATGCAGCAAGGCCTGCCAGAAGCCAAGGCAAGGGCTGCCCTGCAGAGCGTGCCAACAGCGGGAAAAAGTCTGGAAGGGTGCGTTGGCAGTGCACAAACAGACTCATTGCACCAATGCAATTATCTTTCTGCTCATGATCCACTTCACATGCATGCATGGGTTCTGGCCCTTCTGGCAAGGTACAGGGCTGTTTCATCTACCTCAGTCCCGGACCGCAGATCGATTAGATTTGTCAGGTCGTTGAAAAGCCGTGAGCTTATGTTAACGTGACGGCCTCTAGCCGTGACAAAGCTAGCTGCTTAGAACAGAAAGTATCTATTTTTGTTTACGTGGTGTGTTGACCTGTTGCAGGTGGGCCTTGGCCGCGATAGAGTGGCAGACGGCACAAGATGACTTGGAAGCAGAGAAGAGGGATCTGGAGCTGGCCATGCAGGCCTCTCTCAGGGAGGAGGAGGAGCGCAAGAGCCGGCAGACTCCCCTGGAGCAGCAAACACCGGAGCTGCTGCTGCAGCACTTTAAAGGCTCCATCCTCTTGGCAGCGGTGAGCCTGCCTTGCACGTACATTTGAGCTCACCAGTGGGAAATAAGGAAATCAAGTCGGTCAAGCCCCGAGCACCATAGCTGGATATATGCAAAACAAGTGCTAAGGGCCACGCTGAAAGATTTCTTGCTGCTTGCCTTCATGCCACGGTCACAATTATGGCAAGGCGGCAGAAAGTATGGAAGAATGTAAGTGTGGGAGAAATCTTCTGATTGCAAGGTGTGTGCTGATGTGAGCAGCTGAGGGCCTCGCCATTGGAAGATCAGCTGTTCATAGCGCCCCTGCTGCTGCCCGTGCTGCGCCTGCTAAAGCTGGAGCAGCAGTCCTGCAGATGGTGAGGCTGCAGCCTAACTTATTCCCATTACTTGTGTGGCGTGACATGGCGCGTATCACTCCAGTTCCCAGATGCTGCCAGAAAACTACTGGCAATCTTGCATGTTGCGCATCTGCCAGCCTTGCTACCCAATGGTGGCACACAAATTTTTGCACATGTGTGTTGAGGTGTTGTTGCAGAGGATGATCTGAGCCTTCTTTGGATGCAGACTGAATACTGCCTGCCTGCAATATAATGCAGGTATGCCTCGAGCGGGACGCGTAAATTCTTTGAAGCCCTGGCAAAGGAGTGCGCGGCTTCTGCTGCCTCGACGACACCGGCTGCTGCTGAAACACCGCCGAGCACAAGCAAGCGCATGTCCAAACGTGAGCTCTCCCAACAGAGAATGATAATTTCATTCTTGTCATCAGTATCAAATCGCAATCAAATGGATTGCACAATTTCCATTGCCCAAGCATGCCTGCATCCGGGAATATCATGGCCTTTAGCTGAGGCATCCTTGTCAAGATCAGCCTGGCAGAGATAAGGGGGTTGAGCACTGCGTGGCTGAGTTTGCATGGCATGTGCTGTGGGCAGGCCAGAAGAAGAGTCCGGATGCCAGCAGAGGGGCGGCAGCGGATGCTTCAGCAGTCGAGGGATCTTCGCCTCCCCCTGAAGCTGAAGGTGCCAGTGCATCAGCAGATGCGCAAACCTTCGCTGAGTTCTTGGACAGCAGGGTGAGCTTTCCTAAGCGGCAGTGTCCTTGCCGTTTCAGTACATTTGCACCCTCAAAGACTCCCTAAGGTCTGGCCGAGGAAGCTGACTGGACTGCTGCAACCTAGAAGCAGCACTAAGTTGCCTGCAAAAGAGAGTGCCATCAAGAATCGGACAGAGAGAGAGAGCAAAGAGAGAGAGCGGGGTGGCATTGATTTATGCTGTATTATCACAGCAAATGTCCTTCTGTGCAGGGCCCTTGCCATGTGGGACGGATTATATGCTACTCTGTATGCTGCTGCCAACAAGGGATAGGATTGTGGCAGCCTTTACTTACACCTTGTCTGCAGGACGCACCTTGCCTCTTGGCAGGAAATCGGTGTCAAAATGATATCATAATCATAGTGAGTCTGCTGCTCCGCAGGCGGCAGCTCTGGAGGTGGGAGTGTACCAGATGCCTGGCACGAGCGGGGAGGTGCCAGCAATCTTCCTTAATGATGCAGCAGATGCTGAGGCAGATGCCGAAGAGGTGCAAGAGCATGAGGGCATCGATCTCCAGCGTGAACAGGATGCCGAAGATGCCATTGTGCTGGACTGAGCATTTATGTACAATATGACAATGATCGGGGACAATTCGTGACACATGACCAAAAAATGTGTGATGTGTCTTTTGTCCAGAGGAGAAGGCTTGGATCACATGTTGAGAGCTTGCATGCTGGCAAATGCATCCTATGCCAGTGCATGCATGCGCATGTCGACCACTCGTACATGTGACCTGCGCAATTAATGTTTTAACATTGTTGGCAGAGAACAAGCTACCTTGCTTAAGCATCACGGCTCCCAAATGCAGCAGTAATTATGACGTAATCAGAGACATTTGCTATTTTATAGAAAAGTTTCCAGGCAAAGCGCTCACAATATTTCCCATAATGGGCCATGAGCAACTGGACAGGTCTACAAGTGCACCATCCTTCAACACTGCAAGTGGAGCTTGATACCCACAGAAGAGCAAGACCGGACCCTCAAACGTTGAAGCCTACAATATCCTGAACGTCATGCTGCAGTGCAGGCTCCTTGGAACAGGGGAATCAGCATGCAGTTGAGTCAATTGCAATTGCAGCTCAGTAACATCCTGTTTGTCACCCGCCTCAATCTCTGCTCAGCATTTCCCTTTGACATCGGCATAACCGAATAGTTAGTGCAGTGACACCGTGGTCATGATCATCATCATTGAAGTAATCTGAGTCATCATCGGACGACGAAGATGAATCCTCCCAGTCTTCATCCTCTGACACCTCCTCAGCTTCAGTCCATTCTGCTGCCGGTACATCTCCCACTCCCAATGCTCTCAGGCATTCCATGCACGCCCCACACTCACACCCAAAGGCATTTGCTGCAATTTTCACGGGGTACTGAAAGACACAAAGTCCTGACTTCTGCTTTCTCGTGTGCCATCCAACGCCGCGTGCTGCCAGTGTTGAGCGCAATGTAGAAAGGCACGATCCCATTGGGGCCCCATATTGCAAGATGCACATGCTCACAGTACATGCAAAGGCCTCCAAATCAGCAAAGGCTATGTCCAGTATGCGCTTCCCTACAAAGTCGACTGATTCCCAGGACACTTCGGAGGGCACATTGAGGTACAATTTTTTGCCGCTGACACGCAGCTTCCGTACATTGCCGAGGCCATCAAGCGACAGAAAGTGTTCAGATGATCCACATTGGCCCAGTTCCAGGGTCACAAAGGTGAGCTTTTGCAGGTGAGCAAAGCACCCTGGCAATCTGCTGATCTTCCTGTAACTGCAAGAGAAGCCGAAAGATGACAGGTTGGTGATGGCACCGTTCCATGCTCCTTTCTTGGAAGGGTCCAAAACCTCCTCCAGCCCAGAAATGTGCAGGTAGCATGCCTCGGGCAGATAGATGCCAGATGGGCGGATCTTGTGCAGCGCCACAACACGCAAGCTAGCCAAGCTGTCAAGTTGCAATATAGAGGCTCTGGTATATTCACCTGCACTCAACGAGAGAGTCTCTAGATTTCTTGCGTTTCGGAGTGCACCAAACGTGTGTTGTTCGCATCTCAGTACGAGGTGCTTGAGCTGTAATAGAGGAGGCAGCCATGGCAGAGCCTCCAAAGATGCTGACAGCACTGTGAGCTTCTGTGCACAGGAGAGCAGCCACATGAATTGCGGCGCAGTGGAGTCCAGGACATCTGATATATCTGCATCTAGCGCACATATCTCAAGCTGCTGCAGGTCCTTCAATATATTATCTTGCCCTTGTGTTGCTGCGTCCGCCAATCCTAGAAAACCATTCTCGTACGAGCGTAGGACACGAAGAGCTCCCATTCTCTTAGTTGCCCACACCACACCTGCAGGTCCACCCCACCTTACAGCAAGATCAAGGCTGCACATTCTGAAGACGCCAGCAACAAGAAAGCATACATATTTACAATACTGCGAAACACCAACACTTCTGTAGCAGAAGGAATCACCTGCAGGTGGAGTGTCAGGCGGAATGTTCACAGTGTGCAACTGTACACCGATCGACCTCTTGCACGTTCCTGCTGCCTTGGCCCAATCCTTCAGGGCCATGTGGGAGGCAATTGCAGCCCAGACGGGCTCTGGCAAGTCCACGCTGCAAGGCGGTGCTTTGCGACGTCTGGGTGCCATCCTGTTCCAAAGGTGGAGCACTGACCTGTTAATACTTGTTTAAGGCTAGCACAACAGCCATCGAGCAATGCCAACGGCGCCACACGTGCAAGGCGCCTCAACATGCGTCAATCTTCCCTTCTGGCACTAATGTTAATGTACGTGTGAAGTAGGACAGAAAGCAAAGTTGCTAATGAGAGTTCATCAATTTCCCACCTTCCTGATGATCTCTGGATTCAAAGGTGCCGACAGCTCCACTACTCGGAGCGGATTGAGATCCGACCGCGTAAATATCGTCGTCCCGAAAATGAATAGAAGATGCCGCAGAGTAGGGGATAAGAAAGGTCTTCCACAGAAAACGTCCGAGAGCCTGTGACAGAACTCTTTTCTGATGGACCTATTTGTAAGGTGTCAGAAAAAGCCAGTGCTCCAGGTAGATGGAAAATAGCGACCTTTTTTTTTTGCTCGAGCTGGAGCAGATCTGTTCGATAGCCATCGATGCTGGCCACAATCGTGCATGTGCTCCGTGGGCAGGCCTTCGGCAGCTGTGGGCAGGCTGTGTTGGGCAGGTGCGCTGGCAGACTCTGGCTTGAAAGGTATCCATGCTCGTCCACTCCCATTCCTTACCTCTGTAAGAGAGCTGGCCGTAGCTGCCTGGCTATTGAGTGGCACCGTGCATGCACACTGGGAACTCCCGTCGAACGGTGCTAGCATGCCTCTGATACTACCGCTGTAGCTATATCATATGATAGCCGGAATTGGTGGATGCCGCAGCGGATTAAGTAGTATTTACCTCGAGTAATATTGCCATATAAGAAATGCAGATGATAGATCCCGTTTTATGGGCTATCTTGGCAGTTCTCACACCTCAGGTTTAATCCATTGAAATTACACACAGAGCGAGAGCACCGCATGTCCAAACCGACTCCTTTCACTGGCATGAGCTCATAAACTCCAGTTCAGGGTCCCGACCTACCTGACTCACATGATCAAAGGGGCTGTTTCTTGTCAAATAGGCATTTTCACCACTGAGACAGAGTTGCCGAATAGATACATTACCCATCATCCGAAGAGTTGTCCTCTGAGGAGTCATCATCCGATGAGTCAACCCAGTAATTCCTGACTTTGTGCCTCATTCCCTCAGCCACCCCTGAGGCTCTCAGGCATGCCATGCAAGCCCCGCACACGGTCTCATGCATGTCTGCAATTGCCGGGTACTGCAGAATACTGAAACCTCTGTAAATTCTAGTGTGCCATGGGATGCCATGCGCTGCCAGAGCCGAACAGAGCTGAAACATGCAAGGCCCCACCAGGCAGTCATATCTAAAGTGCAAGCTGATGATCCCTTCGCAAAGCTGTCCACTTCATTAAAAGCAACATCCAGTTTGGATGCCCCTTTGAAGGTGACAGACTCCCGAGACACCACAGCCGGCATGCTGAGATACACTATTTCGCCAGCAATGTGCACCCTCTGCACATGGCAATCGCTTCCAGCGAAACATGCCTTGCATCTGAGCCCCACTTGTCTATTTTAATCTTCACATACTTCAGCTGCTGCAGACTGGCAAAACAGCCCGGCATTTGTGAGATGCGCAAGATCATATCGTCAAAATAGAAAGATGACAGCTTCTTCAGAGCATTTTTCCAGCCCTTTTCTGGCAGCTCCAATTCTCCTGAGCCTGAAACGTGCAGCCTGCATGCCACGGGCAGAATTATGCTCTTTGGCCGCACGCGGTGCAGCGCCAGTATCCGCAGGCTTGGCGTATCTGCCAGCTGCATTCTGGGCGCTTTCCTAGAGTCCTCAGCCCTCAGTGAAAGAGTCTCAAGAGTCTTTGCAAAGGGCAGGGCATATTAAATATCGCCTATGTCACTCTTGCATCCCAGAAGGAGGTGCTTCAGGCATGTCATCGGAGGCAGCCAGGCCAGAGACCCACTGAGAGGACAGCCAGCTCATCTGCGCGCGATATCAGCCACATGAGTCGCGGCACAAATATACGGCAGTGCTGTGCCTCTGTGGCGCGTCAATCTTCAAATTGCTGCAGGCTTCTGAAGCTGTTCATTCCTCGCTCTGCCGCGCTCGCATCCGCCAGATCCTGGACTCCGTTGCAGCGCAAGCGCAGCGCTCTGACACCTTTCATCCTCCTGGCAGCCCAAGCATTCCCTGCGTACCAGTGGCAAACTCAATTGGCATGAATTTCCACATCTGGTCGACTAAAAATGGTCTGAGTGACAGCAAACTTGTTGATGCCGACGTAAGGAATTGCAATTGTGGAAGGCAGTGCTTGAAGAATAGTCTCATGGATGCGCTGTTGATCCCAGCACATCTAGCTCGCCCAAAACAACGCTACAGGGTTGCTTTCCGATACAAGATCTGTGATGATGGAATAGTAGGGTGTGTTGATGTTGATGATTTTCATGTGCAGCTCAGACTCGTTGCTGCAGCAGAACAGGGAGCAAACCTGCAGGTGGAGTTTTAGAAGGGAAATTAACTACGAGCAGCTGCGCTCCCATCGTGCATCTGCAGATTCCTGCCGCCTTGGCCCAGTCTCCGAGGGACATGTAGCTGGCCACGATTTCCCACACTGGCTCTGGCACGTCCACTCCAGCACGAGCTCTTAGATGTCCTGCTCGCATCCTACAAAAACAAGGCAGAACCCACCATTGCTTTTCCATCAGCGGACGAAGATGCCAAGATTTCCATTTGCGCTTCTATTTCACATGGTTTCGGCCTTCCAGAAACACGAACGAACAAGGATGGACAAGCCTTCTTCTCAATCAGTACCTCTTCAGGTTGATTCGGCGCCACTGATGGACTGTACTGCGCTTACGACGACAACCCCGCAGCAGCAATGAACTCCCTCCCGTCTTCGACACAGACTCTTGAGCTAAAGTTGAAGGACAATGAGAGATAGTGTCGAAATATAACACGATCGCCGAAGATAAGTCAACAGCTAAGGACTGCAGGTGATCATCGCAAGCAAAACCCGTGGCAAGATAAAAAATTTATGGCGGATGCGCTGTTGAGACAAATAGAAACTCTGGCCTCTGAAGAAAAAAAAGTGAAGCGCCCGAGGAGGGGCTCGAACCCTCGACCACAAGGTTAAGAGCCTTGCGCTCTACCGACTGAGCTACCCGGGCTATTTTCCGGGGACGCTTCACGACTCAACTGGTTTTTTTTTAGTATATAACCGATCTTTGAACCTGCCTGCACTGACTGTCCCACCATGCAGCGTTTCTGAATGTACCTAAATTGATCTCTGCATATGCAGCAGTGATGTAGCATTTGCCATCCTTTACCTTCCTTTACAATAATGTGACAAAGAAGCTCCTCAGCCCTATATGACTCTTCAAGACTTCTGCAATGTGCACGTCTCATAAGATAGGGTCGACAGATCTAAGGTCAACCTCCTGATCACCATGCGTCATTATCAGTAGCATCATGTGATAACCTCAATCCAGGCACTGTGCATTCAGGCTCAAGAACGCCTCTTCCATGAGCTCCTGTAAGGTGCGCAGATTGGCCAGGCACTGAAAGACGCCACTGCCAGCTGAGGTTGAGCTCCCTGCAGCACACAGTAATCGGCACCGATCAGTAACCTTGAGAAGCTCAGCCAAGCAGATCTACTGCTCTGTTCTAGAAGGACTTACTGCCGAGGAGGAATGACCTATAGGTTTTCTGACTTTCTTGCGTGGCAGTGTACTTCCACCCATTCCACACAACGAATGATGGTGCTGCATGCTGAGAGGGGACGCCCCAGGGGACGCACCTGAGTGCCCGGCCACATCAGCCTCCAGCAGCACCTGCCGGCAGATGTCCTGCAGCTGGAAGTGGGGCTGCAGCTGCAGGGTGTGTAACAGCAGCGCCGCGCCCCACAGAGGGGCCACCCCCACCGCCGGCCACCGCAGCCTTGTCTCACCCTCCTGTTTGCAGCCACGAAGTGCTTTCATGTTTTCTCAAGGTAGATCGTGCACATTTACCTCGAGGCTTTGTGCAGGTTGTGTGAGATTGCACACTGGCCGAGGCTCGTTCTAGCGCATAGGACAGAGACATGAATCTCTCTCTCCGCACTGAGCGCTGCACTGTATCAGCTGCACTGTATCATGGCCATAGATTGGAAGCTCACCTGCTCTCCAATAGGGGTGCCAAGATGCTGCCCGGGCCACTTGGGTGCGTGATTCTTTGCCGAGTTCCCCCAGCCAAACATGCGCGCACCGGGCAACCTGCTTGCTGTCCCTGACTGGCCGGCGGCGCCTGAAGTAGCGCTACCAGCATCCTCGGCGCCATCTGTGACACCTCGTGCGCGGCCAAATCTGGTCAGCTGCTTCTTCAGGTAGCCTCTCCTGCCTGGAGGCCTCGCCTCGCCTGCTGGCTCTGACTGGGATCTTCTCACATCAACGGAGCCAGAGGGCTGCTGCTGCAGAGAAACACCGACAGCTTCATTCCCATTCGGGGGGTGAGATGGCCGCTCCTCCACAACCTGCTGCTTTCCCTTGAGCTGCTGCTGCAGTGACGGCTGCGGCACGGCCAGGCCACTTGGAGTAGATGCTTTGTCAGAGGCGCTGACAGACTCTGACGCACCCCTTGACCGGCCGAACTTGGCGAGTCGCTTCCCAAGAAAGCCTGAAATTCTGTGGTTGGCATTTTCTGATTGCGCTGCAGTCTCATGCTTCTCACTGTCGCCTGCTGCAGCTGCTTCAGTCTGGGCTAGCTTGCCTCCCAGCTTGAACTTCCACTTCCGCATGTTGGTGTGTTCTCCCTTCTGGCTGCCGCTGCTCTGCTTGCCTGCTGGCTCCTCGCCCGAGCCATGCCCTTCAGGAACATGCTCACCAGCATCCCCACTGTGCCCATCTTCATCCTGCTGACTGAAGCCTTCCGCTTGTGCAATTTCGGCATCTGCGCTGTGTCTGCTGTGCTGCTCTGCTGGGCGCTCCTCAAGCGCTGCTGCACAGTGAGAAGCGTTCTCTGCATCAGCTGCCATGTCTTCTGTGCCGCTCGGCTGCTGCCCCACATGCATCGACCCAGCAGGAAGAGGATCATCGCCCTCAGATGCTTGACTAGGAGACTGCCCTGGCACATCGTTGGCTGCTTCTGGCCCCTTCGTCCCATCTTCAGACTTTGTGGGCGTCCACAGCTCGAGCCCCTGCTGGATGACCTCATCCATGCGCTCGGCCGCCGGCGGCCTCGTCGGTGACTCACCGCCTGACTCATCACCTGACTCATCGCCCGACCCAGCCGCCCCGCCGCGCAGATTCATCTCCAGCCCTCCATTTCGCGCCAGCTCTGCTGGTGACCCTTCCCCTCGCCCCTCAAGGCCCCTGGATGCCTCCTCTGCGCTCCCCCTTGTGCCATTGAGCATCGCTGCCATGCTTAGCTCACTCTGCCCGTTCTGGCTTTGCTGGGAGGGGTCTGCCTCGCTGAGCTGCGCACCGGCAGCTGTATTGGCATCGGTTTGCAGCTCGCGCCAGCTTCTGGCCAGCCCTGCTGTACTGTGCACTGCCCCGATGAGCTCCTCGCTGCTGCCAGCAGACTGGCTGCCGTGGTGCAGGATTGGGGAGACGGCCAAAACAGCCCCTGCTGCTGAGTCGGCGGGGGCAGGGGCAGCGATGCCGATGTCGGGGTTGCCGAGCGCGAATAGGAGCGACGACAGGGCCAGGGGGATTGGCGAGGGGTTGTCGAGGGTTGGCGGCCGCACCAGAATAGGTGCTAGCTCCCTCCTCAGGCCCTCAAGAAAGGCCGGCAGCAGCTGCGGCGGTTCCAGTGCGCGCCAGCAGCCCTCCTCAGCCTGGCAATCAAGACACTTTCATCATCAGTTATTATTCTGCGTGCTTCAACATTACTCCTGATCTTGTAAGAAAGAACGATGCCAGAGTCTACTAGTGTATCACCTAAGGCCTCAGACAATCTGGATTATGACGTGCAAGGCATGGACAAGCTTTTAACTTCTCTGATCCACAGCGTTTCACGAAGGATATGATATTTGGGAAACCAGAAAGGCTGGAGAGTGTTTGCGGAAAAGATTGCTGTACATGACTGTGGCAAGCACCTGTTGCAGCAGGTTGTCAACTCTTTGAACTCTTTGATACCACCTCCTTCACATTTTTGGGGCATTTGGGAGAAACAACAAGGCGGGAGATCACGGCTAAAAGAAACAGCTGCAGGTGAGTGTAGCAGGCACCTGTTGCAGGAGCGAGTTGGCTGTGTGCAGCGCTGCAACGTCGTCGCTGCTGGCCGATGCGTGCGCCAGGCGCAGGTCGGCGCATGCCTCGAACAGCGCGCCCGCTATCGGCGTCACCTCGCTGCCATCCTGCCAGGGAAGCGTCAGCATGTTTGCAGCTTCATTGCCATGATGAAGAGACCCTCAGAAAACATTTCAATGAGAAATAGTCAGCTCATGACCTCCAAAAAGGTTATGAGCCTAGTATTGTCAAATGCCCCTGCATGCATGGGCGGCCACCTGCAATCCAGTCTCGGGGAGAGCCAATCATATCCAAAGCTGGGCGGCCAGTAGAGTAACAAAAGGCAGGTGCTAAACTATGCCCAGTGGCACCAGCCTTCAACGAGAGATTTGGGTCCGTCAAAATTTTACACCGGAGTCCAAATTCCCGGGTTATACAGAGTGAAAACATTCTTGTTGAACTTGGTGGACTTTCAGGGGGCCTCACTGGCTGTATGAGCGAGCCGCTCTCGTCCGGGCCAATGCCCAGCAGCGGGGCGGCCGCCATGAACCGCGCAACGCCGCGCTCCGATGCGGCCGCCTCCAGCCGCAGCAGTGCCAGCGCAGCGCCCCCCAGGCAGCGCAGTGCACACAGCGCCCTCTGCGCGTCCTCGCAGGCCGCCACCTGCAAGGGGCATACTCGGTTGTGAGAACACTGGACCAGAGCAAGGCACATGAAGGGTTATTTAATAAAAAGCGGCAGTCAGCTGCAGAAGGCACGCTCGGTTGTCAGAGCACTTGTGCTGGGACATGCATTGATTTGTTACCCGCATTCCTTCGCTGCCCATCCGATATATTGCTCCTTTGCAAAAGCCCATTGTAAATCATGCTTTCCTGCCACCTTCCTGACAACTGAGGCCAAGGATTCCTTTAGAGTGCATGCTAGAGCCCCTCTTATTGGCTCGGTCTGCTTGAATTAAGTGCTGTTCATTTGTATGAATAAGGACCGTGGCAGTCGTGCCAGGCAGCAGCTGATGTGCCTCTGAGCAGCCAGCAAAGACAAGGATACATACCTCTGTCAGCGCATGCGTGAGCAGCGCGCAAAGCTCGGCCGGGCCGTCGGCAACGGCGCCGGTGAGGTCTCCTGGAACGGCGCAGGCGGCATGCACAATGGCCGCGTAGGACTCAGTCACTCCGCGGCGCGCCTCTTCTGTCAGTGCTGTGGCGAGGTGCGCCACTCCGCTCAAGCCTGTCCGTATGAAGTCCCATTAGTTTTTGTTGTTGTAACAAGGTTTCCAGTCTTGAGAACTTCATTCTTGCAGCAAGACCTGGCTGTATTGATGCTCATTACTTTGCTCCTGTGTAACTTCTTTCACAACACATCTCTTCCACCGCTTGTACGCATGTGTGACATCATCATTATCATCTGCCAGAGTGGCTGCAGGCATGAAATTATGCCAAGAGTCTGAGTGTAGTGCATGTACGATGAGTTCATCAGCGAGTCAAGTAGCACAGTCAACGCACTCTTGTTAGTCCGTCAGAAGGTCAGCAGCGTTGAGAATGTTGCGCTCAGGGATTTATGCCTCACCAGTCAGTCGCATGAAGGCTGCCAGCTCAGCGTCCCCAAGCGTATCTGCGTGCGCCTCCCCCGCTGCTCTCTTCTCTTCACCATTTATTTTATTGCTGCTTGCTGCAGGCTCCAGATTTGCAACCTTCCCACTGCCTTGCTGGTCTCCAAAAGCACCCGTCTCTCTTGGTGTGCTGTTGGCCGATGCTGAGTGCGCCAGAGCTTTCTGTGGAGCCTGTAAATGATGGGCGGGTCCTGAAGAGAGGCAGCTGCGCGTGCTCTCAAACCTGCAGTCCTGGGAGGTGATGAGCCGGAGGATGGCGTCTGTGGCGCGTTCTGTGATTACTGAGGGATATGGCAGTGGCTGATCTGCTTCACTGCCATCCTGCTGTCGCTGTTTATTGGGCTGATGCCAAATGGCGGACCAGGACGGCAGCGCCAAGGAAGCTGCCAGATCCCTGTGAGCTCTCTCCAGCACCTAAACAGTCAGCAAAGGAAGGCAATCAATGCTCATTCTTATCCCTCTGGACTCCATCACTCCTAAATTATGAGGCAACGAGCTGCTCTGAAAGTTTCTTACCTGTACAGATTGCTGCAGCCATGCAAAGGCCCAGATTGACAGAGTTGTAGGTCTGCATGAAATGCACAACAGAGCAGTTTTCCCGTATGATGCACAGCAAATTCTTCATGCATGGTCTTGTTAAATTACTTACTTTGTCGCAGTCTGCACATAATCTTACAGAATAGAATGCAGGCACACAAATCCAAGAAAGTGCACACCTGAACCTGGTGTTCCAGATCAGGGAGGGCCGCGCAGGAGCCCGACAGGCGCTCAACAAGGCCGGCAGCATCGGACGCCAGCAGCAGCGCCACTTTTGGCGCGAGACCTGCACGAAGGCTGACGACGCCGTTCGGCAGCTGAATGCCCGGCCGCCGCAGCAGGGCCTGAAAAAGGTCCGTTGGAATTGCCGTCCCCGTGTTGTGGGCGAGATCGTGTGGGCTGCTGAGAGATGCTGCTGCTGTCTTCTTGGCATGGTTGAACACCTGTTGTTGCATGCACCAGGGGAATAAAATCAGTTGCAAGCAATCAACGAGAATGTTTTTAGTGTTGCATGCATCAGAAGAACGACATCTAGTGTTGAAAGCATTGGAGATATCATTAGATGTTGCATGCATGAAAGAAACACCAAACCATTTTGACCAAACAATGCATGGAAAGCTTGGGTTTCACACCTGCTTGGTATTTATATTGGAATATTAAGTACAGACTTGGTCGTTATGATTATAGCAATCTTGAATTGGGCGCTAAAAGGTTGTCTTACCGCGCCAGAAAGCAGGTTCAGCAGCTCTTCGAAGGCAGCATCGGCTGCAGCCGCCGCTGCATCTGACATCTGCTCGCAGCACAGGCGCTCCTTGCAGAGCGTGGCAGTCTGGTTGTACACTGCCAAAGGCAGCAAGCAGTGCTCAGCAGGAAAGCTGCTGTTCACGGAGGCTAATGCATGGCGGATCAGCTGCAATGGCAGTGGGGTGCCAATTCTGCCAGCTCCAGGAAGGGATGGTGCAGGGCTGTGGCACTGCTGCAGACCAAGCGAAGCCATTGAAGAGGCCTGCACCCACAACAGCGAGCTCTTTTTGAATAAAATTTTCTAAAAATTGCATTTTTGCGGCTGCGCTGTAGACACACTGCCAATCCAATGGTTTTCCAATGTCTCCATGACCCTTTGGCCGGGCCAAAGCATATCTAAAGCATTGCTAAAGCAGAAATACGACATACAACCTTCAGCCCATAATGCCCCATAGACAGTTCACGCTGTGTCTCTAATTTCAGCAGGAAAAACAGGGCAGGGGATGACCCTGGGAAGGAAGTCCTCTGATCACAGGACTCACCACAACACCTTACAGGGCTCACAGGGGTTCAAAGGCAGTGGCCACGAACATGCACCCACTTTCAAATTTACTGTGTAGTCCTGAAAAGGCATATTTATGAGAGGGCCGGACCTGCTTAACAGAGGAAGGCAGGTCCAGCAGGTGAGGCCAGTGGAGCACGCTAGCATGCAGAGCATGCAGCTCCCTGGTGAGGCTGTCCCCCAGGGGCCCCTGCCTGATCAGGCCGCCCATGCCTGACGGCTGCGCCTCTTTCATCAGCGCCTCAAGTGCGCACACCAGCATGTGCCGCTGCAGATCTGTCGGCCCTGCCGCTCCCACGCCATACTGAATGCCCTCTCCTGCCCCTGCAACAAATACTTTGGTCAGACGTTGCCCATGCTTCTGCTATCTCAATAAAAATCGCATCTATGCTTGGCAAAGCTGGTCGAAAAGGTACAGGTATGCTTAGAGGCACATGTATGCTTGGCGAAGGTGGTCGAAAAGGTGCCTTCAAGCTCTCCAGAATTGCTGATACAACTTGATACCAGCAGGCATCACTTCAATTCACATTTTCTGAAATAATGTAGCATGTTAAATTTACATACTTTGGAAAAGAGAATATTTTAGTACAATGAAAAAAATGATATCTAGAAAACAAAAAAAGTCATCTTCGCAAGGCAATGAAGGCATATGGTGTATCAATAAACCTGATATGGACCAGGGACATGAGACACAGCACAACACAATACGGGAGTCCAAGATGAATAAGCACCTTGGAGATGTGCAGTGGATGAGGAGCCTCCGGCAGCGAGCTCGAGCAGCGAGGGTCGCTGCCGGGACGCGCGCATGACGGAGGCGGCCAGGCCGCGCAGGCGCGAGCTCCGGTGCTCCGGCAGCTGCGGCCGCCCCTGCAGCGCCGCGCCCGACCAGCCGATGATCGCCGCCCTCACGGCATCCGCTGCATCCAGCACCTGCGGAAAAGAAATCATCATCATTTGTACTTCTTTAGCATTCCTGATGAGTTCTGGATGAATTTCATACTTAAACTCTGTTCACATTGTGATGCAGGAAGAGCTCAATAATTTGCAGGAAGGGGCTGCTTGCAGGTGCTGCATGGCTGAGGTGGCAGCAGCAGCAGCTAGTCAGTCAAGATACGAGGTCGAGCACTGCAAAAGGATTCCCGGGCACCAGTTCACAACTTAGACAGGAGGGGCGGCATCAGGTCAGGCTCAGACATTAGAAGGAGCTGAAAGGACACCTTGCGTGGCAGAGATGGCTTCTCAATGGCTGCACTGAGGAGGTCAGCAACATTCTGTGCCTGGGCGCGCACTGCCTGTTGCAGCAGCGACGCCAGCCAGGCCTGCTCCCCGAGCAGCTGCCCTGCCAGCCCTTGCAGGCAGGCCATAATCTCCAGCATCGCTCGCAGCTCCACTGCACTCTGTGGTTCCCTGCCACATGTACCGGATCTTTTTTTGAGATTGCATGTAAAGCAAGCAAATGCTACATGCGAGCCATGCAGCTTCCCCTACAAAATGTAGTACGCGGGTCTACCTCGTAATTGCCAGAGCTTTCCTGGGCTTTTCAAGACTATGGGAGGAAGTAAGGGGGAAAGGCAGGGGAGGAACACCTGTCGTCTTCCTGGACTGGGCCGTCTGCATGCATCAAGAAAGTGCGCCAGCAGTGCCAGTCAAGCAGTATTGACGCCCAGCTGCTGAGGCTTTTCAAACACGCTTCTGTCCAGCTCATTGCCTCTGCAGCCACCTGCATGTGAAGCCACCAAGACTTTGAAGAAGATGGAATGGCGTTAAAAGCAGCTCATTGGGGGGGGGCACTGATAAGAACATGCACCTTCAGGTCATGGTATAAACTATGACATTGATACACCCGCTGCCTGTTTATTCAGGCATGGCTTTAGCAGCTTGCCTTGAGCGGAACAGATCTCTGCCTGGCGCCAAGCTCATGCATGCGAATGGCCAGGGAAGTCAAGTGCGCAGATAAGGCTGCATGCGAGGCTTTGACACCTTCCACTGCTCTGCTCATACCATATGAGCTCTCTACTGCTGCCAGCTGCTTCCCTTGGAGATCCTCTGGGGCAATCAGCGCCCAGTCCTTGCCAAGCTCTGCACCTGTTGCAAAGTACAGCATAAATCCAGTGAGACCTCCATGTTCCATTACAGCTTTCACACCGCTGCAGTACCATGGATTAGAAGACCATAACTAGGGATGCATATTTAGTAGCAGCTTCACAGTGGTCCAACTGCAGGTGAAGCAAGTTTCTGAAGATCATACCTAGGATTGAGAAGTAGGGAGAAGCCTGCAGAAGGGCCAGTAACGACATGGGCCGCTCTCCAAATGCACAGACAACAGGTTTAGCGCGCAGCAGCTGCAGGCATTTCAGCAGCGCCTTGGGACCTCCGATAGCCTCCAACGCCTGGTCAAATGCAAATAAAACATTTTCAGCGGCACTTTGTTTGCTGCTATCATGTGCACTTTGCATATACTGCCACACACCAAACATGCCTCAGAGCTGCAAAAGCCATAGGCTCGTACATCCTGCAGTCATGGCCAGTGAGGTCCAGCAGATTACCTGTGCTTCAGACTCCTCTGCGGAAAATAGCAGGAAGAGGGCAGCAGGCAAAGCGTGCAGCAGCGCCAGTCGCTCCTCAGGCAGCAGGACCACTGCACCCTGCAAGAGGTGGCATAGACATGCATCCTTGGAAGTTGGGCCCACCATGCGACATTTTTGCATCCCTGAATACGGACACGGCTGCACTGCTGCAGGAAACTCACAACAACAGAAGCTCTTTCCAACTACCAGTGCAAGGTGAGTTGAAGAAAATGTTACTTTGTTGAAGGCGGAGAGGGTCTGCTGCGCATGGAAAGCCAGACAGGCAGACACCCGCTGCTGGTTTGGCACAGCCGCCACTTTCCTGCACACCAGCCGCAGAGCTCCCCACAGAGCACCCCAGACTTCCAAGCTGCCCAGGGGGTAACCACTCCCTTTCTCTGGCCCTGTAGCGCTGCTCTGCTGTGCAGCTGCTGCTCCACTGGAGATCGACTGCTGATCTAAAAGGCTGACAGCTGCTTCCTTGGAGGGGCCGACGTCATCAGGGAGTGGTTGACTGGATGACGCAGGCTGAAGTCCAATTTTTGGCGGCGTAGCTGTTGAGGGATTTTGGTGTGCGCTGGTTTTGTCTGTAGCAGCTGCTGACTCCTCAAGCTCTGCCTTTGAAGGTTCCTTGCACAGGCTCTGCTTCAGGCAGTCGATGACATGGATCAGATCTAGCAGCCTCAGTACATCCCTGCAGCAATCACCCAAGAATTTACAATGCACAGCGTCAAGAATGTAAAATGTACATGCAACACCTCTGAGGCAGGCAAGGTTGACTAGTCATCGCACGGATTGCAGGGTCAGGGACTAAAAAGAATTGAAGCCAAGTCGAGGGGCAAAAGTGCTGGACAGGATCAGCAATTGACAGTGCAGCGGATTGAGCAATTGGCGGACCGTTGGGTCTCTGCACAGAGTCTGACAGTGGTGGCATCTGGAGCCAGAGCGCCTGCAAAGAGCAACTGCAAGCCGCTTGCTGCTGCTGTGCAGAAATCGCTGACAACCTGAGTGCAGGAGGCTGTCTCGTGGTCTGATCTCGAATCAGGAACCATCACCTGCGATGCAAAACAACTTTTTCGGCTTGAATATATACGTGTGCATTGTATAAGCGAAAGCCTCCTGAGATTCTGTGCAAAAAGTTCATCCATCTCACAATGGTTTGCTCGACCTGTTTCGAAGTTTTCATCGACTGCTTCTCCCCTGCGGGAGAGGTGAGCTTGTATAGAATAATCAACGCAGCCTCTCCCTGCCTGATAAGGTCCTGCACGAGAACAACGAGCTCGTGATCCAAAGTGATGTCCTTCTCCTAGGCCTGCACAACTTGCTAGTCTGTCCAGCTGGAAACTCCATTGATGTTTTTTGCAAGCTGAATGACGTAAGAGACTAGGATATCGCGTCAATAACCTGGATTTGAAGGCTCGACTGAAAGTCATGCTTTACAGAGGGGGATGGTTGAGCTAATTCCATCCGTGCTGCTGTCAGTGTGTCCATTGTATTCAAATCTGTTTTTTGGAGCCTTTATCTATTATCTGAGGACAGAGGACCAGAGTGCTAGAGCGAAGGTGGCTCCTCCATCTGATGGTGCCATCTCCATCTGGTATATTTCGACTAGAACACTACCATCTGGCGATGCTCGTGATGTCCACATGCACAACTACTTCAGATCTCTCAATTATGAAATCTTCCATACAAACATCTATATTTTGAAGACAGAATCAATGTCTGTGAGATGACCGTTTGCTGACGTCACATGCATTTCCTGTTCATTTATTGTTTTATAGAGAGGCAAGAAGCGGACACTGAGAAACAAATTTGGATCGTGTGACGTGACAAGAAAAAAATTGCATTACAGTCCAGAGCGACTGCACCTTTTCGCGCTGCATCGCCTCCTCGGCACCCGTCGCTTGATGGCTCGTCCAAGAAAAGTTGGTCACGGCCAAGATTGGGGGCTCGAAGCACTCGTTGCTTTCTTCTCCTGCAACCTACAATACTATAGACAGCATGCCCTTTTGTATCACATAAATGACTTTGAGCATATGGCTTGCCTAGATCTCAGTAGTGGTCACATTATCAATTTTATGTACGCAAATGGATAGCACTGCTGTCTTAGCAGAGTTTAGGGCTTGAAATTCCTCAGGGAATTGAAGATTTATACGATTGGAGAATTTCAACGTCTTGGAGCAGCGAAATAGTTGTTGCTGGGGTCCTCTGAGACTCTGATGGAATCAACAAACAATGTCCATAGCAGACAGCTTGCAACCAGACCCCAACCTCCAGCCGCCCGCGTGAGGGCTTGGGCATGGCACGATGCCGCTCTGTTCCTGTTCTGTTCAGCCAGCCTCCTCATTTTTGTGGTCATCATTCTCAACGTCTGGAACAACCTCTCCCTGCGACAGTAAGAGCCTCCTGTCCACAAACCCCTCCTGGTTTTGCTTTTTGATCAGAGCACCAAAGCACATTTGATCTGTGCCCCGGCTGGCGTGGGGCGGTATAAATACTAGGAGAGTGCCCACGGTTGGTTGGGTCTTGCTTGGATCTGGCAGGCCCCAACGAAGGGTTGGGAATTAGAGAGCTTTTACCTGCAGCTTGTCTGCAGACGCACCTTGCCTCTGTCAGAAAATCCCTTAAATAATAATAATAGTAAAAAAAAAATTGATCTGCCAAATGGTTGCAGAAAATATCTGACCCTTAGTGATAAACTCAGGATGAAGGAGGATCGGCAGCTACCCCAATCCCAATGGGTGGAGACTGCCTTCAATATAAAATTGGCTCTGCCAACGATAGAGGCCAGGGCGAAGCTGAACTCCATAGCATCCGCCCAGCAGAAGGCCATGCAGGGCACACCAAACAATGTACGCCCCTTTGAATTGCTATAAAATTACTTGCTGCATGTACCTCTTCCAGTGGTATTCCAAGAAAACAGCAATGGATTCATTGCAGCCTCTTTGACCTCTGGCCCCGGCTGGCGGGGTCCGATAGAAGTACCGAGTACTGTGCTCACGGTTCATCTGGTTTGCATGTGAGTTTATCAAGGGGTACAATTTGTGGTACAGCCTTGACCTGCAGCGTGTCTGCAGACGCACCTTGCCTTTGGCAGGAACATATCCTAAAACACAACATAGGGAAGAGCTGTGAATCCTTTTCCATATCTCTTATCAGGTACAGCAGGCAATGAAGACAGGCCTACCACTGCACGTAACATTTACCAATGAAGGCTATGCGCTGCTAATGCGCAACTGGGCAGAACACCATCAGAAGCTGGGGCTGCTTTATCTGGTCATTGCCCTTGATGAAGCAACAACACAGCTCTGCGCCAAGCATGGCATCAACAGCATGCCCTGGAGTGTGAGCCTTGCTTCAAGGTACAGGCGAAGAAATTTGCACCACCGTGTCTTGACACTGTGTTTTGCATCTGTGCATGGGTGCTGTGACTGAGTGTTCTGTGGCAACGGGCCTCAGACAATGCTGTCAAGTCCTTCAAATTCCTGAAGGGCTTGAACCTGGTTCAGACGCGCATGACTGCTTGCAAAGATCTCCTAAAGGCAAGCTTGACAGAGAAGTAAGTGGTGTGCAGGAATTTCCGAGAGGACATGAAAGTATTTAGAAAGATGGGAGCCATAAAGCCGGCCATTGTACTGCAATTCTTTGAGCGTTTCAACCTGTCCACCATTGTGCTGTCTGACACTGACACTGTTTGGCTGAGGGACCCTGTAGGTATGCTCTATTCTTCCCTTGCATACTGTAAAGCACCCCGGTTTTTCCTGAATCAGCACCACACAAGCTTCAGACTGTGCATGCTGCGGTGGCGCCAAGATAAATTTTCAACTTCATGGACATTGCAGGATTCTTCCAAAATGAACCAAATGCTGATATGTTCATCTCTACCGATTGTCTATCGCATGAGGCAAGTCTTTCCCCAGGCACCTGACTCCAGTTATCTTCGATAATTCAATTTGCATTACTGCTGGCATGGACTTTGATTCTGATATTGAGTGCCCGAGGGGTGCATCTGCTATACAGGCAGAAGAGAAGGCCTTGAGAGGGGAGCCTGTCAATGTCAGCCGCTGCGGCCATTTACCAGGTGTGTAAAGACGATCTTTGCCCCGGCTGGCGGGGGGCGCTACAAATATTGAGCACCGTGCCCACGGTTGATTGGGTCTTGCTTGGATCTGGCGAGTCCAACAAGGGGTAGGATTGTGGCAGCCTTTAATTGCAGCTTGTCTGCAGGACGTACCTTGCCTTTTGGCAGGAAAAGCGAGTAATATAAAATATAATAAAACAGGTCACATCCTACACAATGCATGCTGTACCCCATTCCCATCAGTCCTTAAGATCTTTCAGAGCAATGAAGACCCAAGACCTTCTGTATGAGCCCTGTTGCAATGAAACCATCATGGGTACTGCAAGAAAGAAAAAATCCACGTCCTGTAAATGGAACTCCATTGCATTGCTCATGCGAGCGCCAACAGCTGACAGAGTGCTTGCTTCCATGCAGGGTCAACTATGGACCGCCTGGCGCTCAATTCTGGCATCATTGCCTTCAGAAACAGGTCACAACCATATATCATTGATATTTACAGGTATTTTTCTGTGCTGATGAGTGTAAGTATCCTTAGGAGCAATCTTTATGGAATCCTACTGTGGGTGTGGGCAGGCCTGCCGCCAAGAGATTCTTGCAGCGCTGGCGGTCGTATTTGCTGGATCCTGCAAAAGCCAGGCACATCTTCAGCTCTGGCGCCAATTGGACTGTGACAGATCAGCTTGCCCTCAACCTCATCATGCAGGTAATACCCTCAGGTGAATTGCCCTGCAGACTCCAAGATAACCATATAAGTTCTCTGGTCTTGTAAGTGCGTGCTGTAATCAGCCATGCTGAGATCAATGCTGGACAAAGAGAGCGCTGAATAGGAATGAGCTTTCCCTGAAGCCAAATAAGCCAGGCTCCTCGTAAGGACAGGGCATGCATGCAAGAAAGAGTGGGTCATCACGAGTCCTGCATGGCATGCAGGAAGGCACGGGTAACGTAGTCCAAAGTGTAAGGGAAAGTGGGCGGCTTGTGTGGCTTGCTGACCGGACAATAAAGGTCCTGCCACTGCCTGTCTTGGCGGCGGTCAACGGCCATGTAGCCTTTGAGCAGCACCTGCCTGAGAGGTGACAAATTACTTGCTCCTTGCTTGACCGTATTTGCAGAATATACCCACATATGCTCAGTACATCTGATCATTGCAATCTGATGCACGTGTTACTGGACGTACCGAGATCCTAGTTGCCTGGGAAATGCAGAGGTACTCAGTATGTACTCATGCGTCCATATCACTCCCCTCACATTTAGTCAGGTAGGGGTCTGGCTTGATGCAGTGTGTCAGTGACAGCTGTCAAGCCTTTCTTGCATGGCATTATTTCATTGTGTCACATCATGATTTGTATAAATCTCATCGCCCTCTTGTGGCTGTCCTGTGCAGGCATGGAGTGTCCCCATATGTGGTCCACGCAACCTTCAATCGTTTTGGACTGCCCGGCAAACGAATGCGCTTCCGGTGCGAATGCCTTCCGCTGCAAGATGCAATTTTTCAACGTCCACACATCAACCAGAAATGCTCCCTCAGGGGTTGACAGGGGGTCTTAAAATTTCCATGCCAGCCTGTAAGGAGGGCTCGGCAGTGACTAAATTTCAGAGATTTCCAGTGGCTGTCAAACCCTGCTGTCTTTGTTACAACTCTGCACTTGACTGAGATAACACGCTAAGGCCTTGAGTTACGGTGATGAAGTGCATCTGTGCGCAGGGAAATGAATTGGTGGCTGGTGAATTCAGACGATTACACCTCTCCTCACCGCCTGTTTATGACATATGACAACAATGTTGCCGCGTTCCTGGAAGGACTGGAGGGGGCTGAGGGCCCGATGGTGCCCCTGAAGAAGCACCTGCTTGGAGCAGCCTACCAGGTCGCAGCCCTGCGGGACGCCCTTGCCATTGCCTGGTGAGGAATTTTCCGGAATTGTCAAGCTTGGGAGGAAGCAACAGCATTGTGCTACGCACGTCAATGTTAAATTGGAGGGACTGCATGTGTCCTCGGCTGTGAGTTCAGCTTAATCATGAGGTGTTTCAGTCCTTCATCACTGCTGCAAAACAAGGACAATGCATGCAATGCAAGACTGCCTTATGGTGCAATTGTTGGGCTACCTCGCGTGGCACAGCAGGCAGAGATGAGACGGAAGTCACTTTCTTACTAAGAAAGAATGCATGCATGCAGGTTCCTAAACAGGACGCTGATTCTGCCCCAGTTTCTGGCCTGGTGCGACATCGACCACAACGCGGCGGTGCTAGAGAAATGCGCGACCGTCGGCAGCGACCTTCAGCTTCCCTTCAGATGCCCGGCTGACTGGTACATCAACATGCGCAGCCTCGAACATAGCCAGCTGCAGCTACGCCCCTCCAGCTTCCTGTCCCAGGTATTACAGCCTGTCCATCCACCTGTGTTCTCTCCATGATTATTATTATTGTTGTTAATTTACATTTAAGAGACCTGTTGGGAACCACCTGAGGCTCTTATAGGCTCAGGTTATTGTTATTTATCGCTGCTCCTGCCAGAGTAAGGTGCGTCTGCCACCAGTAAGGTCTGCCGCAAATCCGACCCCTTGATGGACTCGCCAGGTCCAAGCAAGATCCAATCAACCTGGGCAACGGTGCTCAGTATTTCTACTGGCCCCCGCCACCGGGGCCAGTCTAGTCTCCTTGTGCATGCCAATACATATATACTTGAAACCCTTTGGGTGGAGGCATTGCCACCAGGCATTGCCCAGGGTGGAGAGTAGGAGCCAAGCATTCAGCAATGTGGGCTCTCCAGAAGCCATGGATTGGACGGTCCTTGTGAAGTTGATTGCTGAAGCCAGGCAAAATGTGTGATGCAGCTTCCCAGGGATGTTCATGAATCAAGAGATGCAGTCACTCTCCTGGACTGGGAGACTTTGTCCTTTGGACTGGAGCATCCTTCTCCGAATTTTACTCACGCCTTGTATCTGGGGACAGAGGCTGAGAAGCTTCAGGTGGGCATCGAATAGAACCCTTCTCCTTTGATCCTGTGCTTCATTGTTATCACTACTATTATTAGATTAATTACACTCAAAAGGCAAGGTACGTCCTGCAGACAAGCTGCAATTAAAGGCTGCCTCAACCCTACCCCTTGTTGGATTCGCCATATCCAAGCAAGACCCAATCAGCCGTGGGCGCGGTGCTCAGTATTTATGCCACCCCCCCGCCAGCCGAGGCCCAGCGCGGGGCTTTATTGTAGCAGCAGTCAGGGTATGACAGGGCCCCAACAGTGGTTTTAAGGGGGCCAACAATGGCAGGGATTTGGCATCACTGATGGCAGCTGTGCCTTGCAGGATTTGTTGGAGTGGGCACGCGATGTGGCTGTACTTGAGTGGCAGAGCTTTCAGCCTGGAGCATTTGGCGGATCATCAGACGCCACCAAAACCCAGCACTTCAACAGGCTCTTCAAGGTCGTATGCCCCACAACTCAGTGCAATGTCTTTTCATCGCAATAAGCAGCACGGCAACGCTTGGCAGATGCAGATCACTTCCTGGGTGGGTAAGACTGCATAAGGTTGACACAATTTTTGGTGTATGCAGAGTATCGCACATGGACTTCAATGGTGCTGCAGCGGGGGGTCCTGGGAGAATCCTCATCAGTTTCAGGCCTCCCGCTGGCTCTACATCCAGCCGCAGCCCTTGGTGAGCAGTTCATTTACAAAGCTGTTAGACCTAAAATCTGCTAACACAGTGAATGATGAAGGACTACATCTCATCCGTATTAGGCTTTGCGGACTGCTTGATTTGCCATAGTCGCACTTATCTCTGAGTGGCCGTACACCTTGAGAGTGTCATGAAATATGATAATCACGCCTGTGTGTGCTCCTTTGTTTGATTCAGATGCAGAAGCAGTGCATGGGTGCAGGAAGTCAGAAGAGCTGGCGACGCACCAACCCCATGGCAGGTGCCAAGGCTGAGACGGCCTGCTGTGTGCGACTTGCTGGAGCCCGACAATGCCAAGTTTGCAAGCATGTACAACAACCATCCCTGTCACTTTCTACAGTGATGCTAATGGATGGAAAGACCAATAGCAACATCTTTCAAGCTCTTGCATTTCTGCTGTTGCAACCGCTGGCTCACCTCAAAGGTGCGCGAGCGCAGAAATGTGATCTGCATAAGGACCTTTGATGGGTGCTCATTTGTGCAATGAAATATCAACACAATAGCAGCAGTAATGTATCTACAAGGGCGCATCGACCCAAGGTCAATTAGCCAGAACTGACGCAATAATTCTGGTTGCACGAATCAACTGTGCTGAAACATTAATGGGACCGGGGGGGGATTTCTTAATGCTACAGACCTTTTCAGCCCCGAGCAGAGATCACCAGCACTTCAAAAAACGTTGCTGAATTCAAAATGCAAATCTAATTTCGCACTGCAACGTCAGCAGAACTTGGGCCCCTTCATGCGCCAGTTGATGCACCAGTTATCTACAACAGGTCTGACAAACTAACAAGCAACGGCACATCCCACATCTGGACATATTCTATTCATTATGGACTGTAGAGGAGATATGTCCAGCTAGAGAGTAAGAAAAAATGCAGACCTGGTCCGACAGAATTTAAACAGAAGCGCAAACAAATGAAAAGTAAGCAAATATGCAGAATCAAGTTCTTAATAATCCTCATATATGGGTGCCAAGAGCCATGTGATGTCCAAACACACAGTTTGGGTTTCACAGCATGGCTTTTTATATTTCTCTCCTTCGACATGTGTCGAGTCAAAGATTGTCTTTCGCTCTGCGATACATCCTATTCAAAGCCTGTATCAAGAACACGACTGGATCCTCAGTTGAAAGGAAAGGTGACTGCTGGGGGAAACTTCTCGTGAGCGGGATAATGCCCATCTGCTATCCTTAGACATCAAAGAATGCTCAAACTTTCCCTCAAGACATAAAGACCAAAACAAGGCAATTAATCTATCTTGTGGAGGCAGCGTACCCTCCTGGCAAAACGATGCAAGCACCAACCCACCACTATTCCTGTCGCAAAGCTCGCAGCAGCGATCTTTGCGGTGTTTTGTTTTGAAACCATCAATTCTCTCGAAAGGTATCAATCAACACAAATTTTGATTGTCAAACAAGCCCCAGATCAGCTTTCAACCAGGGTCATGAGCGTCGATTTCTACAGTACAGACCGCTGAGATCCTCGGCTCAGGTAGGGGTAGATTTTAAGTGACATATGTATCGCTTTCTATGTGTCTTTGACCTCTTTAGAACGTCAAATGTTATGAGAAAAAGTCTCATGTCCAAGAAGGGCAGTCTACAATCCCAGCCATGACGTACCTGAATAGGTCGCGCAGCACGCCTCGCACGATCATGGCACGGTTGCCAATTCTGCTTCTGCAATATGCCCAAGCAACTAAGCAACCAACTTGGAGCAACGTTGACACATCAACTTCGCACATTGATGAGTTGCACCCTCCAAATTTCGTTACGTGCATCGATCGACACAGGGGCTTTGAAAAAGGATTAGTTGACCCATAGTTATCTTTCGATCCAGAGATGCCCTCTGCAGGCATTCAGGCAAAATACAGACAACTGTGAAGACAGTATAGCGCGCACGAGTGGTGAGACATACTGTGTGGAGTTTCTTTTTACTTTAGAGGAGCTCAACAGCGTCAACAAGGTCAGTCCTTCGCCATCTGAGATCACCTGTGTGAAGCAACATGAAGCAACCTACGGACTATATGATAGTAAGAAAGATCGCATATGATCAACCAACATGGGCGTCGATATATAGAGAGAAGAACATTATAGTGTCTGAGCCATCGCTGTGTCTCCATAGGATGCCACCCAGACGACAGAGAGGGTCAATTGCCAAACAATGTGCCAGCTCACTGGAGCTGCCAGAGGCAGTATGGGCGCATATTGCCAGCTGCCTGTCGGTCACAGACTGGGCCAAGGCATCAGGAACTAGCCGTGTGACTTTCAATCTGCAGCTGCGCACCATGGCTATCCCACCAGAACTCCCGCAAGCAGGTATGTCTCATGCATGGTGGTCTGCAGCATATTCTTTTATCTGTTCGAGGTGCTGACTGTGACATTGACCGTGCTGATTGTGACACTGACCGTTCGAGCCTTACTCTGAGTATCTGGCTGCTCAATACGGGGCAAGTTACTGCAGTTATCCTATGTTTTTTTGTCCAGGTGTGGCATGGGTCAGCAAGAGGCTGAGCAGTGCACATGCATTGCGTCTGGATGTAGATGACTGGCAACGGCTTGCTGTTGCCACGAGGCAAGGCTTAAGCACGATGACCTGTTTGGAGCAATTGGAGGTCATTGGGCACTCTTCCGCGACTGCAGACGCGGCAGTGGCACACTTGATGTCATTTTCGCACCTGGTGGCTGGTGCAACAAAGCTGACAGTGCTGTCAGTTTCCTTTGGCAAGCTCCCCTGGTTTCCGCCTTTGGTGCATGTCAAGCATCTGGTCTTGTCACTTGGGGGAGACATCGACCCAGGCATTGTGTTTGCAGCACTTCCAAATGCAAACAGCCTGGAAACCTTGTCGTTACGTACACCAAATGCGTTGCTAGAGGCACCCCTGTTGCAGCTAGATAGCATGCGCTTCTTATGTGCTGTTGCTTTGGAAGGCATCTGTCCAGCTGGCATCAACCTGCCTGAGAATTGCACTATGCATCTAAAAGGCCTTCTATATTTTGAGATTAGGGGGGACGCGTGGGATAAGGCGTTTAACAGTGTGAGGACATTCTGCTTTGAGGACAACAGCCTGCAGATCCATGATCTAATCCCCACTTACTTTCCCAAGATGCAGAATCTTACAACAGTAGACATCATGGTCTTGGAAATGGGAACTCCAGATATTTATATCTCTCTTGAAGGTCTTTCTCAAGTGCAGAGGCTCTACCTTGGCAGTGAATGCTCGTACCTGAAGGTTCCGGCGAGAGTGTCTTGGCGTGAGGTCTTCTTTGTTAGCTCAGAGGTTATGGGGCTAGTCTTTGACGATCATGCATGGTTCGCAAAAGAAGTCCCAAATGCCTGTTTCAGGTATGCCTCTCTGGAAGGGCCATCCCTTTTGAATTTGATACGTGCCTGGGACAAGGAGCAGAGGTGTTGCAAAACTAAATCACCGGAGGATTCCCGGACTTGCAGCGTTGTCAGTTGCTGCACACAGGGTTATGGTATGAACTTCGCTGACTGCCCCTGTGGTGTATGTATGCCTTGTCTTCGGGAGTCTGGTATTGCATACAGGCATAAAATGTGATGATGAAGACGAGTTGTCATGACTTCATGTTGGATTAGTGTCGGTTTAAATAATGCTTGACCGCAGTATGGAGGGTGCAGCTGCTTATACTTATATTGACCACTTGTTGCGGACATATGCTGTTGCTTTTTAGATAAGCAGAGAGCTGCCTGCCTCCCATCCAATTTTATGAATGAAGTCAAAGCATTCCATTTTCCAAAGAATAAAGTCAAGCGTGTAACGGCAGCAGAACAGCAAGTCTCGCATGAACATAATTACTGCATTTGGCTGCAAAGAGTGGAAAGTTCCACTGGAACTCATCTTGCATAAGGATCTGCACATTGCTTGTCATTGACGCTGCGACCAAATCGGTGTTTTGGAAGCGCACCATGCAACGTCCATCTCTAGAATTGCATACTTGTGCTTAGTGCAATCCCCATTTCCACGTCAGCTGGGCACTGTCCGGGCTGCGACATCGCTCTTGATCTGCATGTGTGTACGTGTGTGGATGCATGCGCTCAGCCATGGACATTCCTTTACTTGCAGCAGTACAACTTGTACGCTTGAAGTGTGGACTAGAGCATCTCCTGGGACAATTGCACATGAGTACCTACTAGGCATACCTTCAGTACAACATGAGGACTCTGAAGAGGTTCTGCCACAAAGAATGTGCGTTGCATTGCGGTTTCACAGAATGCTCAGAAGCAATTGGGGCAACAGGAGAGTGCTGCAACAAATACAAATAAGGCTGACAATCAGATGCTTAAATTAGTGTGATCCCTATCCCAGATGTGCCAATACAACAACCAAGAGCATCCAAAAATTTCATGTGGGCGGCGACAGGACAATGCCGAGTCCATAGACACTGCCGGAGCAGGTGGCCTGCGCGAAATTTGTGGGCGTGCCAGCTGCGCGCGCTGAGTCACCCACCAGCAGCCCCCCTTTGTCTGCATTTGGCCGGATGTACACTGAGTTGCCTTGCAGAGTGTCCATCGGCACTGCGCCATTGTAGTCTAGCTTTGAGTCCTGGCCGCCAGCTGCTGCCACTGTGTGAAAGCTTGACACGTCCCTGTTGCCTGCGCACCAGCAGCAACACAGCATGTGAGACCATCGGTTGATCTCTTCTTGACATCAGCCTCGCCCAATGCAAAGAACACCGCATTGAATTCCTGAAATTGCCCAAAAAGAAAGGCCAAGTTCCGCCCAAAGCTAGGCAGGAGCGCCCTTTTCATTGCAGACGCCACAAATTCAGGGGCCAAGAAACTTCTCTGCGCATGCCAAACTTGCCACACAACGAGGTTCATGATGTTCGCATATTTCAAGTGAACAAGCCCAAATTTAGAGACAGGCTCATCAGACCACTGCATTGATTGTCAAGAGTTGTTTGAGTGAGGATAAGAATGTACCTAGGGCCATGTGGAAGAGCATGAGGTTGGTGAGTGCGCGGCTGCTGTGAGTGTCCGGCTGCCCCTTCCACGCAGAGTTGATGGGTGCAAACACCGTCTGGGAGGTGTTGCCATTCATCAGGAACGAGGTCAGACCTGCACCATGACACACCTGCAAGGTCAGCAAGTCCCTCTGCATGTTTCCTGACTGCAATGGCACATGACAACACAGACCCACATCTTCTGTTTGAAAGAGCAGCAGGGCGTCTGCAATGCCATGACAGGGACTGCGCTTGCTTCTATATGCACAGTGAGGCATTGTCAAAAAAAGGCGGAGAGTCAGAGGAGGCCAGCATGCCTGTGCTGTTGGCGTTCTCAAGGAAGGTGCTGAACTGCGCATGCTGCTGCAGAGCGGCATAGCTGTTGGGGAGGCAGTCTGACGCGGGTGCCTGTGCCTTCCCATTGGCTGGACCGGGAGCGGGCGCTGCATAACAGCAGAAGACAGTTGCGTTAAGACATTTACATACATCTTTTTTGCTCCACAGGTAACAAGAGCCCACTGGGCACGCAAAAGGTGTTCATGGCTGGATGATGAGTAGTCTTCCTTCCTTCATGTCACCCACATGCAGCATGCTCAGGCATGCAAAAGAGGAAGGGTACCCTTTGCTTCTCAGACCGGCAATTATTGACCACATGAAGGCAATCAGGGCTCTGTGAGACGACCACATGAGCATGCTCTGGCAAGCAAACAATGAAGGGCAGCCTTTGCTTGCCAGCATCCATTTTTCGAGCGAGTGAAAGCAGGCTGGGGCTCTGTGAGACATTCACAAATGCCACATGAGCAGCAATAGAGGACAGGGCAAGAGCCTCACCTGTGGCGTTGGGTATTACAAAGTTGCTGAAGGGCAGCTGTATCAGCTGGGGGGCAGGCGAGGGGGTCCTGACCAGGCCCACCAGGGGTGGACGATGCGCCATCTCAAATGGCTGGATTGACGGGTCTCCTGAGGCTGCATCTGCACAGTCACAAATGTTGGTAATATTGCTAATACGCTGAGTTCCTGCCTGAAGGCAAGGTGCCCATGCAGATGAGCCGCATGCATGTAAGCCACCCCTCGTTGAAGTTGCCAGATTCTAGCTCGGTGGCCAAAAAGCTCAAGAATTGTACCGGGCACACATATTGGAAACAGCAGCATGGCCGGTAAGGAAGGCTCCTTTTGAACTTTCAGAAGGATGGGTGGCCCACCAGGAGAAGCTCTTGGGCTCCGCAGGTTGGAATCCAAAAAATCTGCATCTGCGGAGGGCGGCAGTAAAATGGAGGTTCCACTGACGAGGGGATCTGGGGCCCTGGCAGCGGCTGCAGACCCCGAAGGGGGTGGCATCTGATACCGCCAAGAGAAGGTGTTGAACAGACTGACAGCTGCTGCCACTGGCCCAGGTGCCGACAGCAGTCCTGCATGCAATATGGCTTACAATTATCACCCCTGCCGCTTCCGCCTCTTCCAATGCCTTGCTGTACATTTCCCTAAGTTGAACAGCAATGAAGCAGAGCTCCATGCCTATGCCTAAGCAGTATACAAGTCATCCCGCATCAGACAAGACGAGAGAAAACAGCATATGCAGAGCCTTGGGTACAGCGCAAATTTGACACAAGTAATTAGTGAGTCCTGTGCCTAGGCAGCAAGGTAGTATCAAGCCGTCAGACAACACAAGTAGGGACATAAGCAGAGCCTGGGCACAGGGGCAATTTCTGATGCCATGAATTGCTGAGTCAAGAAAGTATGGACCTGGCATGGGAGCGGGTGCAGGCGCCAGGGCGCTGCCAGGCTGGGGCAGCAGGGGCGTTCCTTGCGCGATCTCGCTGCTGCCGCCCGGCCGATCCGCCGTGCTGAACTGCGCGTCTGTCGCATAATCGCCCACGGCCGGCTCCGGAATTGCATTGCTGCAGAGCATTTTGAAAGTCAGCAAAGCCGACTTTGGCACAGTTTTGACATCCTAGAGGTTCCTCCTGGCAATTTGCCTCAGCCTTTGGATTCTAGGATGGGCTTCCGGTCTGCAAAGGACCATTTCCTGTCTTGTGCCCTAGTGCTAGGCAGGTGGCAAATCTCTGGGATACCATTGATGGCACAAACTACTAGTGTATCTGACGAACCCTGGGGTGCGCCGCAAGACATAAGTGTCCCAGGAAACAGTTCTCCTCTGCAAGCTTGTGCCAGATGACTGCCTGGAGTCTCCCCCGCTTGCAAGCTTGGGGGTTTGCATAGGCTGTACTGCCAAAAAATCCTTGAGAGATGCGTGCATGAAAAAAGGGCGAAAGTGCGGTCGCACTTGACAATGACGGTGCGGCCGACATTGTCGCGCAGGCGAAGGTCAAAGGGAGGTGGGTACAGGTCAGAGAGCTCCCAGGCAGCGCCAAAGCTGTTGTTCATCGGCCGCCACGCATGCGCCCTGTCACTCACACCCTGCTCCCAGCAATACACCCTTCTCAAGAAGATGCATGTCTTCCCCAGATGACCAGGCATACTTGACCAAGCAAGGGCCGCAACATCAAAGCTGCACGATGGAACTTCTGCTCATGTATGAGCCAATCGGATATCCAGAGGACTCCAAAGCAATTCTTGGTAGTCCAGAGTCCTCTGATTGTATTTCAGAAGGGGACATGCTGAAGCGCGGAGCACAGAACCACAGAGCAAGAGTCTCAAAATTTGAGGTGGCAAAAACACAGGACAATCTTGCTTGGATCTGGCGAGTCCAACAAGGGGTAGGATTATGGCAGCCTTCAACTGCAGCTTGTCTGCAGGACGCACCTTGCCTTTGGCAGGAAAAGCGTGTAATAATAATAATAATAAAAAAACACAGGACAAAAAGATGAGACACCTCGCCAGCGCTTGCTCGCAGCTCGACGCTGTCAAGCGTCCCCGTGCCTGCGACCTGTGTGGGCACCACTCGGATGGACCCGTCCCCGCTGACGCTGTAGTCTGTCACGCGCATCACCATCCCCCTCGGCGGCTGGCACTCCACCTGCGCGCACATGCCCACCTCAATGCTGGATCAAATCACCTGCGACAGGCGCAGGCTTGGACTGCATCTTGAATGGTCCGACATCCTGCACAACATTGCTTCATGACAGGCAAGTTCCTTGCAACACAACCAGTCAGCCTTGCCGGCCGGCAAACAGTGCTGCTCTCTTGTGATGCAGGCAGCGTGGCAGGGCTAGGCTCAGCCAAAAGGTAATCCTGCCTGTCAGCCCAGGCATCCCAACCCGATAGGCCAGATCTTCATCTTCTTGTTCTGACATGATGAACTGCATGGATGTTCATGTGTGAAGGTGCTAGAAGGTGCACACCTGGCGGAACTGCACTGGGAGGGTGCCACTGCTGGGGTCGCCGATGGAGTAGTTGAAGAAGGCCGCATGCACGCTTATCTGCCCCGGCGCGCAGGAGGTGCAGATGTCCCCAACAAACACCACCGGCTGCGCTGAATTTTGCTGGCGCTGTGCGCACTTCTGTTGCACACAGAAACAAGAGCTTAGCACCCTACGAAACTCCAAACAGCACATTTGAAAGGTGCAATGCGGTGACTAGCGCACTCTCTGTCGAGTAGTCTGAGATACAGTCTTGATCAGAGTCTAGGTGATTAATTGAAAGTACTCCTTGGTCAACTGCTCTCGTCTAGAACAGTCTTTGTGGAGATCTGAACATCTGGAGCTTGAGAGGATAGACCCACTGGGGTAAGTGAGGCCAGCCAGGCAAGAGGGCATGAAAGCCCTTTTTGTCATCACAGGGCATATCAAGGGCAGGGAAATCTCACGCTGCCAGAGCAGCTGACTTGCAGGCAGGCTCCACAGCTGCTGCTGTCCTTCCCAAGCAGGGCAAAGTTGGAGGCAGAGGCTGTGGCCACACTCCAGAAGGGCCAAATTTTTCTGGAGAATGCCCCATAACAGCAGGAGCCCCTCAGAAGAGCGCCGCTGGGCTGTGAAGGGTCCACACCATCCTGCAGGAGTGACACCTTTAGTAAAAGATGCAAAGCCATGCAATAGACATGTATAGAACATCAGAAAGCCTGGTTGCAACCTGGAAGCACACACACAGCACATAAACATGAAACGAGAGCCCTGCCTGCTGGCCCCCATATGGCGAAGCGCTTCCGAGAAAAAAATCGCCTAGCGGGGCTGCTTCACCCTTGGCTGAAGCTACAAGTGCAAGGATGGCTAGAGCGATCGTTGACAGACGTGCACTGTTGCTGTCCATGCAGGAGTCCTCATCGATTCACAACCTGTATTTCAGCACCACGACGTTGACGTCGGCCTGTTTTCCGGCAACGTGTGTCGTCTTCCAAGAGTCTCTCACGATATGTGTCGACGGTTTTGTATTTGCACTACAGCTCCATCTGATTGGAGGCAGGCTTGCATGCATGTGCATGCGCATGCAGAGCGAGCGCATTCAAGCGATGACGCCTGGCGGCTGGGACAAGCCAAAACACCCCACCATGCCTGAAGCGACTGGAGGAGCTCCTGACCGTTTTACGCTGGCTGTAATTCCTCTCGAGATTCAGACGATGTAATTCAAGGGCCGCGATCTGGCCACTTTCTCTGCCTGGACGGCTCACAAGTCAGACGGTGCAAGACGTGCTGGAAGAGAGCGGGGGGTCCCCTGCACTGCAACCGAAATTCCCCACATTCACCTTCAGTGAATTTAAGCGAATTCATTCTACTCCCATTGCAGGTAATTATGGGGTGGTTTTCGCATTCGCACAAGACAGATCAGAAGCCCACAGACGAGCTTCGCGCAAATGTGCAGACGCTCCTCGAGGGCAACCCCGCCCTGCAAATGTTTGCATCGGACGCCTGCCTGACCAGGTGAGAGCCTGCCTAGGTGTTTGTAGACACGTTTGCACCCTTGAGATTTGTTGTAAGTTGCGCTATTCAGGCCTGCCCCAGATGGTGAATTTAGACGTCGCAAAACTACAATCTGTTGCATCTTGGTGTTTGGGTTCTCACATTTGGAATATGGACCTGTAACATACCATTGAAATAATTTGGAATTCAAGCTATATCCCAGAATTGGTGTACGAAGGCTAGCCTGGGCTTGGGATGCTCAGACATCCTCTGCTTATGGACACCTGTGCTTTTCTTGGATCTATTGTGGTATGTTGGTGTCTTTGTCCTCGTGGCCTTGTAGTATTTATATCTACGCTTTCATGCCAGCCTACCATCCGACAAAGTTTTTCTGCCTCCTATGCAGGTTTCTGGTGGCAAGGAACAACAACGTCCACAATGCAACCTATGCACTGCAGAGAACGTTGCAATGGCGTGCCCGCTTCAAACCGGAGAACATCTACTGGGATGACGTCAAGGCCTGTGCAAGCGGCGGCAGGCTTGAGCTGCTGTCACAAGCTGATAGCCTCGGCCGGCCCATTCTGCTCTATCGCCTGAGGTGTGTACTCTTCAGCAGCATCAAGCTCCAGGAAACATTGCCAAGCATTCAGTGAGGACTCCTCTGCTTTCCTGCCTTCCTGCACAGCATCACACTGTCACCATGGGCTGCTCTTATGGTGCTGCTTGTCTGATGTGCAGGGCGCCATCCAAAAAGGGCACCACAGCCGATGAGTACATGCGCTTCTGGGTCTACATGCTGGAGTGCACCTGTAGGATGGCAGACAACACCGGTGAGCAATGCAACTCTGTATCTGCTAGGACTTCACATGGTGGTCCCACCCCCCTTGTTGTAACCTTGGAATTGCTGTGGGTTCCACCTTGGAGCACAGGGCATTCAGAGCTCAGCACAAATGCTGTGGGTATTGGTGTTATGGCGTGCTGCCTCGTGCTATATGCTGAGTCATGCTCATCAGGCCGTGGTGAATGAAAACAGCCATGCAGCCTTTCAGAGATTTATGTCATGTTGTGAATGCAGGTGCTGGCAAGGTAGTGGTCGTGTTCGACATGCATGGCTACTCAGATCCCAACACCATCATGCCAACATTCCTGGTGGGTTCCTTGCTTCAATTACCGCTTCCAGAGCGTGCAGCATGCATTTGCGCAGATCAGAGTCGGCCTTATGCAAGGCCTTACAGGCTTGTGCCGTTATTTTCTCGTGATGAGAAGACACAGTAAGTTGACTGGTCTTGACATCCCAACCTCGTCAACTCATGGTCGCATCAGATATGTGACCCCTGCAGTTTCTGGTATGTGCACTTGATTGCTGATGAGCGCCAGTACCAGTCTGGCATGGGGAGACTCAGGATGACTGGTGGAAAATATTGATGCACCCTGGTGGGACCTTTCTAAGCGATGCAGCACTCTGTGCAGACGAGGATAGAGCTCATCCGCACCGCTCAAGCGCACTTTCCAGAGCGGCTGGCGCTGGGAACGGTGTGCAATCCGCCGCTGATCTTCTGGGCGCTGTGGCGATCCATTGTGCCCTTCCTTGACCCCATCACCAAGTAAGCAACCATCTTCTCTCAACCTCAGGCCTTGCACATTTGGGGTCCCCTCAAACCACCAGATGTCGTGCAGTCTTAAGATTCATCCACATCTCAATTTGCAGCCTGCCATGCCTTGCCAGGGCACGGGGAACACTTGCCCTTGGCTGCATATCAGGTCCACGCTTCATGCGTGCTTGTTTTTCTAGTGGCAACATGATTTGCATGATTTACTCTAGCGGCAACATGATTTTTATGATTTACTCTAGCAGATCACTTGGCAGACAACGTCAGCACAGCAGACCTTGCCAGTGTTCTGGAGCAGCACCCTGCAGGAGGTTAACCTACGTTTGCAGGATGATGCTAGTGATGCTTGGAGGACAGGTTGCTGACCGGGGGGCTGTTGGCGCAGGAGCAAGGTCGCGTTCGCGAGCAACGTGGAGCAGATACAGGAGAAGCTGCAGCCGACCATCTCCCCGGACCTGCTTTACGAGTCCCTGGGCGGCAGCAAGCCGGAGAAGTTCGAGTTCGCGCACCTGGACCAGCACATGCGCGCGATGGACGCCGAGCGCCGCGCTGAGCTGTCGGCCGCCTCGCTGCTGACCGCCAAGGCCGCACACTCCGACGCAGACGAGCACATGCTCGATGCAAAGCCCCTCAGCGCCCGCCGCGCCGGCCTGGTCGACGCCTGATGCGCACGCAGCCGCCCCGGGAGGTCCCCCACCCTCACACTTGGGGGCCCCAAGTACTCGTCCCTTGACAGAGCATCTCGGCTGCCGTGAGCATGCGCAATACGGCAAGGAAGCGGACAAATCGAAGTGGGCTCCTTTTGGAGTGCATGCCGGTGCACCGGCGCGCGAGCACGCTAGCCTGTTGCGCTGTCTAAGAGTTGGAGCCAGGCGAGGGGTTGCAGTGTGAGGAGCTGGTTGTGGTCTCGGTGCTCGAGGTCTCGCAGCGCTGCTCAGGCTCAATGAGGCGGCAAGGGCCCCACTGTATCAATTTATGCTAACGGGAAATGTACTGACGCGGCAAGAGAGAGAGGCTCAGCTCAGAAGACAGGTGCACTTGAGATGCGAGGAAGACAGCACATCTGTACATCAGTCTGAAACCCACAGCACCTGGAGATCTTGAAACAAGTAATGCAGATTCAGCCGGTAAAGAATCCCTATGCAGGCCATCAGCTGCAGCTGAAACGAAGCTGAGCCCATTGCAGGGCATCTGTGTTTCAATGCACACGGCCTCTGTCGCGCTAAATTTGAGTCAAGCATCCCCAGCAAGCTTTAGGCTAAACTCAGGAGGCTGGTTTGGACACATGCGATTTGATGGGAGATCTCCTTCGGTCAGCATGATGCATACCACGAGTGGCCTGCAGGACAGACCTGTAATCAGGCATATGAATTGCACGGCACACAAGTGTGCGCTACCTGACACTCGATTGCCAGCAAGGGAATTGGCTGCAACCTTGGACCCTGTTTGAGCAAAGTTTGGCAATGCAATGCCAGGTCTGATGTGCGCAGCTTTCATTCTTTTGCGATGTGGTGTTGGATCATGGGCTGCACGATTCGAGTCAGTCCAGCAAAACATTTTCTTGTCTTTCAACTGGGCTTTTAAGAAGGCCTGTTCCAGAGGTGCATGCCATGTGGCAAGGGATTGGTTTCTTTCTTATTTCTGCTCAGAACACATCAAGAGAATTCTTGGAAGGCCAGCCGCATGGCAGCGGTATCTGTTGAAGCGCTGATAATCCCATGGAACTCTAAGGCAGCCATGAATGAGATAATGTACCTTGGAGCTCGAATCAATCTGTCCTCACATTGCCAGGTCTTCTCTTCTATTCTTGGGTACTTCGTTGAATTGCTATATAGATCTAGGTCAGCTGTTGCAAGCAGGACCACCATCATTGTATATGTGCTGACCAGCCTTGTGAGTGCATTCTCTAAAGCAGAGGGCCTATAGGTGGGCGTTCAATGATGCAATGCTGTGGCATTGCTGTACATGTCTGGCTGACTGCAGCTAGACACAGAGATTCTGAATCAGAGCTCACTGAGATCAGCTCAGGCTTGGTTGTGCAGTTCCTGTCAGGTCAATTTGCATGCCAGCATGTTATGTCCCGGTGAGTTTTGTGATCTTGCATGCACTGAATATTCTATAATTGGCAGCAGACTTGCAGGTGTACAGATGAACGTTTTGTGCGAGTGAGTGTCCCAGATAGCCTCACCAGGCATCTTATTTCTGTGAGTGCATGCATACCACAATCTGTTGTAATCAGCGTCAAAAAATCTGCGTCACAGACCCAAATTTAGTTGCTTTGCCCAAGCAGTGACGCAAAGCTGGCAGGTACACTGTATCTTCAACAACTTCAGCTCTCTCAGCAGCCCTACAAGCGCAGAAGAAGCTGTGAAAGCAAAGTAAGGCAAATATTCATGTTGCTACCCGGAGAACAACACTGCTTGCTCAGGCAATTGTCCAGGCGCTGCATTCATGTCAGTCTGCCGTCCTCAGGCTGCCGCCTCAGCCTCTGACGCCAAAAGCTCATTCTGGACGATCTCCTTGATGACTTGCGCTGGCAGTAGACCCTCTGTTCTCAGCGCGGGCTTGTTGGGATCAGTGCTCACAAATACCATCGTGGGCAGGCCCTGGATCTGCGGGCAGCAATCCACAAAACGCTTAGCATTTCCAGGGGTGTAGCTGCATTTTTTTTAGTATCACACGCTTTTCCTGCAGACAAGCTGCAGTTATAGGCTGCCACAATCCAACCCCTTGATGGACTCACCAGATCCAAGCAAGACCCAATTAACCGTGGGCATGGTGCTCATTATTTATACCGCCCCCGGCCAGCCAGGGCTGCAATTTAAGCCCCTAAAAACCTATGTCGAGCGTCAAGAATCTGAGTATTTGCCTCAGTTTTATCCTTCGTGATAATCTGATCGCTATCAAGGCCCCACAGCTTTCCCAAACAGCACTGGTGCCCAACACTTGCACCAGAAGCAGTGACATTCACACTTTGGGGCATTTGTAGGTACGCCATCGTTGCTCAATGCCCACAGAGCCAGTGATCTGACATTTGTCCCAGCGCGAATAAAAGGCTACATCCTGGGCTGTGGGCAGTACCTGTAGCTGCGAGCTGACCTCCGGGTGCTCGTCAGTGTCAATCTTCACTATGCGCACTGTGTCTCCCAGCTCCTCTGCTACCTGAACAGCACTGATGAATCACATGTGTTCATCCCTATCCAGGGATGCCTGTAGTGGACCCAATGGAGAAGGCCACAACATTGGAACTGAATACAGGGCATGCGGCAGCCTTGCGCTTCCTCATTCAGAATGCATGTGCTGGTCGGATTTGGTGGTCTTGCCGGGCCAAGCTCTGAGGCACAGGGTTCCTTGCGTGCAGTGTTTCAGGTTGGGAGCTTGCCTGCTCGAGCTCCTTTGCCAACAGCAGGCAAGGGCCACACCTGCATTGCCATGCGCAAACACCCCATGTCAGCTTCAGATCACCACATAAAGAGTCTGTGCCTGAGACCTCCATTTAGTGGTGTGCCTGTGTGCATTCCACAGGCCTCTCTTGTCAGCTTCAAATCTGCACAACGTGCTGGTCCTATACCATCATCAGCCGTGCCTGCATCCTCAACACGGTAGATTGACTGTGTGCATCACACAGACCTCCCTGTCAGGCATTAACATGTGATAAGTGAACACTGAGCTTACCACGTGGCGTAGAAATCAATGATCAAGGGCTTCGTGCGCTCTTGCAGGACCACCTCCAATTCTTCAGCTGTGAGCTTATCAACCTGCATGACACACGGACCTTCACGCTCTTCGTCATGATCTCGTAGAGTTCCAGGATAGCAAGACTTCGGGCAGGGTACCAGACCGAATTCTAGTGCAGCAGTCAGTCACATAGGTGCTGTTGATATGCCAGCTATCTCAACAACCAATCCTAGATAACCACATCACAGACGATTGCTATTGAAAGCAATGTACTTTGGTCTTTGAGAATAAGCTATATATGGTTGGAACAGACATGGTTGGAACAGACAAGATGAGCACCTTGCCACTGATCGTGGATATTGGAGTGGCAGATCTTCTGAGAAGTGGTGGTCTGCTCGATCTGAGCTGAACACTTCTGTGGCTGAAGAATGTCGACTTTGCTGATGCGATGTGCGTGCAACGAATCTTCTGCGGGAGTGCAGCACGATAGATACTTTGTGCTGATGGTGCAGACCGGCAATGGACGAGAGACTGCATGTTTACGTTCCAAAGGATAATCAACAGCTTAAGCTTGTGTGTTTTTACTCGAAGTACTGGCCATCTCTTTCTGCAGTGCAGCTGGGCCTCGTCCTGATCTCTACTCAAGAAGTGACTGAATGGCAGCACGTGCAGAACTGACACGAAGGGAAGCTGAGCATAGCCATGCATGCTGCTGATGTTGCGTGCTGCTGATGGCCCCAGACTCGAGAACACTGTTGGAAATTTATTGCTGCACGTCCAAAGAGGTTTCCTGGCACCCGCCGGTACTCCAGCCCGGCACGGTGAAAGCTAATGACTTATCCTTGTTGCCACTGTGACCCGTCACGGCCCGTCACCGGGTGTGCTCGGTGGCCAAGATTGAGCGTTGCATGATCACCGTGCTCCACAACAAAAGTGCAAACCCAAGCATGATCGGATTCCTTACTTTCAGTGACTGCAGCTGCAGATTGACCGAGAGAACTCTCACAACCGCTTACTCTTACTTCTCTACCCAGATGTCTCTCCCTCCCTTATTTTTGCAGCAAACTATGTCAATCTCACTATGACCAGGCCATTGCCATTACTCTCAGTGATGTTCCCTCCTTCAACTGCTGTGGGAGCATGAAAGATCCAGGTGCCGACCAAGTGTCGGCCAGGTGCCGACCTGGCCATCTTCTGCAATTGTAGCTGTCTGGGGCAGACACCTGGCCCCAATTAAAGGCACTCCGAAGCTTTATTAAAGACCCTAAAGCATACGTTTCGTTGATGAGAGCTGCTCCTGCCGAGAACTTAATCCCCCTTGACCAGGGGAGCGACGGACAACGGGTCCTCTCCAGCAATCTCAGCCATGAACGCCTTGAGCTTTGTCTCGTAGGCCACCACTACTTTGAGCGCTAGCGCCATGAACACCAACAGACCTGAATCAGACAGTACACGGGATCATTCAGCAAATGTGCACAAAATCCGCACATAAGACAATTAGTAGGTAGATTCTAGCTGGAGAGGCTTGGAAAACAGTGTGCAGGATCCAGAATTGATCGTCTCTAGGAAGGTGACTGCCAGCGACTAGAATACTCAGCTGCAACAGACCATCTCTATCCGCGTTACGCAACCAAGTTAAAGCAAATGAATACAGCCAGCCGCTTGCCGCCTTAGATGCTCTGACAGATGAGAGGAAGGGTGCGCACAGATAAAGAAAATGACGTAGAGGGCCGACAGAGCATCCACAGAGTGCTGGGTGGTCCAGGAGTACTCTACAAGGAGGTGCTTTGGCCAGACGGTGGCATTCTGAAACTCATCAAACAACTGGTGGTGCGCATACAGGTAGCCCTGTGGTACTGGCAGCACCTACAAGGAAGTACAGAACATTTCTTCAGGGCATTTTACGCTGTGTTGTCATTGGAATAAAAATACTAGGTCCGCCATGTCTTCAAGGGGCTGCTCCTGCGAGGGGACTCGTGGTACAGAGCATCCACCAGAGAATTTCCTCACCAAAGCAGGCATTACACCGCTGTTCCTGTAGCTATGGGTGTGTGGCTGAGGACTGACAAGCAGGTGGTGATGGACGAACAGGACGCAAAAGCAAGCTCCCAACCTTGGCTGATACTGAAGTAAGGGCGTCTGATGTGCGCTTCAGGTGCACATGCAGCATTGGTGGATTTGGGGCGCCCTTCCCAATAATTTTCAGCCATGGGGTCACCAACCGATCACCTGTTGACACACCCAGATGAGACCAATGGACCTGACAGCAACATCAGTGTGTAATGCAGGCGCTGTTCAGAAGTGAAAGCAATCAGCAGGGTCGCACCATCATAAGTAAATTGGATTTTGTAGTTGTCTGCCTCCACAAAGCCCTTTGGGAGGGGGATCGGGACTGCTACCTACATGCAGGGCAGTTCAGATATAAGCTTCTCTGGCAAACTGATAGCACAAGACTTCGTCATCCATTCCCATGCAGAACATGGCACCAGAGGTGCTGTTGTCCAGCTGGGCATACCAAGAGATCCTCCCCGAATCTGGGGCAATGCCTCCCAAGCAGATCGTGCCATTGTGTCCTCACCTGGTGCACCACAGAATTAGATATATAAGATTTACACACGTGTGTGTGCCACTCTCACACAGCAGCAGGCATTTGAGTGCCCTTGATCACTCACCCCGTGGAAAAGTGCTCTTCGCGCTGTTGGCACGAACTCATCGTCGTGGAAATTTGCATCACATATAATCGTGCATAATATGAAGATGCATACAAGCACTGCAGAATTTTGTGCTCTCTTTGTCATCTTGATGTCTGCAATGTGTAGAGGTCACCCGAAAAGGCCCTCAGGAGCTTTGACCCCATTCAAAACATGCACAGGGATTGTCTGCAACATGTGGCATTATCAGATGGTGCATCAGCTTTCCATGTGTGAGGATCAGCGATCATGAGCAAACTCACATGGCAGCCCGAACAGGCAACAGTGCCAGCTGTGCACATCATCTGCCAAACTGATCCACCATCTCGATGCTTTGCAAAGCAGTTCCCTCCAAGAAAAGGGCGCTCTCAATTTTCAGATCTTTTGATCAGGAGCTTTTGAAAGCTTGTTGACCAAGTTTTACGTCTGCACGTCTGAAGGGGGACGATTTCCAGTTCTGTTGTGCAGCCGTGAGGCAGTATGGAAGCCGAGTTGCTGACTGGAAGAGGTCAAGAGTTTTGTAGATTAAAATCTTCCACAAACATCTTCCGACAGAGACCAGCATGCAGAAATGTATGCAATCGCAGGGTAAGTTCTGGCATTGCATCGCGCTTGTTCTCATTTTCATTTTCATTTCTCCTTCGAATTCACTCTCAGAAGTTTCTTGTGACATTCTTCAAGTGATCTCATCTCATTCAACAACATCATATGCGAGGCAGGGCCTCTGTTGTACATGCCGTGGGTCGTGTATTCCAAAACTAGGTGCTTGAACATGCTCTGTGGCACATTTTCTTGTAGGCAGCCCGGCTCTGCATATCCAACGCAGCCAACGGTAGCAATGGCAACACAGCAAATCAGCCCCCTCCGGCCTGGCCTGGCCGCGTCATTGTTCCAGAGGTCACAAAGAGGGAGGGTGTGAAGGTGCGTGCAAATCATAGTCCCTGCTGCTTGCCACAATTGAACACATCCATACGTTCAAAAGTGCGAGCGTTTGGCTTAGCAACAGTGGAGCTGAGGCTCTATATTGTGTGTTTGCGCAGAAATTCTCAATCGTCGGCTCTACAGGTTTGTACATCAGTCTCTTTTTGCAACCTCGTAAATGATCTGCCTTGCATGTGTTCCCGTACAGCTTGCTTTTGTTCAAAATGTTTGCTGCTCGCTTGGCATGCTCACCTCTGCGCCAACTAAGGCAGAGCTGACAGGATGCTGGTTCGGGGTGCAGGGTCGATAGGCACACAGACGCTGGACATTGTGAAGGAGCATGGGGACAGGTTTGAGGTGGTGGCCCTGGCGGCGGGAGGGAATGTCGCCCTTCTGGCAGAGCAGGTCTGCCTCGCTACAACTCTCCGTCTAAGCACTGCCGAACAGGAAGCAGTCATCGCAGAACTCTTCATGCTTCCTGTTAACGAAGCCCTGCTCTGGGGCGGGGCAGCAAGTGATCGGATGGGCTGACTCTAACATAAGAGCTCCTGAGAGTAGGTCTCAGATCTGTCTTGTGCCTCCAATCTGTCAACAAACCGGAGGTGCGCGTGCACATAGAGCTCAGGCACTTGATGCTGCGGCGCAGATTCGGGAGTTCCAGCCGAAGCTGGTGGCGATCCGGGATGCGTCCAAGGTGGCGGAGCTGAAGGAAGCAATCAGGGATGTCCCGCGGCAGCCGGAGATCCTGGTGGGGGACGAGGGCGCGATCGAGGTCGCGCGCCACCCAGAGATTGACGCTGTCGTCACCGGCATCGTCGGTGAGTAGTGCGCACACCCTCTTGTACCTGGCTGCTCGACTGCCATAACCTACCACTTCTTAGGAAAGGAATGGGTTGTCATTTTCAATCAGACACCAGGGAGCGATCGGTTGTCATTTTTGCACAATTCGACATCACCTTAGCGCAGCATCAATGCGTGAAGCTCTGTGTAACCCGGTGAGAAGCTATTTTTGACATGCGCATGCGTGTGAGCGCTGTTGGTGTGCGCGGCAGGGTGCGCGGGGCTGCAGCCGACAGTGGCGGCCATCAAGGCGGGTAAGGACATCTGCCTGGCCAACAAGGAGACGCTGATCGCCGGCGGCCCCTACGTGCTCCCCCTGGCTCGCGAACACGGCGTCAACATCCTGCCAGCCGACTCTGAGCACTCGGTCAGCCTCTGCGCACCCTTCTCCTCGTACTTATCCCGCCCTGAAACCCACGACATAAGCTGGATCACAACGAGAGGCGTCTGCATGAGCATGGGGTCATGGGGGCGTGTCATACACATCATTGTGCCTGATTCAGTGAATGAGTCTAAAGGTGTTGGCCCCCTGTGTCCATCAACAGGGCTTCTGCCCAAGGATGTTGCAGTCTGCTTTGGCTTTGGTTCGGGGCAGGACCATTATAATCGTAATCCGCATGTGCCTCTCCTGCACCCTGACGCCATTATGTCGTCATTGTCTTTCCCAGACAAATGTAGATATTGAACGGGGCTAATAAAATGCTATGCTCAGGGTACTCACGTAGCGGTGCTCTGGTGTTGTGTGCTAAGGCGCGCTGAGAGGCTGTGTGCTGACGTGTTGTGTCTTCCTCTCTTGCAGGCGATCTTCCAGTGCCTGCAGGGGCTGCCGGAGGGCGGCCTGCGGCGAATCATTCTGACTGCTTCGGGTGGCGCCTTCCGCGACTGGCCGGTTGAGAGGCTCAAAGAGGTCACTGCTGCAGACGCAGTCAAGCATCCCAACTGGAGGTGACCTCTTCTTTCCTCCCATCTGCATCTGAGTACCACAACGACATCTCTGCCCAAAATTGTCCTCCCTAGAGTGCGCAACACCACAGAGCGATAGACAGTTGTTATGCTCATTGGACCAAAAAAGCCCTTGCTGCGCTGTGGGCCGGTGAGCACAGGTATTGACTGATACTTCTGTGGTTGCCTTGTCAAAATTACATCACTTGTCTTGCGCCCACAATTGCCTAAGCAGCATCTCCCCAGGCCTCCAGGCACCAATTCTCTCACCTATATACACTACATTGGGTCTTGCTGGGATCTGGCGAGTCCAGCATGGGGTAGGATTTTGGTAGCCTTTACATGCAGCTTGTCCGCAGACGCACCTTGCCTCTGGCAGGAAAAGCGTGTACTATAATAACATTGATAAACGCTACAGCCGCCTCTTGCGCTCGCTTGCCTGTGCAGCAGCGCATGCCACATGAAGCTTGACATGCTCTTGGTGCTCCCCAGCTGTCTCTGCATACATACGACAGTGGCGCATTTCACTTATATCTGACGTGCCCCTTGTGTCGCACAGCATGGGCCCCAAGATTACGGTGGATAGCGCGACGCTGATGAACAAGGGGCTGGAGGTTATCGAGGCGCACTACCTGTTCGGGGCTGCGTACGATGACATCGAGATTGTGATCCATCCGCAGTCCATCATCCACTCCATGGTCGAGACCCAGGACTCCTCCGTGCTCGCCCAGGTGCGTTCACTGCTCCCCTCTGAGGAGAGTAAGTTGAGGCCCAATGGCAACACTGTGTTCTTGTTGTTGCTTCTATGGGCTGCTTCTATGGGCCAGCAGCGTTGAAATAGTCCCCAGATAGACTGACTGTTGGACCCTCGATGGAATGTTGTTCAGTGCTATCTGCTGATGGCACAATACTGGGACCACCCTTCAAGCTGGTGCATCGAAATATGCTTTGAATTACTGGGCTGATCAGCATTCCATTGCTTCTCCAGACAAGCAGTAGGGAAGCAAAGCCAATGCAACAGAAGCTGAAGTTGGACTATCTGTCACCATGCACCTGTGTCTTCTTCTTAATCTGATATCCTTACTGGCGCGCAGCTCGGCTGGCCGAACGTAGTGAATACTTCCGGTGTGCTAGAGTTTCTGCGCATTTCAGTCCAAGGGTCACGTATATCTGGAAACCCTCAAGGGTTCATAAAACAGAAAACCCTCAATGGAACTATCCTCTGCGCGCAGCTGGGCTGGCCGGACATGCGGCTGCCGATCCTGTACACCATGTCGTGGCCGGAGCGCGTGCCCTGCAGCGAGGTCACCTGGCCGCGCCTCGACTTCGCAAAGGCCTCGCAGCTCACCTTCACGCCCCCCGACCGCCAAAAGTACCCCTCCATGGACCTCGCCTACGCTGCCGGCCGGTGAGAGCCGCCGCTGCCTTTCCATTGTGTGCGATGCTCAAGCTGTGATTGGGTCTTCAGGGGGATACTAAATATCACCTGTTGTCTTTTATAAACCCCTGGGGTCTATAGGCGAGAGGTGACGATGTAGAGGCCGCTCAATTGTGTATATTACGCAGTGGCCAGGCTATGTGCAACTTCTGCTGCTCTAGCTCTGGGCCTTCCTGCCGTCTATGTTCTGCTTGAGCTGTATACAGTGTTTTGTCTCACAGGTCGCCCAAACATGCAATTATGTTAATTCCGGGTTCTCTGAGCTAGGCCGTCCTATCACTGATTCCCATGATTGGAGAGCTATTTATCCTTCTAGCTTGAATCTCCGTGCAAGCATCAGCGAGTCTGATCAGTATTACTCTACTCGACGATATCTCCCGTTACTGTCCCTGCCTTGAAGATCTGCTTGTTAAAGTGCCACTTGTTCGTCTCAAAAGGGAGATCCGTGTGGCAGGGCCGGCGGCACGATGACGGCGGTGATGAGCGCGGCGAACGAGAAGGCGGTGGAAGTGTTTCTGCGCGAAGAGATCGCTTACCTGGACATCGTTCCGCTGGTGTCGGCCTGCTGCGAGGCGCACAAGGCTGACCTCACGGCCGCGCCGAGCATCGATGACATCGTGCACTTTGACGCGTGGGCCCGCGACTGGTGCGATTCCGAGGAATTTCCATTACATCATGAGCTCGCGGAAGTGAGTCTGCAGGCTGTTTGTGCAAGGATGGAAGATGGTATGCCGATTTCTGGGGCAGTATCTTCTGCAGCATTTCAGACATTGTGTGCGATGTTATGACTGGTTTGGTTTTCCACGACCGGCGGCTCTGACCTTTACCTTTTCTTGACTTCATGAGCTCACAGATACTACTTGGCAACATCTACGAGCTGATTGCGCAAGGGTGATCTCCCAGGTTTTGGGTGCATGCACCACTCGCCTGAGGTACATTTGTTGCCAATCATCCCCATGCTCTTTTTGCCAAATCCTTGGTGGGCTCTCTATGGAGCTTTGGAAATGCTCTCCGGCTCTATGGAAGCTGGAAACCAGGGCATGAGATGCTCACGCATGGGTAGACGAGATGGATTCACCTTGCTCTTCTCTAACATTGAGAAAGAATAGCGATGACCTTGTCAAATCAGCACAAAAACCGATGGATTCGCCTATCGATTTGCCTGGCATTGCGTGTGACCTGTGAGGTCTTTGTGCAGGACGGCTGCCCACGCCAAGACCTTCAAGGGGCGGAAGACGCTCGTCGTCGCCTGAGGTCTGCGCGCGAGACAACCCGTAAATGAGACTTTAGACGCATGTCTCGGACGCTGCTGTCGTGGGATCAACAACAAGATGACTCTTGTGACAACTATTGCTCATGGATGTTGGACCCTCGCTGCCCATTTGATTGGGAGATCACAGCTTTGGGTCGGCTGGGCTGCAAAGAGATTATTAGAAGCTGGGTAACACCTACTGTTTGTGAGGGAATGCAGCAAGAGCGGCAGATTTGTGGTGTCTGTGATACTTGTTGAATGCACCCAGCCGCCAGAGCTCCAGTGAAGGCTGCCCATCCAGCACTCCTTTTGAGATCCTCCAGGATAAGCGTGACGCTTTTAATGACCAAGTTAAGTGTCTTATGCTACACGGAGCTTTTCCGACAAGCCACTGTCCTCAAGGTTGCCAGTCTGCGGCTGGGCCAGTTGAAGTGTAACAGATATGAGCAAGCAAAGACCAGTTTTTAGACCAAGCCGCACTCTCGCTCTGCTCCCAAGGGATGGGTAAATATTTTGAAAATACCGCACAGTGCTTGTGGTGACCTACCCATATGGAGCTTGCAGCTGTTCAGCATGTAACGAATTTCACTAAAATGTTGCATCATGCATCTGTGCATAATGATGTATTTGCCCATACGTGCACCGTAGTTGTACTGTAGAGCCCCTTGCACACGCAGCATGCTGCTTCACGGGCCCGCTTTACTTCAAGCATGCAGGCATTCCGAATTCCGAAAAAAAAGGAGTCCTGTCGCGATAAAAAGAATACACATCTTGATTGCTGTAAAGCATCAACTTGCGCACGCAAGGTGTATATCAATATGTTTACAGGTCCCGCTCAACGCAAACATTGCCTTTTGTTACACACCGCAGATCTGGAAGCCATACGTAGCATTAAATGGTGCTTGCCATAATTTTGATGCAGCTCGTTTGACGCTAGCTTGAATCAACGTGACCAAATTTAGTCAATTTGCCAATACTCGCAGAGTCCACCAACGATGTCTGTCTGTACCACAGTCCTTAACACTGTGTGAACCCTGTGCATAAAACCCCGGAGAGAGGGACCAAAAAAGCTCAGTGGCAGGCTGCAATAAGAAACGTGCAAACACACGTCCGAGACACAAAGAGCAGCGAATGCAGCAAAGCACAGCCGAGGAAGCGTTGCTGCACGCATGCATGCGGGGGCCAGCCTCTAGATACAGCCCCGAGTGCACCCCCGGTGTAAGAGCATTGTGTTGCCAAGTAGGTAGATAGCAGGATCGCAAGGTCAGTCTCAGATAGCTAGAAAGTTGTTGCTGCCCGAACGCACGGCGCACAGCACATACTGTTTTGCCGGATAACTCTCAGAAAGAGGAAAAAGAAATTGCCTGCCGCTGCAGCCCAGGCGGTTGCCTCGGCTGCGCAGGCTCCCCCAAGGCTTGCAGCGTCAGATTACCTTTACAACTGGACTCGTGGCAGAGTTCTCGCCGTTCTGTAGAGAGACGCACAACAAAGCATGTGTTGCAGCCGCAAAAGAGGCGCGCGCCAATGCACGCAGCCCAACCCCAGTCCCTCAAGATAACCCCCTAATATATAGTCCCAGATCGGCGCGCATCGGCCTGTTTGGGCAGAAATGATTCAGCGCGCTGTCATGCTCCTCCTGCACCTATCTGCTGGAGGAGTCATAGACAGCCCTGCTTGCGTTCAGGTTTCCAAGATCAGTCACCTGTTGTGGTCGGTGCGCGCACCCTGCAACGCTTGGGGTTTCAATACTAGAGGGCTCTGTCCAGAGCTCCCTGAGCATTGCTCGGCCATTTCGTCCCTTCTACATCTAGGGGAAATGGAGGTGTGGTGTGGGCAGAGCCTAAGGCCCTGCCCGAATAAATGACGCGCATGCGAAAAGGGACATGCTATACCCCCCCGATGCCACCTCAACGCGCGCCCGACTCTCAACAGAACTCTCATGACTTCTCGCGCCTGTGCGACCATCGCGCAGCACGCAGGCCGGCTCAAAAATGGTTCGTGCAGCCGATCTCCCCAACAGCCCAATACCCAATCACCGCCCGGGAAGCCAGTTCACCCACTCACCAGTTACCACAATACAGCAACGCGATCGCTCTCTCCACCCTCAACCACCCTACAGCCAGCGCAGATTGCAGCACGAGCAACAGCTGCATCAAACAGGCGCTGCCAGGAACTGGCGCCCGCCCAATGAACTGCCTGCTCGCACGCCGCACGGCCGCTCCGCAGCTGCCGGGAAGCCGCAGCCGCCACCGACCGCAGCTGTGCACGGCTGCTGCGACGGCTGACTTGTCCCGGGGGCCGCTCAGAGAGGAGGGCAGCAGAGGTGGCGAGGGAGAGAGGCAACGCCTCAGTACTGGCTCTCGCGTTTGATCTCGCCACCCGGGTGCTTGCCCTGCGAGCCGCTGCCGCCGCCGGAGCCCTTGCCCTGCGACCCGGACGGGCCCTGCGACGAGTTGCCGCCCTGCTCACACCAACATGCACCCGCATCAGCACGACACACCAAACAGAGAAGCACATTGGAGAGCTGGCGATTAAGGTTTCACGCCTTCAGAAAGCCAATCATTGCCAATAAGGACCAAAATGTGTGGAGAATAGCACGACACCAGTTAACCCACATACACATCCTTTTGGCACCCAGTGCAAGGCAGAAAGGATGTATAAATGGGAGCACTGGTGACAAACACACCCCTGCACAGCTCCACCACTCAGGTGAGTGCAAACATACAGTGCCAGGGACACGATGTATGGGTAGGGAAGTACGTCACGAGTCTTGCAGAGGTGGGGCCAGGATTGGGTTACAACAAACAAGGTGGATCGGGCCGGCTGACCTGGCCGTTCTGGTTGCGTAGCATGGCCTGGTAGGCGACGCGGCGCTGGTCCTCCTGGCGGGCCACGGCGCGTCTGCGCATCTCGCGCAGCTCGCGGCAGCGCGGCACGGGGCAGTCGTTGTTCTGGCACTGCTTCGCGTGCACCTGCAGCAGCATCCACATCCGCCTGCGCAGCACCCCGGCCACCACACACCATCAGCCACCGCCCACACCTTTTCCTCAAAAAGAACCACAGCCTCATGCCCGGTAGGAAACACTGCCAAAACGCGCTGGCCACCTTTTTCTCGTGCCACCAGGCAGCACCAAGGAGCTGAGCCATTAACACCTATGGAATGGCGCATGCAGCAAAGCCCGCACAGAAGCATTCATGGGATGGCGAATCATGCAGAATAATCCCTTCCACGGCTGTTCTCAGACAGCTGCTCGGCGCTGCCTGGCAGCACATCAGACAAGAAACATTAGAAAATGGGTACAGGGGTGGGAGGGAGCACGGGCGCGCACCGGCAGAGCTGGCAGCCGCCGGCGACCTTCTGGGGGCAGGAGACGGCGTGGTGGAAGAGGCCCTTGACCTTGGAGCAATTGGAGGAGGGGCACTCCGGGTCCGCGCAGCCGCTCGCATGCACCAGCAACGCCATTGTGCGCGCCAGCTGTGCGTTGCGCTCCGTCCTCTCCTCCTCCGTCATCCGCGTCCGTGTCTCGTCGATCTTCCGCGCGTGCGCCTGTGATTCGAATGTCAAAGAAGAACTTGGATTCAAAGCAACTCAAACTCTCGGCCCTGCCTCGAGGGACCCTGAAAGACATGGAAGGACCGTCCTGCAGCAGAGTGAGGAGGCATGCAAGGATATCATGGGACCCTTGCTCAAGTATGGAGCACGTCTGGTCAGAGTAAAATCACTCACAGGAGTTTTAATTAGGTTGAGGTAAAGGAAAAGAGGGAAATACGCACGATGAGCTGGTGCTGGTGGCCGACGGTGTGCTTGCAGTTGGTGCACATGTCGAAGTCCTGGCAGACGGAGCAGCGGAAGCCCTGCCCCGGCTCAATCTCCATGCCGCAAGCGTTGCAGGAGCAGGAGAAGGCCGGCGCGTCCGGGTTGTGCAGGTGGTACAGCACCATCATGCTGCTGTGCTTCGCGCGCCGCATGCTGTCAAACTGGTAGTGATTGCCCTGGCAAAGCGACAGGAACGCCTGCGCATGGAGGTGCAATCCACGTCAGCACACCACCCTCTTCCCTTCTCACTTCAGCCACAACAAACCCTTTGCCCCTGGTCTCAACTGATGCGTCAATGGCCAGAGCTCCTCTCGCTACAGCACTTTGCCCCTCCCGCAACGAGCTCCTGAATGTCACCTCACTTTTGGCTGCAGCACACGCTGGCAAAAGCCTCAATGGGTGCAGTCATTTTCAACTGCAGGAGGAGGCATTGAGGGACTGCCTCAAGGCACTTGGCATGGCCTTCTTTGAGACCCCAAGCTGCCCAGGAAAGCAGCTGGTGCCGCTCATCAAAACCTGTTCTGGATGCAGCACAAGGTGCAACGTATTTTGATTGAGTGGAGCGCACCTGGCGGGTATCGAAGAACTCGCAGTGCATCTCGGGATTGCCCTCGTCGTGAGTGGCAACGATGGGCTCCGTCTTGGTTGGCACCAGGTCCGCCAGATGCACCCCGCTCGGCAGGCCCCGCGCCTTGCCCTCTCCAGCCGCCGCACTGCGCAGACAGTTCGACTTTATCAGTGAATATATGCCACATAGCACTTCCTTGAAGGATGCGGTAGGGTCCTCAGGCTCGATGCTCTCTCAGAGGCGGGCCAACAAACACGTTCGGCACATGCACAGAGCTTGCATGTCAACTCGATGATCAAAGGCAGACGCTGTGCCAGCTGACTAGGCACAAGGGCACAGCAACTCATGGTGGCACCCACCCAACACTTCAATCAGGTGCAGGTAGCTAAAAGACATCTAGCTCAATTGGTAAAGAAGAAACAACAATCTTACCTCACCACCTTCGATGTTTGTTGGATGCATTGGCTTTTTATCGGCGTTTAGGTATGGGAATAGGTATAGGTATAGATATAGGTATAGCCTCAGGTAATGGCATCAATTCGCAACATCATTGTCACCACACAGTCAAGGAACAATAAACACATCATGCAGAGCCATATAAGAGGCAGCAAGTGACATCAGGAGCTTGCCGCCACGGCAGCGGAGGCAACGAAAATGCAGTCCACACCTGGACTCGAGCTGATAGCAGGCCGGGCAGAGCTGGAAGCGGGAAGACATGGAGGTGACGGTCTTGGCAGACTGGCCGGGGATGTCCAGCGAGATGCCCTCGAACGTGCGCTCCGCCTTTACCGTCGCCTTAGACGGTGGCGCCGGGTGGAACCACCTGCACACATGCCAGACTCAGTCTCTACTTCCACAGGCTCAAAGGAACCTGCAAGATACATTCACTGCGGGAGAAAGCAAACAGATCGCGGAAGAAATCCTATGCTGCAAATGCCAGCACAGTCCACTGAGGGCCAAAATTGATAGCCATAGGGCCGCTTGACACACAGTCTGTGCACCTCTGCGGACAAGCGCGAGAGGGAAGCATGTTTATATGCTCAGTGGTTGCATGAAATTAAGAGGGAGCGGCGCTCACCGGGTGGCGTCGGAGATGTAGCTGCGGCAGAAGGAGCACGGCTCCTGCATGTGCACGACGATGAAGTCCGCCTTCATGCCCGAGATGGTGTCGCCCAGCTTCTCCATCAGCTGCGTGTCCGTAGTGGCCGGCCCCGACCCGTAGCGCTTGCCCTTGGTGTTCTTGGCTGCGCGCCCGGGCTTGCTGCCCTTCTTGCCCGCCACGCGCGCCTCCTCGCCCATATTCATCAGCAGACTCTCCGCCTCGCCCGGCCAATAGTCGCCTGCCATGTCATGCACATGCCTGGTCAGCATTTAAAAAAGCACAGCAAAGAGCAAGCCCTCGTATATGAAGACCCTGGAAAGCTCAGCAGTCACCTGGTGCTGGATCCTGACTGAAATTTCAAGTGCAGAGCTTTCCAAACTCAGCATGAACGGCAGCCAGATCGCCATACAAGAAGGGTGCCGCCCAGACCCAAAACACTCCTATGCCATTTTTACAACCATGTCCAAGAAGCTGGGTGACACACAAATCCGGAAGGCTGCAGCAGAGTCCACAGCTGTAAGCGCAGAAAACCACAGGCGCGCACCCTCGAAGTAGGGGAGGTGGGTGGACGATGGGCGGTCGATGCGGTGGTCGCGGCCGCCCTCGAAGAAGGTGTCCCACAGGTTGGAGAGGTGCGTCACGCTGCCCTCCACCTGCGCCTGGCGCAGCATGCGCAGGTACCACTCGCGCAGGTGCTCGCTGCGCGGCGTCTTCTGCCGGCTCGGGTGGCAGTACAGGATGTAGTCGTCACCCTGCAGCCGGAAGGGGCCACTCAGGTCACTGATAGCCCTTTTATTAATGGGAAAATCAAGAAAAGGCTCCTATCACACAGCACACAACAGCAAGCAGAGGTTGCTGCCTCATTGGCGACAAATGATACATTGCCGCTGAGATGTACATGATCAGCACACCAGCATAAGGCACTCAGAGACTCGCAGAAAATGAGAAGTGAGCCTGAGGCTGGTCCCAGCACCAGCCCTAGCCACACGTTTCACTCCATGCAAGGCTCAGGGTATCACGCTCCAGCAGTTATGTCTCTCAGTAGTGAGTGGCAGCGGTGTTTTGCAACAATTGCATTTTCGCTGTTGGTAAGAGTCTCATGCACAGGGGCAGATGACAACGAGCGCTCACCTGCAGGGGCGGGCAGGCCCAGATGAACATGGAGGTGTAGCCGCGGGCCTTGACGTAGGACAGGTAGCCCTGCAGCACCTCGTGGTACACCAGCGTCCGCAGCGCCACTCCCTCCCGCGCGCTCATCACCCCCTCCGGCCTGGGTGACCACATAACACTCAGCAACAGCCATGCACGCGGGCAATAAAACTGAGGCAACGATACAGAAATACAAGCATGATACCAGAGGCTCTTGAACTTCAGAGACCAGAGGCAGTGAGCGTGCAGGCCTGAAGTAGCCAAGCAAGAAAGCATGCGGCATTAAGACACACAACCATGAACTGCCATGCAGGAGATTGAGTGCCAGTATGAACGCCAGTAAAGCAGACTCACCTGAAGTACTTGACGGAGTCCAGGTAGGAGAGGTAGATCCAGCGGGAGTTGGGGGCGGGGCAGCTGTCGGGGTACTCCTGCATGTACAGGCAGTACAGGCACACGTCCACGCCGTCCTGCTTCTGGAACAGCATAATCACCTGCGCGCACAAAAAAGACCATCTGTCACACCCAAGGTCTCCATGGCATTACTGAATCGGAGCATGTCAGTTTGAAGACACTGGTAAGGCATAAATGCGTACATGCACGATCCCTTGTTCCCTCTTGTGGAGGCTTTTGCAGAGGAAAAGCAGTCAAGGGGAGCACATGCAAGGGCAAGGGGATAGAGACGATTATGCGCACGGCAAGAGGCCGGTGCTTTTGGCATGAGCGGGAGACAGCAAACAAACAGCACGCGCCTTCTGCTTGTACTCAAAGTTGGCCGGGTAGCCGTCCTTCCGGAAGGCGTCGTAGAATTTGGACTTGGTGTCCATCTTCTTCACCACGTTGTTGATCACCCGCAGCGTCAGCCCCGTCGCCGCCGGCACCTGTTGCGAGGTAGTAAAGTTGCCCTCAGCACATCTGAAAGGGAACATTGCACTGCTGCATTGAATCTTCAGATGCCTGCAAACAGTAGGCCATGCCAGGCCCGCAAGCTCCTGATGGGTGGGTCTCCCACAGGTACAGCATCGTCTGATGGGAAAAGACCAGGCACTACATTGCGGGAACACCTACCCATCAGATCACCCCACTTGGCAGGCAGGTCCAAAACTTGCCCTTTCAATTTGTTCTTCAGGATAGAATTGGGATGAATTTTTCCTCTTGAAACCCAGTATCAACCGGCATCCATTATTTCTTAAATGCATGCATTGGTACCCAATAACTGGAAGGGTGGCACGCGCACCTGGTCGGTGGGGATGCCCTTGCGCTGGGCGCGCATGTGCAGGTCGCGCTCCAGGGCCTTGGCCACGCGGTCCTCCAGGAACTCGCTCAGGTCGCAGCGCGGCAGGTCCTTTGCTTCCAGCATTGCCTGCGGCCGCACTGCAATCGCCTTCCGCTGCCCCTTCCGCAGCCCTGCGCAGCATGCCAGCAGCAGTCCGTCAAAAATCAATTCTGCTGGTGGGTCGAAAATTCTCAGATATCTTTGGCTTCCCATGCTGGTGTGTGTCGAGACTGTAGACACCAGCAGACAGCGCTCTCCTATCAGATAGAGACAAATTGTCTTTGTGGAAATTTCATGTGGCAACTCTGTTGCAGGCAGGGCTAATGAAGTCAAATATTATTAGATGCCTGACAGACACCAGATACACGGTCCGAGCGAAGCTGTACGCAATGTGTGGCCCCTAGCAGAGCAAACTAATTTCCCGGCATTTTGAAGAGTGTCAGGCGGTTTAAGGCGTTTTGAAGAGCAACAAGCTTTTATTCATTGGAAGATTAGCAATGCGTGTTGTGCGGCCGCACACCGTCCATGAGGCACATGGGGCAGACGTAGGGCGTCTCCTCCTTGTTGCGCCCCTTGTTGAAGAGGCCGCAGATCTGGTGCACCCAGCAGTCGCACACGTCGCACTGCACCCACCCCTCCTCCGTCTCCTCATCGTTCTTCCGCTTCTCCAGCTCATTCTGCACCGCGCCCAAACCCCCTCAGAACAGCCCATCTCCTATGTTGCACACAAGCTTTTGACTGGCTTGCGCAACGCTGTGCTCTCTGTACGTTGGATTTGTACCCCTGTGTGTGCAGTCTTGACATCAAGTCTATGGCAGCAGCACGCCAAGTGAATTCACCTTGCGCACGCGCATGCCCTCCATCTGGATGATCTCGCCGCGGTGCTCAGAGTAGCAGCTGTGGCACCAGAAGCCCTTCACGCCCTCGCTCTTCTTGGCCGGCGTGGTATAGTACACCTGCGCCATAGCAACCTCATCAGCTCACACCCCACTTGCCTCAGCTGCCGTATCTCAATCCCTGATATCGACCCGAGCGTAAGCTCCGCAGAGAGCTTAGGTCACAGTAGCACAGAGGGCGCATAAAAACCCAGAAGCTCTCAGGAGACCACGCTCTCCGTCATTTCTGAAAATCAGGCTAGAGGGCAGGAAAACAAGTCCACAATTCCTTGCAGAGCCAGACGCTCGGACACAAAAGGATTGATCAGCGCTGGATGACTGACCTGGTTGCGCTTGATGCGCTGGGAGCAGGAGGTGCAGAAGATGGAGGGCGGCTCGAAGGTGTAGCGGCACACGCCGCAGGCCGCGCAAGGGTCGGACTGCGGGTCGCTCCAGGCCGGCAGCCCCGACCCCAGCGGCGCCTTTGCGCCCATGCTGCTCGGCCCCGCCTGCGCCTGATCCCCAACAGATACACTCTGAGTCAGTCGCTGCACTTGTTTATATGCAGGTTTAGAATCAAAATTCCTGCGGTGCCAGTTCACAGCAGATTGCCAGAGGCCCACGTGGAGGCCCCTGCAGCTCGGTATCATGCGGTCCCCTCACATGAATCAGGCAGGAAAAAATTGGAATGCGGCCGAGCCTGATGTTGCAATCCCTTGGCCCTCGCAGGTAGGAAAATACTGCTACAGTTAAAATGGTTGCTTGGCTCAATCAAAAACAGAGGCACCTTGAGGGTTCGCACCTTGAGGGTTTCGAGGTGGGACTGGATCTCCAGGGCGTTCATAGCCTCAATGAGGGAGGTGCCGTGGTTGCCCTGCATCACGGCCTGCGCCTGCCCCGGCTTGAAGCGCTTGGCGGGCGGCTCCTCCACGCTGCGCTGCATCATGCCGTTCTGCATCCCGTACATCCCGTTCATCATGTGCCCACCGCCCTGATGCTGCGAGCCACAAAATGCCACCGTCAGGCCTCGTGCTTATTGTTCTTTGGTGCATTTGGCAGAGCTTGAATTGAAAGCCGCCGCCAGCTACAGAATGGAACCTTGATGCTTCAACCTGTACCAGCCGGTTGCCTCCAACACGGGACCCCCAAGTCCAGACGGTTGGGTCTCACTTGTATCCCACGATTCTGATTGTATCTTGTGAGGTTCCCAGAGATGGCATCATCAAAAAGGACACATCAGGTTTGAGCTGTGTACTGTGAGCTCGTAAGAGCACTGTGATTGCTGTTGGTGCGTGCAGGCAAGCACCTGCTGCATCATGTGGGGGTTGTAGCCGCGCGCCTCGGCCTCTTTGCGCGCCATGGCCTCCTGCTGCTGCTTCTGCATCACCATGCGCTGCTTCTGCACGTACTGCTTCACCGGTGTGCACACCGG
>JADEYI010000210.1_pt1 | contig 104548 bp, 93 predicted proteins | sample 8542331 | NCBI WGS metagenome assembly JADEYI01 (sample SAMN16510988, study PRJNA670497) | mine drainage metagenome | isolation source: biofilm near Copperflume 1 | place: Germany: Marsberg coppermine Kilianstollen | collected 2018-02
GACCCATGCGCTGCGCTCAGGGTGACAGCAGAGCCTTGTGCAGAGGTTCCTTAGCTGGATACTTCGGAAGTCATGCCATCAGGCGCGGCAGGCGGACCGAAAATGTCGTGCCCGCATCCTGGGTCGAGTTCACCGTCACGGTCCCGCCATGGGCCGAGACGATTTCCTTTACGATAAACAGCCCCAGCCCAAGTCCAGTCCGCTCCCGATCGGGATCTCCACCCTGCACCAGCGGATCGAAGATCGTCGCGATCAGTTCCCTGGCGATCGGCGGACCGTCGTTGTGGACTTCCAGCAGCACGGAATCCTGATCGCCCCGGGCGGCGATGGTGACCTGCTTGCCGCTGCCGTGTTGCACCGCGTTCATCAACAGATTCGACGCCATCTGTTTGATCCGTTCCGCGTCCCAGGTCCCGCTCAGATCGCCGTCCGCATCGAACCGTAGCTCGATTTCCGGGTGAGTCGCCCTCACCTCGTTGACCACCTCCTGAACCGGCGCCGCCAGACTCGCCCGCGCCACCGTCAGTGGCATCGGACTTCCGAGCCGCCCGCGGGCGAAATCCAGGAGGTCCGTGACCATCAGATTTAGACGCTGCGTGCTGCGCTGGATACGCGTGATGGTGCCCTGCTGCGGCTCACTTAGTCCCTGCGTGGCAAGCAGGCTCGCGCCAGCCGAAATGGAGTTGATCGGATTGCGCAGGTCATGACCCAGGATGCCGAGGAATCGATCGCGATAACGAATCTCGCGCTCCTCATAAGACGGAATAGCCTCCGCGATATTCTGATCGATAGCCTCGCCGAACCGGACTATTTCCGCCGCCCCGGCCGCGAAACCCTCCGGGCTGCTGATCCTCCACAGCCGCAGCACACCCGATCGGAGCGCGCGATACTCGGCGATAATCTGCACCAGGTCGAATCCCGATTCGACCCGAAGCCCGACGTGAACCGCCGCGACCCGCTCGATCGGGCCGCTCGGCCCTGCCCCTTGCGCTTTGGCGATTTCTTCAGAAGTTAATTGAGGCTGCTCCATGCTTTCGGCGATATACTTGATAATCGCAGCAGCGTGGTCGCGCAGCACCCACCTGGAAAGCGGGACGTCCCCGGCGAGGTTCTTCGCAAATCCCTCCCACTCCCGGAGTATCTGTTCGGTATTTGTCTTGATGAATTCCGCAAGGCCCATTAATTGATCCTATCAACTTATCGCTATCAGTGCGTGGTCGAAATTCGCCCCCCGTCTCACCGAAAACCCGCAAAACCTCAGGCCCGCGCCGCGCTAGGGAACCTCTGCACAAGTTAGGTTGTCATTCTGAGCGCAGCGAAGAATCCCGGATCCGGGACCCATGCGCTGCGCTCAGGGTGACAGCAGTGCCTTGTGCAGAGGTTCCCTAGGCCAGCCACCAGAGCACGACGAAGCATAGCGCCATCAGCGGGACACCAACTGTAACGCCGACGCGGGCCCATTCGCGGCTGCCGATACCAAGGCGCCCAGCGGCGACGATATTCGGGATGTTGCCCGGTATCAGGATGCCGCCGCTGATCAGCAGACCCATCAGGATTGCCCGCTGCTGCGCCGTGGTCAGCGCCGGACCGACTTCGGCCGCCGTCAATGTGGCGTTATCCACCACCGCCGAAAGGCCGTTGAGCCAGAACAGCAGCGCGCCGGGAATCTTGCTGATATAGCCCTCGGCCAGCGGCCGCAGCCCCCACGAAAGACCGACCAGCCCGGCCACGAACAGATAGACTTTGACCGCGCGCAGGATGACCTCGCTCCACGGCTCGTCGTCGCGCTCGGCCTTGAGCGCGTTGCCATGGCGCACCGGCAGCACCAGGCTGATGACTCCGACCACCACAATGCCGCAGATCACCAGCGGGCCGAGCAGACGCATCAGGTACCAGAAATCGGCGTGCAGGGCCGCGATCGCGATAGTGCTGAGCGGCTCGCCGATCGGGGTGAGCGCGGCGCCCAGGCCAATCGCAAAGCAGGCCAGCACCACGGCCGCGATTTCGCTCCGGCGCTCGAGATCGAGCAGGGCGATCGCCTCGACCAGGACCAGGGCCGCGATCACCGCCGTAATCACGCTCGCGAGCAGGCCGAGCACCACTATCAGGAAAAAATAGATCCAGCGTGCCGACATCATGGCGAGCAGACGTGCGATCCAGCCGTCGAGCCTAGCGCGCATCGCGCGGATCACCACGCCAAAGACCAGCACCGCGACCGTCAGGGCGATCGGCTCAACGGTCGCGGCATGCAGCAGCGGCCGGCCCATCTGGCCGGTCAGGATGGCCGTCAGGGTGCCGGCGAGCAGAAAAAATACCTCGATATTGCGTTCGATCGGCTTGCACAGAACCGGTCCGGACAATACCGCCAACAGAATCAGCGCCAGGCCAATCGCCATCGTTGGTCCGATCCACGCTCGTCACCGAAATCGTCAGACCGCGAGTTCGCCCTGCTCGTTGGTGCGAATGCGGATGACTTCCTGCAGGTCCGTCACGAAAATCTTGCCGTCGCCGATCTTGCCAGTCTGCGCCTTGCGGATAATCGCTTCAACCACGGTGGCGAGCTGATCTTCGCGCACCACCACTTCGAGCTTGAGCTTGGGCAGGAAATCGACCACGTATTCGGAGCCACGGTACAACTCGGTGTGGCCCTTCTGCCGGCCGAAACCCCGGACTTCGTAAGCCGTCAAACCATTCACGCCCACGCTGTCCAATTCAGCCTTAACGGCCTCGAGGGTCGAGGGCCTGATAATCGCTTCAATCTTCTTCATGAAAAATTCCTCCGGCACCGCAAGGTGCCGATAATGCACCGCGTATCCGTCTCATCAACAGCAAGAGTGCGATCGCCGCACCGGCCAGGCAAGTGATCGGCCGCGCGGGATAAATTACCACCGCCAAAACCGTACCGATGAAACCGGTGTACACAGCCAAGATAATCGGCGTGCTCGTCGCGCGCCCGGCTCGCATATTGATCTTCGTGCAGCGCGCGGCAATGCGCAAGCGGCGGTAAAAGCCGGACGGCGCCGGTCCATGCGGGATGGACCGGCGCCGCCGTGATTTTGAGCGAATCGATTAGCGAATCTAGCGCGCGTTATGCGACCTTCTTTTCTTTGGACGGTCGCGACAAGGTGCGCCGGCCGATCGGCACTTCGTCGATCGACTTCGGACAACCGTCGTCACCCGTCACCACGTACTCGGGATAGGCCGGGAAGCCATGCTCGTGCAGGTCGAGCCCCTCGATCTCTCCATCGGTCGGGATTCGCAGCCGGAAGCCCGCCTTGATCGCGTACATCAGGATCATCGAGACGACAAAGGTCGCGATGGTGATCGAGAAGCTTCCGATCGCCTGCGCCTTCAGGACGCCAAAGCCGCCGCCATAGAACAATCCCGTCACCACCGTGCTGGTGTCCGATCCCATGGCCGTCGGCGTGCCATACTTGCCGGCGGCGAACAGGCCCAGCGAGAGCGTGCCCCAGATACCCGCGATCATGTGCACGGGGACCGCGCCGATCGGGTCGTCGATCCGCAGGTACTCGAGCAGGTCGATACCCCAAACGACGACCATTCCGGCGCCAATTCCGAGCAGGAACGCGCCTTCCGGATCGACCCAGTAACAGGGGCAGGTTATCGCGACGAGTCCGGCGAGAAAGCCGTTGACCGTCAAAGCGAGATCCCACTTACCGCCTTTGAAATACGAATAGAACAGTGACGTGAGGCCCGCCGAGCAGGCCGCAATCGTGGTGTTGAAGGAGACCCGGCCGATGCCCTGCGCGTCCATCGCGGAAAGCGTGCTGCCTGGATTGAACCCGTACCATCCGAACCACAGGATGAGTCCACCGGTCGCACCGATAATCAGGTCATGCGGTTTCATCGGCCCACCGCCATCGCGTTTGAAGACCCGTCCGAGCCGGGGTCCCAAAGCGATCGCGCCGGCCAGCGAGATCGTCCCGCCAATCGTATGCACCACTGTGGATCCGGCAAAGTCGTGAAACGGAATCGGATTCATGTTGGCCAGCCATCCGTCCGGACCCCAGGCCCAATGTCCGATGATCGGGTAGATGAAGCCGGTAACGCCGACGCTGTACAGCAGATCGCCAATAAAATCGCAGCGCCCGATCATCGCGCCGGACGTGACCGTCGAGCAGGTGTCCGCGAATGCGTACTGGAATACCCAGTAGGCGAGCAACGGTACGCCCGTGGTGCCGTACGTCGCCGGGATGCCGTGAAGCATAAAGCCGGTCGTGCCGATCCACGGAGTGCCCGGACAGAACATGAAGGCGAAGCCCCACAGCCAGAAGGTGATGCCGCAGATGCAGGTGTCGGCGATACCTTCGACCATGATATTCACGGTCTCGCGCGAACGGGCGAAACCCGACTCGAGCATCACGAATCCGACCTGCATGCAAAACACCAGGTAGGCGGCGACCAGCGTCCAGATCGTGTTGATCGCATTGACTTGCGGTGGCGGCAAAGGCGGCGTGACATCGGCGAAAGCCTGCGCCGGCATCCACCATTTCGATATCAGGAACAAGACGATAGCGAGACCGATGGTTTTCCCGGCGAGCATCATGCCGGCCTTGCGGCGAACCTCAGGGTCCCTGAGCTTCTCACGAAACAGTTGAACTAGCTCCACCAACGATTCCTCCTTGGGCTGCGTCCGGCGGCCGCACAGCCGCGGTTACCGCCGACCGCGAGATCACGAAACACCGCAAAACTGCGCGGTGCACATCACACCAGATGCGCGCCGGAGCGAATTGCAAGCGCGATGCCGAATAAGCGGGCAGACGCCAATATGGAATCAGCGGGACAAAACTAAATCTCTCGGATGGAGTCGTATCAATCAAACGATTGAGCCGGGGAAGATGTAATATCGCGGGACCGAATAGTCACGCACGATCGCAATCGATGCGAATGCCTATTGCGGCATCACTGCACGATTATTCGGCAGGCCCGCCATGAGAATATATTTGTGCGATCCAGTTCGGCGAGAATTCGCTTACTACCACGGAATCTCTGCGCAAAGCCCACTGTGTCATTCTGAGTACAGCGAAGAATCCCGGATCCGGGACCCATTCGCTGCGCTCAGGGTGACAGCAGCCTTGCGCAGATAGTTACTCCCTAACGCGTGGGACGTTGCGGTTCGATGAGGCCGCTGCGGAAGGCATAGAGCGTGAGTTCGACGCGATCGCGCAAGCCAAGCTTCTGGAAGATATTGTTGAGATGAGTTTTCACTGTCGCTTCGGTGATTGACAGCCGTTCGGCGACCTCGGCATTGCGCAGGCCCGAGGCGACGCAGGTAATGATCTCGCTTTCGCGCGCGGTGAGCCGGTTGGCTCTCGCCGATTCCCATTGGCTCGCGATTTCCGCCTGCACCGACGGCGGCATCCAGATAAACCCGGCGAAGGCCGCGCGAATCGCTTCCATCAGGGTCTCGACCGCGAAGCGCTTTTGCACGATCGCCCGCGCCCCGGCTTTCAGAGCCGCCATGGCGTCTTCAATGCGCTCGCTCGCGGTCAGCACGACGATCCTCACGGTGCGCGCCAGGCTCTGAATTTCCGGCAATGTCCACAGATCCATCTGCAGGTCGAGCAGCAGGATGTCGCACGGAAACGAGTCCAGGGTCTGAGCGATCTGCCCGGCGGTCTCGATTTCGGCGACCACCTCGAGCTCGGACTGGAGGAGCAGGAGCGACTTCAGCCCCTGGCGGAACAGGGCGTGATCGTCGGCGATAGCGACGCGAATTGAAGGATTCATAGTTATACCGTTGGCATCTCAATCTCGAGATGAGCACCCGCGCGATCGTCGCGCGCCATGCTCAGGCGCCCGCCGAACTGGGCCACACGCGACGCGATCGTCCACGGCGGCGACTGCGCTTCGGCGAAGCCCACGCCATCGTCGTCGATCGCGATCCGAATCGACGCGCCGACTTCGCGGATATCGATGCTCGCGCTACGCGCGTTGCCGTGGCGCAGCGTGTTGCGCATCCCCTCGAGCATTATATGAATGATCTGCTCGACGACGAGGCCGCGCGCGGTGAACGATGCGTTCAAATGGATACGCGTCTCACTGGAGCCCGTGACATTTACCTGCGTTAAAGGTTCACCGGAGTCAAGCAAGGTCCTGATGTAGGAGCGGACTTCATCGTACTCGCGCGCCACGCCGCTTTGCAGTTCGGAAATTTCCGCCAGCGCGTCGGCCCCGCGATCGTGCAGGAGCAATTCGCGGCAGCTCTCAAGGCGCAAATTCACGCCGGCCAGCGCCTGCACATAGCCGTCATGCAGCGAGCGCGCAATCGAATGGCGCTCGTTGCGGGTCTCCAGTTCGCGGACGCGGACCTCAAAGCGCGCCCGCTGACTGCCGAAGAAGCCAATCAGATAGCCGGCGATTGCCAGGTATCCGGCGCGCATCCAGTAGATATTCGGCACGCCGCGAATCGGCGCGGCGATCACCGCCAAGTAGAGGATAACGCTGGCGGCGGTGGCCGCGATGGTCTCCTTGAAGCCGCTGCGGGAACCGACGGCGACGATCGCGAAGACGAAGAAGATATAGGCCGGGCTGGTCGGTCCCTCGGTGACGATCGCGATGGCGGTGGCGAACATGATATCGACCGCGGTCAGGATTTCGGGCAGCCACGGAATTTCGCCGCCCCGGCGCAGAATCGCATAGGTAATCGCGCCGTAGGCAAAATGACAGGCCAGTGCGATCAGCACGGCCGTGCTGAGGTAAAACGTTCCGCCGTCGGCCGGATCGATATAGAGCAGCAATAAGGCAATCAGTGAGAGCCCGATGCGGGCGCGGGCAATACTCATATCGAGCACGCGAAAATCCGGCAATTGCATTGCTCAACTCCCTCCGAGCGGAAGCGGCAGCTCGCGCAACGCCTTCGCGCGAGCCGGTCCGCCCGATCGAACCCTGATGAAATCACAGGCGAAATCGCCAGGCTATTAATTTTTTCGGCGGCCGTGGCGGCGGCCTCGGCGCGCCATGCGACGCGCCGCATGAGGCTCAGCGCGCGGCGCACGGGCAGGCGACGGTCGGGTTTGCCGCTGATGCCCGGCTTCGGCTAGATTCGAGTTGTTACCTACAAGGAAGCATACGCCGATGCAGGAATTGTTGCCGATCGCCGAGAAAATCGGAGCGCTGCTCAAGGCCCGCAGCGAAACTATCGTGATTGCCGAATCGTCCACCGGCGGCCTGATCTCGTCGGCCTTGCTCAGCGTGCCTGGCGCGTCGGCCTACTTTCTGGGCGGCGAGGTGATCTACACGCTCAAGGCCCGGCGACTGCTGATCGATCTGCCGGAGGACGCCTTCAAAGGGATGCGCGCGTCGACCGAGGAGTACGTGCGGCTGATCGCGGAGAGCGTGCGCACACGCTTCGGCGCAAGCTGGAGTATCGCGGAGAGCGGCGCGACCGGCCCGACCGGCAATCGTTACGGCGATGCCGCCGGCCATAGCTCGATCGCGGTGGCGGGCGCGTCCGCACGGTCGCTGACGATCGAAACCGCGAGCGCCGATCGGGTCGCCAACATGCGCGCGTTCGCAGCCGGCGCGCTCAACCTGCTCGCGCAATGCATGGGCTGAATCAGCCAATCGTCGCGCGCTAATCACGCCGCGCGCCAACCGTCACGAACGACAAAGGGAAAGGCGTCATCATGATCGCAAGCGGCCAACCGTTTCCGCAGTTCAGCCTCGCCAACCAGGACGGCAAGACCGTCAAACTCGGCGATTTCGCCGGTAAATGGCTGGTGGTCTATTTCTATCCCAAGGACGACACGCCGGGCTGCACCATCCAGGGCAAATCCTTCACCGCGACCAAGGCCGACTTCGACGCGGCCGGGATTCGCGTGGTTGGCGTCAGCCAGGACGATGTCGCGTCGCACAAAAGCTTCTGCACCAAGTTCGGCTTCACGATCGATCTGCTCGCCGACACCAACAAGGAACTACTGACCGCGTGCGGTATCGGCCAGAGCGAGTTCAAAGGCAACAAGTACTGGGATCGCACCAGCTTCGTGGTCGATGGCTCCGGCGTGGTCCGCAAGGTCTATGAAAAGGTTAATCCGCAGGGCCACGAGGCGACGCTGCTCGCCGACATCAAGCAGCTTCAGGGCTAGCCTCTCTAGGGAACCTCTGCACCAGGCGCTGCTGTCACCCTGAGCGCAGCGCATGGGTCCCGGATCCGGGATTCTTCGCTGCGCTCAGAATGACAACCTAACTTGTGCAGAGGTTCCCTAGAGAGGACCAGGCGCGGTGGAGCACGCGGGCGAACGCGCGCTCCACCGCGCGATTGAACGATCCGCCGCGCGTCAGTCGGCCGAATGCGCCGCCTTGGGATACGCCGCACCGCCATCGATCGTCAGGACCGCGCCGGTGGTATAGCTGGCTGCCGGACTGGCGAGATAGAGCGCCGCACCAACGATCTCGTCGGGTTCGCCGCCGCGCTGCAAGGCGAAGTTCTCGCGCGCGCGGTGGGTGAAAAATTCGGTCCGCGACCAGCTCTTGCTGATATCGGTGTGGAACGCGCCGCACATGATGCAATTCACGCGGACCTTGGGGCCGTACTCCTTCGCGGAAGCTACCGTCAGGATGTTGAGGCCGGCCTTGGCCGCCGCGTAGGGCGCGGTGTCGGGCGACGGCTGAATCGCCGAGATCGACGAGATATTGATGATCGCGCCGCCCTCGCCCGCCGCCATCCGCTCGCCGAACAGCGCGGTCAGGCGAAACGGCCCCTTCAGGTTGACGGCCATCACTTTGTCGAATAGCTCCTCAGGCGTCTGCAATGACGACGGCGCGACCGGCGAGAGGCCGGCGTTGTTGATCAGCACGTCGACGCGGCCCCACCGGGCATAGGCCTCTGCGGCCAGCCGATCGCAATCGGCCCATTTGCCGACGTGAATCGCATGGGCCGAGGCGTCGCTGCCGAGCGCGCGAATCTCGGCGACGGTCGCTTCGCACGAATCGATCTTGCGGCTGGCGATCGCCAGCCGCGCGCCGGCGCGGGCAAAGCCCAACGCCATCGCATGGCCCAGGCCGCGGCTGCCGCCGGTGATGACGACGACCTTGCCGGTAAAGTCGAAAGGATTGGCGATCGCCGTCACTGGGACGCCACCTCGTGCTCAACGCGATCGGCGTACTTCTTGATCGCGGCTTCGCGCAAAGACGGGATATGGCCGGTCGGGAAAAGTCCGTCGGTGCCGCGATAATCGCGCAGGATCTGGCGCGCGAGCGTGATCTTGTGAACTTCGGTCGGTCCGTCGGCCAGCCCCATCACGAAGCTCTCCATCACCTGATCGACGAACGGCATCTCGGGCGTGACGCCGAGCGAGCCGTGAATCTGGAGCGCGCGCACGGCCACGTCGTGAAACACCTTGGGCATCTGCGCCTTCACCGCGGCGATATCCTTGCGCACCTTGAGATAGTCCTTGTAGCGATCGATCCGCCATGCGGTACGCAGCACCAGCAGGCGGAACTGCTCGATGTCGATCCACGAATCCGCGATCTTCTCCTGCACCATCTGCTTGTCGGCCAGCCGCGAGCCCTGCGTGGTGCGCGAGAGCACCCGCTCGCACATCTGGTCGAAGGCCTTGCGCACCTGACCGATCGTGCGCATCGCATGGTGGATGCGGCCGCCACCCAGGCGCGTCTGGGCCACGACGAAGCCGCTGCCGCGCGTGCCCAGCAGATGATCCTTGGGCACCTGCACGTCCGAATAGCGAACATAGGCGTGGGCGCCGGCGCCCTCGGGCTCCTGGCCGACGCCGACGTTGCGCTCGATCTTCACGCCCGGCGCGTTGGCCGGCACGATAAACATCGAGAGGCGCTGATAAGGCGGCGCGTCGGGGTCGGTCACCACCATCGCGATGAGGAATGACGCCCAGCGCGCGTTGGAGGAGAACCACTTCTCGCCATTGATCACCCAGTTGTCGCCGCGCAGCTCGGCGTGCGTGGTGAAGACCTTGGGATCGGCGCCGCCCTGCGGTTCGGTCATCGAGAAGCACGAGACGATCTCGTTTTTGAGCAGCGGATCGAGAAACTGTTTTTTCTGCTCGGGCGTGCCGTACTTGGCCAGGATTTCGGCGTTGCCGGAATCGGGCGCCTGGCATCCGAAGACCGTCGGGGCGAAGCGCGAACGGCCCAGGATTTCATTCATCAGCGCGAGCTTGACCTGGCCGTAGCCCTGGCCGCCAAGGTCGGGCTCGAGATGGCACGCCCAGAGCTTGTGTTTGCGCACTTCGGCTTGCAGCGGACGCACCAGCGCGTTGCGCTTGGGATCGAGCACGTCGTAGGGCGATTCGAGCAGGTAGTCGAGCGGCTCGACCTCGGCGCGGACGAACTGTTCGATCCAGTCGAGTTGCTTCTGAAATTCGGGTTCGGTTTCAAAATCCCAGCTCATGGGAAATCCTCCATCGGTTCGGGTAAAGATTTGCCGCGCGTGCCGTGGCCGGCCATTGCGACTCGCGGCGCATACGGCTCGGATCGCGCGCGCCGGCGCCGCTCCAGGCTTGCGTCCGACAGCGTAGCGAGCCGCATCCGCAAATGCCAAGGGCGGGCGCTTCAGTCGGCCTCCATCAGGGGAATATCGAAGGCGCTCTTGCCGAGAAATTCGAGGCTCTCATCGCTGTCGAACGGATGATAAAGCCCGGCGCGCACGTCGCGGTAGTAACGTTCCAGCGGCAGCCGCTTGAAGTACGAGGAGCCGCCCACCGCGCGCAGCGCGAGGTCGACCACCTTGACCGAGTTTTCGATCGCGATCATCCGCGCGGCGACCGCCTTGCGCGACCAACTGCGCGGATGATCGATCTCGAGTTCGGCCGCCGCCTTCCACATCACCGCGCGCGCGCCTTCGATCAGGAGATCCATTTCGCCGACCTTGTTGAAGACGCTCGGCAGATGGCTCATCGGTTTCTTGAGCGGATAGCGCGGCCGATCGCGCATGAAGTCGACTACGAAGTTGCGCGCGGCGACGGCGATACCGATATACGGCGCGCCGATCGAAAACGGCGCCTTGGCAAAGACCCGCGTGATGCGCCCGCTGCTCGAGACCTTGCGCTGGAGCACCACGTCATCGTCGGCGACGAAGACCTCTTTCAATTCCGCGCTGCGCGACTCGGTCGCCCGCATGCCCATCGTGTTCCAGTCGTTCTTGAACTCGAGGCCGGCCACGTCGCGCGGGTTGAAGTAGAGGCTTAAGATCGACGGTCCCTGCGGCGCATCCTCCCATGCGGCCTCGATGAAATACTGATCGAGCGCGATACTCTGCGTGCCGAAAATCTTGCGGCCGTTGACGATCCATCCGCCGGGACCGCGCCGCGCGGTGGTCCGCGGCCGCAGCGCGATGACCGCGTTGTCGGGTTCGGAGCCCGAGCCGCCGCAGATCAGCCGCTCGCCCGCGATACGCTTGAGCTTGCGCTCAACGTTGGGCGCCTTGAACTTGCGATACAGGTCGACCAGCAGCTCGACCACGTTGAAATGCATGTTGATCGCGAGCGCGGTCGCGCCGCAGCCCTGGGCGAGACGCTCCTGGGTCTTGATCCGCTCGAGCATCGAAGCACCGAGCCCGCCGAAGGCCTCGGGGATGATCAGGGTGGTGTAGCCGGACTCCTTGAGGCGGGCGTAATTCTCGTGCGGGAAGGATCGTTCCTCGTCGTGGCGCGCGGCGCGCTCGGCAAAATCATCGGCCAGCGTGCCCGCCAAATCGATGAAGCGCTGCTCGCGTTCGGTATTGATCGGATTCATCGCCCGCCCTCCGTACATCCCAGATCGCATCCCCGGGCGCGCCCTCAGATTGACGCCCGGATCAGCGGCTCGTGGATCGTGGCGCGAGCTTACTACCAAGGTTGCGCAGCGTAAAACGGTTGCGCAGTGTAGAGTGATACGGCGAGCGGCGCGCGGGACGGGCGTGACGGGCGCGTCCGCTTGACCGTGCGCCGCGCCATTTGCGATAGAAAATGCCAGCGCGACGGCGCGAGGAACCTGTGCGCAAGTTAGGTTGTCATTCTGAGCGCAGCGAAGAATCCCGAATCCGGGACCCATTCGCTTCGCTCAGGGTGACAGCAGAGCCTTGTGCAGAGGTTCGCGAGGAGCGCGCGAGGAGTGGACGATGGCGATCACGGTTTGGCCGGTAACTGATGGATTTGCCGCCGAGATCGGCGACGTTGACCTGTCGCGCCCGCTCGAGGCGGACGAGGTCGCGGCGATCAAGCAGGCGTTCTGGGATTATGGCGTGCTGATCTTTCCCGCGCAGGATCTCACCGAACAGCAGCACGTCGACTTCGCGCGCCATATCGGACCGATCGAGATCAGTATCGCCGCGCTCAACAGCGACGCCCCGCAGCGCATCCGGACCGACCTGGCCGACGTCTCGAATCTGAATCCGCGCAACGAGATTTGGGGCGAGAAGAGCCGCCGGCGGGCGCTCGGCGTGGGCAATCGCCTGTGGCATACGGATAGCTCGTTCAAATTTCTGCCGGCGCGCGCGTCGCTGCTCTACGCCCGCAGCATCCCGCCGATCGGCGGACACACTGAATTTGCCGATATGCGCGCGGCTTACGACGCGCTCGACGAGGCGATGAAGGAGCGGCTCGCGGAGTTGATCGCGGAGCATGCACTGTCGTATTCGCGCGAGCGCACGGGCTTTACCAGCTTCACCGAACGCGAGCGCAACAATCTGCCGCCGGTGCCGCAGATGGTCGTGCGGACGATTCCCGAAAACGGCCGCCGCTCGCTCTATATCGCCTCGCATATCGGACGGATTCGCGGCCTGAGCGAGGATGATGCCTGCGCCCTCATCGACCGGCTGATCGCGCACGCGACGCAGCGCCAGTTCGTCTATACCCATCGCTGGCGCACCGGTGATCTGGTCATGTGGGACGACCGCTGCACGATGCATCGCGGCACCGCATTCGACGACCTGCGCTGGCCCCGCGACATGCATCGCGCGACCGTCTCGGATATCGCCAACACCTGCGAACAGGCCGGCATCGCGGTCGCCGCGGCCTAGCCGCCGACGCACCCACCAGCCGGGTCCGGCCGCGCGCGGCGCCGCCTAATGACAATTCAACCCATCGAGGAATAATTGAGATGAAGGGAAAAATTGCTTTTCTGCCGTCAGCGCACAAGATTGAATTTCACGAATACGAAGTTCCCCCACCGCCCGCCGGCGGCATCATCGCGGAGGTCACACAGACCAACGTCTGCGGCTCCGAGGTGCATATGTGGCGCGGCGAATTCGGCGGACGCCACGGCACCATGCCGGGCCATGAAATGAGCGGCCGTCTGCTCGCGCTGGGCGACGGCGTCAAGCAGGATTGGGCCGGTGCGCCGGTCAAGGTCGGCGATCGGATCGCGCCGGTCTACTACTCGGTCTGCAACCGCTGCGTGAATTGCGTGCGCGGCAACCAGGCCGCCTGCCTCAACAAGGTGATCAGCGGACGCCATCCCGACGATCCGCCGCATTTTGTCTCGACCTTCGCGACCCATTACGTGGTGCGGCCCAACCAGCATTTCTACCGCGTGCCTGACAACGTCCCGGATATCATCGCGGCGTCGGCCAACTGCGCGATGACGCAAGTCTACTGGGGGCTCGATCGCGCGCGGGTGACCTACGGCGACAGCCTGGTGGTGCTCGGCGCCGGCGGACTCGGCCTGCATGCGATGGCGATCGCCAAGGCCCGCGGTGCACGCGTCATCGCGATCGACGGCGTCGACCAGCGGCTCGAGGAGGCGCGCAAATTCGGCGCCGACGAGACGATCGATATGCGCAAGCATCCCGAGATCGACGATCGCGTCAAACGCGTGCGCGATCTGTGCAACGGCTTTCCCGACGTGGTGCTCGAAGTCGCCGGCGTGCCCCAGGCGTTTGCCGACGCGCTCCGGATTGTCGGCGCCGGCGGACGCGTGATCGAGATTGGCAACATCTCGCCGGCGCTGACCGTGCCGGTCGCGCCGTCGACCATCACTTTCAAGTCAATCGAGATGATCGGCGTGGTGATGTATCCCCCGCATTATCTGAAGAAGTCGCTCGATTTTCTCGCCGCGCATATCGACCGCTTTCCCTATCGCGAAATGTGCGACGCGACCTTTCCGCTGACCCGCGCGGCCGAGGCGCTCGAGCGCAGCGATCGGCGCGAATTGACCCGCGCGGCCTTACTGCCGCAGGAGGGCTGATCCGGCGCCGCGAAGGAAAACCAGCCGAGGGTTGGCGCACGGCCCGCACGCCTATGCGCGGCGCGTGCGTGGCGCCCTACCCCAAGGCTGCACGCGACTCCTTAAAGCAGGACCTTGTGCCTAGGAGATCTGAAGTCCAGGTTCAATCACAAACGTCACCGCCATGTTGGCGATGGTGCTTGGGACGTAAACGCGGCACATCATCCGGGCTGGACCTTTATCGGTATCGCTGCCGGCGAGAACGCGGAAGGGTTACGGCGAGTAGGCGCCCATACGATTATTCCGGACACCATCCAATCGGGAAATTTCTGTCCATTCTTCGTGGATTACGGGAGCGCGCACCATGTCAGGCGAAGTGAGCGACATCGATAATTTTTTGCGAACCAGAAATGGGCTGCTGATTCACCGCTTCTATCATGAAATGTGGAATCGCTTCGATAAAAGCATCTTGCCCGAGTTGCTGACCGAAGACGTACGGTTTCGCGGCTCACTCGGACAAAACAAAACCGGCTACGGGGAACTTTCAGACTACGTCGAGTTTATTCAACAAGTCTTCCCTGACTTCTCTAACGAAATCGAAGAAATCATTTCTGAGGGCGATAAGGCGTTCGCCCGTCTCACCTACCGAGGCACTCATAGCGCAGACCTATTTGGCATAGCGCCCACCGGTCGTACTATCCAATATGCTGGCGCCGCAGTCTTCAGGTTTCGGGGTGATCGCATTGCGGAGATCTGGGTGCTCGGCGATATCTGGAACTTGGTATCTCAGTTAAAAGACCCCACACCGGATGTCTAGCGTCGCTCGCGAAGCACGTCGTTGGCATCTTTTGCCGTCATGCAGCGCGACAAATTCGAATGCCGCAGGTGATTTCGTTCGGTCCCTTCCGCGAATTCAATCTGCGCAAGCAGACACGGCTGGAGCTATTAACGCCCTACCCCAACGCTTCGGCGGCGACCAGTTCGCTGATGCGATCATCGCTGTAGCCCAGCAGATCGTGCAGTACGTGATGGTTATCCTCGCCCAGCGCGGGCCCGGCGCGATCGACCCGCGCCGGCGTACCCGACATTTTGTAGCGTGAATTTTCGACCGCCGTGGCGCCCGCCACCGATTGGGTAACCTTGACGAAGTGATCGCGATGGGCCAGTTGCGGATCGGCCGCGAGGTCGGCGGATTCCTGCACCGTATGGGCCGGCACGCCGGCCGCCTGCAACGCGCGCTCACTCGCATGCGGATCGAATTGCATTGTCCACTGCGCAACGGCCGCATCGAGTTCCAGGCGCCGCGCGTCGCGTGCGGCAAAGGTCGCGTAGCGCTTGTCGGCGGCGAGGTCCGGCCGCTTCATCACCGCGCATAGCGCCTGCCAATGGGCGTCGGTGGCGCACGCGATCGCGATCCAGCGATCGTCGCCAGCCGCCGGATAGACCCCGTGCGGCGCATGACTCGGATCGTAATTGGCGACCGGCGAATAGACCGTGCCGTTGGCCGCGCAATCGAGAATCGGAATCGTCAGGAACTGCATCGCCGACTCGGCCTGCGCCTGATCGATATACTGCCCCTGTCCGGTGCGCTTGCGATGGATCAGCGCGGCCATCAGGGCCACCAGGCCAAAGCGCGGCGCGATATAATCGGTATAGGCGCTGTACGGTCCCGACGGCGTCCGGTCGGGCCATCCGACCAGGTTGTAGAATCCGCATAGCGCCGCCGCCAGGTTGCCGAAGCCGGCAAAGCGCGCGAGCGGCCCCGTCTGGCCCATCAGGCAGGTGCTGAGCATGACCAGGTCGGGCTTGATCGCGCGCAACGATTCGTAATCGAAGCCCCACGCGCGCATCGCCTTGGGCGAGAAGGCCTCGCAGACCACGTCGGCCCAGCGCACCAGGTCGAAAACCACTTCGCGCGCGCCGGGTTTGGACAGGTCGAGCGAGAGCGCCAGCTTACCCGCGTTGTTATTGGCGTAAAGGCCCGAATATTCGAGGCCCGGGTTGTTGCCCTTGAACGGACCGACCGTGCGCACCGGATCGATGCGGCCGGCCGACTCGATACGCACGATGGTCGCGCCGTAATCGGCCATCGACCGCGTGATCCCGGGTCCGGCCAGCACCCACATGAAGTCGAGCACCTTGACGTCGGCGAGCGGCAGTTTGCGCGCCATCAGATAATCCCCTTGCGCGCGAGCGCGGTGATCTCGCCCTCGCTCAATCCAAGTTCGCCGAGATAGACCTCGCGATTATGCTCGCCGACGCGCGGCGGACGGCGCCGATAGCCGATCGGCGTCGCACTCATTTGCGCGAACGGTCCCGGATAGGTCAGCGCGCGCGGCAGTTCGGGATGCTCAACGTGGCGCCAGTATTCGCGCGCGGCGAACTGCGGATTGTCGAGCACCTCGCCGATCGTCGCGAGCGGCGCGATCAGCAGATTATGCTCGCGGGCGATCGCGAACAGTTCCGCCTTGGTGTGATGCGCGAAAAAATTGGCGATCTGCTCCTTGACCCGATCATAGGCCGTGAGCGGCTCAACGCCGGTCAGCAGCAGGTTGCCATAGGCGATCCAGTCCTTGTCGCGCGTCGCGTCATCGCAAAATCCCGCCGCGTGGATAAAGTTCACCAACTTGCGGGTGAAGACCCCGAGCGCCGGGCCGAACAGCACGACGCTCGAGACCAGGCCGTCGCGCGCCGCCCATACCAGTGGCACCCGGATCGGACCCATCTTGGCGCCGCCCGCCATGCGCCGCGTGTCGTCGCCGCCGATCACCGCGGCCAGCGGGGTCGATTGCGCGGCGAGGCCCACACTCTCCTGCGCGGCCACGTCGAGATGCTGGCCGAGCCCCGAGTCGAGCCGGCCGTAATAGGCGATCAGCGCGGCGCCGGCCGCGTCGCAGCAGGCGTGCAGGTAGGCCTGCGGCACACTCATCCGGATCGGTGCGCGATCTTCGTCGCCATAGAGGATCAGCACACCGCCCGCCGCCATGATGATCAAATCGCTGTCGGCGTAAGTCGCCTTGGGACCGTCCTGGCCAAACGGCGTGATCGAAACGTAGACCAGCGCCGGATTATCCGCCGCCAGGTCGCCGTAGCCCAGTCCGCGCCGCGCGAGTTCGCCCGGATTGTCGGACTCGAGCAGGAAATCGGCCCGCGCCGCGAGTCGCCGCAGCAGGCCGCGCCCTTCGTCGGTCTCGAGGTTCAGCGTGATTCCGCGTTTGTTGCGGTTATACGCCCACCAGCAGATCGAACGATCCGCCGCCGACGCTCCGGCAAAGAATGGACCCTGCGCCCGCACCGGGGAGCCCCCCGGCGGTTCGATTTTGATTACGTCCGCACCCAGATCGCCGAGCAACTGGCCGCACAGCAGCCCGCGCTCGGTCGTCAGATCGATTACCCGGCATCCGTCCAGCATGATTTCGCACGCACCCCAATGCGAACCGCACCGGTACCAGCTCCAACCCGGACTCCCCCGACCAGCACCGGCACTACTCCGCGCCACACTTTCGCCCGCTCGAGCCGCCGACGTCAAACGGCGCGCGCACGGCGCCGACCACGGAATTGGTCCCGCGATCAGGCGCCGCGCTGATCGATCTGCAGGATTATCCCGTCGGGATCCTCGAACAGACAGGTGAGATACTTGCGGCCCGTCGCGTCACCATAGCCGCCTGAGTCGAGCTCGGCCGGCGCCACCAGGATTTTGACGCCCGCCGCCTTGAGCCTCGTATGCATCGCGCGCAGATCGTCGACCCACCACGCGAAGTGCGAGATGCCCACCTGGTCGAGCTTGATCGATTCACCGGGCGTGCCTCCCGGCATCTCGCTCAGCACCAGGAAACCGCCGGCCGCGCCGTCGCCGTAATGCAGATGGACGGCGCGCCGCGTACCCTTGCCGGGATTCGCATAGAGCTCCGGCATCCCGCCAATCGGCTGGGTCGCGTCGAAGCGCACTTCGAGTCCGAGCAGGTCGCGGTAAAAGCGCAGCGATCGCTCCATGTCGCGCACGCCCAGTGCCACGTGTGAAACTCCGTTCATAAAATACTCCTTGCGGCGCCGCCCGCTCGCGGCGCACCGCGCCAATCCGGCGGTCCGAGGCGATCATTCACCCGGCGGCGGCGGTACGTACGCGTAACTGATCAGTTCCAGCAGATTGCCGTCGGGATCGCGAAAATAGACGCTCATGCCCTTGCCGCGTCCACCGATACGGAACACCGACCCTTCGACCAGCGGGATCTCGAGCCGCTCGAGATGATCGACCGCCGACTCGATCGGCCCGGGCCACACAAAGCAGTAATCGCCGCCGCCGACCATCGGATGCGCCGCCTTGAGCGTGATCCGGTTTTCGGGCGGATGAAAGTTGAACTTCTGGCGCCCGAGGCTGACGCTCACGACGATCGCCTTGCCCGCGCGCCATTGCTCGAGTCCCAGCGGCCGGGCGCCGAGCACTCGCTGATAGAATTCCACCGACCGTTCGATATCGCCGACCGGCATCGCCACGTGATCGAATTCGATTTCGGTATCCATGTTGAATCCTCGCCGCTGCTGGAAAATCGCCGGCTGCTCCGCGCCCGCCGGACGCGACGCCCCTTGTTCTCGTTCGCCCAATCATAATTGCGAATCGCGCGCAGGTGTGAGCGCCGCGCAGCTCCCGGCCCATGCCATCGACTCACCGCGTGTCGGCCTGATGCTTCATCGTGGCAATCTGCGACTGCATCCGTTCGATCATCTCCTGCTGCGCCTGGAGCTGGTTGTTCACGTCGAACTTCGAGATGATCGGCGCATCGGCCGAAGCGCTGACCGCGGTAATCGCGCCGGCGACGGGCACCGCCGTCCCCATCGTCGAATGCTCGATTTCCGTCACGCGCCGCGTGCACGCGGCGGCCGACAGCTCTTCGTCGTCGCATTGGGCGGTGACCAGCTTGGCGAGCTGCGTGCGTAGCTGGGTGATCTGCGTCTGCTGGGCCGCGATGCGGTTGTTGAGTTCGGTCTGTGCTTCCTCCACCGCCTTAGTGTGATTGATCGCCTCGATCGCGCCCGTGCCGACCACGCCGATCGCGCCGCCCGCCTCCGCACCGGTGGTGCTGCCAACCAGGCCGCCCACGGCGGTGCCGAGGATTCCGCCGGCGATCACACGGCTGGCCGAATCAACCACGCCGGGCGTCGCGCGCAGTGCGCATTCAACCGTCATCCGGTTGCTCATCGTCACCGCGCGGCCGGTTATCGCGACTTCGGTGCCGGCCAGATTTTGAATCTTTTGCACGTCGACAACGGCGTCGAGTCCCGCCGGATATTGTTGCCGCGCAAGCGCGCGCAAATGTTCGTTGAGCTGCTTGTCGTCGGGGTCGATTACCGACTCGAAAAAGGGCTCCGTATAGGTCACCGGGCCGAGGTCGTGATAGCACTCGCCGGGCAGGCTTTCGCTCGATACATAAATATGGCCGTCGTTCGGGCCGCGCGCCGGGGCGGCGGACGCGGAGGGCGATAGCGGTGGCGGCTTCGCCGGCGCCTGCGCGGTGGCGCATCCGGCGATCATTGCGGCCAAGGCCCACGCCCCAATCCGGACCTTCGGCAGCCGTCGCCGCGCGCATTGCCGGCCCGCCAAGGGAACCATCCGCGCGTCATCGGTGGGCTCGGCAAATTCGCTGTATCGCGTATCGGTATCGATCATCCTCATGCGCCATCCGCCGCAGCCGCGGCCCCTACACTCTTGCCTGAGCCGCCCCCGCTTGGGTAGTCTGCGTACGTTTTGAAGATGCCTAAATTATTGCCGATTGCAATCGCCGCGATCGCTGCGAGCGTAACCGCGATGCCGATAGGCGCCGCGCACGCGGCCGCCGGCGCACCGCGCATGAATGTCAGCGTCGATTGCCGCTGCGCCGACGCGGTCGGCCAGAAATTCTGCTCCGCGTTCAAGCAAAAGGTTCGCGAATCCAGTAACTATCGCCTCGTCGACAACCCGGTCGGGATGGGTATGGGCGTGCACCTTTCGTCGGTCGATATGTGGCAGGGCATCAATGGCCAGTTGCTCGGCCGGATGTCCGCGATGTCGGTCGCGTTCACGATCTATGCGGACACGTTGCCCGGCGAGATCTACGAAGACTCCTCAGTCTTCCGCGTTGGAATCGACGCGGTGAACGACATGACGACCAAAATTCTCGCCGGACTCGATCAGCTCGTCACGATTAACGCGATCTCGATCGCCGAGCTGCGCGCCGGCAGCAATCCGAAAGTCACGCCGATCCCGTCCGCGCATTAGGCGCGCGATTCGCTGACGGCCCCCGCGGCCGGCCTTCAGCGCAGACCGGGCCACAGGGCAAGCGCGGTCCCGCCCATGATCGCCTGGCGATCGGCATGGCCGAGAAACTCAAGCTCGCGGCGCGCCAGGTCGACCTGCTCGACGAATCCGCGATCGTGCGTCGCCGGATAGTTCGTTCCCCACATGATGCGGCGCGCGCCATAGCGATCGACCAGCCGGCCGATAAAATCGCGTGCCGTCGACGCGCCGCGCGCGGCGGCGTAGAGCGTAACGCTCGACAGCTTCAGGTAGAGGTTCGGGTAGCGCGCGAGATCGAACAGCGGACGCGCCGCCGCATAGGGCGGCCCGTCGTCGAGGCGCGGCAGACCGGCGTGGTCGAGCGCCACCGCGACCCGCGGAAAACGCTCGAGCGGCGCCATCAGCCGCGGCACCTGGCGCATCGGCGCGCATACGCAGATCGGAATATGCAGCGACTCGGCCAACTCCCACAGCGGAAAGGTCCGCGGATCGTCGAGCCATTCGCCGGCCGGTTCCGTCAGCGCGAACAGCCTGAGCCCGCGCATCGCACGCTCGGTCACCCAATAATTCAGCCGCCCGGCGGCATCGTCGCGCAGTGGATCAACGATCGCCACGCCGGCGAACCGGTCCGGATAGGCCAGCGCCGCGTCGGCCGCGTAGCTGTTGTCGTAGCCATAGGCGCCGTGGGCCTGCACGAGGACCGTGCGATCGACGCCCGCCGCGTCCATCACTTCGATCAGATGCTCGGCCGAGGTCTCGCGGACCCATTCGCTATGCGCCCCGGAGAGCGTGCGCGGATACTTGCGCTGGTCCGGCGCAATCACATGCACATGCGTGTCGACGACCACCATCGTGCGTGAAACCCTCGCGGCACCAGCGCGAATTCGCGCGGCCGGGACAATCGGGGCGCGCGGCTACTTGCCCTTCCATTCGGGCGCGCGCTTGGCGGCGAAGGCCCGCGCCCCTTCGCGCGCGTCGTCCGTGCCCTGGAGCCATTTATACAGATCGCGTTCGAGCTTGAGACCGTCGGCCAGCGGCAGATCGAGTCCGCGCAGCGCGGCCTGCTTGATCCGCTGCACGGCGAGCGGCGCGCTCTTGCAGATCTCGCCCGCGATCGCCTCGCACTTTTCGCGCAGCCCGCTCATCGGCACGACGTAGTCGACGAGCCCCAGGCGCAAGGCCTCGTCGGCGCCGATTCGATTCCCCGTGTACAGCATCTCGAGCGCGCGGCCGAGCGGAATCAGGCGCGGCAGGCGCTGCGTGCCACCGCCCCCCGGCAGCCATCCAAGGCGCACCTCGCCGAGTCCGAACTGCGCATGCTCGGCGGCGACGCGGATATCGCAGGCCAGCGCCTGCTCGAGTCCGCCGCCGTTGGCATGGCCGTTAATCGCCGCGATAATCGGCTTGTAGAGGTCGTACATAATCGGGAACGGCGAGCTCGGCGGATCCTCGCCGGGGCGCGCGACGTAGTTGTCCTTCACGTCGCTGCCGGCGCAAAAGGCGCGCTCGCCCGCGCCGGTCAGGATCGCGACGCGCAGCGCGGCGTCGTCGCGGAACTCGCGCCAGATCTCGGCCAGCTGGCCGTAGGCTTCGAAATCGCACGCGTTGAGCCGCTCGGGCCGATTGATCGTGACGTAGGCGATCGCTCCGCGTTTCTCGAATATCACTTTCATCGCCGGCGGCCTCGCTTCACGCGCGCAGCGGTCGCGCGCATCATCATAAATCGCTGATAAATCGTGCTCCGACGCGACCCTCGGTTGCAAGCCCGCCGAAGGAGTCGCGCGAATGCGGGCCGTCACACGCGATCGCGTTCAGCCCTGGCTCAAGGCATAGCGCTTGAGTTTGCCGGTCGCGGTGCGCGGCAGCTCGGCGCGGAACTCGATCCAGCGCGGATATTTGTAGGGCGCGACGCGCGCCTTGACGAAATCCTGCAACTCTTCCGCCAGCGCCGGCGAGGCCAGCGCGGCGTCCTTCAACACCACGAATGCCTTGGGCTTGATCAGTTCGTCGGCGCCGGCCGCGCCAATCACCGCCGCCTCGCGCACCGCCGGATGCGCCATCAGGGCATTCTCGACCTCGAACGGCGAGACCCAGATGCCGCCGACCTTCAGCATGTCGTCGGAGCGGCCGGCGAAATGGTAATAGCCGTCGGCGTCGCGCAGATATTTGTCGCCGGTGCGCAGCCATCCGCCGACGAAGGTCGCACTGCTCGCGGCGCGATTGTTCCAGTAGGCCGCGCCGATCGATGGTCCGCGCACCCAAAGATCGCCGATCGCGTCGGGCGCGGTCGCGGCGCCGTCCTCGCCGCGCAGAGCCAGTTCGTAGCCGCCGACCGCCGTGCCCGAAGATCCATGGCGCACCGCTCCGGCGCGATTCGACACAAAGATGTGCAGCGCCTCGGTCGATCCAAGCCCGTCGAGGATCTCCGTCCCGGTCCGCGCGCTCCATTCGCGGGCCACCGCCGCGGGCAACGCCTCGCCAGCCGAGGTGCATACGCGCAGCCGCGAGGTTGCCGCCGCGTCCGCGAGCGACGGCTCCGCAAGCATCCCGGCATACAGCGTCGGCACGCCGCAGAAGATCGTCGGGCGATGGGTCCGGATCATGCGGATCACAGCCGCGGGCGCCGGCCGCTCCGCCATCAGTACCGCGGTGGCGCCGGCGTGCAGCGGAAAGGTCATCGAATTGCCCAACCCGTAGGCGAAAAACATTTTCGAGGCCGAGAACAGCAGGTCGTCCGCAGCAATCCCGAGCACCCGCTCCGCATATAGCACCGCAGTCTGCACCAGACTACGATGCAGATGCAGGACGCCCTTGGGGCGCCCGGTCGAGCCCGACGAATAGAGCCACAGCGCAACATCGTCGGCGACTGTCGGCGCGGCATTCAGCTCGTCCGCCGCCGCCGCACTTAGCGCGTCGAACGAATGAGCAGTGCGGTCCGCGATCGTCGCCGCCGCCCCGCCGCATACGATAACCTCGCGCAGAAACGGCTGGCTGCCGAGCGCCGGCGCGATCCGATCGGCGAGCGGCGCGGAAACCGCGAGCAGCTTCGCCCGGCTGTCGCGCAGCAGATAGTCATAGTCATCGGCGGCGAGCATCGTGTTGACCGGAACGGGCACCGCGCCAATCTTCACCGCGCCCCAGAACAGCGCCGCGAAATCGATCCCATCCTGCACGCAGAGCATCACGCGCTGCTCCATCTCGAGGCCGAGACGCCTCAGCGCATGGCCGGCGCGATTCACTCGCGCGGCGAGATCCGCATACGTGTAGCTCCCGCAATCGTCGATGTAGGCGATCTTCGCACCGCGCCCCTCGCGCGCGTGGCGATCGATAAAGTACGTCGCCGCGTTATACTCGCGCGCGGTCGCGATGCCGCCGGCCTCGTGCGTCGCGCCGGCCCCATCGGACAGCGCTGGCAAAGGTTCGCGCGATGCGGCAGCGCTTTGCGGAATCTTATTCGTCATTGCCTGGACAGATAGCAGCCCGGCGGTCTCGTTCCCAGCGGCATTATATTGCATATCGAGCCCGATGATGACAACCATCTCTTGCATGAGCCGTCCGTCGTCCATCGCGATCTCCGGCGCCGCATCGGCCGCGGCGTCCGCGGATTATCTGCGCCTGCTCGGCGAACGCGTGCGCGACGCGCGCGCCCGCCACGGCATGACGCGGCGGATGCTCGCGCAAGACTCCGGGGTCTCCGAACGCTACCTCGCGCAACTCGAAGGCGGTCGCGGCAATTTTTCAATCGTCTTGCTCAAGCGGGTCGCCGCCGCGATCGACGTGCGCCTCGCCGACCTGGTCAGCGAAGAGCGCGCGTCGCTCGAATACGAACTCGCGGCCCAGCGCCTGCGCCGCCTCGCCCCGGCGCAACTCGCCGAAGCGTCGGCGATCCTGGCCGCACGCTTTGGCGCCAGTGCCGATCGGATGGAACGTATCGCCTTAATCGGGATGCGCGGTGCGGGCAAAAGCACGCTCGGCCCGCTGCTCGCGCAGAACCTCAACTGGCAGTTCATCGAACTGAGCCGCGAGATCGAGCGCGAAGCCGGCGTCGGGGTCCACGAGATTTTTGCGCTAGGGGGACAGGCGGCCTACCGGCGCTACGAACGGCGCGCCACCGAACGGATTCTGCGCACCCGCGCACACGTCGTAATCGCGGCCGGCGGCGGCCTGGTCGCGGAACTCGGCACCTTCGAGCAACTGCTCGGCGCCTGCTACACCGTATGGCTGCGCGCCGCGCCCGAGGACCATTGGGAGCGCGTGGTGCGCCGCGCCGGCGATCAGCGCGTCCGCGGTGGCGCCGACGAAGCCCACGCGATGGCCGACCTGCGGCGCATCCTCGGACAGCGCGAGGCGCTCTACGGCAAGGCCGACGCGCGCCTCGACACCAGCGGGCGGACGCCGGCCCGCTCGCTGCGCGACCTGCTTGAGCTGGCCGGCCGGAGGCGACCGGCTAACGGCGTGCGGCGCGCTTGACGGATCGAAGTGTAATATGCATTATAATGCATTTCTCAAGACACCGCGATCGGACGACAGATGTATCTTAAGACGCCCGCCAGGCAAGCCATCATGATCGACTTTCGCACCCATCCCGGAGCCTACCGCCATTGGAAACTCGCGATCGAGGGACCGGTCGCCGTCCTCGCGCTCGACGTCGCGGAAGGCGGTGGCCTGTTTCCCGGCTATGAGCTCAAGCTCAACTCCTACGACCTGGGCGTCGATATCGAACTCAACGACGCGATCCAGCGGCTGCGCTTCGAGCATCCGCAAGTGCGCAGCGTGATCCTCACGTCGGCCCGTGAGCGGGTCTTCTCGGCCGGCGCCAATATCCGCGCGCTCGGCCAGGCGACCCATTCGTTCAAGGTGAATTTTTGCAAATTCACTAACGAAACGCGCAACTCGATCGAGGACGCCACGCGCAACTCGGGCCAAGTCTATCTTGCCGCGATCAACGGCGCGTGCGCCGGTGGCGGCTACGAACTGGCGCTGGCCACCGACTACATAATGATGGCCGACGACGGCGCGACCAGCGTCTCGCTGCCCGAAATTCCATTGCTCGCGGTGCTGCCCGGCACCGGCGGTCTCACCCGCCTGGTCGACAAACGCCACGTGCGTCGCGACCACGCGGATTTCTTTTGCACCACCGAGGAGGGCATCCGCGGGGCGCGCGCCGTGCAATGGCGCCTGGTCGACGAAATCGTGCCGCGCACGCGCCTGGCCGATGCGGCCCGGGCCAAGGCGCTCGCGCTCGCCGCGGCGTCGCCGCCGCAAGCCGGCGCCGCCGGCGTCGCGATGACGCCGCTCAAACGCGAAACCGCGCCGGATCATCTAGGCTACGCGCAGCTCGAGATCGCGATCGATCGCGCACGCGGCGCCGCCGAATTCATGCTGCGCGGACCCGCCGCACCGGCGCCGTCGACGCTCGCCGCCATTCGCGCGCAGGGCGCTTCGTTCTGGCCGCTCGCAATCGCGCGGGAGCTGGAAGACGCAATCCTGCATCTGCGCTTTAACGAGGAAGCCATCGGCACCTGGGTCTTCCGCTCCGCGGGCGACGGCCCAATCGCCGGATCTTACGACGATGCGCTGCGCGAATTTGCAGGCGACTCGATGATGCGTGAAGTCACGCTCTACTTGAAGCGCACGCTGGCGCGCCTCGACGTGACCGCGCGCTCGATGTTCGCGTTGATCGAGCCCGGCTCGTGCTTTACCGGGACGCTTCTCGAACTGGCGCTCGCCGCCGATCGCATCTATATGCTGGCCGGCAATCGCGAGGACGACGTGACTCCGGCCGCCGCGCTTTCCTTGACCGGGGCAAATTTCGGCGCCTACCCGATGATCAACGGCCTCACTCGCCTCGCCGCACGTTTTGCGGGCGATCCGGCGCACCTTGATGATTTGCGCCGCCGATGCGGTCGTCCGATCGCCGCCGCCGAAGCCGAAGCGCTCGGTCTCGCCACCTTCACGCCCGACGATCTCGACTGGGACGACGAGGTGCGGCTCGCGCTCGAATCGCGCAAATCGTTTTCGCCCGACGCACTCACCGGGATGGAGGCGTCGCTGCGTTTCGCCGGCCCCGAGACCATGGAGAGCAAGATTTTCGCGCGCCTCTCCGCCTGGCAGAACTGGATTTTCCAGCGTCCCAACGCCGTCGGCGAGCGCGGCGCACTCAAACTCTACGGCACCGGCCAACGCGCCGCATTCGACCCAAAGAGGGTATGACGATGGCCATCGACTACACCGAACGGATTCCCAACAACGTCAACCTCGCCGGGGATCGCCGCCTGCAGCGCGCGCTCGAACAATGGCAGCCGGGCTTCCAGAGCTGGTGGCGCGAGATGGGACCGGCCGGCTACCAGGCGACGGAGGTCTACCTGCGCACGGCGATTTCGGTCGATGCGCAGGGCTGGGCGACCTTCGGCCACGTGCGCATGCCGGATTACCGCTGGGGCATCTTTCTGGCCGAGCCGCATCGCGACCGCACGATTCCGTTTGGCCGCCATCTGGGCGAACCGGTATGGCATGAGGTGCCGGGCGAATACCGCGGCGCGCTGCGCCGGCTAATCGTCACCCAGGGCGATACCGAACCGGCCTCCGTCGAGCAGCAGCGCCATCTCGGTGCCACCTGCCCGTCGCTTTACGATCTCCGCAATCTCTTCCAGGTCAACGTCGAAGAGGGCCGCCATCTGTGGGCGATGGTCTACCTGTTGCACGCCTACTTCGGGCGCGACGGGCGCGAGGAGGCCGACACGCTGCTGGTCCGCCGCTCGGGCAGCCCCGACAATCCGCGTATCCTGGGGGCTTTCAACGAACCGACGCCCGACTGGCTATCTTACTTAATGTTTACATTTTTTACCGATCGTGATGGCAAGTATCAGCTCGCGAGCCTCGCCGAATCGGCCTTCGATCCGCTCTCGCGCACCTGCCGCTTCATGCTCACCGAAGAGGCCCATCACATGTTCGTCGGCGAGACCGGCGTCGGCCGCGTCGTGCAACGCACCTGCGAACTGATGAAGGAGCACGACGCCGCCGAGGTTGGCCCGTTCGGCGGCATCGACCTGAAGCTGATTCAGAAATATCTCAACTTCCACTATTCGGTCTCGATCGATCTGTTCGGCTCGGAGCTTTCGACCAACGCCGCCAACTACTTCAGCATGGGCCTCAAGGGCCGCTTCAACGAGACCGCCCGCGCCGACGACCATCAGTTGAGCGAAGCGCAGTACTCGGTCGCGCGATGTGACGGCGATCGCATCGTCGACCGGGCCGAACCGGCGCTGCTCGCGCTCAACGAATGCCTGCGCGACTCCTATGCGATCGACTGTGCGCGCGGCGTCGCGAAATGGAATCGCGCGATCAAGGCCGCCGGCATCGACTTCGAGCTCACCCTGCCCCATCGCGGCTTCCATCGCGCGATCGGCGACTGGGCCGCGGTCAAGGTCGCGCCAGACGGATCGATCATTTCACCGGCCGAATGGGAGCGCCGCCGCGACGAATGGCTGCCGACCGGCGCCGAGCGCGCCTTCGTCGGCTCGCTGATGCAGGGAGTGACCGCGCCGGGCAAGTTCGCCGGATGGATCGCGCCGCCCGCGCGCGGCATCAATCATCAGCCGCTCGATTTCGACTACGTCAGGCTCTAACGCCCGTCGGCGGCGGTGTGATCGATCCGCGGCGGCGAACCTATGCGGCGGTCGAATGCGCGGCCCGGCGCGCGCCGCGCTCAGCGTGACAAATCGCCCACGCCGTGCAAACGCACTTATTCCGCGCCCGGCATCCGCCCAATCCCGGTCTGCGCGGTTAGCCCACCGTCGACAATATAGGCGGCGCCGGTGATGAACGACGCTTCGTCGGACGCCAGGAAAGTCACCGTATTCGCGATCTCCTCCGGCTCGCCCATCCGGCCCACCGGATGAATCTTGCCCATCGCGCGCCGGAATTCCTCCGCGCGCTCGCCACCGAGCACCTGCGCGACGCGGGTGTTGATGCCGCCCGGGCAGACGCAATTCACGCGGATCTTGTGTTTGGCATTCTCCAGCGCGGCCGCCCGCGTCAGATTGATCACGCCCGCCTTGGCCGCGTTGTACGAGGCCATCCCGTAGTCGCCGCGCGTGCCCGAGACCGACGCGGTGTTGACGATCGCGCCGCCGCCCTGCTTGCGCATAATCGGAATCGCATATTTCAGACCGAGAAACGTGCTCGTCAGCGTCACCGCGATCACCCGGTTCCAGCTCTCGAGCGTGGTCTCGTGCAGCCACGAAACCTCGGCCATGCCGGCATTGTTGAACAGGATATCGAGGCGCCCGAAGCTGTCGATCGCCAGCTTGATCGTCGCCTGCACCGCCTCGGCATCGCCGGCGTCCATCTTGATCGCGGCGGCTTTACCGCCGCCGGAATTAATCTCGTCTTTGACCTGGTTGGCGCGCGTGCCGCTCAGATCCGCGATCACCACCGCCGCGCCCTCACGCGCAAAGCGCCGTACCGTCGCCGCGCCGATTCCGGCGCCGCCGCCGGTCACGATCGCCACCCTGCCGTCGAATTTTCCCGCCATCTGCGACGCTCCGCTTCCGCCCTAGCCTTTCGGTAATCCGAGCACGCGCTCGCCGATTATGTTGTGCTGGATTTCGTTGGTCCCGGCCGCGATCGTGCCGCGCCGTGCCGCCAGCATGCGATGCGACCATTTGCCGCGATCGATCGATCCCGGCGCGCGATACTCGAACACGCTGTACGGCCCGAGCAGCTCCATCGCGAACTTCTGGATGCGCAGGTTGAGCTCGCTGGTGCACAGCTTCATCATCGATCCCTCGGGCCCCGGCGGCAATCCCTTGAGCTGGCGCGTGAGCTGGCGAAAGCTCGTGTACTTGAGCCCTTCGGCCTCGCAGGCAAACGACGCGATCGTGTCGCGCACGTAGTCGTCCTCGATCGCCGGCCGCCCGTCGCGCGTGATCTGCTTCGCCAGCTCGGCGAGCTGCCTGATCTCGACCATCATGTCGGTGCGCCCGCCGTGGATTGTCCGCTCGAACATCATGTTGGTGATCGCGACCATCCAGCCCTGGTTCTTCTGTCCGACCAGGTTGGCCTTCGGCACCACCACATCTTCGTAATAGACCTGGTTGAAGCCGCTCTCGCCGGTGATTTGCACCAGCGGCCGCACCACCACGCCGGGACTCTTCATGTCGAGCAGCAGGTAGCTCAGTCCGCGATGCTTGGGCGCGCTCGGGTCGGTGCGGCAGAGCAGCGTCGAGTAGTCGGCGTGATGCGCGTTGGAGGTCCATACCTTCGATCCGTTGACCACGAAATGGTCACCATTATCGACCGCGCGCGTCTCGACCGCCGCGAGATCGGATCCGTGGTTGGGCTCCGAGAGCCCCTGGCACCAGATCTCCTCGGCCGACGGAATCCGCGGGATGTAGCGCGCCTTCTGCTCCGGCGTGCCCCATTGCATCAGTGTCGGCCCGACCCGCGCGATACCCTGGAAATTCACCGTGGGCGGCGCCTTCGCGCGCTCGAGTTCCTGATGATAGATGAACTGCTGCATCAGCGTCGCGCCGCGGCCGCCCAGCTCTTTGGGCCAATGAATACACATCCAGCCGGCGGCGTTGAGCTGGCGATGCCACGTGCGGCGCCGCTCGAACTCCTGCTTCGAGTCGGCGTCGGACAATTCGTCTTCGTCACGCCAGTCGCGCGGCAGATTGGTTTCCAGCCATCCGCGGAATTCCGCGCGGAAGGCCTCATCCTCGTCGCTGTATTTGAAATCCATAGAAATCCACCCTTGAATTGGGCTTCCTGAATCTTCTACGCCACTTCGCTTTAATCGATGGCGGCGATGCAGACTTGTTTCTAGCGCGCGACGGCGCGCACGCGCAACGCCACACGCCCCGCCACGGCGACTGGTGGGTTGGGCTCGGCCGAGTTGCCTTGCGCGCGGCAGGCGCCGGATGTGTCCGACTCCCCGTACTCCCCCAGGAACGGAAAACGCCAATCCGTTCCTCAGGTTACACTTTGAGCTTTATTACCTTTGCGTGAGCGGTGTTGGCGTGAGACCGTCAATGCAGGTGCCGCGATGCCTTTGCCCCCCAAGGGTTCGCGGAAAACTCGCAGCGCGTTCGATAGGCTGGCCCCACTCCGATTGGCCCAACGAATGCGCTGCTTTCTTTTTATCCACCATTCAGGTTTTCAACCTGAAGGATCGATCCTCTATCGCGGATCGCCCGGAATCGCGCGCCCGCTGAATCCGATCGTCATGCCGAACGCGTCCGCGCGATCGATCACGAACGAATCGCCGCCGTCGTCGTGCAGACGCTGCCCCTTGGCCTTGAGAAATTCCGCCGCCCGCCCGAGGTCGCGGCTCTGGAAGGTGATCGAATAGACCCCTGCCCCATTGCGCGCAAAATCCTGCGCCTCGGCACTGGTCGTCGATAGCGGCTCCGCAGCCTCGATCACCGTATCCTCGCCGATCGCGAAATAGACGCTGCGCTTGCGCCCCGCGACTTCCGCGCGATGGATCAGCCTACCCCCCATCGTCTCGCCGTAGAGCGTCGCCGCCGCCGCGAGATCGCCGACCGTCACCGTGATATGCGACGCGCGTACGATGCCCAGCGGATGCTCGTCGCGCCACATCGCCGTCGTCCATCCGGCTTGCAGGCGCGGGTCGAGCGTATAGCTGCCCTGCGCGGCGAATTCGAGCAGCGCCTGGGTCTCGCGCGGATGGGTCCAGACCGCTTCGGTCTTGGTCGGCGGCGTGACCACCTTGCCGACCACGTTATAGAGCCGCTGATGCCGCGCGCCAAACGCCGCGCAGGTCTCCGCGATGCTGTCGACGTACCATGCGATCGAATGAAAGCGATGGCCGAAGCGGCTCTGGAATTTGCCGATCGGCGAATGTTCCGCACCGGCCACCCGGCCGAGCATCACCGGCTCCATCACCACGTCGCCGATCAGCACCAGCGACGCCTCGCGCACCGCGAGCTTTTCGTAGCCGCGATAGAAGCGGTTGACCGCGAAGATTTCGTCGTACCAGCGATCGGCCGCGTCGAGATCGCCGACCACGTGCGTCAGATGGAACAGCTTGCCGATCTTGAACATCGCCGCACTCTCCGCGCGCCTTACTCACATCACGCGCGATTTACTTCATCGCGCGCGATTTACTATTTACCCAGGTCGGGCATCAACTCGCGATTGACCACCGGGGCGCGCTTGGTTCCCGCCGCGAGCTTCACGCTGCCGGGCGTGCGCTGGAACGGATCGAGGATCCCGCTCTCCTTCGCATACGCCTTCAGCTCCGGGATCACCTCTTCGGCAAACAGCCGCATGCTGGTGCGCCGTTCGTCGTCAGCCACCGGACCCTGAATACTCAGTATGATGAAGATGCCGATGCGCAGCGTGCCCATGATCGTCTTGATCTTGGGGATGATCGTCTTGGGCGTGCCGACGATCACCTGCATATTCTGCTGGCCGCGCATCAGCGCCGCGTGCAGCTTGCGCCGCACGTCGGTGTAATCGATCTCGCCGGTGTCGCCGCCGTGCATCTGCTCGCGCACCTTCTCGCCGCTGATGCCGAGCCAGGCGCTGGTCTGCTGCTTGGCCAGGATGCGAATGGCGGCCTTGGAGTTGTACCCCGGCGGCATCGTGAACTGCGGCGCCGAAAACGCGTTCTGGCCGCCGCCATAGACGAAACCCTCGGCGATCTTCTGGGCCTTTTCCTCGGTCTCCGCCACCGCCGTCGCGACCATGTAGCCGAAATTCTCCGGGCCCGCCTGGTAGCCGTGCTTGGCCGCTTCGTCGGCGTAGAAATCCCACAGGTCACAGGTCGGTCCGAGCGGCGTGCCCAGCCCGATGTACGGGTAGCGATGCTCCGCGCACCATTCCACGGTCTCCGGACTGAGCGTGCCCGGAATCCACATCGGCGGATGCGGCTTCTGATACGGCAGCGCCCACGGATTGACGTGGCGATAGTGGAAATGTTTGCCCTCATAGCGCCACGGACCGGGCCGCGTCCAGGCCTGCACGATAAAGTCGTGCGCCTCGTTGAACATCTCGCGGTTGTAGGCCGGATTGGCGTTGTTGAAGAACTGCTCGCTGCCCGCGCCGCGCACCCATCCGGTGACCAGCCGCCCGCGCGAAATCAGATCGATCTCGGCCAGCTCTTCGGCCATCCGCAACGGATGCTTGATCACCGGCAGCGGATTGCCGATCAGCACCAGGCGCACGCGCTTGGTCCGATAGGCCAGCACCGACGCCTCGACGTTCATCACCGAGCCCATGCAAATCGGATTGCCGTGATGCTCGTTGAGCGCGACTACGTCGAAGCCCAGGTCCTCGGCGTAGCAGTTTTCGTCAAGGTAGTAATGGTAATCGTCGGCCGCCCGTTCGCGATCATATAATTTATTCGAGACGGCGAAGAACGCGCCGTTCTTGAGAATCACCTCTTCCGGCAGCCATCGATAGGGCCGTTCGGTGAAATAGCCTATCTGCATGTGCGAACTCCTTTGTGCCGAACTCCTATCTCCCGGAACCGGCTCACGACGCGAGAAACTTGCTCACGATCCGATCGAACTCCGCCGCCGACTCGATCTCCGGGCGATGGCCCACGCCTTCGCACAGCGCCACCTGCGCCCCCGCGATCGCCGCGCGGTACGCGTCGATACATCCGCGCGGCACGATCGCATCGCGCGTGCCCCACACCAGCAGCGTCGGGATTTTCACCCCGCGCAGCAGATGCGGCAAGCTGGGATTGTGCATGAACGGCTCCCAGCCGATTCGCGCCGTCTCCGATCGCGCGTCCTCGAACGCCTCGAATTGCGCCGGCGTCATTTGCGCGCCATAGATTTTCGTGAACTCGGGGGTTTTGGCCGCGTCGGCCACCGTCGACAGCAGATGGTTGCGCACCGTCATGGCGAGGAAATCAGCGATTTCGCCCGCCGCCGGCTTAATTCCCATCGGCGCGACCAGCACCATGTGCGAAAAGATATTCGGATCGGCCGCCGCCATCTCGGCCGCGATATAGCCGCCCGCCGAAAATCCGATCACGTCGATCGGCGCCGCGCCCAGCTCGCGCACGATCTGCGAGTACAGCCCCGCCAGATCGCGATAGCTGCGGATCCAGTCGATGCGCTCGGTCTGGCCGAAGCCCGGTTGCAGCGGAATCACAAACGATCGTTCCCGCGCCAGCCCTTCGTTCCATTCGAGCCAGCCCGGATAGCCCAATTCGTCGTGCAAGACCAGGATCGGCTTGCCGCTCCCGCCGCGCACTACTCCCATCTCGGCGCCCGCCGCGCGGACGATTTCCTGTTTCGGGGTCGTCACCATCTCCTCCTCGGGCTCGTTCGCGTCCGCAGCCCTGCCGCTTCTGTGCACGCCGCAGCGGTCCGCCTTCGCCAATGGCGCGGCGGATTCATCGCGGGCGCGCGCGGCCTGCCGATGCCCGGGCCAGATTTCCGTCTACCGAAGAACTTTATTCGCAGGTATCCCGCGCCACTGTCAAACCCGCCGCCGCTTGCCCTCGAGACGCCGCCGATGCTTAACCAATGAACAGACCCTTAACGAGGTGCCTCATGGAGTATCGCAATCTCGGCAACTCCGGCCTGCAGGTTTCGCTGGCCGGACTCGGATGCAACAACTTCGGGATGCGAATCGACGCCGCCCAAACCCGCGCCGTGGTCCATCGCGCGCTCGACGAAGGTGTCAACTTCTTCGATACCGCCGACATTTACGGCAATCGCGGGCAGTCCGAGGAGATGCTCGCCAAGGCCCTCGGCGACCGCCGCCGCGATATCGTGCTGGCCAGCAAGTTCGGCATGAAGATGGCCGACGGACCCTATGGCAGCGGCGCCTCCCGCCGCTATATTGTCACGGCCTGCGAGGCCAGCCTCAAGCGCCTCGCCACAGACTACCTCGACCTCTACCAGATTCACACGCCCGACCCCGCGACGCCCGAGCACGAGACCCTCGCCGCCCTCGACGATCTGGTCCGCGCCGGCAAGGTCCGCTACCTCGGATGCAGCAACTATGCGGGCTGGCAGCTCGCCGATTCGCACTGGATCGCGCAAACCCGCCATCTCGCGTCATACATATCGGCTCAAAATGAATACAATCTGCTCGATCGGACGATCGAGCGCGAATTGATTCCGGCCTGCCGCCACTTCGGCGTCGGCATCCTGCCCTACTTCCCGCTGGCCAGCGGCTTCCTCACCGGCAAATACCGCCGCGGTGCCGACCTGCCCGCCGATACGCGCTTCGGCGCGATGAAGGCGCTCGCCGATCGCGTGCTGAACGAGGCCAACTTCGCCACCCTCGAGCGCCTCGACGAGTTCGCCGGCAAGCGTGGCCACAGCCTGCTCGAACTGGCGGTATGCTGGCTCGCCGCGCAACCGATGGTCGCGAGCGTGATCTGCGGCGCGACCCGTCCCGAACAGGTCTCCGCTAACGTCAAGGCGATGGACTGGAAGCTCGCCCCCGAAGAGCTCAAGCAGGTCCACAAGCTCACGTCGATGAAATAACGCGCGCGCCGCATGCCTGAATGCCCACCCGCCGGCGGCGTGACTCTGGGCGATGCGCACGGAATTGCAAGCAAAAAGCAGAGGCGGACCGCGCTCGTCCGCCTCCGCCGGTTCGATCCCGTCTGCTGCGCTATGCGCTCAGGCCGCGAAGCGGAAGCCGCCGTTGTGCCGCACGATATGGCCCGACGTCGGCCCCGCGAAATGCGTCCCGATGACCGTCACCGGCTGGTCGCAATAGCGCTCGACGAAGGCCTTGCGCGTCGCCGATCCCATCGCCGGATCGGTGTCGAATTCGCAAATCCAGTCGGGATGCGCGATCTGAATCGGATGATGGATCATGTCGCCGGTGATCACCGCGTTCTCACCGCCCGATGAAATCCGCACGCTGGTATGCCCCGGCGTATGGCCCGGCGTCGCCTCGAGTACCACGTCGGCGCTCAGGCGATGGCCGTTGTCGATCAGCTCGGCGCGCCCCGCCTCGATTATCGGCCGCACCGAGTCGTCGATGGTCATTTTGAAATCCGCCATCCCGTCAAACTTGTTCCAATGCTCCCATTCGCGCTTGACCATCAGGTACTTGGCCTTGGGAAAGGTCGGCACCCATTTGCCGTTCTCGAGCGTGGTGTTCCAGCCCACGTGGTCGAGATGCAGATGCGTGCAGAGCACCGTGTCGATCGACTCGCGCGTCACGCCGGCCTTCTCCATGTTCTGCAGGAACGGCAGATGCAGATGGTTCCAGTCGGCAAAGCCCGGACGCGTCTTGTCGTTGCCCACGCAGGTGTCCACCAGGATGCGCTTGCCTTCGGTCTCGACCAGCAGGGCGTGGATGCTCAGCTTGAAGTTGCCGTCCTTGCAGAACGGATTGAGCCATTCGCCCTCGCGCTTGACGTTGTCGGCCACCGCCTCCTTCAGAATCATCGTGCCCGGCCAGACCGGCTCCTGCTCCTGCAGCCGCGTAATCTTCACGTCGCCAATTTTCCAGCTATCCATAATGCTCTCCTTTATCGCCGCGGCGCGCATCCCGAGGCGCGCGCGTCCCGTGTGGGCGCATCTTAGGGCCGAATCGCCATAACGGCAACCACAATTCGTTCGTCATTTGCCGCGTCTTGTATTAACTTTGGCTCCCACTATAAAGGTTGCCCGGAGGCCGCATCGCCTTCCGCAACACAAGGAGCCGAGAAATGTCCATTAACACCGTCCTGGGCAAATGCGAGCCGCGCGACCTGGGCTTCACCCTCATCCACGAGCATATCACCGCCGGGTTTCCCGGCTGGGAGCTCGACAACGCCGGCTTCAACCGCAAGGTCGAGATGGCCAAGGTGGTCGACAAGCTCAAGGAGATCAAAGCTCTCGGCGTCTCGAGCTTCGTCGATCCCTGTCCGATGGAACTCGGCCGCGACCCCGAGTTCTCGGCCGAAGCCGCCGAGAAGGCCGGTATGCGCGTGATCATCGCCACCGGCCTCTACAATGACGCGCTCGGCATCCCGCAGCACTTCCGCTTCTTGAGCCCCGACGACATCGCCGAGGTCTACGTCCGTGAGCTGACCGAGGGCATCGGCAAGACCGGCGTCAAGGCCGGCCTGATCAAGACGGCTACCGGCGGCATCCCGGGCATGACCACCGACACCGCCATCACCAAGAACGAGGAAAATTGCCTGCGCGCCGCCGCCCGTGCGCACAAGAAGACCGGCGCGCCGATCCTTTGCCATAACAGCGAGGCCTCGCCCTTCGGCCGCGAGACCCTCGATATCTTCGAGTCCGAGAACGTCGATTTCAACCGCGTGCTGATCGGCCACGCCTGCGGCGTCGGCGACATGAAGTACTACTTCGACATCCTCGAGCGCGGTGCGTGGATCGGCTTTGACCGCTTCGGCCTCGACGTCATCGCGCCCGACAAAATGCGTATGGCGTCGCTCTTCGGCCTGCTCGCCGTCGGTTACGACCGCATCATGCTGAGCCACGACTCGGTCGCCTGCTGGCTCGGCCGCAAATTCCCGGCAATCGAAAAGATGTTCGAAGCGTCGCCCAATAACCACTGGGCGCATATCTCGAAGAACATCCTGCCGCAGTTGCGCAAGGGCGGCGTGACCGAAGAAAAGATCCGCATCATGACGGTCGACAATCCGCGCGCCTACTTCGGCGGCTGATTACCAATCTGTAACCCCGGCCGGCGGAGTGTCGCGCACGCGATACCCCGCCGGCCGCGTCTCGATCGCGCGGCGGCGCGCCGCGGGAGAATCCGGCGATGGAACACGATGCGGCACAACCGCCTGCGATGCTCGCGGGCGTCAAAGTTCTCGACTTCACCCAATATCTCGCCGGGCCGACCGTCACCCGCCTGATGGCCGAGATGGGCGCCGACATTATCAAGGTCGAGCAGTACCCGATGGGCGATCCGGCGCGCCTGCTCCCGATCGTCAAAAACGGACGCAGCGCCTACTTCATCCAGCAAAATCGCGGCAAGAAAAGCCTCTGCCTCGATTTCTCCAAGCCCGAATCGATCGAATTGCTCCACGACCTCGTCCCGCGCATGGACGTGGTGGTCGAGAATTACGGGCCCGGCGTGCTCGAACGCAAGCAACTCGACTACGCGTCGCTGCGCAAGATCAACCCGCGCCTGATCATGGCTTCGATCTCCGCCTTCGGCCGCACCGGCCCGCTCTCGCATAAGGTCGGCTATGATTTCATCGCCCAGGCGTTTTCCGGCCTGATGCACATGACGGGCTATCCCGATCGTCCTCCGGTTTTCGTCGGCATGGGTATCGGCGATCAGGGCAGCGGCGTCCACGCCTTCGCCGCCATCGGCCACGCGCTCTACTATCGCGAAAAGACCGGCATCGGACAGCACATCGACATCTCGATGGTCGACGCGATCTACCACATGCACGAGGTCAATGTTCAGGCCTACATGATGACCGAAGGCCAGTTCGTGCCCGAGCGGATGGGCTCGCATCATGCGCTGGTCAGCCCGTGCGGCACGTTCAAGGGTCCGCAGGGCTACATCGTGATCCTCGTGCTCGATCGGCAATGGCCCGCGATGGCCAAGGCGATCGGCCGTCCCGATCTGATCGGCGATCCGCGCTTCGCCACCGGACCCGACCGCGCCAAAAATCAGCAAGAGCTAATTCCGATCATCGAAAACTGGATGGCCGCGCAGCCCTCCGACGAGGCCGTGCTCAAGGTGCTCGAAGAGTTCCGCATCGCCGCCGCGCCCGTCATGTCGGTGGTCGACACCCTCAATCATCCCTACTTCGCCGCGCGCAAGATGGTCCGCAAGGTTCCCGATCCGATCCTCGGCGAAGTGACTATTACGGGCTTCCCGTTCAAGTTTTCGGAATTTCCCGATCTCCCCGACCTCCAGGCGCCGCTCCTCGGCCAGCATGGCGCCGACGTGCTCAAGGAAGTGCTCGGCCTCAGCGACGCAAACATCGCCGCCCTGACCGCCTCCGGCATCCTGCACTCGGAGAACAAATAGCAATCGCGTATCCTGGGAATAAAAAAGGGGCGGCCCATCTCGATCGGCCGCCCCTTCGCATTGCGATTGGCTATTCGCCGTGACTTACGCGGCCTGCGAATGCCGCGGCATCGGCAGCGCCGCCGGCTCGGCCAGTTCCTCGGTCTTCATCTTCTTCAGTTCCGGCAATACCTTCTTCGCGAACAGCGTATAGCTGCGCTCGACCTCGTCGAACGGTATCCCGGCATAGCTGAAGTTCATCATTACGCCGTTGGCGTCGATCGTGTCCCTGATAAACGCGATCTTCTCCACCACCTGGCCGGGCGTGCCCCACGGCATCAGCTTGGCGAAATCTTCCGCCGCCTGGTCCGCGCCGTGCCGCGAAATATACTTGCCGACGTGGCTGTAGAATTCATAGCCCTTGTTCTTGCCGAAATGCTCGGCCGTCATTTCGTAGTGTTTCATCGCCGTATGGTAATACGCCATGATCCACTTCATCGCCCGCTCCTCGGCGCGGTCCTTGTTCTCGTCGACGTAGCAGAATCCGCCCGACAGCGGCTTGGGCGGTGGCGTCGCACCGTTAATCTCGTGCCACACCTTATGGTAAATCTTGAAGTCTTCCTTGACTACGTCCCACGGTTTCTGCGGAATCACCAGCAGGCCCACGCCGAGCTTCGCCATGATCGGCATCGACTCGGGCGAGACCGCCGCCGCGTAGGTGCGTCCCTTGAACGATCGCGCCGGGAAGGGCCGGATGTCGCGGCGCGGCTGCTTGGTGAACTTGCCGCCCTCGACGTAGCCCTGCTCGAGCCCGTTCAGGATCAACTCCGCGTACTCGACGAACAGGTTGCGCCCCTCGTTCTGATCGAGCCTAAAGCCCTCGTACTCGATCCGCGCCAGGCCGCGCCCGAGCCCCAGGATAAACCGGCCGTTCGAGACGTGATCGAGCAGCGAGATCTGCTCCGCCACCCGCATCGGATCGTGCCACGGCAGCACCACGACCATCGAGCCGAGCTTCACGTGCTTGGTCTTGCCCGCCATGTACGACAGGAACTGCAGCACGTCGGGACACATTGTGTAGTCGTCGAAGTGATGCTCGACCGACCAGACCGAATCGAAGCCGAGTGGCTCGGCCATTTCGGCCAGCCGGATCTCGTTGCGATAGACTTCGGCGTCGGACAGTGCGTTGTTGGGGTTTTGAAATGCGGCTCCGTATCCTACGTGCATGGGTCTACTCCTCCGCCGCTGAATGGATTGATTGCCCCCATCACTTAGGTATGATCGGCGGTGTCATCCTGCAAATGGGGATAGTAAGTGGACTTCCAGCCCTTCTTATAGCAGGGTCAAGGGTGATTTCCAGAGACCAGCGTGCGTCCGCGCGACGACCCGCGATCCGGCCGGCGCGATCGTCCGCGGTCCAGCCTGCGACGGTCCGCCGTGGATCGAACGGCCGCCCGCGTCACGCCGCCGGCGCGGCTTTGCGCAGTCCCATCCCGGTCATGCGATCCTCCAGCACCGCGAGGCGATCGTGGCCCCAGAACGGCTCCCGCTCGAAGATAAACAGCGGCACGCCAAAGACGTTGTCCAGGGCCGCCTCCTGCTGCGCCCGCTCGTAATCGCGCGCGCCCGCGCCAGCAAGATATTCCCGATACTCCTCGGCCGGCAGCCCGATTCGCCCGATTAGCGCCGCGACCGCGTCGGCCTGGTCGGCCTCGAACTCGCGCCGGAAGAATCGCTCGAACGCTTGCCGGCTGTACTCCATCAGGCGCCCGTGACGCTCGGCAAACAGCCCGCCAATCAGCGCCGGCGTGGTGTCGTAAATCTTGAGCGGTCCGCGAATCACGAGGTCGCGCGGCCGCGCCCAGCGCCGCGCGTCGAGGTAGGAGTAGCGCGCCTTGTACTCGGAGTATTGGCTGCGCTCGCCCTTGCCCTTGATCCGCAACTGAAACGGAATCCAGCGGATCTTAATCGCGTAGCGCTCCTCCAGCGCGAACGCCGGGTCGAAAGCCAGATAGGCGTAGGGACTCTTGTAGTCCGAGTACATCTTGACCACCCGCTGCTCCATCCGGACCTCCGCGGCGCGTATGCCGCCGACGTGCGTAAATTCAACCATTGCCCGGTCAAAATTACAAAGCCGCCGGGCGTCGACGCTACGCGCCGCCGGCCGCCGCCGAGCCCTTTAGCGACGCGCTATGACGGCTGCCGTTTGCATACCGTCGCAGCCGTTCGTTTTGGGTTGCGCGTTGCACCAAATACTTCACGATGCGCTTCGGTAGGCCCGCCGCGATCGCCAGAATTCGCCGATTCATCAAGCATCCGCCTTGCTTTCAGGCCGCTGGCACGATGCTAGCTATTGTAGATTTCCAAGATGTGCCCGTTACCCCCTGCCCGACCTGATTCGGACTCCCGCCGCGGCGCTTTCAGGTCATGGTCATCCGAAACTGGAAGATCAATAATGCCACCAGTCGCAGAGCGCTCCGACAGCTCGCCCATCCGGGTGGGCGTCCGATCGGTGGCCACAACAATCACGATCGCGGATCGTTGAGGATTTATGTCATCCAATAGCCCCGTCAACCCGCGCCCGCCGATGGCGAACTCCACGATGCCGCGTTTGCGCATCGCCCAGATCGCCCCGCTTTACGAACGTATCCCGCCCAAGCTGTACGGCGGCACCGAGCGCGTCGTCTCTTATATCACCGAGGAGTTCGTCCGCCGCGGCCATGACGTGACCCTGTTCGCCGCCGGCGACGCGCAAACCAGCGCGCGCCTGAGCCCCGGATGCCCGCAGGCGTTGCGGCTCGCCGGCAAGCAGGAACTCGGTTCGTTCCTGCAGCTCCCGATGCTCTCCGATGTCTACGAAAATCCCGACCGCTTCGACGTCATCCATTCGCATATCGACTACTGGACCTTCCCCTTCGCGCGCCTGTGCAAGGTGCCGACCGTCGCCACGATGCATGGGCGGCTCGATATCGAAGATCTGAAGCCGGTCTACTCGCGCTATCCGGCGATGCCGCTGGTATCGATCAGCGACAAGCAGCGCGAGCCGCTTTCGTTCATGAATTGGGTCGCCACCGTCTACCACGGATTGCCCCGCGATCTGCTCACCTTCAGCCCCAATCCGGGCAAGTACCTGGCCTTCCTCGGCCGCATTTCGCCCGAGAAGCGCCCCGACCTCGCGATCGATCTCGCGGTCAAGGCCGGCGTCCCGATCAAGCTCGCGGCCAAGGTTGACGTCGTCGACCGCGCCTACTTCGACCAGGTCATCAAACCGCGCCTCGCGCTGCCCGGCGTCGAATATATCGGCGAGATCAACGAATCGCAGAAAAACGAATTCCTCGGCAACGCGCTCGCCCTGATGTTCACCATCGATTGGCCCGAGCCGTTCGGCCTGGCCATGATCGAGGCGCTGGCCTGCGGCACGCCGGTGATCGCGCGCCCCTGCGGCTCGGTGCCCGAGGTGATGCGCAATGGGGTCACCGGCTACGTCGCCACGGAATTTGACGACCTGCTCAAGGCCATCAAGAACGTCGAGTCCGTCTCGCGCGCCGCCTGCCGCAAGGAATTCGAGAGCCGCTTCACCGCCGACGTGATGGCCGCGCAGTACGAAGAGATCTTCTACGGTCTCATCGCCGCGCGCCGCGGCAACTCGATCCTGCGCCAGACCTACGAAGAAGGGCGGTCCACCGCTCGGTGAAATCCCGGATTGACGGCGGCCGCGTCCCCTCCGGGAGCGGCCGCCGCGTCGGCCATCCGCGCCCCGGCGGCCATCCGCGCCCCGGCGGCACCGTTCTCAAGGTCGGTTCCGACTTCTATGTACTCGCCTCGTCGCTCGGCTCACGCCGCTCGACCAGCGTCCTGACCGACGGGCGCAGTTTCTCGATCTTCGACGCCGGTGGCGACATCGTCGAATCGCCGCTCGAGGCGCTGGGCTTTTTCCATCGCGATACGCGCTACCTGAGCCGCTTCGAGCTGCGCATTGCCGGCCAGACGCCCTACTATCTCAATTCGTTTCTGAGCGACGACAAGGCGCAAATGCGCGTCAACCTGACCAATCCCGACCTCGGCAAAAACGGCGACATCATCGAGTTCCCGCGCAACTCGATCCAGATCGAACGTGGGTGGGCGCTGGCCCAGGCCACCCTCGTCCATCGGCTGGTCGTGCGCAACTTCGCCCGCACCGCGATCACGCTGGCGCTCGACTTTACTTTCGGCGTCGATTTTGCCGACCTCTTCGAGGTTCGCGGAGTCAAGCGCAAACGCCACGGCCAGACCCTCAAGCCGGCCCTCCATCGCGACCGCGTCGAGTTTTACTATCGCGGTCTCGACCGCGCCACGCGCCACACCGCGATTCGCTTCGAGCCGCCGCCGCTTCATCTCGACGCCCATCACGCCGCCTTCAAAATCGCCCTCGAGCCCGACGCCGCCGCGACCCTCGAAGTATGCGTCACCGGCGGCGCCGACAGCGATCCCGCGCACGGCAGTCCGCCGCCCGTCGCGCTTGGCACGGCCGGCCCGCCTCCAGTCGCCGCCGCGCGCCCCGCGCCCGCGCCCATTCGCGCCACCGCCCGGACCAATCCTGGCTCCGACGGTGTCACGAATTTCGCCGGCGCGCTCAGCGTGCGCCACGCCGAAATCAGCGCGCTCCAGCGCGGCGCGACCCAGCTCTCGGCGAGCAACGAGATCCTCGACAACCTGCTGCGCCGCTCGCAATGCGATCTCACTTCGATCATCGCCCGCGGCGCCGAGGGCACCTTCATCATGGCCGGCATCCCGTGGTTCGCCACGCTCTTCGGCCGCGACAGCATCCTCACCGCGCTCTCGATCCTGCCCTTCAATCCCTCTGTCGCGGCCGGCACCCTGCGCACGCTCGCGCGCTTCCAGGGCACCGAAATCAATCCCGATCGCGACGAGCAGCCCGGCAAGATCATCCACGAGATGCGCTCCGGCGAGATGGCCGTCACCGGCGAGATACCCTTCGGCCGCTACTACGGCAGCGTCGACTCGACCCCGCTCTTTCTCTGGCTCTATGGCCGCTATGTCGCCGCGACCGGCGATCTCAAACTCGCCAATGAGCTATGGCCCAACGTCGAACGCGCGCTGGCCTGGATCGATAATTACGGCGACGTCGATCACGACGGCTACGTCGAATATATCCGCGAGACTCCGCGCGGCCTCTCCAACCAGGGCTGGAAGGATTCCTTCGATTCGATCTCCCATGCCGACGGCACGCTGGCCCACGCCCCGATCGCGCTGGCCGAGGTCCAGGGCTACGTCTATGCCGCCTATATTGCGATCGCCGACGTCGCCAGCCGCCTCAATCGCAACGCCGTCGCCACCCGCCTCGCCGATCGCGCGCAGGCGCTGCGCACCGCCTTCACCCGCGACTTCTGGCTCGAACCCGAAAGCACCGTCGCGCTTGCGCTCGACGCCGACAAGCGCCCCTGCCGCGTGATGGCCTCCAACGCCGCCCATGCGATGGCTTGCGGGCTGCTCGATCGCGATCGCGAGGCCGCCCTCGCTCCGCGCCTGCTCGCCGCCGACATGTTCTCCGGATGGGGTGTGCGCACGCTCAGCGCCAACGAAAAACGCTACAACCCGATGAGCTATCACAACGGCTCGATCTGGCCCCACGACAACGCCATCGCCGCGATGGCCCTCGCGCGCATCCCCGGCCGCGCCGGCGCCCTGCGCATCCTCGAGGGCCTGTTCGACGCCGCCGTCCATCTCGACAGCGGCAGCCTGCCCGAACTCTTCTGCGGCTTCCCGCGCGAGCCGCGCCTGGGCCCCGTGCCCTATCCGGTCGCCTGCCATCCGCAAGCCTGGGCCGCCGCCAGCGTCTTTTTGATTCTGCAGGCAATTCTCGGGCTCGCGGTCCACGGCTTCGATCGCCGCCTGGTCATCGATTCGCCGGTGCTGCCCGACCAGCTTGAATGGCTGAGGGTCGACGGTCTTGCGGTCGGCGACGGCGCCGCGTCGTTCATGGTCTGCGGCACGCCGCGTGGCGCCTCGGTCGAGATTAGCGACAAACGCGGCCCGATCACGATCGAAGTAAAGACGTGAGCCGGCGACCGTCTCGCGTAACGCCCGACCAACTTCATGATGGCCTGAACCGGACTTCCTTTCGGACGAACGCCACGGCTTTCAAGTAGGCAAGCGTAGATTTTGCGGTGAAGCATAATCACCGCGAGGCGCCGCGCGGATGGCCTAGCCCGTCGGCGATGGCGACGGCGCCGGCGTAGTTGACGGCGCGACCGTCTCCGCGGGCGTCGCCGTACTTGACGGCGGCGCGGCGGGCGTGCCCGTGACCGTGATCGTCGCCGTTGGCGTCGCGGTTGGTGTGACCGTTGGCGTGGCGGTCGGCGTAGCCGTTCGCGTCGGCGACGGCGTCCGCGATGCCCTCGGGGTCGCCTTGCGCGTGGCGGTTGGCGTCGCCGTGGCGGTCGCGGTTGGTGTGGCGGTCGCCGTCGGCGTTGGAGTGGGCGTCGGCGTCGGCCTGATCCATGCCGCCGGCCAGCGCACCTCGATCAGCGTCGCCGTATGGCCCGCCCGCGCCTGGTTCAGATCGCCGGTCGCACTCCATTTTCCGCTCTTCGGATCGAACAGCTCGGCGCTCTTGAGCGGCCGATATTTCTGATCCCAGCCGCCCGCGATCAGCACCCGTCCGTCCGCCAGCAGGTTCGCCGAATGGCCGTAGCGGCTGACGCTCATCGGCGCGGTCGCAGTGAATTTATTGATCGCTGGATCGTAGATCTCCGCCGACGGATCATCGCGTCCGCCGACGATCAGAATCCGCCCGTCGGCCAGCGTGGTCGCCGTATGGCCCGCGCGCTCATGGGTCATCGTGGGGCCCGGCGCAAAGCGCCCCGACTGCGGATCGTAAAGCTCGGTCGTGGCGAGCGCGCCACTGCGCGCATAGGGACTGCCGCCCGCGATCAGTACGCGCCCGTCGGCCAGCGTGGTCGCGGTATGGTAGATGCGGTTGGTGCTCATCGATCCGGTCACGGTGAATTTGCCGCGCGCCGGGTCGTAGGTCTCGGCCTGGGCGTCGCCGCCGCCCGCGATCAGCACGCGCCCGTCATCCAGGATTGTCGCCGTCTGGCAATAGCGGCTGTCCGAGAGATCGCCGGTCGCGGTGAATTTTCCGGTAGCCGGATCGTAAAGCTCCGCGCTGGTCGACCCCCCGCCGACGATCAGCACCTGGCCATTGGCGAGCAGCGTGGCGGTCGGCTCGTCGCGCGCCGTGGTCAGCGGAGCGGCCGGGGCAAATTTGCCGCTGGCCGGATCGAAAATTTCGGTCGACGGCAAAATCCACGGCATCGTCGGCCCCGGAAACAGGATTAGCGGCACCAGCACCGTATCGACGCCGCCCACGATCAGCACGCGCCCGTCGAGCAGCCGGATCGCCTCGTGGCGGTCACGATGCGTCCCCATCGAGCCGGCCGGGATAAATCCGCCCGCCGCCGGATCGTAAAGCTCGGCCGAGCCGAGCACCGCCGGACTGTCGCCAGTCGGCACGCTGACGGTACCCGTGCCGCCAGTCATCAGCACCAGCGGACGCATCACGATTGCCGGCGTGGGATGCGGCGTTGGCGTGGGCGACGCCTTGGCTCGTTTAGCATGATGCGCGCCATGATGCGGGTGATGGGTCGCGGCCGCCGCAGCCGTCGCGCCGCCCCCCAAAATGATCAGCCCGATCGTCACGATCGTCGCGATCGCCCATCCAATGCGATCGACGGCCCGCCGCCATCCGCGCGCGCCCGCGCCGGCGCCTTGCCGCTTATCGGCGCGCCCCGCCGTCCGCCGCGCGCGCGTCCGATCCTGCCCCGCGTCACTCATGATTCGTCGATCACCCCGCGCGCCGCGCGAACCTCATGCTCCCTGGGTCTCCGCAGACCCCGCCGGTTTGGTAGTCGGACGGTAGACGCGATGCTGCGCGCGCGCCCACTCCTCCTCGCGCGCCGCCACGTCGAGCGGCAAGCCGCGTGTCTCGTCGATAAACAGGCCAAAGATGATCGCGGTCGGAATTCCGAGCGTCGCGAAATAGCGCACCACGATGGTCAGTCCGCCGAGCGGCCCGATCAGCGCCGCGATCAGCGCCTGCGCGAGCATCGAAAAGACCGCGCCGGTGATCATCTGCCAGCCGACCATCGTGGTGCGCAGCGCCGCCGGAAATAGTTCCGTCGCCGCCGAATTGGCCCCCACCGTCATCACGCCCGAAAGGATTTTGAACCAGCAGTAGGCCACCGCCAGCCACAGAAACGGATAGGAAATGCCGCTCGGCTCCCAGTAAAAGGCCAGCGCCCCGAGCCACGCCGCGCCGCCGGCATAGACCACCGTCGGCACCCGTCCGAAACGCTCCGCGGTCCACGCCCCGATCGGAAAGCCGAGCATCCCCACGCCCATCCCGAGCACCACCAGCATGCTCGCCTTTTCCGGCGAGAGCCCGAGGATCGAGACCGCCTCGAAATAGAGCCAGCCGTTGACCGCCGTCCCAGCCATCGTATCGAACGCCGCGCAGGTCAACAGGGTGGCGGCGCGGCGCCGGTAAAGCGGATGAAAGATATCGTAGAAATGGCTGGCCTCGACCGATCCGGTGGAGGACACGCGGGCCCAGCGATTCTGCTTGGGCAGCATCCGCGCCACCGACGGCACCAAGGCGATTCCGGCGACGCTCGGCGCGAACAGCCATTGCCACGAGTACCCCCACTTGAGCAAAAACGGGATGACGATATAGCCGAGCACGCCGCCGATCGCGCTGGCCGCCGCGGCACACGCCTGCCCGGTCGAACGCCGATCGACGGGCAACTCCTCGGCCAGCATCACCGTGGCCGACGAGACCGATCCGCCGAGCAGCGCCGAAATCAGCACTTGAAAGATGGCGAATTCCCACGGACTGGGCGCCATCGCCGACCCCAGGGAGAAGATCGGCGCGAGAATCAGGCTGGCGAGGATGATCCGGCGCCGCCCGATATGGTCGGCCAGTCGCGCCAGCAGCATCGACCCGAACGCCGAGACCGACATCCAGGCAAACAACCGGGCCAGCGCCGGCTGGTCCAGATGGAAGCTGCGGGCGATCCACGGCGATGCGATGCCCGCGACCGAGAGTGTATAGCCCTGGTAGATCAGCAGCAGGGCAATCGCGACGACAATCGGCCGCGCCGCCCGGGCGCTCTGGCTGCCCGGGTCACGCTCTGTTTTGCCGCCTGCCGCTACCTGCTCCGCCACGATAATCCCGCGATCCCGCTTCCCACTCTAGCGGCTAACGGCGTCGAACGGGATGCCCACCAACGGCTACGCGCGCCGCGTGGGTTAACTTCGCATCCATCGGCGATACGACGCCCATCGGCGCCGCGAGGGCGGCTGTGCGGGCTCGGCGGACTGGCCCGCATGGCGCGGGACTTTTGACGATTTGGGATGACACACGCAAATGGGGTAACCGAAGCCGGCTGGGAACGTCTTGGCGCCATCCCGAGAAGCCCGAATGCTCAAGCAAATCCAAGAATTTTTCCGCTGGCACGCAAGGCATGTCAGTTGCACTCCCTCTTAAATGCAGTAACTTCGCAACCTCTATTCGGAATTGGATCGTTTTATGGACTCCTGGTCATCCCGCCTTGGACAGAAACCACTCGTACGCTTTCTGGCCTGCGTCAAACCCCAGATCCGGCTGGTAGTTGGCGCCGCCCTGATGGGCATCGGCAAATTCACCTTGCCGCTGGCCTTTCCGTTCGCCTTCAAATACGTCGTCGACATGCTGCTCACCGCGCAGCCCAAGCCCGACCGTATCGATCTGGCGATTGATCATTGGTGTACGCATCTCGCGGCGCTGACCGGGCTCGGCGCCTCGGCGCAGGGCAAGCTGGCGGCACTCAGCCTGGCGATGCTCGCGCTGTACGTGGTCCAATCGGGCGCCAGCTACTATCGCAATCTGTGGGCCGGAGTCGCCGGCAATCGCCTGATCTTCAGCCTGCGCAGCCGCCTTTACGCGCATCTGCAACAGTTGCCCCATTCGTTTTTCGACCGCAATCCCTCGGGCGCGATCGTTTCGCGCGTGCTCAACGACGTTACGCAGGCCAATGATCTTGTCAGCTCAACCCTGATCGACGTCTGGATGGACGCGGTGTCGCTTGGCCTGGTGATTTTCGCCCTGCTCGAGCTCAACTGGCGGCTGGGCCTGCTCTCGCTATGCATCGCGCCGCTGTGGGTCGGCTTCATGCGCTTCTTCGCCCCGCGTATCAAGGCCGTCAGCCATCGCATGCAGGAGTCCGTCGAGATTATCACGGGCGAGGTGTGTGAGCGGGTGGTCGGCGCGACCACGGTGAAATCGTTCGGGCGCGAGGAGTACGAAGTCAGCCATTTCAACCTGCGTAACGAGGTGCTTTTCAACCGCACCATCGACAAGGTCAAGCTGGCGGCGGCGCAGGAGATGCTCATCCAGTTGCTCACGCGCTGCGCCCCGGCGATCGTGGTGTGGGCCGGCGCGGTGATGATCATTCGCGGCGAGATGACGCTCGGCACACTGATGGCGTTCTTCACGCTGCTCGGCTTCCTCTACATGCCGCTCGAGCGTTTTGCCCAGCTTTCGATCGTGGTTTCGGCCTCGACCGCGGCGATCGAACGGATCTTCAACTTCCTCGACCTGAAGCCCGAAATTGTCGACCATCCGCTGAGCCGGCCGTTCGCGATCAAGCGCGGCGCGGTCGAGTTCGAGCAGGTCAAGTTCGGCTACCTGCCGCGCGACGGCGCGCCCGCCCGCGAAGTGATCAAGGGCGTCGATCTGCGCGTGCCGGGCGGCTATCGGGTCGCGCTGGTCGGCCGCTCGGGCGCCGGCAAGACCACGCTGGCGAATCTTATCCCGCGTTTCTACGACGTGACCGGCGGCCGTGTGCTGGTCGACGGCAAGGACGTGCGCCATTTCACGCTCAAGTCGTTGCGCGAAAACGTCAGCCTCGTGAGCCAGGACGCGCTGCTGTTCAGCGCCAGCGTCCGCGACAACCTGCTCTACGCGCGGCCCGAGGCCAGCGACGCGATGATGTGGCAGGCGCTCGAACTGGCCAATCTGCGCGGCTTCGTCGAGGAGTTGCCCGAAAAGCTCGACGCCGTAATCGGTGAGCGCGGGGTCAAGGTCTCGGGCGGCCAGCGCCAGCGCATTGCGCTCGCGCGCGCCTTCCTCAAGGACTCGAAGATCGTCATCCTGGACGAGGCGACCTCGGCGGTCGATTCGGAAGCCGAGAACCTGATCCACGAGGCGATGGAACGCCTGATGACCGGCCGCACCGTGTTCCTGATCGCCCATCGCCTGCGCAGCGCGATCACCGCCGACCTGATCGTCGTGCTCGATCAGGGCCGCGTGGTCGAGACCGGCACGCACGACGAACTGATCCGCCGCAACGGCACTTATGCGCGGCTGTTCAACGAACAGACCCGCGGGCTCAACTTGGTCGAAGCGCCCACGCCGGACGGCACCGCCGCGGCGCGCCAGGCCTGACGCGAGTCGCGCAACGGATCGGGCGCGAGCCAAGCGCCAAGCGAATAAATCGGGTGGTCGAAGCATCTTCGGCCGCCCAATTTTCTTTAGGCTCCGCGCGACGATCCCAGCCCAGCCGCTCACCTCAGCGCAATCGGGTTTGCGTCTCGCGCATTTACCCGCCATATTTCGAGGTGCCCGCCGAATGACCCTCTGATGACGCTCTATCGACCGCCTCGGGACGCAATCCGTCCGCTATGCGGCCGACTTGATCGACCTGATCGATCGGACGCGCGCCCGATCGTGGCGGGCGGTTCAGTAACCTTCTGAAGCGCGCCGCGTCTGCATTACTAGTGACTGCGATCCTATCGATACCGGCGCTCCGTGCCCGCCGCGAGACCGTCATGCGGATGAGCCTGCGCACAGGACGCGCGGCCGGTGAGCGGCGCTCGTCACTCGTGGCGTCGATCGTGCTCGCGTGGGTAGCGCTTGCGATCGTCGCGGCGCCCAGCCTGGCGAATCCGATCGGCCCGGCGACCATCGGAAACCTGTTGAACGTTCGCGTGCTCGGATTGCGCAACAACCAGGGGCGCGTCTGCTGCACGATTTTTCCACGCTCGAAAGAGTTCCCTGGCGGCTACGACCCCGGCGAACGAACCGTGTGGGCGCCGATCGCCGATCGCGCGGCGAACTGCGAGTTTCACGACCTCGCGCCAGGCGAGTATGCGGCCGTGACCTTTCACGACGAAAACTCCGACGGCATCTTCAATCGCAATTGGCTCGGGATGCCGAAGGAGGGCTTCGGCTTTTCCAACGACGCGCAGGCGCTCTGGCGGCCGCCCAACTTCAACGAAGCCAGCTTCCCCTATGGCGGCGGCGCCGTAACCATCCTCATCCATATCCGCTACGGCCTGCGCGGCTGAGCGGCCGCCCGTCGCACTACGGCCACGCGGCGCCCGCCGTGACGTGCGTCCGGCGCGTCGCGCTGCTCACTAATGGTCAGCCGGAGATGACTTGTAGTTAGCGCGGCGGCGCCGGCGGCCTTGGTGGACTCGCGGCAGCGCTAACTGGAAGTGGACAAGAGCCACACCGTCAGTTAGCAGAATAAGTTCTACAGAAGTTAAAAAAGCAGGCTTGACACTCTTATAGCATGAAGCTACTACATTGTTCAGCAAACTTTGGCGCGCCGGTCTAGGTCCGGAGGTCGGGGAGCAATGGAAACCGAACTGATTGAAATCGAGATGATCGAGGATCGTTCGAGCCTGGCCGCGATGTCCGCCGAAGCGCGCTCGAACGGCGCCGAACTGGTCTGCCGCCGATGTGGCAATGCCGAGGAAGTCATCGCGGGCGTGCTGGTCATGATGGAAGGGAGCGAAATCTGGGCGCTGTGCGGGCCGTGCTGGCGCCAATTGCCGCAGGGATCGCATATCGTCTAGGGAACCTCTGCACCAGGCTCTGGTATCACCCTGAGCGAAGCGCATGGGTCCCGGATCCGGGATCTTCGCTGCGCTCAGAATGACAACCTAACTTGTGCAGCGGTTCCCTAGCGCCAGACGCGATGCGCGACCTCCCAGCTGATTGGAAACTGTTCTAAACCCTCGAAAACTAAGACTAATTCGTACCTGCCAAAGCTGCTGCCAAGGCCTCGTGCGCGCATTGCGCCGAGCGCGCCGAGAGCAGTCTTGAGTCCAATCAGCGAAAGGCGTATCGATTTGAAGTGAGGCGTAGGCGGCTCGCGTCTGCGGCGGGATCGCGCGGCGGATTGCGTGGATCGCACGGCTCTTTCGCAGATTGCGAAGCGAGCTGACGAAACGGCTGAATCGGGGTATGCGACGCATCTCCGATTGAACCCCAGCACCGGGAGGAGCGGGCGGCGCGAGCGGCCCCGGCTGAATCGGGGTATGCGACGCATCTCCGATTGAACCGGCGATGGCACGAAATTCGCTGCGTTGGCTTACGACCCGGTATCCGCGAACGGAACTGGAGCCTCCGGACAGCTTGTGGGGGTCGCCTCGAACGCGCCGCTCGATCGGCCGCGTAATTCATCCCCTGAACGTGAGTCCAGCTTCACGCGCGAATCGCGCGGCCCGGGATTGAATGGATTCACCGATGGCCACCGCACCAAAGATCACCCCGCCGCCGCCCGAGCATGCGCGCGCCGAGTCGCATAAATGGCTGGTCGCACTCGCGGTGATGCTGGGCGCGACGCTCGAGGTGCTCGACACTTCGATCGTCAACGTCGCCCTGCCCCACATGCAGGGGAGCTTCTCCGCCAGCGTCGACGAAATCACCTGGGTGCTGACCAGTTACCTGGTCGCCAACGGCGTGATGATCCCGTTGACCGGATGGATCTCGGCGCGCTACGGACGCAAGCGCTACTTCATGGCCTCGGTGATCGTGTTCATCTTTGCCTCGGGGCTGTGCGGGGCGGCCCAGACGCTCACCCAGATGGTCATCTTCCGGCTGATGCAGGGGGCGGCCGGCGCCGCGATGATCCCGTCGTCGCAGGCGATCCTGATGGAGACCTTTCCGCCCGCCGAGCAGGGGCTGGCGATGGCCATGTGGGGCGTCGGCCTGATGGCCGCGCCGGTGCTCGGGCCGACGCTCGGCGGCTGGATCACCGATAACTGGAACTGGCGCTGGAATTTCTACATCAACCTGCCGATCGGCACGATCGCCGCCGTGATGGTCTACTGGTTCGTGCATGACCCGGCCTATCTGCGCGCGCGGCGCGGGGTCAGCCGGCAAATCGACTACGTGGGGATCGCGTGCCTGTTCTTCGGGCTGGGCCTGCTGCAGATCGTGCTCGATCGCGGCCAGCGCTCCGACTGGTTCAGCACCGGCTGGGTCTGCTATTTCACGGCGGGATCGATCGCGGCGATCGCGATCCTGATCTGGCATGAGCTGCGCTTTCCGGATCCGATTCTCGATCTGACGATTCTCAAAATTCCGGTCTTCAACATTTCGGTCATCACCGTGATGGCGATGGTGATGATCTTGTATGGCACCAACCTGCTGAATCCGCTGTTCCTGCAGGACCTGATGGGCTACGACGCCTGGCGCGCCGGATTGGCGGTGGCGCCGCGCGGTGTCGGCACGCTGGTCACGATGCTGTTCGTCGGCCAGATGTCCCGGCGCGGCTTCGACATGCGCCCGTTGGTCGGCGTCGGCTTCGCGATGGTCGCTTACGCCACGTGGATGATGGGCCATTGGGATCTCGACGTCGGCACCTACGCGCTGGCGATACCAATCGTCCTGTCAGGCGCCGGTTCGGGCTTTATTTTTCCCACGCTCTCGGCGACCACGCTCTCATGCGTCGAGAAAGAACGGATGGGCTACGCATCGAGCCTGTACAACATGATGCGCAATACGGGCTCCGCGATCGGCATCTCGCTGGTCACCAATCTGCTCAACAGCCTCGAGCAGAAACATCAGTCGTACCTGGTCGATCACGTTTCGATATTCGACGCGTGGCGGCTGAGCGAGCAGGGCGCGCGGATGCCCGGGGCGCCGACGTTCAATTACGCCCAGGAACTCGCGACCAATCAGCGGCAGGGGCTCGGCATGCTCTACCATACGGTGCAGTCGCAGGCGTCGCTGCTCGCCTACAACGATATCTATCGCCTGCTGGCAATCCTGGGCGCACTGTTTATTCCGTCATTCCTGATGCTCAAGAAGACCGCGGGCCGCGCCCCCGCGGGGCATTGACGAAGCTGCGCTGGCGCGTGCAACGCGATCAGATTGCGCCGGTGCAGAGCACCAGCGCCGTGCGCAGGCGCGCTACGGTGCGCGCGCGGCCGAGCACCGCTATCACTTCATAGATGCCTGGGCTGACGGTGCCGCCGGTCAGTGCTACGCGCACCGGCTGGGCCAGTTGGCCGAGCTTGATCGCGAAGCGCCCGAGCACGCGCTCGAAGGCCGCGGCGATCGCCACTTCGCTGAAATCCGCGCCGAGCGAATCGAGCTCGCCGGCCAGCGCGTCGAGCGCCTCCGCAATCTCGGGCTTCAGGAATTTCGAGGCCGCCTTGGGCTCGATCGCGATCTCGTCGAGAATGTAAAAGCTCGCGAAGTCGGCCAGCTCGGCGAGTGTCTTGGCGCGCTCGCGCAGCGTCGCGACGGCGCGTTCGAGCCATGCGTCGTCGCCCGGAATCGTCCATCCGCGCTGTGCGATGAACGGTTTCACGTCCTGCGCGAGTTGCGGGACGGGCCGCTCCTTGAGGTAATGAAAGTTCAGCCAGAGCAGTTTTTCCGCGTTGAAGATGCCGGCCGACTTGCCGCAACTGGCGAAATCGAAATAGTCGAACATCTCCTGGCGCGAGAAAATCTCCTGGTCGCCATGCGACCATCCGAGACGCACCAGGTAATTGAGCAGGGCCTCGGGAAAATAGCCGAGATCGCGATAGGCGAAGACCGAGGTCGCGCCGTGGCGCTTGGAGAGTTTCTGCCCGTCCGCCCCCATGACCATCGGCAGATGCGCATAGGCCGGCGGCTCAAGCCCGAGCGCGTAGAAAATCTGCATCTGGCGCGGAGTGTTGGGCAGATGGTCGTCGCCGCGCACGACGTGCGTGATGCCGAAGTCGAAGTCGTCGAGCACGGTGGCGAAGTTGTAGGTCGGCACGCCGTCGGAGCGGAAAATGATCAGGTCGTCGATTTCGCGGTTCTCGAACACCGCACGGCCCTTGATCAGATCATCGACCACGGTCGCCCCTTCGTGCGGAGCGCGAAAGCGGATAGTATAGTTGCGACCCGCCTTTTTGTCGGGAAGCTCTACTTTCGGCAGCTCCGCGGGCGGCGTGCGATCGCGGCAGCGGCCGTCGTAGCCAGGCTTGCGATGCTCGCGGGTGGCCTGCTGGCGCATCGCGTCGAGCTCGGCCGCCGAGCAGAAGCAGGGATAGGCCTTGCCCTCGGCGAGCAGCTTGAGCGCGCTCTCGCGGTAGCGATCGTAGCGGCTCGACTGAAAATACTTGCGGTCGGGCGGCCCCTCGTCCCATTCGACGCCGAGCCAGCGCAGGCTCTCGAGGATTTCGTCGAGCGACTCGCGCGTCGAGCGCTCGGTGTCGGTGTCGTCGATGCGCAGGATGAACGCGCCATGGGCGTGGCGGGCAAACAGGTAGGCGAACAGCCCCGAGCGGACGTTCCCGATATGCAGGGCGCCGGTCGGGCTCGGCGCATAGCGCGTGCGGACGGTCACGAGATCATCACCATGCGGACGATTTTATCAACTTTTGCGGCCGACTGCGCGCGCCGACGAGATCGACTGCGCCCGCTTCAGCGGCCGCCCGCGCCGGCTATTCCCATTCGATGGTGCCGGGCGGCTTCGAGGTGATGTCATAGACCACGCGGTTGACGCCGCGGGTCTCGTTGGTGATGCGCGTGGAGAGGCGTGCGAGGAAGGCCGCGTCGAGCCGCGCCCAATCGGCGGTCATTCCGTCCTGCGACTCGACGGCCCGAATCGCGATGACGCTTTCGTAGGTGCGCCCGTCGCCCATCACGCCGACCGTCTTGAGCGGCAGCAGCACGGCGAAGGCCTGCCATAGCCGCGCGCCGAGTCCCGCGCGCGCCACCTCGTCCATCACGACCGCGTCGGCCCGGCGCAGCAATTCGAGCCGCTCGCGCGTGACCTCGCCGACGATCCGCACGGCGAGTCCGGGCCCGGGAAACGGCTCGCGCTCGACGATCTCGGCGCCGAGGCCAAGCTCGCGGCCGACTTCGCGCACCTCGTCCTTGAACAGTTCGCGCAGCGGCTCGATCAGTTGCAAACGCATCCGCTCGGGCAATCCGCCGACGTTGTGATGGCTCTTGATCACCGCCGACGGTCCCTTGAACGAGACCGATTCAATGACGTCGGGATAGAGCGTGCCCTGGCCCAGAAAGCGCGCGCCGCCGAGCGCCGCGGCCTCGCGCTCGAAGACGTCGATGAAGGTGTGGCCGATGACGCGGCGCTTGTGCTCAGGGTCGAGCACGCCGGCCAGCCGCTCGACGAACAGATCGGCGGCCTCCGCGATGCGCAGCGGGATGCCGAGTCGCGCGGCAAAGGTCTCTTCCATCCGCGCGCGCTCGCCCGCACGCAGCAATCCGTTGTCGACAAAGACGCACATCAGGCGCGCGCCGATTGCGCGATGGACCAGCGCGGCGGCGACCGACGAATCGACGCCGCCCGACAGGCCCATCAGGACGCGATCGTCAGACCCGACCTGCGCGCGAATCTCGGCGAGCTTGGTCGCGACGAACCCGGCCATCGTCCAGTCGCCCGGCTCGCTGCAAATCTTCAGCACGAAGTTGCGCAGCACCTGCGCGCCGCATGGCGTATGTACGACCTCGGGATGGAACTGGATGCCGCGCAGGCGGCCCTCGTGCGTGCGCACGGCGGCGTAGGGCGAATTGCCGCTGTGCGCGATCGCCGCGAGCGCCTCGGGAAGCGCCTCGAGGCGGTCGCCGTGCGACATCCAGACCTGATGCTCACGGCCTTCGAGCCCGTCGAACAGCGCGTCGTGCTGATCGATGACCATCGTCGCCGAGCCATATTCGCGCGCGTAGGCGCCCGCGCTGTGCGCGCCGAGATGCTGCGCGATGACGTACATGCCGTAGCAGATGCCGAGCACGGGGCATCCGAGGTTGAGCACCGCATCGTCGAGATCGGGCGCGCCGCTTTCGTAGAGGCTCGCGGGACCGCCGGAGAGGATGATCCCGCGCGGATTGAGCGCGCGGATCTTCTCGAGCGCAAGATTGTACGGATGAATTTCGCAGTAGACCCGCGCCTCACGCACGCGCCGCGCGATCAACTGGGTGTACTGGCTGCCGAAATCGAGAATCAGGATCACAAAGCTCTGCCTTGCTCAAAGAATATAGCCGAGCGCGGCGGCGCGGCGAAGCGCATGGGGCTTAATTATGACCGCGCGGTGTTATGTCACCCTGAGCGCAGCGAACGGGTCCCGGATCCGGGATTCCTCGCTCCGCTCAGAATGATCGAGAATGCGCGGCCCATGACTTAATTAAAACCGCGGCTTTGACTGGGATGCGGACGAGTCCGCGAAGTCGCGCTTTTGGTGACTCGCCCGCACCCCATGCCCGCTAATGGCGGGCGTCGCCGGGACGGCGCAGCTTGGCGCGCGCGGCGCGCACGCGCGGCGCGGCGGCAGCCGGCGGCGGTCGCGATTCGACCCATGAACGGCCGGTGCGGCGGAACTCGAGACGCAGCGGTGTGCCGACGCCGTCGAGCCGCAGGGCGGCGCGAAAGCGCCCTTCGAGAAAGCGGATGTAATGGGCCGGGATGTCGCGCTCGACGTTGGTGAAAAATACCAGTCGCGGCGGCGCGCTGCCGGTCTGCGTCACGTACATCATCTTGAGCCGGCGCCGGCCGACCAGCGGCGGATCCTGCGCGTCGATGGTCTCGGCCAGGATGCGGTTGAGCTGCGCGGTCTGAAACGCCGAATGCCATCCGTCGCCCGCGCGCGCCGCGGCCGGCAGGATGTCGTCGACGCCGTCGCCAGTGATCGCCGAGGTGAAGATCATCGCGGCGAACTCGAGAAACGGATGGCGATGGTAGGCGTCGCGCACGAAGATCGGCACGCGCTTGCCGGTCTTGGCCGCCGCGTCCCACTTGTTGCACACCACGACCATCGCGCGGTCGTTGCTCTCGACCAGCCGCGCCAGCCGCACGTCCTGATCGGTGATGCCCTCGGTCGCGTCGATTACCAGCACCAGCACTTCGGCGCGGCGAATTACCTCGATCGCGCGGCCGACCGAATGATGCTCGAGGTCGCCTTCGACCTTGGGCGGCCGGCGGATGCCCGCGGTGTCGATCAGCAGCACGTCGCGGCCACCCGCGTCGAGGCGCACGTCGACCGGATCGCGCGTGGTGCCCGGACGATCGTCGACGATCGCGCGATCGTACCCGGCGAGCCGATTGAGGATCGACGACTTGCCGACGTTGGGCCGGCCGATCAACGCCACGCGCAGGTCGGGCCGATGCTCGGCGACCGCTTCGCGCGGCGGCATCTGCGCCACGATCGCGTCGAGCAGATCGCCCATGCCCAGTCCGTGCGCCGCGGAAATAAACGTCACGCTGGCCAGCCCGAGCGCATAGGCCTCGGCGGCCGACGCTTCCTGGTTGGCATGGTCGACCTTGTTAACCGCGGCGATCACCGGGCGGCCGGTCTCGCGGATGAGCGCGAGCGCTTCGCGATCGCCGGTGGTGATGCCGGCGCGGCCGTCGATCACCAGCACCACGAGGTCGGCCGCCGCGACGGCGGCCAGCGCCTCTTCGACCGCGCGTTCGGTGGCCGGCTCGCGCGCGTAGAGCTCGAGGCCGCCGCTGTCGGCGATGACGAACTCGTGATCCTCATGCGTCGCGCGCGCCAGGTTGACGTCGCGCGTGGTGCCGGCGATTGCGCTGACGATGGCGCGTCCGCGTCCCGCGATCCGATTGAAGATGGTCGACTTGCCGACGTTCGCGCGGCCGACCAGCACGACTACCGGAAGGCCACCGGCGTTGCTCGCGACCAGGCTCGGCCCGGCCGCGGGATTGGTTTTGGTGCGCGTCGTCATCTTACAATCCGAGCTCCTTGAGGCGGCGCGGATCGCCGGTCCATCCGCGCTCGACCTTGACGCGCAAGGCGAGGAACAGGTGCCGCCCGAGCATCTGCTCGAGCTCGCGGCGCGCGCCGGTGCCGATCTCCTTGAGCTGGCGCCCGCCGGCGCCAATCACCATGCCCTTGTGCGCTTCGCGTTCGACGATAATCAGGGCTTCGATGCGGGTGAGGTTGCGATCGGCCTCTTCCGCAAATTGCTCGACCAGCACGGCGGTGGAAAACGGAATCTCCTGGCGCATCGCGAGAAACAGCTTCTCGCGAATCACCTCCTCGGCGATCATCCGTTCGGTCTGGTCGGTGTATTCGTCACCCGGCATCAGCGGCGGCCCCGCCGGGAGCATCTGCTTGATCACGCGCACCAGCTCGTCGACGTTGTCGCCGGTCAGCGCGCTGATCGGCACGATCTCGGCGCGCGTGGCGGCCGCGTGAATCTCCGCCACCAGCGCCATCAGACGCTCGCGCGACGCGCGATCGATCTTGTTGATCGCGACGATCAGCGGCCGGCCGAGCGCGGCGGCGTCGGCCAGAAAGGCGCGATCGTCGCCCGACAGCGCTCCGCCCGCCGCGACCACCGCGACGATCACCTCGCCCTCCGCGAGGCATCGATGAGCCGTCTCGACCATCCGGCGGTTGAGCTGATGGCGCGGCTGATGGAGTCCGGGCGTATCGATCAGGATCATCTGCGCGTCGGGATCCGAGCGAATGCCCAGGATGCGGCGGCGCGTGGTCTGCGGCCGGGGCGTGACGATCGCGACCTTCTGTCCGACCAGGCGGTTGAGCAGCGTCGATTTACCGACGTTGGTCTGGCCGCCAATCGTGACGAAGCCCGCGCGATGAGTACTAGTTTCGCTCACTATTATCCTGTTCGATGCGGTCGAGTGCGGCGCGCGCCGCCGCCTGTTCGCTCTGTTTCTTGCTGCCGCCTTCGCCCATCCCGAGGTCGCGGCCGGCCACGCGGATGCGCGTGGTGAAGCGCTTGGCGTGATCGGGTCCGCGCGCGGCGACCAGTTCGTAGACCGGCTGGGCGCGGAAGCGGCGATAGGCGACCTCCTGCAATTCGGTCTTGTAGTCGCGCTCGGCCGACGGGCCGCCGATATCGTCGGTGAACAGGCGCTCGACCACGCCCTTGGCCGGCGCGAGTCCGGCGTCGGTATAGATTGCGCCGATCACCGCTTCGAAGGCGGCGGCCAGGATCGAGGTCTTGTCGCGCCCGCCGCTCTTCTCCTCGCCCTTGCCCAGGCGCAGCTTGCGGCCCAAGCCAATCTCGAGCGCCTTGAGCGCGAGCGTGCGGCCGTTGACGATCGACGCGCGCTCCTTGGACAGCGCGCCCTCCTTGGCCTCGGGAAAGCGGCGCATCAGGAGGTCGGCGATCGCGAGATCAAGCACCGCGTCGCCGAGAAATTCGAGCCGCTCGTAATGCGGCTCGCCGGCCGCCACGGCGCTCGGATGGGTCAGCGCAATGGCCAGCAGATCCGGCCGCTGAAACGAATATGCCAGAGTGCGCTCGAGATCCGCGTTGCTGTTTTCAGGCGGAGACGGCGGCTCCGCCGCGGAGCGAGTCGCACCCGGGAATAATCCGGCGAATAATCTGGCCAACCACTTGCGCGCCCTCGACAAACGATGCCTCCACCTCGACCTCGGAATTGATCAGTTCGGCGGGTCCGTCGGCGGCCACCCGCACGTAATTGCGGCTATAGCCGCAGAGCCGGCCCTCGATCCGTTCTTCAAGTAGTACCTTAAGTATGCTCCCGGCCGCACGCGCGGCAAAATCCGTCCGCTTGCGCTCGCCCAGCGCGCGCAGCGCGGCCGCCCGCCGCTTGATCTCGGCCGGCGCCACGCGATCGCCGAACTTGGCCGCGGTGGTCCCGGCCCGCACCGAGTAAGGGAAGACGTGGAAGTAGGCCAGCGGCAGGCTCTCGACAAATCTAAAGTATTGCTCGAACTGAAACGGCGACTCGCCGGGAAAGCCCGCGATCAGGTCGGTGCCGATCGCCGCCGTGGGCATCGCCGCAACGACCCGCTCGACGCGCTCGCGGAAATGCGCCGTATCGTACCGCCGCCGCATCCGCGCCAGCGTCGCGTCCTCGCCGGATTGCAGCGGCAGATGGAAATGCGGGCAGAACTTTTCGTTCCCCGCGACGATCGCGATCGCGCGATCGCTCAGCTCCTCGGGATCGATCGAGCTTATCCGGACGCGCTCGATCGGCGAGCGCTCGGCCACCATCTCGAGCAAATCCTCGAGCACTGCCGGCGGGTCGAGGTCGCGGCCGTAGCCGCCCAGATGCACGCCGGTCAGAATCACTTCACGAAAGCCGCGCGCGTGCAGCCCGTCGATCGCCTCGATCACGCGGCGCGGCTCGACGCTGCGCGACTGTCCGCGCGCGAACGGCACGATGCAAAACGTGCAGAACTGATCGCATCCCTCCTGCAATTTCAGGTAGGCGCGCGTGCGCCCGTCGAGCGCGACCGTGCCCAGCTCGATCGCCGCGCGCTCCTTGCGCAGGTTCGCGACCATCACGCGTTCGGTGGCCTCGCCGCGCACCGCGCGCTCGAGATCGCCCGGCCGGCCGAGGCCGACCACCGCGTCGACCATCGACGCGTTGTCGAGCCGGGCGGGATTGGCCTGCGCGAGGCATCCGGTCATGATCACGCGCGCGTGCGGATTAAGCCGGCGCGCGCGCCGCGCCAGGCGCAGGCTCTCGGTGTCGGCGCGATCGGTAATCGTGCAGGTGTTGACGATATAGACGTCGGCCGGCTCGCTGAACTCAGCCCGCTCCATGCCGAGTGCGCCCAGGCGCGACTCGATCATGGCCGAGTCGTACTGGTTGACCTTGCAGCCCAGCGTGGCGATCGCGAAACGCATTGCGCCCTACTCTCCCAATGCCCGTTCGATGAAGCCGCCGCCAAGCACTTCATCGCCGCGGTAAAATACGCAAGCCTGTCCGGGCGTGACGGCCGGTCCGCCATGGGCGAAGCGCACCTCGGCGCGATCGCCGCCGAGCAGGCGCATCCGCGCCGGCAGCGCCGGATGGCGATAGCGAATCTTGACCTCGAGCGGCGCGTCGATCCGCGCGGCGGCGGCCGGATCGACCAGACTCACCTGCGCGGCGACCAGGCCCGCCGAGGTCAACTCGCCGCGCGCGCCGACGATCACGTCGCCGCTGGCCGCGTCGATACTCCGCACGTAGCGCGGTGCGCCTGTCGCGATACCCAGTCCGCGGCGCTGGCCGACGGTAAAATTATGCACCCCCGCATGGCGCGCGATCGCATGGCTCGCGGCGTCGACGATATTGCCCGGCCGGATCTGTGCGGGCGGCGCGGCGCGCGCGACGAATTGCGCGTAGTCGCCGTCGGGCACGAAGCAGATCTCCTGGCTCTCGGGCTTGTCGGCGTTGGCGAGGCCCAACGCGCGGGCCCGCGCGCGCACCTCATGCTTGGTCATCGCGCCCAGCGGAAAGAGCGTCCGCGCCAGTTCGCGCTGGCCCAGCGGAAAGAGAAAATACGACTGATCCTTGGTGCTGTCGGCCGCGCGCAACAGATGGAAGCGGTTGTCCGGGCCGCGCTCGATACGCGCGTAGTGGCCGGTCGCGACGAAGTCGGCCGCGAGCGCGCGGGCGCGGCTCCACAGGCGATCGAACTTGATTTCGCGATTGCACATCACGCACGGATTGGGCGTGCGTCCGGCGATATATTCGGCGACGAAATTACCGATCACGCGCGCGGCAAAATCCTCGCGCAAATCGACCACGTAAAACGGAAAGTCCATCCGCTCGGCTACCCGCCGCGCGTCCTCGAAATCCTCGTACGAGCAGCAGGCCGCGCGCCGCCGCGCGGGCGCCGCCGCTGCGTCGGTCTTAAGCCGCATCGCCACGCCGACCACGTCGTAGCCCTGCTCGCGCAGCATCGCCGCCGCCACCGAGCTGTCGACGCCGCCTGACATCGCGACCAGTACGCGCGCGCTCATCGGATGGTCTCCGCTGCGCTCATCGCAAAGCCTCGGCGTCGCGCAGCGGCTCGGCCGCGGCGACGCGCCGCCAGACGCGTGCGATCGCGGCGGCGGCGTAAGCGATCTCGTCGGCGGTCGTGCTCCAGCCCAGACTCAGACGCAGCGAACTGCGCGCGGCGTCGGCACTGCGGCCCATCGCCGTCAGCACATGCGACGGCTCGACCGCGCCCGCCGCGCACGCCGAGCCCATCGAGACCGCCACGCCTTCGAGATCGAGCGCGATCAGCAGGCTCTCGCCGCGCACGCCAGGAAAGGTGACGTTGATCGTATTGGCGGCGCGCCCGTCTTCCGGCCCGTTCAAACGCAATCCGGGAATCGCGCCGCGCAGATGGCTCAGCAGGGCGTGGGCGAATGCGGCGACGCGGCGATTTTCGTCCGGCCGCGTGCGCGCAACTTCCTCGGCTGCCGCGCCGAAGCCGACCGCGCCAATCAGATTCGGCGTGCCGGCGCGCAGCCCGCGCTCCTGCGGACCGCCGAGCATCACGGGCGCGAGCCGCGCACCAGGACGAATATAAAGCGCACCGATACCCGCGGGACCGCCGAGCTTGTGCGCGCTAATCGTCATCAGATCGCAGCCGAGATCGGTCGCGGCGACGGGTATGCGGCCGACGGCCTGCGCGGCGTCGAGATGAAACGTCGCACCGGCGCGCGCGGCCGCCGCGGCGATTGGCGCGGTCGCGAGCATCGTGCCGACCTCGGCGTTGACGATCGCGAGCGTCACCAGCGCGGTGCGATCGTCGATCGCTTCGGCGATCTCCTCCGGCGCAATTCGGCCGTCGCGGTCGGGCGCGACGCGCGTCACGCTGAAGCCACTCCCCTCGAGATCGGCGACCGGCGCGATTACCGACGAATGCTCGATCGACGACGTGACGATATGCCGGCGGGATTCGCCCGCCGCGCGCGCCGCGCCGAAAATCGCCAGGTTGTTCGATTCGGTGCCGCCGCTGGTAAAGACGATCGTGCGCGCGGGCGCCTCGATCAGCTTGGCCACCTGCTCGCGCGCCGCCTCGAGCGATCGGCGCGCCGCCTGGCCCATCCGATGAATCGACGCGGGGTTGCCGTGCGATGCCTCGGCCATCCGCGCCATCGCGGCGCGCGCCACGGGGCGGATCGGCGACCCGGCGTTATGATCGAGATAGGCGCTCATATCGATAGTTTTGATAACCCGCGAAAAACTCTAACTTATCCTACTGACCCTTACGGCAAAAGACTGCTGACCCGACCGGCAAAAGACGGGGGTTGCGATGCTCGGATAGCTCACCTCGATTTCATTAGGAGGATTCCAGGGCCGGGCGTGCGAGAAATCCGCTGGTGGGGAAGATTGTTCGTCGGTTAGTATCGAGGAGCAAAACTCTTTCGCCGGCGGCTGCATCGCATGAAATCGCCGATTTACCGATTTTTTGCGCCGAAAGCCGGCGTGCCGGAGGATCCCGTCACCGGCTCGGCCCATTGCACGCTGATTCCCTATTGGTCGGCCAAGCTCGGAAAGCAGGCGCTCAGCGCGCGGCAGTTGTCAGCGCGCGGAGGCGAGATCGAGTGCGAGATGCGCGGGGATCGCGTGACGATTGCCGGTGGTACGGTGGAATACCTACGCGGCGAAATCACGATCTGAAGCCGTCCCGGATTGCGCCATCCGCCGGTTAACTATCTTTCGCCGCTCCGTTCGGAATAGGGTCGGCCGGAACCATCTTGTCCTCGAGGCAGTTCTGCCGCTCCTCCATCTCCTCGAAGCGGATATTCAACTGAGTAAGCTTATCGACCAGGCTGCTCATCGCGCGCGCCACCGGATCGGGCAGCCGCGCATGATCGAGGTCGGTCACGTCGCCGCGCGGACGATCGCCCTCGACCACCTTGCCCGGAATCCCGACGATCGTCGAATAGGGCGGCGCCGACGAGACCACCACGGCGCCCGCACCGATCCGGCTGCCGCGTCCGATGCGCACCGGCCCGATCACCGCCGCGCCGGCGCTGATCATCACGTGGTCTTCGAGCGTCGGATGGCGTTTTTCCTTGGTCAGGCTGGTACCGCCGAGCGTGACGCCCTGGTAGAGCAGCACGTCGTCCCCGATCTCGGCGGTCTCGCCGATCACCACGCCCATCCCATGGTCGATGAAGAAGCGCCGGCCGATGGTCGCGCCCGGATGAATCTCGATGCCGGTGAGCCATCGCGAAAGCTCGCTGACCAGCCGGCCGAGCAATTTCAAGTCGCGGCGCCAGAGCCAATGGGCCGCGCGATGGAACCAGATGGCGTGCAATCCCGGATAGGCGAGGACGACCTCGAGCGTCGTGCGCGCCGCCGGGTCGCGCTCGAAGACCGCCTGGATATCTTCGCGTAACGTGCTCGCAATGCCCATGACCGCTACCTCCCGCCGGACGCCACAGAACCGCGCGGCGTCAGAGCTTCGCGACGCTGCCGTTGACCGCCGGCGCGGTACGGCGGGCCTTGGCCGTGGTGCGGCGCGCGTCGCCATTGGCCGGTACCGCCGCAAGAATCTGTGGCTTGACGTTGTCCTTGTGCAGCTTGAACTCGACCGAATCGACCAGCGCCTGCCAGCTCGCCTCGACCACGTTGCTCGACAGGCCGACCGTGCCCCAGCGGCGGCGCCCGTCGGTCGATTCGATCAGCACGCGCACGCGCGCGCCGGTGCCCGCGCCGTTGTCGAGCACGCGGACCTTGTAGTCGGCCAACTGCATCCCGGCCAGCGCTGGATAGTACGGCACCAGCGCCTGGCGCAGCGCCGAATCGAGCGCGTTGACGGGACCGTTGCCAATCGCCGAGCTGCGCGTGCGCCGCCCGTCGGGCCCCTCGAGCACGACCACCGCCTCGCTGAACGGCGCCTGGTCCTCGTGCCACTTGTCGTCGAAGACCCGGAAGCTGACGAAATTGAAATGGTCCTTGACCCGGCCGAGTGTACGCAGCATCAAAAGCTCGAACGACGCGTCGGCGCCGTCGAAGGTGTAGCCCAGCGCCTCGAGCCGCTTGAGCTCGTCGAGCAGCGCCGCGATCTGATCCTTGCTGAGGTCCGCCTCGAGGCCGAACTCGCGCGTCTTGTAGAGGATATTGGCGCGCCCCGAGAGCTCCGAGAGCAGCACGCGGCGATCGTTGCCGACGCGCGCCGGATCGACGTGCTCGTAGGTCTGCACGTTGCGCTGGATTCCCGAGACGTGCAGGCCCGCCTTATGCGCAAAGGCGCTGCGCCCGACGTACGCCTGGCGCCGGTTGGGCGTGATATTAGCCAGTTCGTAGACCAGCATCGCGGTCTCCTGCAGGGTCTTGAGCTTGGCCGCCGGCACGCAGTTGTAGCCGAGCTTGAGTTGCAGGTTGCCGATAATCGAGATCAGGTTGGCATTGCCGCAGCGCTCGCCCAGGCCGTTGATCGTGCCTTGGACCTGCACCGCGCCGGCACGCACGGCGGCCAGCGTGTTGGCCACCGCGACTTCCGAATCGTTATGGCAATGGATCCCCAGCGGCGCGCGCACGGCGGCCGCCGCGGCCTTGACCGCGTCTTCGATTTCCCACGGCATCCGCCCGCCGTTGGTGTCGCACAGGCAAATCAGATCGACCCCGGCCTCGTCGACCGCGCGGATACAGGCGAGCGCGAAGTCGGGATTGGCGGCGTAGCCGTCGAAAAAATGCTCGGCGTCGAAGATCACTTCGTCGAGATGCTTTTTCAGATAGGCGATGGTGTCGTTGAGAATTTCGAGATTGTTGGCGAGCGAGATCCTGAGCGCCTCGCGCACGTGCAGGTCCCAGGTCTTGCCCACGATGCAGGCGACCGGCACGCCGGCCTCGAGCACCAATTGCAGATTGCGGTCGGCGGCGGCGCGAATATTGGCGCGGCGGGTGGCGCCGAACGCGGAGATTTTCGCGTGGCGCAGCTTGAGCCGCTTGACCTCGGGGAAAAAGGCCGCGTCGCGCGGATTCGACCCCGGCCATCCGCCCTCGATGTAGTCGAGGCCCAGGTCGTCGAGGCGCTCGGCAATCTGCAGCTTGTCGGCGGTGGTCAGCGAAACGTCCTCGGACTGGCATCCGTCGCGCAGCGTGGTGTCGTAGATCTGGATTTTTCTGGCAACCGCCATGGGCCTATCCCAACTCCTCCGGCAGAGCGTGCGCGCCGTCGCCCAAGAATGCGTCGTGCAGCGCACGCATCGCAAGCTCCCCGTACTTCGCGTTGACGACCACCGAGACCTTGATTTCGGAGGTCGCGATCATTTCGATATTGACGCCCTCGGCCGCCAGCACCTTGAACATCGTCGCGGCGACGCCCGCATGCGTGCGCATACCGACGCCGACGATCGAGACTTTGGCGACCTGGTCCTCGTGGCGGATGCCGGCGGCGCCAATCTCACCGGCGATACTCCTGATCTGTTCGAGCGCCCGGCGCAGATCGGCGCGCGGCACGGTAAAGGTCATGTCGGTGCGGCCGTCGGCGCCGGCGTTCTGGATAATCATGTCGACGACGATTCCGGCGCCCGCGATCGGGCCGAATATCCGCGCCGCCAGGCCGGGCCGATCGGCGACTCCGGTCAGCGTAATCTTGCTCTGGTTCTGATCGAGCGTGACCCCCGCCACCAGCACGTTTTCCATCGACTTGTCCTCCTCTCCGACCCAGGTGCCGCGCGACTCCTCGCTGAAGCTCGAACGCACCACCAGCGGCACGTTGAAGCGCCGCGCCAGCTCGACCGATCGCAATTGCAGGACTTTGGCGCCGAGCCCCGCCATCTCGAGCATCTCGTCATAGGAGATGCGATCGAGGCGGCGCGCCTGCGGACAGATATTCGGATCGGCGGTGTAGACGCCGTCGACATCGGTGTAGATCTCGCATACCGACGCGTGGGTCGCGGCGGCCAGCGCCACCGCCGTCAGGTCCGACGCGCCGCGCCCGAGCGTCGTGATATCGCCGTCGGGATTGACGCCCTGGAAACCCGCGACCACCGCGATATGGCCATCGCTCAGCGCGCGATGCAGCCGTTCGCAATCCACCGCTTTGATCTTCGCCGCGCCGTGGCGCGAGTCGGTGGTAATCTTCAATTGATGGCCAAGAAACGAGATCGTCGGATAGCCGAGCGAGCGCAAGCGAATCGCCAGCAGCGCGGCCGACACCTGCTCGCCGGTTGAGACCAGCACGTCGGCCTCGCGCGGGTCGGGCGCGTCGCTCAGATCGGCCGCCATCTGGAGTAATCGATTGGTCTCGCCCGCCATCGCGGAGACCACCACGACAATCTGGTCGCCACGTGCGCGGGCCCGGCCCACGCGCTCGGCCACCGCCCTGATCCGCTCGAGCGAGCCGACCGAGGTGCCACCATATTTCTGTACAATCAGAGCCACAGCCTGCCGATTTCCTGACCCAAATGCGGGGTAAACGCTAATTATGCGCGGGGAGCGGCAAATAAACCAGCCCTCGCCTGCGGCGGGACGGGCGCTCTAGCGCATTATCGCGATGCCGTTGGCAATCAGATAGGCAATGCAGGCGAAGGCGGTGAAGAACCACAGCGTGCTCCATCCGGTATTCTCGGCCCGCGTACCGGCATAGACGAAGAATCCCGACAGGAACATCGCGAGAACCAACTTCGAAAGGATCGGCATCCCGATCCATCCGCCGTCGGTGGCGTGAATCAGGTCCATCAGCGCCGCATAGACTTGTGAGGTCAGGTTTTCCACCGGGACTCGATAGGCTCTGAATCAGAGCGACGGATCAAGCGGTTGTGGGCATTCAGCGCACGGTGAGTTAACTCGACGTTCGTCGGTTCCTGCATAAAGCTCGTTCGAATATTGAGAGCATGCCTTAGTTGTCAAGTCCAGTTAGCGCTCAAGCTGATCGAGAATCGCGCTATAGCGTTCGCCATATGCCGTAAATTCAATCCACCGTGTGCTCCCGTCGGCGTAGTTTAGCACGATCGAGAGCCGTTCCAGCTCAGCGCCGTCGCGCAGCCGCTCAAACCATTCAACCGCCGCGACCGCGTCGGAAAACAGGTAATCGCGCAGCCCAAGGTCGTCGAGCGTCACCGCCTCGAGCCGGTAGAGATCGATATGATTAAGCGCCAGGCGTCCACGATGCTCCTGGATCATCGTGAAGGTCGGGCTCAGAATCTGCTCCTCGGGGAGCATCAATCCGCGCGCGAGTCCCTTGACGAAACAGGTTTTGCCGGCGCCCAGCGCGCCCGTCAGGCCGATCAGTTCGCCGCCCTTAAGCAGCGCGCCGAGCCGCCGCCCCCAGGCCCTGGTCGCGCGCGCGGTGCGGCTTTCAACCACGAACGAAGACTTCATCGCCTCACGCCGGCCGGCCGGACCACATTCCGGAAAATCTACGAGAGTTCATTCGCCCGATTCTATTTGGCGCCCGCGACCGGCGAAATCGACACGCCTTGGCCGAGCAGCGCCCGGATCGCCGCGGGAATCTCGTCGGCCAGTTCTCCGGCCAGGTAGCCGACCGGCCCATTGCGCGCGGCGATCCGATCGGCCGCATGGCCGTGCATGAAGGCGCCCAGAATCAGCGCCGAACGCGCCGCCAGCCCCTGGCCGAGCAACGCGCCCACGATGCCCGAGAGCACGTCGCCCATCCCGGGCGTCGCCATACCGGGATTACCACTTGAGTTGATGGCGATAGCGCCGTCGGGCGTTGCGATGACGGTGCGCGCGCCTTTGAGCAAGACGCCCGCGCCGGTCAGATCGACCAGCCGGCGGGCCGCGTCGATGCGGTTGGCGTTGACCGCCTCCGTATCGATGCGGAGCAGCCGCGCCATCTCACCCGGATGCGGGGTCAGGACGATCGGACCACGCGCCGTCCGCAACATTCCGGGCCCGATGGCCGCGACCAGGTTGAGCGCGTCGGCATCGATCACGGCCGGGCGATTGAGCAGCACGCCGCCATGCACCAGCCAGTGAATTATCTCGTGCGTATCCTCGTTCACGCCGATGCCGGGTCCGACGACCAGTGCGCTTTTGCCCGCCACCAGCAGGTCGAGCCGCTCGATCGCCGCGGCGTTCGTCGCGAAATGGCCGTCGTGGGCGGGCATCGCCTCGGTCATCAGTTCGGGCTGTCCGGCGGCGACCACCGCGGCGGCCGCTTCGGGAATCACGGCCGTGACCAATCCGGCGCCGGTGCGCAGCGCGCCGCGACTGGCGAGGATCGCCGCGCCGCCCTTGCCGCGGCTACCCGCGATTATCAGCAGATGGCCGTAAGTTCCCTTGTGGCTAGCGGTCGCGCGCGGCGTGACCAGCGCGGCGGCGTCGGCGAATTCGATCAGCCGGCCGCGCGGCGCGATATCGTCGATTGCGGGCGGCGCAAAGCCGATCTCCGCGATGACCAGCTCGCCAGTATGGGCCGCACCTGGGTAGCTGGCATGGCCATACTTGGCGTAGCCGAATGTTACTGTTAGTCGGGCCGTGATCGCGGCATCCATCACCGCGCCGCTGTCGGCATTGACGCCCGAGGCGATATCGACCGCGACCACCGGCGCCTGCGTCGCCGTCACGGCCTCGATCACGCCGCGCGCCAGGCCGCGCACCGGGGCGTTCAGTCCGGTGCCGAAGATCGCATCGATCACGACCGCCGGCCGATCGCCGATGCGGCGGTCGAAGAACTCGGCCATGCCGTCCGCGTCGGCGATTTCGGTCACGGCGCCGCCCGCCGCGATGAAATCGGCGCAGGCGCGCGCCGCATCACCGCGCAGATCGCCGGCCCGGGCGAGCAGCGCCACCCGCACCCTCGCGCCCGCCTGCATCAGCTTGCGCGCCGCGACCAGTCCGTCGCCGCCGTTATTGCCCTTGCCCGCGACCACCATCGCGCCCGCACCCATCACGCCCGGCCAGCGCCTGAGCGTCAGGTCGGCGACCGTTTCGCCCGCGCGGCGCATCAGCGCGTACGACTCGATGCCGTAGTTCTCAACGCTCAAGCGGTCGAGATGGCGGCTTTCGGCGGCGCTGAGCAGGATCATCGGGGTCTCGCGCCGGCGATTTTGCGGGCTGGCGCGCGCGCCGCCAGGCCGGCGTTGGCCGCCCCAGCGGCCCGCGATGTGCCGACCAGGGCGATCATCTCGCCGACCGCCCGCCGCATCCCAACACTCACCGCCCGCGCAACGATCGCGTGGCCGATATGCAGCCACACCAGTCCGGGCAGCGCGGCGATTGGTGCGACGTTGCGATAGTTGAGCCCATGGCCCGCGTTGGGCGCGAGCTTGAGCGATCGCGCGAGCCTGATCGCCGCGCGCAGCTTGGCCTGCTCGGCGCGAGCCGCGGCACCCAGCACCGGCCGCGCGCCGCTTTGCCATTCGATCAGATCGGCGTCGGCCAGCGCCGCGTAGGTCCCGGTATGGAGTTCGACGAAGTCCGCGCCGAGGCGCGCGGCCGCTTCGATCTGATGCGGCTCGGGATCGACAAACAGGCTCACCCCGATGCGCGCCGCGCCCAGGCGCGCAATGATTGGCGCCAGGCGGTCGCTCAGGCCGGCCGCGTCGAGCCCGCCCTCGGTAGTCAGCTCGGCGCGCCGCTCGGGCACCAGGCAGACTTCGTGCGGATGAACCTCGAGCGCGACTTCCAGCATCTCGGCGGTCGGCGCCATCTCCTGGTTCAGACGAATCTTGATCGCGCGGCGGATGCGTAGCAGGTCGCCGTCCTGGATATGGCGGCGGTCCTCGCGCAGATGGACGGTAATCGCCGACGCGCCCGCCCGCTCGGCCGCCAGCGCCGCTTCCACCGGGTCGGGATAGTCCACGCCGCGCGCGTTGCGCAACGTGGCCACGTGATCGACGTTTACTCCCAGCCGGATCGTTGAGCGGCTCATCGCACCGGTCAGGCGGCGGCGCCGGCGCGCCGGCGAATCGCGTCGCCGATTTCGCGCGCGATCCCCGCAATCAATGTCGCATCCTCGCCCTCGACCATCACCCGCGCCAGCATCTCGGTGCCCGAATAGCGCACCAGCAGGCGGCCGTCGCCGGCCAGCCGGCCCTCGCAGGCCGCGATCAGCTTGACCACCTCAGGCATCGCCGCGATCGGCATGCGCTCGCGCACGCGCACGTTCTCAAGGATCTGCGGCACCCGGCGCATGACGCGCAGGGCGCTCAGCGGCTGGCCGCTCTCGGCCATCCGCGCGCAGACCAGCAGCGCCGTGATCAGACCATCGCCGGTGGTCGAATGGTCCATCAGGATGACGTGGCCGGACTGCTCGCCGCCCAGGTTGTAGGAATTGGCGCGCATCTCGCGCACCACTGCGGGGTCGCCGACTTCCGTGCGCACCAGCCGCACGCCGGCCCGCGCCAGCGCCCGCTCGAGGCCGAAGTTGCTCATCACGGTGGCGACGACGGTGTTGGCCTTGAGCTGGCCAGTGGCCGCCATCTGCGCACCCAGCAACGCCATCACGTCGTCGCCATCGAACAGCTCGCCACGCTCGTCGACCAGGATCGCGCGGTCGCTGTCGCCGTCGAGCGCGACCCCCAGATGCGCGCCGCTGGCGAGCACCGCCTGGCGCAGCCGCTCCGGATGTACCGCGCCGCAGCCGTCGTTGATATTGACGCCGTCGGGCTCGGCCGCGATCGCCTCGACCTCGGCGCCCATCTCGGTGAACACGTCCGGACCGACGCGATAGGCCGCGCCGTTGGCGCAATCGATAACGATCTTGAGCCCCTCGAAGGTCGCGGTGCGCGGCACGCAGGTCTTGAGAAAGACCAGGTAGCGGCCGATCGCGTCGTCAATGCGCGCCGCTTTGCCGATATCGGCGCCCTGCGCGCGGAACTGCTCCAGCGCGCCGGCGTCGAACACCAACTCCTCGATGCGCTGCTCGGTGGCGTCATCGAGCTTGAAGCCATCGCGCGAAAAAAACTTGATCCCGTTGTCCTGAAACGGATTGTGCGAGGCCGAGATCACCACCCCCGCGTCGGCGCGCATGCTGCGCGTCAGAAACGCGATCCCCGGCGTCGGCAGCGGCCCGACCAGCCATACGTCGGCGCCCATCGAGCAGATCCCCGAGGCCATCGCGGTCTCGATCATGTAGCCCGACAGGCGCGTGTCCTTGCCAATCAGAATCCGCCGATGCCGTCCGCTCGGATTGCGAAAGACATAGGCCAGCGCGCGGCCCAGCTTGAGCGCGGTCTCCGAGGTGATCGGTTCGGCGTTGGCGACGCCGCGCACCCCGTCGGTGCCAAAGAGTTTTGCGGCGGAATGCTTCAACCGTTTTGCGCCTGCCTTTCGTGGTATAGCCTGATTCTGATTTTGGCCGGCGCCGCCTGCACCAGACCCACGTCGTCGGGCAGATTGACCTGCGCGGGCAGCATGTAGCTGCCCGGCCCAAGCCCGCCCGCCTCAACGTAGACCATGCCCTTCAATTCGAGTTTGGCCAGCGTGAGCGAAGGTCCGCGCAACTCGAGGGTCACGCGATGCGGGTCGATTCTGAATTTGAAATCGCTGTCGCGCACGGCGACCTCCAGCTGGTGATACTGGCGCTGCACGATGATCGGCCCGAGCGTCACTCTGGCGGTCACGTAGTCGGCAGCGAGCCGGATCGAACTCGAGGGCGTCATCAGACTAATCGGGCTCGAGAGGTCCGCGGTGAGGCCGGCCACGGAGAGCGCCTCGGTCTCGACCCGTTCGACCCGCGAGACTTCGCGGCTTGGCCCGCGGATCGAGATTTGCGGCGGCGTGACGTCGGCTGCAGCGACCTTGTAGCCTTCGCCCGGAATCCCCATCATGACCAGATGCACCGGCACCTCGCGGGTGATGTTCTTGTCGATTTCCAGCACGATTTGCGAGGGCAGGATACTGGTCACGCTGGTCTGGCGCGGCACCGGAAAGGCTTCGGGCCCGATCTTGAACGACGCCTGGCCGATCCCCACGCCGGTCAGATCCAGCCGCAGCGTCAACCGCGCCGGATCGATCAGCGAGAGCAGCGTGCGCGGTCCCGAGACCTGGATGCGCACGAACTCCGGATGCGGACTGGTGATGATGAAGCCGGGCGGCAGGTCGCGATAGCTGATCGGCACCTGCACCGACTGCAGCGCGCCGTGCTGCCCGGCATTGACGAAGATCCACAAGCCGATCGCAAGACCGAGCGAGATCAGCCGCAGGCCCATGTTGCGCTGGAGCGCCTGCGCGGCGATCGAAACGCGCGAGCGCCGTCCGCCACCGGACGCCGCGGACGGCGGCACCGCCTCGCCCGGGCGCGGCAGAATCGATCCCGTCATGCCCGGCGTCGCCATCTTGCCTCCGCGCTCAGGCCGGCAACGTCTGCAGGGTTTCGAGCAGCCGCGGCGAATCGAATCCGCGCAGCAGCTCACCGTGATGCGCCATCGAGATCGTGCCGTCCTGCTCGGAGACCACGATCACCACCGCGTCATTGTCCTCGGTCAGCCCGATCGCCGCGCGATGGCGCGTGCCCAGCGTCAGACTGACGTTGGTCTTGGACGAAAGCGGCAGCAGGCAGGCGGCGGCCAAAATGCGATCGCCCTTGATGATCACCGCACCGTCATGCAGCGGCGACCCACGCATGAAGATGGTCTCGAGCAGCTCGGGCGACACCCGGCCATCGATCGCCCGCCCGCTCTCGACGAACTCCTGCAGGCCGATCTCCTGCTCGAGCACGATCAGCGCGCCGATGCGCCGGGCGGCGAGCCAGGTCGCCGCGGCGGCCAGCTCCTGCGCCACGCTAGCGACATTTGCGCCAACGCCGAAAAACGAACGCGCGCCCAAGCCGGTCAGTGCGCGGCGGATATCGGCCTGGAAGATGACCACCAGGATGACCATCAGGGAGCCGAGAAAATTGTTCAACAGCCAGTTGAGCGTGAACAGCCCAAGCATCTGCGAGCCGACGAACGCGCCCGCCACGATCCCTAGTCCGACCACCATCTGCATCGTGCGCGTCGCCCGGATCAGCAGCGCGATCCGATAGATCACGTACGCGACGATCGTCACGTCGAGCACGTCCTGCCAGCGGGGCTTGGGTATGACGGTGAAAAAACTGTGCATCGTTGCCGTGTCAGGGGCCGCCGCGCGCCACAATCGCCACAACCATCCTGATTACCGCCGCCGCCGGCGCGGCCTCATGGACCCGGATTATCGAGGCACCCCCGGCTAGCGCCAGCGTGTTCACTGCGGCGGTGCCGTAGGCCACCTCGATCGCGCTACCACCCGCGATCGTCCGCACGAAGCGCTTGCGCGAGGCGCCTACCAATACTGGATAGCCTAGCGCGCATATCCGCGACAAACCACCCATCAGTTCAAGGTTGTGGCGCGCGGTCTTGGCGAACCCGAAACCCGGATCGACGATGATCCGCGCCGGCCGCACCCCGGCCGCGATCGCCGCGTCGGCGCGCGCGCGCAGAAATTCGCCGACCTGCGCAACCACGTCGCGATAGCGCGCATGCCGTGCGTGATCGGCCGGACCGCCGCGCATATGCATCAGCACCACGGCGCAGCCCGCGGCGGCGGCCATCGGCAACATTGCGGCGTCGAAGCCCAGCGCACTGATATCGTTGATGATCGCGGCGCCCGCATCGAGCGCGATCCGCGCCACCGCCGCGCGGCGCGTATCGATCGAAAACGGCACGCGCAGCCGCCGGCCCAGCCGCTCGAGCACCGGCCGCACGCGCGCGATCTCGACCTCCGCGCTGACGGCGCGCGCGCCGACCGGGCGCGTCGATTCGCCACCGACGTCGATAATCCCCGCGCCTTCGGCCTCCATCGCCAGCGCATGCTCGAGCGCGCGATCCGGGTCGAGGTAGAGGCCGCCGTCGGAAAACGAATCCGGTGTGACGTTGAGCACGCCCATCACGGCGGGAAATCGAATCGCGCGGCCATCACGCAGGCGCAGCGCGCGCGGCGTTGGGCGCGCCAATCGCGCGGGTTGCGGCGGCGTCATTGGCGGCGCGCCGCGCGCACCGGGCGGCGCGCCGCATGCGATCGCGCGCGCGCCGCGCGCGGCATAAAAAATCCCCTCCGCCGGTGCGGAGAGGATCGGGGATGATCGGATAGTCGCTTAATTAAATTGCGGGCCAATGAATCCGTTCAGGCGAGCGACGGCTTGGGCGCCACCAGGCCGGGCACCGGCGCCGGATCGTCCTGCGCAACCTTGCTCCGCTCGCGCGCCACCGCCGCGCCGCCGGGCGGTACCGAAGGGCTCGGCGGTTCGCTGGCCGGTAGCGGACGGCCGGCGCGGAACGCCTCGACCATCGCGACCACTTCCGAGCCGTCGACGACCTCTTTTTCGAGCAGGCGATCGGCCAGCGCATGGAGCAGCGGCATGCCCTCGGTGAGCAGGTTCCGGGCCTTATGATAGGCGGCGTCGACCAGCGCGCGCACCGCGCGATCGATCTCGACCGCGGTATGCTCCGAATAATCCTTGGAATGGCCGAGATCGCGGCCGAGGAAAACCTGCTCCTCATGCTTGCCGAAGGTCATCGGGCCAAGCTCCTCGCTCATGCCCCATTCACAGACCATCTTGCGCGCCAGCTCGGTCGCCCGTTCAAGGTCGTTGCCCGCGCCAGTCCACATTTCGTGGAAGACCATCTCCTCGGCCACCCGTCCGCCAAACAGCACGGCCAGCGAGGTCATGAGATAGTCCCGCGAATGAGTGTAGCGATCGTCGAGCGGGAGCTGCTGGGTGACGCCCAGGGCCATCCCGCGCGGGATAATCGTGACCTTGTGCAGCGGGTCGCCACCGGTCTGCAGCACCGCGACCAGGGCGTGTCCTGATTCGTGATAGGCGATCTTGCGCCGCTCTTCGAGCGACATGACCATCGAGCGCCGCTCGGCGCCCATCAGGACCTTGTCCTTGGCCAGCTCGAAGTCGACCATCTCGACCCGATCCTTGCTGGTGCGCGCCGCGAGCAGGGCCGCTTCGTTGACCAGGTTCTCGAGGTCGGCGCCGGCAAAGCCCGAGGTCGAACGCGCCAGCTTCGAGACGTCGACGTCGGTCGCCAGCGGCACCTTGCGCGTATGGACGTTGAGGATCCCCTCGCGGCCCTTGACGTCGGGCCGCGGCACGACCACCCGCCGATCGAAGCGGCCGGGACGCAGCAGCGCCGGATCGAGCACGTCGGGCCGATTGGTCGCGGCGACCAGGATCACGCCCTCGTTGGCCTCGAAGCCGTCCATCTCGACCAGCAACTGATTGAGGGTCTGCTCGCGCTCGTCATGACCGCCGCCCAGGCCGGCCCCGCGATGGCGTCCAACGGCGTCGATCTCATCGATAAACACGATACACGGCGCGTGTTTCTTGCCCTGGACGAACAGATCGCGCACGCGCGACGCGCCCACCCCGACGAACATTTCGACGAAGTCCGAGCCGGAGATCGAAAAGAACGGCACGCCCGCCTCGCCGGCGATCGCCCGCGCGAGCAAGGTCTTGCCGGTGCCCGGCGGTCCGACCAGCAGGACGCCCTTGGGAATTCGCCCGCCCAGGCGGGTGAAGCGCTTGGGATCCTTGAGGAACTGAATGATCTCTTCGAGTTCATCCTTGGCTTCGTCGATCCCGGCGACGTCGGCAAAAGTAATTTTGTGAGTGTTTTCGGTCAGCAGCTTGGCGCGGCTCTTGCCAAACGACATCGCCTTGCCGCCGCCGATCTGCATCTGGCGCATGAAGAAGATCCACACCGCCACCAGCAGCAGCATCGGGAACCATTGCTCGAGCAGGATGATCCACCACGGATCGCCTTCGGCCGGACGCGCGGCGATTTTGACGCCCTTTTCGCGCAGGTTCTTGACCAGATCGGGATCCTGCGGCGCGTAGGTCTTGAAATGCTCGCCGTTAGCCGTGTCACCCTGGATCGTATTGCCCTGGATCGTGACCTGAGTGACTTGCCCTTTGTCGACGTCGTTAAGGAAGTCGGAAAAGATTATTTCGGGGGAGCGCTGTTGCTGATGATTGAAAAAATTGATCATCAGCAGCGCAATCAGCACCACCACCAGCCACAAGGCGATATTGCGTGAAACCTGATTCATTGCTCAATAAAAACTATCACGCCGGATAAATTGCGCGCAACGCCGCATCTTGCGCATCCGCGGCCGCGGCTCACCCGCCGGCGATCAAATTCGCATGCACTTCCAGCAGCTCGCGAGTCGCCGGCGTGACCGTCGCATGGCGCGCGCGCAACAGTCCGGGAATCCAGAGGATTTCGTCCTCCAGCGTCACGATCGGCCAGGTCGCGCGGCGCGCCCTGGCGAGCTTGCGATCGACGAACACGTCCTGCACCTTGCGCGTGCCGGTCATCCCGAGCGGCGCGACGCGATCGCCCGGCCGGCAATTGCGCACGACCAGCGGCGCCGTGATTTGCGCGCGGTCGAACAGCGCCTCCATCGGTCCGGTAATCCGGCCGCGCGTGGGCATGGCGTGGAACGGCGCGGGGCAACCGCCTGCGGCCAGGGCGATCGTCCGCGCTTCGAAAACGAAGCCGGCGGCGGCGACGATGGTCGCGCCGGCGCGGTCAACTTCAATCGCGAAGGGTTGCGTATCCGCGCGCGGCCGCGGTTCGAGGACCGCGGTGCCATATTCGCAACGCATCCGCCAGCCGCGCGGCACCAGCGTGATCCGCCCGGGCACGGCCGCCACGCAGCTCGCGCACAGCGCCTCGATATGGGCGCGCCCGAGCGTCCGCAAATCGCCCATCCGATCGATTAGCCAGGCGCGAAGCGTGGCGTTGGCCAGCGCCGGATCGAGCCGTGCAAAGCCGGCCAGTCTGAGCCGCCCGCGATCGTCGCGGCGCCGCGCCAGTTCGCGCCGCGCCGCCGCCGTGACGAAATCGTCGAGCGCGCGCAGCTCGCCGGCCAGGGCGGCCAGCCGCACGCTGAGGCGGGGCGCGTAGTCGCGCTCGAGCGCGGGAATTAATTCGTGGCGCACGCGATTGCGCGTCATCGCCGGCGACGCGTTGCTGCTGTCGACCACGTAGCCGGCGCCGAGCGCCTCAAGATAGGCGAGAATCTGCGCGCGGCGCAGCCCGAGCAGCGGACGGATTATCCGTCCCGGCCCGCCCGGCGCCATCGCGGCCAGCCCCGCCGCGCCGCCACCGCGCAGCAGGCGCATCAGCACGGTCTCGGCCTGATCGTCGGCATGATGGGCCAGCGCGACATGGCACGCGCCGATCCGCCCGGCGACGCGCTCGAGGAAGGCGTGGCGCAGATCGCGGGCGCGCTCCTCGAGGTTGCCGGCCACGCGCCGCAGGCCCTGCGCATGCTCAACCGTCAGTTCGATTGCGAGGCGGGCACAGAGCGCGCGCACGAACGCCTCGTCGCGATCGGCTTCGCCCGCGCGCAGGCGATGATTCAGGTGGGCGGCGTGGAGCCGCCAGGCCGGCGCCCCGGATGTGCCGCGCGCCAACGTGCCGCGCGAGCGATGCGAACCGTGCGCCAGGCGCTGGAGCGCATGGGTCAGCGCCACCGAATCGGCGCCGCCCGAGAGCGCGATCACGATCGTCGCGCCGTCGGCGACGGCGAGCCGCGCGAGCGCCGCACGCACCGCGGCTTCGAGCGTGATAATCGCGCGCGAGTTCATAACGATTACAGTATAGCGCACCGCGCGCCAGCGCCGCGCGAACTTCCGCCGCCGCTATTCGCGCATCAGATCGGCGCGCGGATCGGCCACGTCGCGGGCCCGCAGATGGTCGGCAAGCTGCTGCATCAGCTTGCGTTCGTCGTCGGTCAGGTCGGTCGGTGCGAGCACCTTGAGTTCGTAGAGCAGATCGCCGGCCGGCTCCTTGCCGCGCGCGGGCAAGCCGCGCCCCTTCAGACGCATCACGCGGCCGCTCTGGCTGCCGGCGGGAATCTTGAGCGAGATGCGCCCGTCGAGCGTCGGTGCGGTAACCTCGGCGCCGAGCGCGGCCTCGTAATCCCACACCGGCAACTGGCAGCGGGCATCGCGGCCGGTGAGCGTGAACGCCTTGCTCGGCTTGAACCTGATGGTCAGGAACAGGTCGCCGTTGAGCGCCGGACGGGCGCCGTGACCGCCCTGCCCTTTGAGCCGGATACGCGAGCCTTCGCCCATGCCGGCCGGGATCGTCACGTCGAGCGCGCGGCGTACCGACAGCACGCCGTTGCCGCCGCATTTGGGGCAGGATTCGGCCGTGCGCGGACCGCGCGGGGTGCCGGGCTTGGCGGCCCGCGTGAGCATTCCGGTACCGCCGCACAGGTCGCATTCGTCGGTGGCGGTCAGGTTGAGGCGGCGCTGTCCGCCGCGCATCGCCTCCTGTGGCGTAATTTCGACTTCGGCCTGCAGGTCGGGCGCGCGGGCCGGCGCGCGTGCACCAAAGATATCGCCACCGGCGCCGCCCGCGTCGAACGAGTAGCCGCGCCCGCGCGTTCCGCCGCCGGCGCCGACGCCGCCGAAGAAGCGCTCGAAAAAGTCGCTGAAGCCACCCGGCGGTTCGCTATCGGCCGCTCCGGGCGACGGGCCCGCGCCGCGGTTCATGCCGCCGGCGCGCGCGTAGCGGCGAAAGACCTCGTCCTCGGAGGTGCCGCGCTCGAAGTCGGCGCCCAGCTCGTTGTACTTCTTGCGCTTGTCGGCGTCGCCGAGCACCTGGTAGGCCTCGTTGATCTCCTTGAAGCGGCTCTCGGCCTCTTTGTTCTTGGGATTGAGGTCGGGATGGAACTTGCGGGCGAGCTTGCGGTAGGCGGTTTTGATTTGCGCCTCGGTCGCGGCGCGCTCGACGCCGAGAACTTTGTAGTAGTCGCGAAACTCCATCTGCCGAGTCTGATACTCCCCTTAAAGATGCGCACGAAAGCCGCCGTCCGCAAGCCGACGCGCGGGCCGGCCCGCACCGGCGCGATCGACCCGCCTAGGCGGCGGGCGGTGACGGCGGCGCGCCCCGCGCGGCAAGTTCGCCGCGCACCGCCTCGAGCCGGGTCTCCAGCGCGCGCAATTCGCGCTCGAGTCGCGCCTGCCGGCGCCAGATAAACAGCACATACAGAAAGATCACGCCAAAGATTATCGTGTAGGCGGCAAACAGGTAACCGAGATTCTCCATCACAGGTCACCGGCCGCGGCCTGCGCGAGGTTCAATCCGCGCGCGATCGCACCGAGCCGCGCGCGCATCCGCAGCGTCGCAAAACGCAGCATCAGCAGCCAGATAAAGAGCGCGGTAAAGGCCGCCAGGGCGACCAGCAGCGTCGCCACCATCCGCGGATCCTCGAGCCCATGGCCACCCTGGCGCGTGACCAGCACCGCGGGATGAATCGTGCGCCACAGGCGCACCGAGACGATCACCACCGGCACGTCGGCGGCGGCGACAATTCCGATCACGGCGGCGAAGCGCGCGACCTGCGGCGTATCGTCGGCCATCGCGCGCAGCATCAGGTAGCCGCCGTACAGCAGCCACAGGATCAGCGTCGTGGTCAGGCGCGAATCCCAGGTCCACCAGGCGCCCCAAATCGGCTTGGCCCAGATCGACCCGGTGACCAGCACCAGGGTGCAGAAGACCATGCCGATTTCGGCCGCCGCGTAGCCCAGATCGTCCCATACCGGCTGGCCCAGCCAGAGGTAGAAGATGCCCGCGATTGCGACCAGGCCAAAGGCGCCGAAGGCCACCCACGCGCAGGGCACATGGAAATAAAAGATGCGCTGGACGATGCCCTGGTCGGCCTCGGTCGGCACGTAGACAAAGGTCATGTAGATGGCGGCGGCCATCAGGATGCCGGTCAGGCCGCCCAGCCACCGGTTCGCAGTCTTATTCAAAGGTCACGCTCATGCGGAATTCGATCGCCATCATTTGTAGCCTGCGGCGCGCGCCAGATAAATCGCCCGGCCGTGAGGACAATGGCGCGCCGCGATGCTTCATTCCTCGCCAATCACGTACTCGAAGAGCAGCCAGCCGGCGTTCACAAAGAGCACGTCGAAGGCGACCAGAATCTTGAGCCATTGTGCGATCGCCGCGAACGGCGCACCACCCAGCGCCGCCCCGCTCGCCTTGGCGCCGGCGATCAGCGCCGGCACGAACAGCGGCACCGCCAGCAGCGGCAGCAGCATATCACCGGCACGCACGCGCCCCGTGATCGCGGCGAGCAGGGTCGAGAGCGCGGCGAAGCCGAGCGCGCCGAGTGCGATCACCGGCGCCATGCGCATCAGGCGCCAGTCGAAATCGAGATTGAAGAACAGCACCATCAGGACGATCGCGGCGGCCTCGGCGATCGCCATGAAGATGAAGGCGGCCGTCAGCTTGGCCCAATAGAGCGCGCCGCGATCGAGCGGGCTTAAGATCAGCGCGCGGAGACAACCGTTGTCGCGCTCGGCCAGCAGCACCCGCGACGAGCCAATCACGCCGGCGAAGATCAGCGCGACCCACAGCGCGCCTGCCGCGGTCGCCGCGTCGCGCACGCCGCCGGCCGGATCGAGCGCGAAGACCATCACCACCAGGACCAGCAGCGAGAGCGCGACCAGCGCGACCAGACTCTCGCCACCGCGCATCTCCAGGCGCAGATCCTTGCGCAAGACCGCGGCAAATCCAGCCATCTCAGGCGGCCGGCTGCCGCGGATCGATCGCGCCGCGGGGCTCTGCGCCGCCCTCCGCCGGACGCACAACGAGCCGGCCACGGACAATTTCGTAGAGCGCGAACTCCAATTTCGCGATCGCCAGCGGCTGATGCGCCGTGAGCACGATCGCGCAGCCACCCGCCAGCGCCTCGTCGATCAGCGCGGCGGCCATCGCGACACCTTCGGCGTCGAGCGCGGCCAACGGCTCGTCCATCAGGAGCGCGGCTGGGCGATGGATCAGGGCGCGCGCGAGCGTCAGCCGCTGCTCCATCCCGCGCGAAAAGCCGCGCACGCGATCGTCGGCGGCAGTCGCCAGACCGACCCGTTCCAGCCAGCGCGCAATCTGCTTGGACGCTCCGGCGACGCCGTAGAGCGCGCAGAAAAACTCCAGGTTCTCGCGCGCCGTCAGGTTGGGGTAGAGGAAACTTTGATGGGTCACGAGACCGACGCGGCGGCGGCCGGCGGGCGCCAGCGCCGCGCTCGGTTCGCCAAACAGCAGCGCGGCGCCGTCGTCGGGCGACCAGAGCCCGGCCAGAATTCTGAGCAGGGTGGATTTGCCGGCGCCGTTGCGCCCAATAATCAGCGCGGCGGAGCCCGCGGCGACCGTCAGATCGACGCCGCGCAGCACCGGCGCCGCGCCGAAGGACTTGCACAGGCCGCGCGCCGCGATCGGGGCCGCAGCGGTCATTCGGCGCGCGCCGCGGCGCCATCGGCGGCGAGCGCCGACCCGCACGCCGCGCAAAAGCGATAGCCGGTTCCCGCGCGCACGCCGCATCGCGGACAGCCCGCGGCGCGGACGCCGTCCGCGATCGCCGCGATCGCAACGACCGAATTCTCCGGTGCAGCGGCGGCGCCCGCGGCGCCCGTTATCGATGACGCCGCCGGCGTCGCCCGCGCCGTCGATGCGCCGCCCTGCGCATTGTGCATGGCGCGAGCCTCCGCACCGCGCGCGGTGCTCTCGATCGAACTCATCGCGGCCAGCGCCCGATCCTCAAGCGATCGTTTAAGTTCCTGGTAATCGCGATCGTCGACCTTGCCCATCTCATGGTCGAATTCGAGCTCGCGCAACCCCTGCATCGCGAGTTCGCGATCGTGCTCGAGCGCCTCGAGCGCGGGCCGGCGGGTGCCACGGCGCGGAGTAAAACCCTCGGCCAGCGGCGCCGCGACGAATAGTGCGACCGCCGCGACAAGCAGAATCGCCGCCAGGTTAAGCGCCACGCGTCAGATCCGATCGCGCAGCTCGCGTTCGAGCCGGCGGCGCAATTCGGCGTCGAAAGGGTCGTGGCTGGCGCCGTTGGCGCCCTCGGCCGGGGCCGGCGCGGGCGCGGGCGAACTGCCGCGCCAGCGCCCGACGGTAATCGCGATCAGCGCGGCGCCGGCCGCCAGCGCGGCAAACGGCATAATCCACGCCAGCAGATTAAAGCCCTGGGTGGTCGGCGCGGAAAGAATCTTCTCGCCGTATTTAGTGCGGTAGAACGCGATGACCTGCGGACCACTCATCCCGCGCTTGACCATCGAGTCGATCTGGTCGCGCACCGGCACCGAGAATTCGCAATTCGGATGGTTACAATTTGCTACTGTCAGGCCACAGCCGCATTGGCAGGTCAGCGCCTCGGTGAGTTGCTCGACCGAGACCGTGGGCGCCGCGGCGACCATCAGCGGCGTCGCCACCGCCACCGCGCTGACCAGCGCGAGGACGGCCGCACCCACGACGCGACGGCGTGGCACAGGCGGCACGGATCAATCGCCTCCCGGCACGGGCTCGGCGCCGGCCGGCACGGCCACCCGCACGGCGGCGGCGATCGCGGCGCGCTCCCGCACGTTGGGCCACATCGCGACCACCGTGCCAAAGGCCATGATAAAACCGCCCGCCCATAGCCAGAAGACCAGCGGCGTGAGAAAGACCTGGAAGGTGACGAGGCCGGTCTGGTCGTCGATGCCGGCGAGCACGACGTAGAGGTCGGAGGCCGGGGTCGAGCGGATCGCGACGGCGGTGGCCGGCTGTTGCGGTTGCTTGTAGAAGAGCTTGGCCGGCTCCATCATCGCGATCGGCCGGCCGGCGCGCCGCACCTCGACGCGCGCGCGCGAGCTTTCCAGGTGCGCGGTCTCGGTGGTGTCGATACCCAGATATTCGAGATCGTAGGGACCGACCTGAAAGGACTCGCCCTCTTTGACGCTCTTTTTGACCTCGGTGCGAAAGAACGACGACGCGACGATCCCGACGAAAGCCAGCACTACGCCGACGTGGATTATATAGCCGCCGTAGCGCCGGTTGTTCTTGGCCACCAGATTGGCCAGCGCGACCACCGGCGTCTCATGCACCAGGTGGCGGCGCGCGCTCACCCCGCGGCGGAACTCGACCACGATCGTGCCGATCACAAATGCCGCCAGCGAGAGCGCGGTCAGCACGTACCATTGGCGCAAGCCCGCGAGGAACGTGCACAGACCCGTCGCGAGCGCGAAGATCGCGGGCGAGGCGAAGGTCTTGGCGAGGCTGTCGAGCGACGAGCGGCGCCACGCGATCAGCGGACCGACGCCCATCAGGAAGACCAGGGCGAGCGCCAGCGGCGCATTGACCTTGTTGAAGAACGGCGGTCCGACAGTGATCTTGATCCCGCGCACCGCCTCCGAGAGCACCGGGAACAGCGTGCCCCAGAAGACCGCAAACGCGATCCCGACCAGGATGAGGTTGTTGAACAGGAAGGCCGCCTCGCGCGACAGGTACGACTCGAATTCGGCCGGCGTGCGCAGCGACTTCACACGCATCAGCAGCAGCCCGGTGTAGAGCACCACGACCGCGATCAGAAACGTCAGAAAGTACGGCCCGAGACCCGACTGGGTGAACGAATGGACCGACGAGATGACTCCGCTGCGCGTGATGAAGGTGCCGAACAGCGTCAGCGCGAAGGCCATCCCGATGAGCACCAGGTTCCATACCTTGAGCATGTCCTTGCGCTCCTGGATCATCACCGAATGCAGGTACGCGGTCATCACGAGCCACGGCATGAAGGCCGCGTTCTCGACCGGATCCCACGCCCAGTAGCCGCCCCAGCCCAGCACCTCGTAAGCCCAGCGCGCGCCAAACAGATTGCCGAGCGTGAGAAAGAACCACGAGAAAATGGCCCAGCGGCGGGTGCTGCGAATCCAGCTATCGTCGGTGCGGCCGGTAATCAGCGAGGCCGCGCCGAAGGCAAACGGCACGCTCGCGCTGACGTAACCGGTATAGAGCGACGGCGGATGTATCGCCATCCAGTAGTTCTGCAGCAGCGGATTCAAGTCCTGCCCGTCGGCCGGAATCGCCGCGAGCAGGTCGAACGGCCGCGTGACGAAATTGAGCATGTAGAGAAAAAACACCGCCAGCCCGGCTAGCACGGCCAGCGCGTAGGGTGCGCTATCGGCGTTGCGCCGGCGGTTCTGGAAGGCGACGATCGCGGTGAAGATCGACAGCAGCCAGGTCCAGAACATCAGCGAACCCTGCTGGCCGCCCCACAGCGCCGTGATCTTGTAGACCGTCGGCAGCGAGTAACTGGTGTAGGAGGCGACGTACTCGAGCGAAAAGTCGCTATGCAGCAGGCTCGCCCACATCACGCCGACCGCCACGGTGACCATCGCGCTCATCGCCCACAGCGCGTGACGCGCGCTGGTGATCAGCGTGGGCACGCCTGCGCGCGCGCCGATCACGTTGGCGACGATCGAATAGCACGCCAGCACCAGGGCCAGGGCGAGCGCGAGTTGTCCAATCAGAGGCATGGCAAACCGGTCAGGCGGGCTGCTTGGGCACGTACTTCGACGGACAACTGGTGAGCACCTGGCGCGCCTCGATCGTGCCGTCGGCGGCGAGCGATCCTTCGACGATTACGTCGCGGTTGGGCGCGAACATGTCGGGCTTGGGCTCGCCGCGGCAGATCACGTGGAAGACCGGCGCGCCGGCCATGATCGCGACCGCCTTGACCCCCGGCGCGACCGGCGGCGGCGGCTGGGCGAGGCCGAACGAGAGCGTCAGCGTGAGCGGATCCCAGGCGATCGTGCCGGGCTCGACGCGGCCCGCCACGCGCAGCATCTGGCCGGCCAGCGCGGACTGGCGCTCCTTCACCTCGTTGACGGTGAGATAATATTCGGCGGTGTTGCGCACCGCCGTCACGATCAGGTAGCCGATCGCCGCGACGATAAGCCCGGCCCCGATCGCAAAGCGCAGTCTCTTCGGCATATTGCCTCTTCCAGGATTTTCCGCCGCGCCCCACGGCTCGCGGAACGCTCCATTCTTGCCAGCCCCGGGGCGGATCATCAAGCGACGCCGCGCGCGCATGGGCTCGCTGCGATCATGCGGGCGGTCAGCGCTTACCGGCCGAAGACCGCGCGCACCACCGGCGTCAGATCTTTTTCGTAGACCTGGCCGCCGGTCGCCTTCTGCACGATCGCACGCATCTTCTCACCCTTGCCGCCCTCTTGCGCCAGGATGAAAGGAATATGGCTATCGAGTCCGTCGGCGCTGCCGTGCCACGAATAATGCGGCGTCACCGCGAAATAGTAACGCCGCTCGATCGGTACGCCGGCCCCCGTGCGCGCGAGCAGCACGATGTCACCCGCGCGGTTGCCATAGGGCCCCGCGCCCAGCCAGCGCATCCGCCGGTCGAGTTCGATGAGGTCGGGCCGCGGATGGCGCGCGAGGTAGTCGCGAATCGGGACCAGGCGCCGGCCGTCGTAGATTTCAAACGGCGCGGCGTTGGTGCCATGCGCCACCGGCACGCGGGCGAAGATCAGATCGATCGTGCCCTTGAGCCGGGGATAGGGACGCCCGGTGCGATTGACCTTGTAGAAGGCCCGCACCACCGGCATCACGTCCTCGACGAAATTCGGCGGCTTGCGCCAATCGCAGCGCTCGCCGCGATTCGCGCAGGTCGTGCGATCGGCGAGATAGATATAGGCCATGAAGCCCTGGTAGGCGAGCACCGCCTGGTAGTCCTGCTCGCTATCGGTCAGCGCGAGCTTGGCCTTGCGCACGCGAAAGCCCGCGTCGTTGACCACCGCGAACGGCGTGCCGGAGCCCTCGGCGCCCAGCGCATGCGCGTCATCGTCGATCGTCGGCGTATGGCCGTGGTCGGCGATGAACATTATGTAGGTCCCGTCGAGCGCGCCCTTTTTGCGATACTCGTCGAGCACCTGGCCCACACCGACGTCGCTCACCCGCTCGATAAAATCGGTCTGCGCCTCGAGCGGATTTTTTGACATATGGGTGAACGAGTCGATTCCGGGAAAATAGACCACCTGCAGATCGGGCACGCCATGCTGTTCGATCGCCGAAATGAGCGTCCGGACGGAGGCCAGATCGATGCTCGCGCTGAGCGACTTTTCCGCCGACTCGCCGACCATCTTGCCCTCGATCAACTGGGCCATCAGGCCGGTAAACGCACTCGGCTCGACGGTCGTGTAAAGCGTCGCACCGCGGTAGATCAGCAGCAGCGAAACGTTGGTGTCGACCCCGAGCAATTCGTAAAGCGTCGGCACCTCGATCGCTTTGCCGACCAGGTCGTTGACGATCGCGTCGTCCAGATCGCTGGTCTCTTCGAGCGAAATCGGCACCGGCGCATGGAACTCCCGCTTATCGCGCTCGAACCATTCGTCACCCGCCACGCCGTCCCAGGCTGGCGGGTCGCCGGTCATCACCGCCGACCAGTCGGCGATCGTGCTCGAGGGCAGCATGGTCAAGGCGTGCGGCACCGAATAGGCATGGGCGAACAGTCCGCCACTCGCTTCGGCCCCAAGCACGCCCGCGATATTCGGCGCCTTGCCCGAATGCACGGCGGCCATGAATTGATTGAAGCCGGCGCCGTCGAGGGCAAAGATGATCATCCGCTGACCCGGCACACGGGCCACCACCGGCGGCTTCAGGGTCTGCTCACCGCCGGTCGACATGATCTTCGTCATGACGTTGCAGGAGGCCAGCCCGAGCGCCAGCCCGGCGGCGATCACGGCCAGTGCGCGCCGCCCGATCGATCGGTTCATCGCGCCGCACCCCGCGCCACGCCGCGAGCACCCCTACGCCTAATTGCCACACCAGGAAAAATCTGATTACTCATCCACAACATCCGATCCGGCAGCGCGTGGCCCAAACGCCACGCCACGACGACTGGCCCGGATAAACGCGATCATTTCAGCCACTTCCGGCACCACGACGCCTGCGCTTTCGAGTTGTGCCAGTGCATTTTTCAGATTGCGCCGCGCACCGAATACAACGCCAAAGGCGTCGCGCAGCGCGCGTATCGTTTTCGCATCAACGCCCGCACGACGCAGTCCGATCACGTTGACGCCACGCAGCGTGTGGGTCAGATCCATCACGCAGAACGGCGGCACGTCGCGGCTGGTGCGGCTCAGCCCGCGCATCAGGGCGAGCCGTCCGATGCGGACGAACTGATGGACCACGCAGTTGCCTGAGACCAGCACGCGATCGCCCACCTCGACCCATCCGGCGAGCAGCGCGCCGCCCGCGATAATCGCCGCATTGCCGACGCGGCAATCGTGCGCGGCGTGGGCGTTCTGCATGAAGAAGTTATCGTCACCGATCACGGTCGTGGCGCCGTGCTCGGATCCGCGATGGATCGTGACGCCCTCGCGGAAGGTGTTGCGATCACCGATGCGCACGTACCGCACGCCACCGGTATACGCCAGCTCCTGCGGCTCGCCGCCGACCACCGCGTTCGGATGCAGCACGTTGTCTTCGCCCATTTCAGTGTCGCCGAGAACCGTCACGTGGCCAATCAGCCGCGTGCGCGCGCCAATCCGGATACGGCCGTCGAGCAGGCAAAAGGGGCCGACTTCGACGCCTGCGCCCAGCTCAACCCCCGCACCGACTACGGCGCTCGGATGCACCTGCGGCGCGGCCGTCGGCCCGCTCATTGGGACGCTCGCACCGCCGCGTCCGGTCTCAATGGATGATCTTCTTCCCGGCTTTCCGATCGTCGGGATGCTCGCTGTCGTCGTCGGCCGGACCGCCGGGGACGCGATAGCCCTCGCCGGCCCACTTGCCCAGGTCGGCCATCCGGCAGCGCTCGGAGCAGAACGGGCGAAAGCGGTTAGCCTGACCGGCCTCCGCGGGTTTGTTACAAATCGGACAAAGCATCGTCGCGCGACCCGCCGCTGAAATTGTCAGATCGCTCGGATGGGCGCAACGCGGCACCGCGCGCGTTTCTGGCGGCGGCGGTGCGGACCTCAGTAAATCTCGTTCGAACAACGATCGCTGCCCCCGCTGGAGATGAAAACGCCGGCGCGATGATCGTATGTCATCATCTGATCGTAACAAAACTCGCGCGCGTCCGGACCGCGGTAGGAAATCAGCACATGGACCACCAGGCGCGAGCGGCCGGCGCGCACGTCGCGGTAAACCTCGATCGGCACGAAGCGAAAAAACGAATGCCTGACGGTGGGCGAGATCATCCCGATGTTATTGGTCGCCGCGGCCACACCGCCATCGAACAACGACCGCCCGTTGACCACCACACCGATGCGCGCGACGCCATCGCTGGCCGAGACGTGGCCGAAATTGCGAAAGTTGATCGCGAGTCGCGCGCTCTGCTCGTCGCTGGTGTCGATCGAAACGTTCTCGACGCCAACGTAGGGCCGCTCCGCGACCGAAAACAGCAGGTCGGTGACACGCGCAGTGCGCCAGGTGGCGAACGCGCTGCAGATGGTCGCGACGACCATCATGAAGGTCATGAAATCGTTAAAGCGGATTACTTCCGAAAGGCGTCCGATTATGCGCCGGTCGCCGCGAGTCAGGCCGGGCCCGGAGGCAAAGTCACTATCGATTGCCGGCGCGCCGGGTGCCTTGGCGCTAGCCGGCCGCCGGGAGCTCTCGTCGTCAGCCATTTAGCGCATCATCCCCCCGCTGACATTCCACACTCGCAGGCGCGGCTCAACCATGCCCGATGCGCGCCGTCAGGTCCATTAGCGTGGCAAGAGAACCGGCGTAGCGATGGATTAGCTGCAATATCCCCGCTGAACGAGCAGCGGGAGGCTTGCGACAACAATTTGTGAGTTGACGCCATCGGGAGGGAATGGTACGCCGGTTTTGACCGCGCAGGGGTGGATCAATTGTGCGTCAAGCCGAAAATTGGCCGGGCGCACTCGCAACGATCGGGGGAGACAACAATGAGACAGAGTGTGCGAATGTATGCCTTGGCAGGCGCGATTTTGGCGCTTGCCGCAACTGTGGATTTGTCCGCGCCACGCAATGCTCACGCAAACCTGACCTGTAGCCAAAGCGCCATCCAGGGAATTGCGCCGAAATCAGTGTCGATCACCAGCGCCCAGGAGACTACTCTTGGGTCTCCCTTCACCGCGTCATACTGCGCGGTCATCGGCACTATCACCACGCTCAATCCGGGACCAAACCAGGTCGGCTTCGAGGTCGACCTGCCGGATACCTGGAACGGACGGTTAGCCTTTTTCGGTAATGGCGGCTTTGCCGGCACGCTGCAAGCGGTCGGCACGACCGCGTACGACGCCACGCTTCAAGAGGGCTTCGCGGTGGCCGCAACCGACACCGGCCACGTCAGCACCGCGCCGGTACCGGACCTCGATGGTAGCTTCCTGCTCAACAATCTGGCCAAAACAGAGGACTTTGCCTTCCGTTCCGTACACGTGAGTACGCAGACCGCAAAGACCATCATTGGCGGCTTCTACAGCGCCGCGGCGGACTTCTCCTATTACCTCGGATGCTCGACTGGCGGGCGCCAGGGGTTGGTCGAAGCGCAACTCTATCCCAACGATTTCGACGGTCTGTCGGTCGGCGACCCCGCCATCAGCGATCCGGTCGCGGGCTTCAACTGGAATAGCCAGGCGCTGCTCGCGACGGCCGATAGCTGGCTCTCGCCCGATAACATCCAACTGCTCGACTCGAGCGTGCTCGCGGAATGCGATGGGCTCGACGGGGTGGTTGACGGCCTGATTCAGGACCCGCGCAAATGCAACTTCGATCCGACGACGATCGAATGCACCAACGATAACGTGACCGGCTGCCTCAATGCCGACCAGGTGACCACGCTGCATAAAATCTGGTCGGGCGCCAAGAGCTCGAACGGCCAGCAGCTCTATCCAGGGTATATGCAAAGCGACCCGGCCGGCGCGGACGGATGGGAGGCGTGGATCACTGGCTTTACGATGCCGACCCTGGGGGTTCCCGAACCCTGGGGCACGAGCATTTTTCCGCTACAATTTGTTTTCCAGGACCAGTACATGAAGTTTGCCGTCTTCAGCAATCCCGCTTACGATTCGCTGGACTTCAGCTTCAACAACGCCAAAGGCAATGTCTCGAAACTGGTGGCAAATGTCGCGCGGTGGAACAGCAACGGCCTGAATCCGAACCTCTGGCCGCTGGTCCATCACGGGCACAAGCTGCTGATGTACCACGGCTGGAGCGACCCGGCCCTGACGCCGCTGGTCAGCGTTCAGTATTACCTTTCGGTTAATGCCGCGATCGGCAACAATCTGAACCGCACGCGCCAGACCGCGCGCCTGTTCATGGTGCCGGGGATGCATCATTGCGCCGGCGGGCCGGGCCCCAACACCTTTGACACGCTCCCTCCGCTGATGGACTGGGTCGAAAGCGGCGTGGCGCCCGACAGTATTATCGCGACCAATCCTGACACGTCCCGCACGATGCCATTGTGCGCATATCCGGAAACCGCGCATTACGACGGTACGGGTCCGGTTGATGTAGCGTCGAGCTGGACCTGCCATTAGCCCGGCGCTGGCGAGGGTTTGACAGAGGCGCGGCCGCGATGGCCGCGCCTCTTTTCTCTGCCGATTGCCCCGAGTGCCATCGGGCACTGCGCGGATCCGCCCGGCGCGACGGCGACCAGGCCCAACGCCTTACAGCTCGAAGTCGGATTCCTCGAGGATGCGCGACGCGCGGTACAGGAAGCGATTACCCAGCACGCCGTCGATCACGCGATGATCGTACGAGAGCGCCAGGTACATCATGGTGCGAATCGCGATCGCGTCGGCGCCGTCGACCTCGACCACCACCGGACGCTTCTTGACCTCGCCCATGCGCAAAATTCCGACCTGTGGCTGATTGATAATCGCAAAGCCGTAGAGATTGCCCTCACGACCGGGGTTCGAGAGCGTGAAGCTGCCGCCGGCGAGATCGTCGGCGGTGATCGCCTTGTCCTGGACCTTGCGCCGCAACCGTTCGATTTCACGCGCCAGGCCGGTCAGCGACATAGTCTCGGCCGCGCGAATGACCGGCACCAGCAGACCCTCCTCGGCGTCCATCGCGACGCCGAGATTGATCTCGCGGCGCACCACCAGCGAGTCGCCGACCACCGAGGCGTTCATGCGCGGAAACTCCTTGAGCGCGCGCACCGCCGCCATCACCGCAAACGGCAGCAGGGTCAGCGCGAATCCCTCACGCGCGGCAAAATCGCGCTTATGCTGTTCGCGCAGCGCGGTCACACGGGTCAAATCGACCTCGGCGACCGTCGGCACATGCGGCGAATGGGTCTTGGAGAAGACCATGTGCTCGGCAATAAGCTTGCGGCGGCGGTTGAAGGGCTCGACCGTATCGCCCTCGCGCGGCTGATAGACCGGCGGCCGAAAGATCGCGGCGGTGGCCGGCGCGACGGCCGGCGCCGGCGCGTTGGCGTTGGCGGCACCAGCGGGCGATGACGGCTGCATCGCACCGGCTGCGGCGCCCGACGCATGCCCGGCGCTGCCGTTGGCGCGCGCTGCCGACTGATTGCCGGGGCGCAACGACTCCAGGTAGCGCTCGACGTCGCGCTTGCTGATACGTCCGCCGAGACCGGTCGCCGGCACCATGCTGAGATCGATGTGCTGCTCTTCGGCCATCCGCAGAACCACTGGTGAATAGCGGCGACCCGCGCCTGAGGCGGCGGCCGGTATGGATGCGGGACGGATCGGCGTGACGTTGCTTACGCTCGTGGCCGGCGCGGCAGCGATCGGCTCGCTGGAGGCGACGGCGGCAATTGCGTGCGATGACGGCGCGGTCGCCGGCGTACGCGGCGCCGGACGCGCTGGCGCGGCTTCGGCCAGGGCAGCCGCCGGACGCCGTTCGGATTGCCTTGCGGCCGCGGCCGGGACCGGCGCGCGTGATTCAGCCGCCGCGGCGGCGCCGGGCGCTTCGATCACCGCGATCACCGCGCCGATCGGCAGCGTCTGGCCCTCGGCGGCGACTAGCCGGGCGATCACGCCGGCGCTGGGCGAGGGAATCTCAGTGTCCACCTTGTCGGTCGAAATTTCGCACAGCGACTGGTCTTCCTTGACCGTGTCGCCCTCCCTCACCAGCCATTTCGTGACCGTCCCTTCGACGACGCTCTCCCCCATCTGGGGCATGATCACTTCCGTTGCCATATTAGTAAGCCGCCAGGCTGCGGATCGCTTCCACGATCTTGTTGGTGTTGGGCAGGATGTACTCTTCGAGCGGCGGACTGAACGCGGTATGCGTATCGAGCGCCGCCAGCCGGCGCACCGGTCCGTCGAGCGCATCGAAGGCATGCTCGCCGATGATCGCCGCAATCTCGCCGCCGAAGCCGCCGGTCAGGCGATCCTCGTGGACGATCAGAACCTTGCCGGTCTTGCGCGCGGTCGCCAGGATTGCGTCGCGATCGAGCGGCAGCAGCGAGCGCAGATCGATCACCTCGACCGAGAGTCCGTCTTCCTTCTCGACGATCTGGGTCGCGTCGAGGCATTGATGAAGCGTGCCGCCGTACGTGATGATCGAGAGGTCGCGGCCCGGATGGCGGTTCTCGGCCACGCCGATCGGCACGGTGAAGTCGCCGTCGGGCAGGTTCTCCTTGATACTGCGATAGAGCCGCTTGTGCTCGAAGTAGATGATCGGATTATCGTCGCGAATCGCGCTCTTGAGCAGGCCCTTGGCGTCGTAGGCGGTGGCTGGCGCGACCACCTTGAGGCCGGGCACGCGGGTGAACCATGCCTCGGGATTCTGCGAATGGAACAGCGCGCCGTGGATGCCGGCGCCCGAAGGCGCGCGCACCACCAGCGGACATGCGGCGCGCCCGCCGTGGCGGTAGCGCAGCGTCGCGGCGGTGTTGACGATCTGGTCGAAGGCGCAGGAGATGAAATCGCCGAATTGCATCTCGACCACCGGCCGCATCCCCATGATGGCCGCGCCGATGGCGGCGCCGACGATCACGGTTTCGGCGATCGGCGTGTCGATCACGCGATCCTCGCCGAAGGCCTGCAGCAGCCCCTCGGTGACTTTGAACGCGCCGCCGAGGTCGGCCACGTCCTCGCCCATCACAAAGACATTCTCGTCGCGCCGCATCTCTTCATGCAGCGCCTGATTGATCGCGGTGAGATAGGTAACTTCCATGTTTGATAAACCGCCTCAGAGCTTGCCGTTGCTGGAAGAATTTGCCGGCGTCGGCGCGTAGAGGTCTTCCATCGCCTCCTGCGGCTCGGGCAGCGCGCTCTGCTCGGCGAAGTCGACCGCGTCCTGCACCACCTTGCGCGTGCGCTCGTCGACCTCCTCGCGAATCCGCTTGATGTCGTGGCCCTTCTTTTCGAGATAGAGCTCGTAGCGCGGGATCGGATCGCGGCTTTGCCATTCGAGCAGCTCTTCCTTGTCGCGATAGAGCGCCGCGTCGTGCTCGCTGTGGCCGCGATAGCGATAGGTCTTGCATTCGATGAGCGCCGGGCCGCCGCCGTCGCGCACGCGCTTGATGACCTTTTCGCTGAGCTGCACGACCGCCAGCAGATCGTTGCCCGAGACCACGTGGCCCTTGAAGCCGTACCCCGGCGCGCGGTCGGCCACGTCCTCGATCGCCATTTGCTTTTCCAGCGGCGTCGAATAGGCGTAGCGATTGTTCTCGCACACGAAGATCACCGGCAGCTTGCGCACGCCGGCGAAGTTCATGGCCTCATGGACATCGCCGCGCGACGACGCGCCTTCGCCGAAAAAGGCGACCGCGACATGATTCTCCTTCTTGATCTGGAATTTCAGCGCCGCGCCGGCCGCGACCGGCAGCGACGACCCGAGCATCGAGGTCGAGCCGAAGATCACGCGCTCCATGTCGCCGCCGTGCAGGAACGAATCCTTGCCGCGCGACAGTCCCGTCTCTTTGCCCATCAACTGGGCCATCAGACGGCCCGGATCGACTCCGCGCACCAGGAAGACGCCCATGTCGCGATGCAGCGGGGCGACGAAATCGCCCGGCTGGAGTGGTGCGCAGATGCCGGTGACGATCGCTTCCTGGCCGGCGCCCGAATAGACCCCGCCGACAATCTTGTTCTGCCGATGCAGCCGCGAGACCCGCTCCTCGAACGAGCGGATCAGCTTGACCCAGTAGTAAAGCTGCAGATCATATTCAATTCTCGCATTGGCCTCCGGAGAGGCCATCGCGGTTACAGGTTCGGCCATCGTTGCGGCACTCCTAAACCCTGAGGATTAGCGGTTACGCATGATCCTAAACAGAAATTAACGCAATTCCCAAGCGGATTTGTGGCCGGGCCATTCGCCCAATCCCGCGTTTCGGTCAGATGGACGACCGATTCTGCCGATTCGCGAGTCCGCCGGACGCCTCTCGACGCCATTGGTCGCCCGGCTGCGCCCGATGCATGGCCGATGCGGGCACAGCGCGCCGATGGCGCCGGGTCCAGACTGTGCGGTTGCCTCTACGGATCTGATGGCTTATAACGGGCCTAGATTAAGATGGCGCAAGCGGAATTCAGCACTTCGCGGCGAGAGCCGATCCGCGACATCCTCGATCGGGCTTTGGCGGGAGCGCGGCTCACCGAGGCTGACGCGATCGCGCTTATCGAATGTGGCGACGCCGACCTGCCCGATCTGATGGCGGCGGCGGCCGCGATGCGCGATCGGGCCAAGGGCCGCGACGTGACCTATTCACCCAAGGTCTTTCTGCCAGTCACCAATCTGTGCCGCGATCGCTGCACCTATTGCACCTTCCGCAAGGACCCCGGCGAGCCGGGTGCCTGGACCATGACGATCGCCGAGATCGCCGAATGGTCGCGGCGCGGTCGCATGCTCGGCTGTAGCGAGGCCCTGATGTGCCTGGGCGACAAGCCCGAGATCGCCTTCAAGGAATATCGCGCGACGCTGGCGGCGCTGGGCGTGAGCAACACGATCGAGTATGTCGCGCGGGCCTGCGCGGCGTCATTGGCCGAGGGCCTGCTGCCCCATACCAACGCCGGCCTCATGTCGCGCGCCGAGATGGCGATGCTGCGCCCGCTCAATGTCAGCATGGGGCTGATGCTCGAGAGTATCGCGCCGCGGCTGCGCCAGAGCGGCGGAGTCCATCAGTGGGCGCCCGACAAGGATCCCGCCGTGCGCCTGCGCATGATCGACGAGGCCGGCGAACTCAAGATACCCTTTACCACCGGCATCCTGATTGGGATCGGCGACACGCCTGCCGAGCGCGCGCAGAGCCTCGCCGCGATCCGCGCGAGCCATGAGCGCCACGGCCATATCCAGGAAGTGATCATCCAGAATTTCCGCGCCAAGCCGGGTATCGCGATGGAAGACGCGCCCGAACCCGGCGCGCTCGAGATGGCGCGCGCAATCGCGACGGCGCGCCTGCTGCTCGGGCCGGCGATGAACGTGCAGGCGCCGCCCAACCTGTCGCCGCACGAAATCGAATTGTTTCTTGACGCAGGCATCAACGACTGGGGCGGTATCTCGCCGCTCAGCCGCGACTACGTCAATCCCGAAGCGCCCTGGCCGCATCTCGATCGATTGGCCGAGCGATGTGCGCGGGCCGGCTTTCACCTAAACCAGCGGCTCGCGATCTACCCCGAATTCATCAACGACGAATGGGTCGACCCGGCTCTCCGGCCGGCGATCGACCAACACAACGCCCGGTTGTCACTGGAGGTCTCAGCTTGAACCTCGACGATATGCGCCGCTATGTGGACGAGATCGAGGCAACGCCGTTCAACGTCCTGATGAATCAGGCGTCGGCGGACGTGCGCGCGATCCTGCTTAAGAGTCTCGATTACCACGAGCTCACGCCCGACGAAGGGCTGACGCTCTATACCGCGCAGGGCGACGACCTGCGCGCGACGATCAAGGCCGCCGATCTGGCGCGCGCCGAAGACGTGGGCGAGGAAGTCACCTACGTCGTCAACCGCAACATCAACTTCACCAACATCTGTTTCGTCGGCTGCCAGTTCTGCGGCTTCAAGCGCCAGAAATGGGAATCCGACGCCTACGACCATGCCGACGCGACGATCCTGGCCAAGGTCGCCGACGCGGTCGCCCGCGGCGCCACCGAAGTATGCATGCAGGGCGGCATCAATCCCGACATGCCGGCGTTCAAGTACCGCGACCTGCTGGTCGCGATTAAGTCGCACTTCCCCGACATTCATATCCACGCCTTCTCGCCGATGGAAATAATGTACGGGGCGCGCCGCACGCGGATGGAGTATCCGGAGTATATCGCGATGCTGCGCGAGGCCGGCCTCGGCTCGATTCCGGGCACCGCGGCCGAAATCCTCGACGACAGTGTGCGCGAGATCTTAAGCCACAAGAAAGTCGACGTCGCCGCCTGGGTCGAGATCATCACGACCGCGCATACGCTCGGCGTGCCGACCACCTCGACGATCATGTACGGCCACGTCGAGAATCCGCTGCACGTGGTCAATCATCTCGATCTCCTGCGCAGTATCCAGAAGCGCACGCACGGCTTCACCGAATTCGTTCCGCTGCGCTTCATCCATGAGAACACGGTGCTCTTCCGCAAGGGCCTGGTGAAGCCGCCGGCCAATCCATTCCTCGACCTGCAGATGTACGCGTTCGCGCGGCTGTTCCTGCGCGGCCAGATCGACAACCTGCAGACCTCATGGGTCAAGCTCGGCGTCGACCTCGCGGCGGTCACGCTCAAGGCCGGATGCAACGATTTCTCGGGCACCCTGATGGAAGAGAGTATCACCGCGCAGGCCGGCGGCACGGCCGGCGAATTTGTCGCGGTCGACCTGATCGAAGACCATGCGCGCGCCGCCGGACGGGTCGCGGTCGAGCGCAGCACGCTCTATAAGAAGCTCTACGACAGGAAGGCTCCCAATGGCGCGCGGCCGATTGCTCCCTCCCTCCAGCCCCTCGATCACCACGCTAGCGGGGGGAGTGGGTGCGGCTAAGTTTATTCGGGGGCTGGTCCGCCGGATCGATCCGCGCCAACTGACCGTCGTCGTCAACACCGGCGACGACGATCAGTTTTACGGCCTGCACGTCTCGCCCGACGTCGACACGGTGATCTATACGCTAGGCGGCGTGGTCAGCCAGGCCAACGGATGGGGCCTCGAAGGCGAGAGCTTCAACGCGCTCGCCGCGCTCGGCCGGCTCTACGGCAAGCCGTGGTTCAATCTCGGCGATCGCGATCTGGCGACTCATCTTTATCGCACCGAGCGCTTGCGGGCGGGCGCGGAACTTACCGCGATCACCGCCGAGCTGGCCACGCGCTTCGGCGTCAAGGCGCGCGTGCTGCCGATGAGCGACGCGCCGGTGCGCACCTTCGTCAAGCTCAAACGGCGGCCGGCCGCCCTCCCCTTTCAGGAATACTTCGTCCGCGGGCGGGCGCGCGGCGCGGTCGAAGCGATCGAATTGCGCGGCGCGGCGCATGCGCGGCCGACGGCGGCCGTGATGCGCGCGATCACGCACGCCGACGCGGTGATTATCGCGCCGTCGAATCCGTTCGTCTCGATCGGGCCAATTCTGGCGCTGCGCGGCGTGCGTGGCGCACTCAAGGCGCGGCGCGCGCGGGTCGCGGCGATCAGTCCGATCGTCGGCGGCAAGACCGTCAAGGGTCCGGCCGACAAGATGATGCGCGGGCTCGGCCATGAAGTCTCGCCGCTGGGCGTCGCACGCATCTACCGCGATCTGGTCGGGCTATTCGTGCTCGACGTCGTCGACCATCGCTATCTCGAGCCGATTCGCGCGCTTGGCCTCAACGCAATCGCCACCGATACCATCATGAGCACGCCCGCACGCGCCGCCGCCCTGGCGGACGTGGTGAGGCGCGCGCTCGTGGTGTAGGCTTACCTATCCATGGCCTCAATCACGCTGACCGCGATCGACGGCATTCCGATGATCATGCCGGGCGACAAGCTCGCCGAGCTGATCGTGCATGCGCTTGAACGCATGGACTTGAAGCTGGCGCCGGGCGACGTCCTGACGCTCTGCCAGAAGATCGTCTCGAAGGCCGAGAACCGGCTGGTCGATCTGAAAGATATCGAGCCGTCGCCGCTGGCCAAAAATTTCGCCGCGCGCTGGGACAAGGATCCGCGCGCCGTCGAGCTGGTATTGCGCCAGACCAGCCGCATTGTGCGCATGGACAACGCCGTGATGATCGTCGAGACGGGCCCCGGATGGGTCTGCGCCAACGCCGGGATCGACGAATCCAACAGCCTCGAAGACGACCGCGCGATCCTGCTGCCGGCCGACGCCGACGACTCAGCCGTGCGGCTTCGCGCGGAACTCAAGCGCCTGACCGGCGTCGAGGTCGCGATTCTGATCACCGACACCTTCGGCCGTCCGTGGCGCGACGGGCTGACCGAGGTCTGTATCGGGATCGCCGGGATGGATCCGATGCTCGATTTGCGCGGCACCACCGACCTGGGCGGCCGCGAACTCCATCACACGGTAATCGCGATCGCCGACGAAATCGCCGCCGCCGCGGGCCTGCTGATGCCCAAGGCGGGGGCGACGCCCGCGGTGCTGATGCGCGGCTACAAATTCACGCCCGGCGAGGGCAGCGCGCGCGCGCTGATCCGGCCGGCCGCATCGGATCTGTTCCGCTAGGCGCCGTCGTGAAAAACCCGCAAGCCGCCGGCGCCGCGACCGCGCCCTCAGCCGACGAGATCGGCGTCGCCGCGCCGGTCAAGGACGATCTCTGCGCGGCGGAGGCCAAGCTCACACGGCTGCTCGATTCCAACGAAGCGCTGATTAGCGAGATCTGCCATTACCTGGTCGACGGCGCCGGCAAACGGCTGCGTCCGCTGTTCATCCTGCTGGTCTATCGCGCGTGCGGCGGGGTGAGCGAAAAGGTCGCAGACGCGATCGACGCGGCGATCGCGCTCGAGCTGATCCATTCGGCCACCCTGCTGCACGACGACATTATCGATGGCGGCCTGCTGCGCCGCGGCAAGCCGTCGGCCTTCGCGCGCTGGGGCTTTGCGCCCTCGCTGGTGGCGGGAGATTTCCTGTTCTGCCGCGCCTTCGAACTCTGCGGACGGTTCGACGAACGGCTGGTGCGCACTGCGGCCCAGGCCTGTATCCAGCTTACCGAGGGCGAGGTGATGGAGGGCCGCATGCGCCATAACGCGGCGGCCAGCCACGAGGATTATCTCGCCGTGATCACGCGTAAGACCGCGTCGCTGTTTGCCGCCGGGGGCAAGGTCGCCGCCGATCTTGCGGGGGCCGACGCGAAGACCATCGCGGCGATGGAAAAGCTCGGCCTGGCGGTCGGCCGGGCCTTTCAGATGGTCGACGACCTGCTCGATATCCTCGGACCCGAGGCCAAGATCGGCAAGCCGGTCGGGTCCGACCTGCGCGGCGGGATCATCTCGCTGCCGGTGGTCCTGGCGATTGAGCACCACCCCGAGTTCGCCCGCGAGTTCCGCGCCGGCACGCCGATCGAGGGCGCCGCCTTCGATCGCGCGATCGCCCTGATGCGCGAGCCGTCGCTCATCGCGCGCGGCCGGGCGCTGGCCGCCGACCAGATGCGGGTCGCGCACGGCTTGCTGGCGGGGCTGCGGCCGTCGCCCTATCGGGCGAGCCTGGCGGCATTGATCGACGAGCAGAGTGATCGCGAAGTCTGATTGGCGCGAGTCTGATTCGCATGCAGTGTTAATCGCGCGAACCCTGCGCTACGCCCGCGAAACGGCTCCCCATCGAGCGATCGATCGACTATAGTGCGGGCTGCCACGCGGAGGGCCTATCGATGGAACATCCGGCGGACTATCGGATCACCAAGCTCGATCAATTGCGCGCGCTCATCGGCACGCCCAATAAGATCACGCCACTCAAGCTGCTCGACGCGCTCGACGACTATGCCATCGAGTTTATCCGCAGATCGCCCTTCCTGGTGCTCGGCACCGCCGACGCCGACGGCAACCAGGAGGTCTCGCCCAAGGGCGACACGCCGGGCTTCGTCGCGGTGGAAGATCGCACGACGATCGTGATTCCCGATCGCAAGGGCAACAAATTGATCTTCGGCCTGCAGAATATCCTGGCCAATCCGCACGTCGGGCTGATCTTCATGGTGCCGGGCACCAACGAGACGCTGCGCGTCAACGGGCGCGCCGAATTGACCGTCGACCCGGCTTTGCTGAATCGGCTGGCGGCGCGCGGCACGCCGGCCACGCTCGCGATCCGGGTGACGATACGCGAGTGCTTCTTCCATTGCGCCAAGGCCTTCATCCGATCGCATTTGTGGGCGGCTGAGGCGTGGCCGATGTCACACCCCATCTCGTTCGGCAAGATGCTGGCGGAAAAGATGGGCGGCGACGACGCGGTCGCGGCTAAAATCGACGAAGCGATCGCGCACGACTACAAGCACAATCTATAAGGCCTCACGGCACGCGGCTGGCTTGCGCAATCGCGCCTGGCGAGCCCCACAGCGCAAATTCACGGAGGATCGGACGGCGATCGGTAACCGGTAGATTTAGGATATCGCGCACCGTTTGGGTTACCGATCACGCGAACCATCCCTGATAATCAGTACATATTTTGAACTTCGCCCGATGGCATCATTGATGCGTGTCTATCTGATGTGCGAGGTGCACAGGACCATGCGGAAAATCTATCCAATAATGCTCACGGCACTGGCAGGGCTGTCGATGATGGCGATGCAGGCGTGTTTCGCGGGGGCGCCCTATGGCGGTGGCTATGGTGGCTACGGCAACAATGGCTACTATAATAATAACTATGGCTACAATGGGTATGGTGGAGGCGACGACAACTCGGGCTGGGGTTGGGGTGACGGCGGCGGCTGGGGCGGTGGTGGCTTCGGCGGCGACGACGATTTCGGCGGTGGTGGCTTCGGCGGCGACGACGACTAAGGGCTGGTGACGGCGCAACTTATCCAAGGCCGCGCCGTCATCACTTGGCGTATGCCGAGTTCGCTGCCATGCCGCGCTCGTGGCGGCTACGGACAGGCAGTACCTGCGGCCGGCGCAATGAAATACCGCCGGGAGGACGCAGCATGGCTAGCGACATCGTGATCGGCAAGCAGCGGGAGCAGGCCGAAGCGTTTCGCCAGATGCACGATCGGCAGCGGATCCTGGTGCTGCCCAACGCATGGGACGCGCTCAGCGCGCGGATCTTCGAGAGCGCCGGCTTTCCGGCGATCGCGACGACCAGCGCGGGCGTATCCTATTCGATCGGCTATCCGGACGGCGAAATAGTTCCGCGCGACGAGATGATCGCGGCGATCGGACGGATCGCGCGCAGCGTTGCTGTGCCGGTCACGGCCGACATCGAATCGGGCTTCGCGCGCGATGGTGCTCAAATCGCCGAGACCATCGCACGAGTGATCGCGGCCGGCGCGGTCGGCGTGAATCTCGAAGACACCGTGCAGGGCGCGGGGCGCACGCTCTACGAATTGCCGATCGCGGTCGAGCGGATTCGCGCCGCACGCGCGGCGGCGCAGGCGGCCGGCGTGCCGATCGTGATCAACGCGCGCAGCGACGTCTACCTGCTTGGCATCGGCGAAAAAGCCGATCGCTTCGACCATACGGTGCAGCGGCTCAATGCGTATCGCGCGGCAGGCGCCGACTGTCTCTATGCGATGGGCTATTTCGACGCGGCGACGATTGGGCGGCTCGCCGCGGCCGTCGACGGTCCGCTCAACGTCATGGGCCTGCCGGGCATGCCCGGCGTCACCGAGCTCGAGCGGCTGGGCGTCGCGCGCGTGAGCACCGCGTCGGGACCGGCGCGGGTCGCGATGACGGCGACGCGCAAGGCCGCCAATGAACTGATGCGCACGGGGAGCTTCGAGGTCTTCGGCGGCGACACGCTAAGCCATCAGGAGGCCAACGCGCTGATGGCCAAGCGCGGCGCGTGAGCGACGCTCGCGCGGCGGCGGAATTCGCGGTGCGGATCGAAACGCCGCGCCGCGACGCTCGCGGTGCGATCGATCCGGCGGCGTCGCTCGAAATGTTTCGCCGGGTCGGCGACGACCTGATCGATCGCTGGGACGGACGCACGCTGCTGCGCACCCATACGATTGGCACACGCACGATCGCCTACGCATGCGCGTTCGCCAGCGACCACCACGGCCTCACGATCAACGTAACGATCGAAGACGTGCGCCAGCGCGAGGCAATCGAGGATGCGGTGCGCACGATGTTCGTCACGCCGGGCGCGGAATTTATCGCGCTGGTGCAAAGCGACCGCGTGATCGGCGTGATCGCCGCGGCGCATCCCGGCGTGCGATCAGTGCGGCAGTCGAATCTGCTGCACGCCCTGATTCGCTGTATCAGCGCGCAACAGGTGAATCTGCGCTGGGCCGCGACCTGCCGGCGGCGGCTCGCCGGGAGTTTTGGCCGCGAGCATCGCCTCGGCGAACACCGCGTTTACAGTCTCGACGCGGCCCGTCTCGCGGCGCTCGAGCCCGCCGCTATCCGCGCGCTGCAATTCACCACGCGCAAGGCCGAATACATAATCAACGTGGCGCGCGCGCTGGCCGGCGGCGAACTGACTATTGCGGCGCTCGCGGCGATGAGCGACGACGAGGTAATCGCGCGGCTCACGGCGATTCGCGGCGTCGGCCTGTGGACCGCCGAATGGATCCTGGCGCGCACGCTCGGACGGCCACGCGTGGTCGCCGGAGATCTTGGCGTGCGCAAGGCGATCGGCCTCGCGTATTGCGGCGGCGCGATGCCCGCGGCTGGCGAGGTGCACCGTCTCACGGCCGCTTGGGGCGCCGCGGCGGCGACCGCGCAGGCGATGCTCCTGCACGCGCTGGCCGAGAAGACCCTGCCACCCGGACGCATGGCGGCGAATGCACCGCAACTCCGTCCGCGTTAGTCAGTCCACGAATGGCTATTCGCCCGACGATCGCACGAAGTTCGGCTTGCGCTTTTCGACGAAAGCCTTGACCGCCTCTTTGTGGTCCTCGGTCTTGAAGGTCATCATCTCGTAGGCCAGCGACGCGTCGAGAATCAGGTTGGCCTGCTGTTTGAGCCATTTGTTGACCGACAACTTGCTCCAGCGGATCGCCCAGGTCGGGCCGTCGGCCAGTTCCTGCGCCAGCTCGCGCGACTTGACGATTACCTGGTCGGGCGCAACCGCGTAGTCGACCATCCCGATGCGCCCCGCTTCGGCGCCGTTGATGAAATTGCCGCGCATCAGAAATTCCTTTGCCCGATGCGGTCCGATGAGCAGCGGCCAGATGACCGCGCCGCCGTCGCCCGCGACCACGCCGACCTTGACGTGGGTATCGGCAAAGCGCGCCTTTTCCGACACTACGATGATGTCGCAGAGCAAGGCGAGCGTGGCGCCGAGGCCGATCGCGTCGCCGTTGATCGCGCCGATAATCGGCTGCTCGACGTCGAGCATGTTCTCGACCACGCGCCGTCCGTTAAACGCGGCGATCGGCCCGCGATCGAAGCGGTCGGTGCTCTTGGCCGCGTTGACCAGCGTTCCGGAAGCCATCCCCTTGACGTCGCCGCCGGCGCAGAACGCGCGGCCCGCGCCGGTCAGGA